>ERZ777011.248-NODE-248-length-87529-cov-15.533896_pt1 | contig 87529 bp, 79 predicted proteins | sample MGYA00374964_ERZ777011 | MGnify/ENA primary metagenome ERZ777011 (study PRJEB29310, sample SAMD00008975) | mouse gut metagenome | study: EMG produced TPA metagenomics assembly of the Metagenome analysis of fecal microbiota from mouse which was promoted... | reverse complement strand
CGCCATGCTCCTTCGCTGCAGGGATAAATCCATCACAAATCTTCCGGCTCTGCGTCAACAAGCATTTTTAAACAGCCTCTAAGTGGTTTCTTATGCAGGGGCGGGGTTTCCGCCCCTGCTGTCAGTCAGACTTTATAGTCGATGAGCGGAGCCGGATTCAAGTAGCCTATATGGCCGCTTTCCTTGCCGGCATCCGGGGCAAGCTGCACGTCGATTATTGCCGGTGCTTTCAATGCGATGGCTTCCGTGAGGGCTTTGGAAAGCTCTTCGGGAGTTGAAACATAGTAGTTTGCCACACCGAAAACTTCGCCCATCTTGTCATATCGGGCGTGGATATCGAGCGTTGTAGGAGCCGGGTCATGCTCGATGGCAGGAGACGTTGAAGGATTGACTCCAAGATTGTTGTAGATACCACCGTTGTTGAGCACCACGACAGTCACTGGCAGCTTGAATCTGCATATGGTAGCGAAATCCATTCCAGAGAATCCGAATGCAGAGTCTCCCTCTATGGCCACCACTTGTTTACCAGTGGCAACCGCCGCACCTACGCATGAACCCATTCCCATACCCATAATGGCCCATGTAGCGCAATCCACACGGCGGCGAGGGAGAACCATGTCTATAGCGTCGCGGGTGTCGTCAAGCGTGTTGGCACCTTCGTTGACGATGATTATGTCCGGGTTGGCCTCTATGACTGGCTTTATCGCGCTCAGTGCGCTCCAGTGGTTCATAGGGCTGAGCTTTGCCGCGTCGGCAAGCCTTTGAGCAAACTTCTCATTCTTGACCTTTGTCTCTGCCTGAAGACCTTTGACCCATTCAGGGTCTATGGCGATCTTCTTGCCTTCAAGACGAGCAAGGATTGCGTCGAGCGATGCATTCATATCTCCCACAACAGGAGCGGCAATCGGCACGTTAACGTCTATTTCCTGAGCTTCCACGTCGAGCTGGACGAATTTGACGTCAGGATTCCATTTTCCGCGTCCGAACGAAAGCATCCAGTTGAGGCGTGCGCCGACCACAACCACCACATCGGCCTCCTTCATAATTGTGGAACGGCAGGCAAGCGCGCTCAGCGGACCTTTGTCGGGCAATACGCCCTTGGCCATCGACATAGGAAGATAAGGGATTCCGTATGTTTCAATGAGCTTCTTCAGACGATCTTCGGCTCCTGCGTAAGCCGCGCCTTTGCCTATGAGCACCGCCGGGCGTTTTGCGGAGGCGATGATGTCGGCGGCGCGTTCAACCGACTGCTCGTTGGGAACCACTGCAGAATATATGTCCACAGGCGTATAGAAAAGCTTTTCCGCTTCGGATGCATCCATGATTTCAGCAAGTGCCGGAGTGGTCATGTCTATGTAGACACCGCCCGGACGGCCTGAGACTGCCGCGCGGTAGGCACGTGCGAGTGCCGACGGAATGTCTTTTGCGTGGCTGCAACGGAAAGCGGCTTTCACAAGCGGACGAGCCGTGTTCAGCTGGTCAAGTTCTTCGTATGTACCCATCTTCATATCTACCATCGCAGGGTCTGACGCACCAGAAATCTGTATCATCGGATAGCAGTTCACTGTGGCGTTGGCCGTGGCAGTCAGTCCGTTGAGGAATCCGAGCGAAGAGACAGTAAGCAGCAAACCAGGTTTGCGCGTCAAGAATCCGTGGGTGGCGGCTGCCATTCCGGCCTGTTGCTCGAAGCGGAATCCGACGAATTTCACGCCTACCTTCTGCATCGCATAAGCCGCTTCGGTTACAGGGATACCGACAAGCCCGTAGACAGTGTCGAGTCCGAGTCGCTTTATTGCTTCTGCCAATATGTACATTCCTGTTACCTGCTCCGGGAAATGTGGAGCGGCAGCAGTGGTTTTGTCTGTGTTGTTCATAATACGTTTTGTAGTTTAAGAATGAAAAGAAGGAATAGGAACGTGCGGCAAAAGACACGGACAACTCTATTCCTTCTTGTTCAGGTTTATAACACTTACTTCTTGGGCATCGGGGCAGTTGTGCCGTTGGACTTGAACTTATCTATGTCAGCCTGAGAATACCCGAGTCCGGCAAGCACCTCGTCTGTATTTCCGCCAAGTTCAGGACACGGCCCGTATGTGGGCTGGTAGTTGGAGATGGTGAACGGGCAGCCGACGGTTACGAATTCGCCGATTTTGCCTCCCTGATTGATTTTCACAAGCGTGTTACCGTCATAAAGGTCGGGGTCAGACATCACCTCTTTGGTGGAAAGCACCGGTGCGCACGGCACTCCGTAAGGAGCCAGCAGCTTTACTATTTCGTGCTTGTCCTTGTCTATGACAAAGTCCTGGACACGCTTGATAAGGGCTTCTTTGTTTTTGTCGCGCGCATCGGCCGTGTTGAAGTCGGGGTTGGTCAGCCAATCCTCAAAACCGAAAGCCTTGCATGCAAGTTCAAAGTCTTTTTCGCCACGCTGGAAGATGATGTAGCAGAAAGCGTTGGCATCGGTTTCCCAGCCTTTGCACTTGTAAGTCCATCCGAGCACGCCGCTGCCTTCCGTGTTGCCGGAACGAGGCACATAGTCAGGGAATTTCTCCTTCGGGTATTGCGGATACTGGGTAAGATAGCCGATCTTGTCGAGAGTGAGCTGGTCGCGGGTCTTGATGCGGCAGAGGTTTAGACATGCATTGTGCATCGACTGATATACGAAGCTTCCTTCTCCTGTGCGTTCGCGCTGCATAAGGGCTGCGAGAAGCCCTATCAGCATATGCATACCGGTGTTGGAGTCACCAAGGGCGGCTCCGGACTGGGTAGGCACGTTGTCAGGACCCGAATACCATCCTGTGGTCGATGCAGCAGCGGCCGTAACCTGCGCGATAGGCTCGTATGCCTTGAGGTCTTTGTATCTCGAAGACTGCGGGAAGCCCTTGATGGTGCCGTAGATGCATCGTGGATTGAGTTTGTGGACTGAATCCCAGCCGAATCCGAGCTTGTCCATGGCGCCCGGATGCAGATTCTCCACGAAAATGTCGGCCTCCTTGACGAGCTTCGTAAGAATCTCCTTTCCGTCTGGCGTTGCTGCGTCGAGGGCAAGTGATTTCTTGTCGGAATTGAGCTGAAGAAAATAGTAGCTTGGCAGTTCAGGATCGAACTGGAGCTCGTTTCTTGTTGCGTCACCGGTTCCGGGACGTTCGATTTTGATTACTTCAGCCCCCAGCCATGCGAGCATTTGGGTGCATGACGGGCCAGACTGTACGTTTGTGAAATCCACAACTTTGATGCCTTGAAGCGGTGCTGTATTCATAGTAATAACTTATTTGATAATTGTCATGACGGGATTTATGCGCCGTCTGTACTATAAATGGTTTTTCGTATTGAAATGTTCATTAACGACTTTTTTGTGTCGCCAGCGATACTGATTCGGGATTTTTTTGTAATTTTACCGCCGATTTTCTCTCTACGCTTTTTAACAAACAATGAATTGAAAAAATAACCACATCTATTACCAAATGCCATCAATTTCGACAAGAGGCCTGGACATGCCGGCCTCACCGATCCGCAAGCTTGCCCCTCTCGCGGCCCAGGCTCGCAGCAAGGGAGTAAAGGTGTTCGGCCTCAACATAGGCCAGCCCGACCTGCCTACGCCCAAGGAAGGGCTTGAAGTGCTTAAGCACATAGACCGCAAGGTGCTTGAATATTCACCCAGCGACGGCATACCTTCGCTCCGCGTGAAGCTTGCAGAATATTATTCCCGTTTCGACATAAACGTCGAGCCGACGGAGATAATCGTAACCACCGGAGGCTCTGAGGCGGTGCTCCTCGGCTTCCTCTCCACGCTCAACCCCGGAGATGAGATAATCATACCTGAACCTGCCTATGCCAACTACGTAGCTTTCGCCAAAATCGCAGGCGCGAAGATAGTAGGCGTTCCTTCAAAAATAGAGAACGGTTTTGCTCTTCCTCCGATTGAGGAATTCGAGAAACGAATCACGCCCAACACAAAGGCTATTCTCATCTGCAATCCCAACAACCCGACAGGCACCGTCTACACTCCCGAAGAGCTCCGGCAGATACGCGACATAGTGAATAAGCACGACCTCTTCCTTTTCTCCGACGAGGTTTACCGTGAATTCTGCTATTCCGATTCCCCTGTTGTGTCGGCCCTTCAGCTCGAAGGCATCGAAGACAAGGTGGTTGTCATCGACTCCGTATCAAAACGCTACAATGAATGCGGCATCCGCATCGGTTGCCTCGTAACCCGCAACAAGGAGCTTTATGCCACAGTGATGAAATTCTGCCAGGCACGTCTCAGCCCTCCGTTGCTTGGCCAGATTGTAGCCGAAGCATCCATAGACGCTCCCGAATCCTACATCACGGAATCGATAGGGGAGTACCAGCGCCGGCGCGACTTCCTGGTGAATGGCCTGAACAAGATTCCCGGCGTGTTCTCCCCGATGCCTATGGGCGCGTTCTACACGGTTGCCGCACTTCCGGTGGATAATGCCGAGGATTTCTGCAAATGGTGCCTCGGCGAGTTCAGCTACGAAGGCAAGACAGTCTTTATGGCTCCAGCTGCCGGGTTCTATTCAGAGCCGGGGATGGGACTGAACCAGGTGCGCATGGCTTATGTTCTAAAGACAGAAGACCTCGCCGACGCCCTTGTAGTGCTTGAAAAAGCCCTTGAGGCCTATCCCGGAACAAAACGCTGACATACCCTATTCAGGCCGTCAGCCTGACTCGAAGCATAAACATCCTCCCCGAATCCTGAAAAACGGATTCGGGGAGGATGTCTCGTAAACAAAAGCCATACCAATCTGTATCCACAAAAAGATTGAAGAAAAAACGCCGCAAAAGACTTGTGTTTCAGAAAAAATGGCTAACTTTGCAGTCGCAAACCGCGCACGTGGCGTAATTGGTAGCCGCGCCAGACTTAGGATCTGGTGTCTTACGACGTGGGGGTTCGAGTCCCTTCGTGCGCACAACAATCAGGCCAGCTTCCCGGGAAGCTGGCCTGATTGTTTTTATTGTCCTTTGTCATACATTGTTTTGTATTTGCAGATTGATATGATGATTGCCTCAGAAAAAAATCATAATATGGCTAAAAAAGTGCAAAAAGAATTTTGCAAGCAAAACCGGTTCTACAAGGCCTGTTTTGGCCTGTCGCTGCCTTGCCAACCTTTGTCGGACTGGACGTTTAATGGCAAAATGTCAGAATCACAAAAATTCAGACAAACATAAAGCCTGCATAACCAGCGAAACAAAAGAAAAATCTCTCGAAAATATTTGGTGAAGTCGATAAAATGCGCTAAGTTTGCGGTGTGAAATTGAAATGAAGAATTACCCGAAGGTCATTTCAGTTATGACTGCGGAAAGTTTTTTATCTCCTCGTTCACTTTCACTATTTGCCATATCTCTCTTCAGGCAGCTTCAAAGCAGCCATAAACGTGGATTTGCAGTTTATTCGTAGAATTTCTGAATGTATGCGGCTTCTCGACGCGGCCTTTGCCGTTGGCCGCAACATTCAGAAAATGTATTTTAATACATATAAGAAACAATTCAAATAATTAACATTATGATTGTTTTTGAGACTTGAAATATTTTTTATTACAGAAATTTGGTTGTTCCAAGAATAATTTATAACTTTACGGTCGAACAAGATTACACACGAAAAACCAATACTGAGAATACAAACCTGAGCATAACAGGAACTTAAAAATGCCGCCTGTCTCTGAGCGGTTCAGGGACACAAATACTAACCGATATGGAGAAGTATTTCAAAAACATCCTCAACGCTGAGGAACTGTCGGAACTTGATATGGAGAATATCAAAGGAGGTCTGACGTGTGCCGAATTTACGTGTGCAAAATTTGAAGATTGCAAGGCTTTTGCGTGTGGCATCTTTAAGGATACCGGAATTCAGATAGGCCCTGTAACTCCTGGCAACTAACGATGAAATGGCAGTGCGAATCTAAGATTCGCACTGCTTCCAAACAAAACCCTAACACCATGAATGTATCTTATATACCTTCAATATATACCCAATGGTTCTGCAAAGGCAATGTCTGGTATCTCTATAATGCTCAGTCAAACTTTCTGAGCGAGGTATCGGACGAGTTGATTCAGGCCGTTGATGGCAGGGATTGGGACAGTTTGCCGCAGCCTGTGATGGATATGCTCATAAAGCATCACATCATTGAGAAAGAGGGTGAACTTTATGACTATTTCGATTCAGAACTTGTCCGGTTCAACGCTGAGCAGTACGACCTGACCGTGCTGAATCTCGTTATTGCTCCGACTACAGCCTGCAACTTCGACTGTCCTTATTGCTTCGAGTCCAAGCGCAACCCCAAAACCATATCAGGCGATACGATTCGTAAATTGGGCGACTTCGTAAGAAGCTTCGACAATGCCAAGAAGATGAGAATCACGTGGTACGGAGGCGAACCGCTTATGGCTCTGTCAAAAATACGAAAAATTTATGCCTTGCTGACTGAGGAGGGAATGCCGGAAATCGCGCATCAGTCAATCATCACAAACGGTTACCTGTTTGATGAAGAGGCCATAGATTATTTCGTTGACAATAAACTGAATCAGATTCAGATCACGTTGGACGGAATAGGCAAGGCGCACGACCAGACGAGATGCCTGAAAAACTCCGATGAGTCAACATTCGACAGAATTTACCGCAACATACGGTTGATTGCAGAAAAAATGCCGGACACCGACATACATATCCGAGTAAACGTGGACAAACAGAGCTTCACCAAATTCCTCGATGTCTACGCTGCCATCAAACGTGATTTTCCTGACAACAAAAGAATCAAGGTATATCCGGGCCTGATAAAGGCGGATGATGAAACAGGTTGCTCATTAAGTTCATCGTGCTATCAGTCGGACGAAAGGCACGAACTTTATTCATCACTACGTCAGAACGGATTCGGCCTGGATGTTTTCCCTAAGCGTTCCTCCAAAGGCTGCATGATGCAGGGCATCGCATCGTTCCTTATCGGCCCGGAGGGAGAACTATACAAATGCTGGAACGACATCGGCAAGGAGGAGAAAGTGATAGGGACAGTTGACAGTAAGAAACTGAAACACACTTCGCTGCTTCTGAAATATCTTCTCCATTCCTCAAGTTTCAATGAGGAATGCCGTGAATGCAAAGTGTTTCCTGTATGCGAAGGCGGCTGCGGCTATGACCGTTACCGCAACCGCTTTGAAGGAGGCCGATTCAGCGTCTGTACGCATCTGAAGAAACCGGAAATTTTGGAGGAAGCGTTGCTTTCCCGCCTGTCTGCTCAGAATCAAAACAAATAATCTCAAACCATCAAAATCTGTACTTATGAAACTGAACTCAAGATACTGCCTGACTGCCATATCTGCGCTGTTGATAAGCTGTGTGTCCGTTGAAACGTATGCCGAAAAAAACACATTCGCAACCGATTCATTGAACATCAAAAAGGAAACCATCGATACAGTGGTCGGAAAGACACTGAAGGAAATCGTGGTGGAGGGTCAGTCCCAATACGTCACGAGCGAAGGCATGGTCTTTATGCCCGACGAGAAGACGCGCAAGATGGCCTCCAACGGCTTTTCGCTTCTTGATATGATGGCGATACCGGGGCTGAACGTTGATCGGGTGGAAGGCACTGTCAAGACAGCAGCCGACAACGATGTTTCGTTTTTCATCGATTACCAGCCTGCCAGCACCGCCCAGATGCGTGGGCTTCTGCCTGAGGATGTACGCCGTGTAGAGGTGCTTGACTATCCGGCAGATCCCCGCTTCAAGGGTGAAAAACATGTGGTCAATTTCATACTTGTGAAATACGAACACGGGGGATATGTAAATGGCGGAGGAATGCAAGGATTAAGGACAAGCTGGGGTCTGTATAACCTTTACTCCAAGACTGCCTACAAGTCTATGACGTACGATGTGCTCTTAGGAGCGACATATATCAATCCTATGCACAGCGACCATATCGATACAGAATCCATCTATCATTTCCCCGGAATGGAAGTGAAGCATGAACAAGTATCGAGAAACATAAAATCAGTGAGTCCAGGCTATTGGGTTTCTGCCCGTGTCATTTATGAGAAGGAAAGGATGTCAATCGCCAACACCATAGGCTATTCCGGCAACCGCACCAAAAACGGTGAAACAGAGTACACAGACATATTCTCATCGTCGCTTTATCCTTCCGGAAAATCAATCCAACGCGAAGACCGACGTTCGAATTCAGTGGAATGGAGCGGAGACTACAGCTTCGAGCTTCCTTGGAATCTATGGCTCGTTGCAAGCCCGTCAGCCACTTATACTCGTTCTCACAACGACAGTTTTTTCACTTCAGACGGTTTTGAAATCGCCAACAAAGTGCCTGAAACCGCATGGAACGCAGGTTTAAACGCCATTATTCAACGCTCGTTCGGCAAGCATTCATTGACCCTTCAGCTCAAAGGCGGTCTCAGCAACAATTATATGGATTATCTCGGTACAAATCCGATACACATAATAGCACGCCAAGGGGATTTTATGGGCAAGATCAAAGGTGCTTTCCGTTTCAGCAAACTCAACCTCGATGCCACAGTGGGACTGTATACGAGCCGATACAGCACCAACAGCGATGTGGAACTTCAGACCACGATGGATGCGGACGTTTCGGCAAACTACCGCTTCGACCAAAAGAATTCACTGCGACTGACCTATCAGCTCTCATACACCAATCCGACAAAAGCGGCACGGAATCCAAACCTTGTGTTTTCCAATATGATTGACGCGCTACAAGGCAATCCAGACCTGCGCCGTTATTCCAAAAACCGTGCATCGCTTGAATACACGCTGCTTTTGACCAACGATCTTTGGATAAGCCTGACAGGACAATTCATACATTATGCCGATCCGATTGTGGCTACCTACACTCCAATCCTTGTGGAAGACAAATATATGATGGTGAGAAGTTCGGAAAATATGGGGCATTATTCCATTGCGCACTACGGAGGTTCCATAACCTACAAACTTTTCAACAAATCTCTGACTCTCACAGGCTCGATATACGGACGGGAGGATTGGAGAAACTATTACGGATCTGCCCATACAAGTTATCCTGAAATTTCAGCGAGAGTCCAATACATCCTTAAAGACTTTTATTTTAGTGCGAACTGGAGAAGCAGGTCAATGGGTTTGGGCTGGACTGATTACTCCAAAGGGAAACATCGCTATAGTCTGTCCATAGGTTACTCCAAAGCAGGATTTGATATCACTGCCACTGCAAACGACTTTTTTGAAAAATCAAAGAAATATTCTACTTCCTATATGTCTACTCCTTATTTCGACCAACAGACCACGAGATACGGAATTCCAGGCGTATGTTCTTTCAGTGTTTCTGTTTCCTATTCTTTCAGCTACGGCAAGAAAGTCAACCAGTGGGACCGCGTGGGACAGGCCGGCACAGTTGAATCCGGAGCAAACCTGTAGTTGTCAGAAGACAACCACGACCACTCGACTCAAAAATTTGTTTTGAAAGTCAAAATCCGACTCACGGCTGACGACTAAAATTAGTCGTCAGCCGTGACACCAAATCCTTTTGAAGATTCCACTTGCGTAATTCCCCAATCTCTATGAATTCAAATACAGACCCAAGAATGAAAGTGTTTAGAATCTCAGTTTTGTCGATACTTATGATGCTGAACTTTTACAGCACCATGGCAATGGAAGTTCCTGATTCTTTAGCTCAATCAACCGACACATCTTACGTCACTCTTGATGAAATCACCGTGTCGGCCGACCATATACGAGTTTCCGGCTCTTTGACTACGATTTCCATTCCCGGAACAGCTTATGCAAAAACCGGTTCTGCACTGACAATGCTGCCTAATCTCCCCGGGTTAATGTTGAGTTCAAATGGGATTGAGGTTGTCGGTCTTGGTTCTCCCTTATTCGTACTTAACGGACGTGAGCTTAAAAACATTTCTGAACTGAAAGCAATCAAGTCTGATGATGTGAAAGAAGTGAAGATAGAACGCTCACCTGGACCGAAATACGAGGGAAACACTGTTGCCGTGGTCTCAATCACTACAAAAAGGAAACCTAACGATTTCCTGTATCTGAACATCTCAAACACATTGGGATACCATAAAAAAATCCAAGAATCCCCAGATGTTACATTGAAGGGAAAATTCGGCAGATTCTCCACATCATTGTTTTACTCATTCGGACACAACTATTCCAAAATGAATGAAACTTATTTCAGAAGAATCAATCATTCAAATTACATTTTCTCAATCAATCAGATACGAAGATATGAACGTATGAACAATGACCATCAGGTGAACTGGAGCGGAGAATGGCAGATCAACACCTCAAACAGCATTTCGGCATTCTATTCTTACAACCATGACGACGAAGACATAAACACATCGGGTCATAACGTAATATCAGAATCAAAAGATGAATTGAAAATAAGATTCAACGACACAGAGCAGAAAAACGTCAACCTGCATAGCGCAACTCTTCTATACAACTATACCAATGGAAAAACCACTCTGAATGTGTCTCAAGATTTTGCATCCTCTGACAACAACAGCATATATGGCTCTGATGAATCCAATCTTACAAGCGGCCATAATTACGTCATCTCGACATTAAGCAAAAGGAAATATAATGTATATACAACCAAAATCGATTTCGTTACAGACGAAATGCCGTGGGGATTATGGCTGGCTGCAGGAATAAGGTATGCCCATATAGATTCAAAAGCCGATATAAAATCTGACAATCCGAATTTCATGTCCGGTGACTATCGTAACAATTTGACGGTTAAAGAAGACAATCCATCGGCATATATAGGATTATCAAAAAGTTTCGGCAAGTTCATGATAAAGCCCGGCATACGTTACCAATATGTATCCAGACGCTCTAAAAACAGGATGACAAACCTTAAGGATTCAAAGGTCAACCAGAATTATTCAAGCCTGTTTCCTTGGCTCAACGTGACTTACTATGCAAATCAGTCTTTATCCGCATACATCCAATACACCCGCAAGATGACACAGCCGAATTTCAGTCAGCTCAATTCAGGGATTGTCTATCAAGATTCACTCGCTTATCAGGAAGGCAATCCTGCATTGCGCACGTCGTTCACTGAAAGCATCATGGCAGGCATTAATTTCAGACACTTCAGGTTCTCATTAATGTATATGAACACTCGCAATCCCATAGAAACCATACTTGTGATGAAAAATCCAGAAAGCAACACGCTTTGGGAATCTGCCACCAACTTCAGAAGAAGCGAGTATGTTTCGGCAGGTCTTGGATATAACAATCGTTTCGGAAAGTTTTCTGTCTATGCAATGGGATATATGAATTTCATCAAAGGCAGACTTCCTGACGGCAAAAAGGCTCCGGCAGATATAAAACCGTCGTTCAACGCTCAATTAAATCTGTCTTACGTATTGAACAGCCATTTCTCCTTTTATGGAAACTACACCCTGCAAGGACATCACAACAATCTGATATTTACCCAAAAAACAGTACAGAATTTCACTATCGGAGCGAACTGTTCACTTTTGGATGACAAGCTGAATATCTCCATGCAAGCTATGGACATATTCAATCAGGCTCATTACAACAACGGTGTTTATTCCTACGGAGATGTCGCATGGGGAACCCACGGTTACAACGACATCAGAAGAGTCACTTTGACATTGTCATACACAATATTCAATAAACCCATCCAGATCAAAGGAAACACCGGCAACACGGAGGAACTCAACAGAATAAAATGATTCACGACAAGCAGGAATGTGGTTAAGGCGGAAGTTTAAGACAGTAAGACAGCGCGACGCGATGCAGTGCGGCGCGGCATGCCTCACTATGGTGTGCCGCCATTTCGGCGGGAAAGAGCCGCTGGAGGAAGTCTCGCGCATATGCCACCCCACGGTCGAGGGCGTATCTCTCAAAGGCATCGGCGATTCCGCAGAAGCTTTGGGGCTTGAATACAGCTGCGGAAAAATTACCGTAGACGGTCTGTGCGAATGCCCGCTCCCCGCCATCCTGCACTGGAACCAGAACCATTTCGTGGTGCTTCACAAGATTTCCCGAAACGGAAAGAGATTCCACATAGCTGACCCCGGAAAGGGGAGATGCGTCTACAGCCGACGGGAATTTGAAGAACACTGGCTCAGCACGAATTCCCATGGGAAGGAGAAAGGGATTGCACTGCTTCTCCAGCCGACAGAAAAGTTCTGCAGGAACACCGCATCCCGTAAAAATGAGGAACGCTCTTTCCGCTTCCTTTTCAGTTACCTGAAGCAATACAGGAAATATTTCTTCCACATCTTCCTCGGCCTCGCGCTCGGATGCCTGCTGCAGCTGGTGATGCCTTTCCTGACGCAGGCAATAGTGGACGTGGGCATAAGGCACAAGGACATCGGCTTCATCTGGCTCGTGCTGCTCGGTGAGCTGATGATAGTGGCGGGGCGCACGGCCACCGACTTCATACGCCGCTGGCTGCTGCTCCACATCTCGATGCGCATCAACATATCACTCGTCAGCGACTTCTTCATAAAGCTGCTGAAACTCCCTATGTCGTTCTTCGACACGAAACTGATGGGCGACCTTATGCAACGCATCGGCGACCACAGCAGGGTGCAGTCGTTCCTAACCGGACAGGTGCTGAACGTGGTTTTCACTTTCCTCAGCTTCCTTGTTTTCGGAATTGTCCTCTTCATCTACGACAAGCTGATATTTGCCGTCTTCCTTGCCGGGAGCGCGGCCTACGGCATCTGGATATCCGTGTTCCTGCGCCGGCGCAAGGTGATAGACTACGAGCTGTTCGAGCAGCAGGCCATAAACCAGAACCGGACTTTCCAGTTCATCACGTCGATGCAGGAGATAAAGCTCCAAGACTGCGAACGCCGCCGCAGGTGGGAATGGGAAGACACACAGGCCGACCTCTTTTCCGTGCAGATGAAGTCCCTCAGGCTTCAACAGACCCAAGAGGCAGGCTCCATCTTCATAAACGAGGTAAAGAACATCGTAATCACGGTGCTGGCCGCCTCGGCCGTGATACAGGGCGAAATGACCCTCGGAGCGATGCTCGCCGTGCAATACATCATCGGGCAGCTCAATTCTCCCGTGGAGCAGCTCATGTCGTTCATATACTCGCTTCAGGACGTGAAGATTTCCTTGGAACGCATCAACGAAATCCACTGCGGCAGAAACGAGGAGACGGATGAAAACCGCCTGAGCGAGTTCCGCTCCGGGAAGTCAATAGACATCAACGGCATAGATTTCCGGTACGACCCCCATGCACTGAAAAAAACTCTTGAAGACGTGTCGTTCACAGTTCCCGAAGGAAAGGTGACGGCGATAGTCGGCGCTTCGGGCAGCGGCAAGACCACGCTCATCAAACTTATGCTGGGATATTACCCGACTGAAGCCGGAACCATAAGCATTGCCGGGGAAGACATCAACGGCTACAACCTCAAATGGTGGAGACGGCAATGCGGGGCAGTGATGCAGGACGGAGTGATCTTCTCCGAATCCATAGCACGCAACATCGCCGTTGACGACAATGACATAGACTTTGAAAGGCTCGAAGAGGCCGCAAAGACCGCCTGCATACACGACTATGTGATGGGGCTTCCGCTGAAGTATGACACGAAAATAGGACGCGACGGTGTCGGACTCAGCCAAGGACAGAAGCAACGCATACTGATAGCGCGTGCCGTCTACCGCAACCCCGCCTTCATTTTCCTCGACGAGGCCACAAACGCCCTCGACGCAAAAAACGAGCGCGCGATAGTGGAGAACCTTTCCGGATTTTACAAAGGCCGTACGGTAGTGGTGGTAGCCCACCGCCTCTCTACGGTCAGGGATGCCGACCGAATTGTAGTGCTCGACGGCGGTCGGGTGGTGGAGACAGGCACGCACTCCTCGCTGATCGATAAGAAAGGGACATATTTCAACCTTGTAAGAAACCAGCTCGAACTGGGACAATGAACACAGTTTATGGGACACGAAAACAGAAACGCAGAGACCGAAGTGCGGTCGGAAAAAGTGAGGAAGCTGCTTGGCGAAATCCCGCCGTCGCTCATACGATGGGGTACCGTGGTCTTGGCCGCAATCTTCATCGCGCTCCTGACGGCCGTCTGCCTGATCCGCCATCCATACGGAAACGGAGAGTCTATCCTGATGCATATGCTGCATTAGTTTTTCGCCCAAAATAAAGTCGTTTTTATCTAACGAATAAGATTACAGGAAGTATAAATCATATCTACGGGAAAGTGAACCGCAACGACGATTTGCGCAACGAAGCACGCAAAAAATCAGCAATCCAGAAATAACAGATGCGGTCGAGAAAATATTGACGAAAAATATTTGCAGAAAAATTTGGCCGGGTCGGAGAAAATGCCTAACTTTGCATCGCAAAAGAGAAACAAACCTTTCTCACCATTACAAAAGGTTCCATGTCCGAGTGGTTAGGTACCGGTCTGCAAAACCGTTTACACCAGTTCGAATCTGGTTGGAACCTCCAAGAATAAATAAGCCGCCGAAAAATCGACGGCTTATTTACGTATCATTGAATACATTCAGCAATATCTTAAGCGAATTGCGTCTGGTTCCAAGACTCGCAACAGCCCAAAACCATAATGAAATCCAAACAGACTCTCAATCGGCTTCTGCTGTAACCGGAAGATTGGCTTTAGGGGTCGATGGATTGAGGTCTGAGCGGTATTTGGCTTCCCAACCGAGGGCGGATGCACCGAGCACAGCTGCGTCGCTTTCACGGAGTTCGGAAAGAATCACTTTGGTCTTGCCTCGGAAAATGGGCATGACGGCCTTGTTCATCGCTTCTGTTACCGGCTTCAGCAAAAGTTCCCCGCTCTTTGCGAGTCCTCCGAAAAGGATGATTGCCTGAGGACTTGAAAACGCTATCATATCCGCAAACGCCTGCCCGAGAATCGTTCCAGTGTATTGGAAAATCTCTTTGGCCAGTTTGTCGCCTGCCATTGCAGCGTCATAGACCTCTTTGGATGTTATGTCGTCTATCTGAAGATTGCGCAGTTCAGACGGCTCGGTACGCAATTCAAGGAACTCACGTGCGGTGCGTGCCACACCGGTGGCAGAACAATACGCCTCCAGGCATCCTGTTCTCCCGCATCCGCATATACGTCCGTTATTTCGCTTGACTATCATATGTCCCAACTCACCGGCAAAACCGTCATGCCCGTAAACCACCTGGCCATTCACCACAATGCCTGATCCTACGCCAGTGCCAAGAGTGATCATAATGAAGTCCCGCATACCGCGTGCCGCGCCATACGTCATTTCTCCTAGAGCGGCGGCATTGGCATCATTTGTAACAGCAACCGGGATTCCGTTGAAAGCCTCGCTCACTTTTTCAGCAAGCGGTATCACCGGCCCCCAAGGGAGGTTGGGCGGATTGATTATCTCTCCGGTATAATAGTTTGCATTAGGCGCGCCGATGCCTATGCCCTGTATTTTGTCTTCCGCCTCGTTTGCACGCAACAGACGCTCGATGCCGTCCTTGAGCGAGGTGATGTAATCGTCGAAATCGGCATACTTGAGCGTCTTTACAGAGTCGCTTGCCACCACATGGCCTCTGGCATCGACTATGCCGAAGACAGTGTTGGTGCCGCCTATGTCAATGCCTATCACATAAGGTTTGCTCATAGTTTTTATCATTTAAACGGTTTATGAAAAACAGGTATGCGGATGAACCGTCGTTTTTGGAGTCAGATTCATCCGCATATCCGTCATTGAAGCACGTGATTCCGTTCAGGCATTCTCTTTGAGGAGCTGTTTTACGAAATCGTAGTCGGGCTCTTCAGAAATTTCCTTGCAAAGCGAAGTGCCAAGCACGCGCCCGTCTTTATCGATCACCACCAGCGCACGGGCAAAAAGCCCGCGCAACGGGCCGTCCACCAATTCGATTCCGTATGCCTGTCCGAAATCGGAACGGAATGCCGAGGCTGTAGCCACATTCTTGATGTCGTTGGCCACACAGAAGCGCGCAGCCGCAAACGGAAGGTCTTTGCTTACGCAAAGCACTGCGGCATCCGGAAAATCGGATATGTCCTGGTTGAAACGACGCACTGAAGCGGCGCAGACATCTGTGTCAAGGCTCGGGAATATGTTGAGCACAAGACGTTTCCCTTTGTAGTCGTGTAGCGCGATGTCAGAAAGGTCGCGTCCAACAAGCGAGAATTCCGGAGCTATGCTTCCGGCTATCGGGAGCACTCCTGCAATGTGCATCGGATTGCCCTGAAGAAATACAGTTTCCATAGTCAATGTTGATGATTGATGTTATACATAAAGTATAACAACCAAACGGAGCTTTTTCCTATCAAAGGAGCGGAAGAAGGATTGCTTCCAGATCTGAAAGGCTCACATAGCCCACCGAACGCTGCTTGAGTTCGCCGTCTTTGAAAAAGAGGACAGTCGGGATGTTGCGCACACGCTGTTCTACAGGTATCTCATCATTTTCATCAACGTTGAGCTTGCCGATGATGGCCTTATCGCCGTATTTCTCTGCAAGTTCCTCAACCACGGGGCCGAGTTTCATACAAGGGCCGCACCATGTGGCCCAGAAGTCGATTACAACTGTTTTACCTGATTCGATAGCCTCACGGGCTGTCTGGTCTGTGAAATTGAGTGCCATAATTTGATATGTTTTTGTTTAGGGTTATATTCTATGCGTTATGTTTAACGTTCAGATGTCCCGATTCTGTATTTTGCATTCAAAGAATCGAGTATGTCAAGAAGATCCTTATTGATAGGAATCTGTTTTCTGGAACGGACTTTCACGCTCTGTTGGTTCGCAGTGTCGTATAAGTCCAAAATGAAATCTCCCTTCCGGTCTTCACCTTTGAGGTCGGAGAGAGCCGACACGAGGGTAGTGTCCTGACTGTTTATGTCTACGAAGACTGTCAGCTCGTTGGCAATGCGGCCTTTGTAGTTCTCCAACGGAGATATTTCATCTATGTTGAACTGAAACGCTTCGGGATTGTATCGGCTTTTTGCAAAAGAGATTTTTATGAACACAGGTTCGCCAGGATGAAGTTTGCTGTAGAATTCGTCGAAGCTTTTGCCAAAAAGCCTTATTTCCGTTTTGCCCGAAAAATCTTCCAGCTCCACCACCCCGAATGCGTTCCCTTTGCGTGAGACACGCTCCTGCAATCCCGTCACGAGACCGGCCATAGTTACAGTTGCTTCACGCTGCATACGGTCGTCAAAGTCGGCAGCAGGAGTATTCACACCGTGCACGACTTCCATATAATACGGATCAAGTGGATGGCCGCTTATGTACATCGACACGAGTTCCCGCTCGCGTTCAAGAAGGGCAAACCTGTCCCATTTCTGAAACTGGGGAATCGGCGGCTTGTTGGTCTCAAGAGGCTCAAGATCGCCGAAAAGGCTCGCCTGCAGGGAATCGCGGTCTTGCTGCACACGTTGCCCGTATTTGACCAGATGGTCAGCATACGAGCTGTCAGCAATCTGTTCCACCATCGCTTCGCGTGCTATCCCGAGACAGTCAAGAGCTCCTGACAGGGCAAGCGATTCTATGGCGGAACGGTTGCAGGCAGACAGGTTCACACGTTCCACGAAATCGAAAATGTCCTTGTACGGGCCGTTGGCTTCGCGCTCGCTCACTATGGCGTTCACGGCATTCAAGCCTACGCCTTTTACAGCCGCAAGACCGAAACGCACCGAACCGTCTTTCGACACCGAGAATTTATAACGGCTCTCGTTTATGTCCGGTCCTTTCACGGTGAGTCCCATAGCCTTGCATTCATCCATGAATTTGCGTATCTTGGCTATGTCGCTAAGATTCCGCGACATGACCCCGGCCATATACTCCGCAGGATAGTTGGCTTTAAGATAACCCGTCTGATAGGCAACCCAACTGTAACACGTGGCATGGCTCTTGTTGAAAGCATAGGACGCGAACTTCTCCCAGTCAGCCCATATTTTTTCGAGCACTTTAGCCTCATGTCCGTTGGCCTGACCCTGATCCATAAATTTCACCTTGAGTTTGGCCATCTTATCTATCTGCTTCTTACCCATAGCTTTACGAAGCATATCGCTTTCGCCACGGGTAAAGTTTGCCAGCAACCGCGACAGAAGCATAACCTGTTCTTGATAAACGGTGATTCCGTAGGTCTCCTCCAAGTACTGCTTCATGATCGGTATGTCGTAGGTTACCTCATGCTCTCCATGCTTTCGCTTTATGAATTCAGGTATGTATTCCATCGGGCCAGGCCGGTAAAGCGCGTTCATGGCGATTAGGTCTTCAAATTTGGAAGGCTGCAAGGCCTTAAGATGCGCCTGCATTCCAGGCGACTCGAACTGGAAAGTGGCTGTCGTGCGCCCTTCACAATAAAGTTTGTACGTAGCCGGATCGTCAAGCGGGATGTTGTCGATGTCAACATCTATCCCTTTTGCGAGCCTTATGTTTTCCAACGTCTCCATAATTATGGAGAGGGTCTTCAGGCCGAGGAAATCCATCTTTATGAGTCCGGTCTCCTCAATCACAGAACCTTCGTATTGGGTAGATATGACCTTGGATCCGTCAGTGTCTGTAGCGACCGATACAGGCACCCAGTCGGTGATGTCGTCGCGGCAGATTATGACTCCGCACGCGTGTATGCCAGTGTTGCGGACGTTTCCTTCGAGCTGGCCAGCATACTTCATCATGTCCCGAATCACAGGATCCGGGCTGTTGACCTCAGCGGCAAACTCCTTGTTGTAGAGCGTAAGGTTCTTGAAGTTGGTCTTGGGGACTTTACCGTTCACTTCAGGCAGGCGCGCATCCACGAGCTTGGCAATACGGATACCCTCGGCGCGGGGAAGATCCATGATTTTCACCATATCCTTTATTGCCATCTTAGTGGCCATGGTGCCGTATGTGATGATATGGGCCACTTTCTCTTCGCCGTACTTTTCGGTAACGTATTTCAGCACTTCATACCTGCCGTCATCATCGAAATCCACATCGATATCGGGGAGGGAGATACGGTCAGGATTCAGGAATCGTTCGAAAAGGAGGTCGTATTTTATAGGGTCTATCTGAGTGATGCCAAGACAATAGGCCGCGGCTGAACCTGCGGCCGAACCGCGGCCTGGGCCTATGCTCACTCCGAGCTTTTCGCGTCCGGTATTTATGAAGTCCTGCACAATAAGGAAGTAACCCGGAAAGCCCATCGTCTTCATTATATATAGCTCGAACTTCAGACGTTCCTTGACTTCATCTGAAAGCGGGTCGCCATATCTTTTCAGGGCGCCTTCCATGGTAAGCTTCTCAAGATAGTCCGCCTCGAACTTTATTCTGTACAGCTTGTCATAGCCGCCGAGGCGCTTGATCTTCTTTTCGGCATCCTCCTGAGAAAGGACTACATTGCCGTTTTCATCTTGCGTGAATTCGTCGAACAAGTCTTTTTCGGTGATGCGTTGCCGGTATTCCTCCTCAGTGCCGAAACTTTCCGGAATCTCGAAAGTAGGCATAATCGGTTCATGGTCGATAGAATACGATTCTATCTTGTCGAGTATTTCCGCAGTATTGTGAAGCGCGTCCGGAAGGTCAGAGAATACATCCTCCATCTCAGCGGTCGATTTGAACCATTCCTGACGCGTATAGTGCATCCTCTGCTCGTGATATCTTTTTTGTGTCGAAATGCAAATCAGACGGTCATGCGCCTCGGCATCCTCCTCACGTGTGAAATGCACATCATTGGTTGCCACAATCTTGATGCCGAGTTTCTTGCCCATATCGACAAGCACCTTGTTGACCCGTTGTTGCTTCTCGTATGTGTCAGTGTTGGCGTTTTCCTTGAATGTCCGGTGGCGTTGCAGTTCGAGATAGTAGTCTTCCCCGAATATGCCTTTGAACCACAGTGCGGCTCTCTCAGCCCCTTCGATGTCGCCGGCCTCTATCAGCCGTGGAATCTCGCCGCCGAGACACGCCGAACACACAATAAGCCCTTCGCGGTGCTTCTCCAGCTCGGACTTGTCTGTACGCGGCCTGTAATAGAAGCCGTCGGTCATAGCCTTGCTGACGAGCTTTATGAGGTTGTGGTAGCCTGTGCTGTTCTTGGCGAGGACAATCAGGTGGTAGCCTGTGTCTGAGCGGTCTTCTCTGTCAGCCATACTGCGCTTCGCCACATACATCTCGCATCCGAGTATGGCCTTGATTTTCTTGTCATCGTCAAGTCCGCCGTTCACTTTGTTGACATAGTTGTAGAATTCCTTGATTCCGTACATGTTTCCGTGGTCGGTCAGGGCCAGTCCGTGCATACCGTCCGCAACGGCAGCATCGACAAGCTCCTTGATGGATGCTTTACCGTCAAGGAGACTGTATTGGGAATGGACGTGCAGATGCGTGAATCTGAAGTCGCTCATTGAAAATCAGAAGTTGAAAGTTCAAGATTCAAAGCTGAAATGCAGAGATTCCAGAACTTGAATCTTGAACCTGAGGTCTTTTTATTTGAAAAGATACTGTGAAGAAATCGACTGGTTATTATGGATGCGGCGAATGGTATCGGCAAAAAGCTTAGCCACCGGCAGTATCATAGCCTTGTCGTTTTCTCGTCCGTACGGGATGGAGTCGGTGAAGATTATTTCGGTAAGTCCGGACTTCTGCACACGCTCCGTTGCCGGGTCGCTCATCACGGCATGGCTGCAAAGGGCACGCACCGAAGCCGCACCGAAAGAGAGGAGCATATCCGCCGCTTTGGTGATGGTTCCCGCGGTATCCACGATGTCGTCCACAAGAATCACGTTCTTGTCTTTCACATCTCCGATTACCGTGATGTTTTCCACCACGTTGGCTTTTGCACGCACCTTGTGGCAAAGCACCAAGGGAACATCGAAGTATTTGGCATATGAATTGGCACGCTTCGCTCCGCCAACGTCTGGCGATGCTATCACCATATCTTTTAGATGCAGGCTTTCGATGTACGGAATGAAAATCGATGAGCCATAGAGGTGATCCACAGGCACGTCGAAGAATCCCTGAATCTGATCGGCATGCAAGTCCATAGTTATTACGCGGTCAATTCCGGCCACGCTGAGAATGTCGGCCACGAGCTTGGCCGCTATGGAAACGCGAGGCTTGTCTTTGCGGTCTTGGCGCGCCCAGCCGAAATATGGAATCACAGCTACGATTGTCGCAGCAGAAGCACGTTTTGCGGCGTCAATCATAAGCAGAAGTTCCATAAGGTTGTCGCAGTTGGGGAAAGTGGACTGAACCAGATATACCTCGGCTCCGCGGATGGACTCCTCGAAGCAAACTTCGAATTCGCCGTCGGCGAAACGCTCGATGTTCATCTTGCCAAGCTCGATGCCCAGCTCTTTGCATATGGATTCTCCGAGATAATGGCTTCGCGAACCTGCAAAAACTTTGATAGGCGGAAGGTTATTGCTCATTGTTAAGACTTTTGTTTTGGGATTTTATGATACTTTGGAATTTATATTCTGTTTTGTCTTTTCCGGATTTCGGATTCTGAAATGAAGCACGGCTGCGTTTTTCCCACCTACACTTACCAATGTCGGGGAATCCTCAGAAATCCGAAGCACGCTTCTTTTTCCTGACAGGAGGTCTGTAGCGTCGAAAGGGCCTTCCGCTATGCCCGACATATCCAATGCCAAAGCCGGGAAGTTGATTCGCACATCGGCTTGCGAATGAGAGAAATTGGCCACAACAAGCACTGCCTCTTCACCTTTTATATAGCGCAGGAAAGCGAATACGAAGTTGGGGTCAAGATGCCGATTGCGGAGGTTTACATACATAAGGTCGAAGAAATCACCGACCCTCAGCGCCGCACATTCATTGCATAGATGAAGCACTCGGGAATATAACGAGCGCAGCCATTTTTCGTGAGGAGACAGGAATTCCGTAGTGCAGTTTCCGTTGTCGTACCATCGGCGCATCGTATCGTAGCTCCAGTAATCGAAAATGGAAGTACGGTCATTGTCGCCGGCAAAACCCTCATTATCTTTGGCCGACTCGCCAAGCTCCTGCCCGAAATACACCATGAACGGCCCTTTGCCCATCATTGAGCTAACCACGAGCGACGGAACAACATAATCAGGAGTGCCTGCGTAAGACTTCGAGCCGAAACGCACCTCGTCATGGTTTTCAAGGAAATTCAGCATCCGTTCACCTATTCCGTCCACGGTCTGCCAACATCCCGTCAGACATGCAGCACTCACTTTTCCTGTCTCGATTCCCACAAGCGTATCGTACAGATTTACCTTGTCATACAAATAATCGAAACATGCATAATCAAGGAACGGACGATACAGGGCTACATCATAGATTTCCCCTAAGAAAACCACTTCAGGAAAATCCTGTTTGATTATAGGGATGAGCCAGTGCCAAAATGCCTGCGGCACCATAAACACCATGTCGCACCTGAAGCCGTCAACACCTTTCGATGCCCAGAAACGAATGATACGGAGCATTTTTACCCATGTGTCAGGAAGAGGGAAAAAATGGTCAGCACCGTTGCCATAGTCATGGCCATAATTGAGTTTGGCAGTCTCATACCAGTCGTTTATGCCTGGAAACGCAGAAAAACAGTCGTTTCCGGTGGCTTTGGCCGGGAATTCCACATACGGCTTTCCATAGCCATCGATAGGGAAATGAGGAGCGAACTGCTGACGGGTGGAGTAATAGTAATTATTCATCGGAGCAAACGACATGTTTATGTCATCATACACTCCGAAATCCACCTCACCGTCGGGTTTTGCGTCAGAAAAGTATTGTCTGGCGGTATGGTTGGGGACGAAATCTATTATGACCTTCAGCCCTGCCGAATGCGTGCGTTCCACAAGAGCTTCGAATTCATGCATCCTGCGGTTGACATCAGTGGCCAGACATGGGTTGACGTCATAATAATCCTTTATGGCGTATGGTGATCCGGCTTCTCCTTTAACCACATTCGGATTGTCGGGCCTTATGCCAAACCCGGAAAAATCAGTCTTTGTGGCGTTTTCAATTATTCCGGTATACCAGATATGGGTAACTCCCAAATCCTTGATGGATTTAAGGAGCCTGGGGGTATAATCGTCGAACTTTCCGCTTCCGTTTTGGTCAAGAGTACCGAAACGGGTGCATTCCGGCTGCATATTGGTAAACAGTCTCGGAATCACCTGATATATCATCGGCCTTTCTTCGGTCTTATGCGGCAAGTTCTTGGTCTGCATCGTGGAATGTTCCTGTTAGTTAAGTTTCTCAAGCACCTTGCTTGCCTCCTCATATCCGTAAAGCGCGACTTTGCGCATCTGGGATATGTCGAACACTTTAGTCTCGGCTGTCTTGGGTGTCTGTATCACATAGTCGCACAGGTTCAGGTCTTGGAGCGTGTTGGCTTTTGTGGTGAGCTGGTACGACCTTATGGCTATATCGATAATGGAGCTTTTGAACCTGTAATGGCGGTTGAGCGGACTGCAGTTGCTTCCGAACAGGGTAGAGCAGTGCCTTCTGATTGCCCATGCAGGAAGATTGCGCAGCACTCCGCCGTCCACATAATTAATCCCGTTGATTCTTATGGGCTTGAATACAATAGGAATACTACAGGATGCCAAGACCCTTGGAACAATTTCGCCGGACGCCCATCCAACCGACTTTCCGTGGTCAAAGTCGGTAGCGCATATCACGGTAGGTATTTTCATCTCCTCAAGTGTGGTAACAGGCAGCCATTGTTCAAGTATTTTGCCGAATTTGTCGAGCTTAAAGAATCCCGATTTCGGTACCGCCCACTCAGTAAAGTCCGAGAATCTCCCGAACTCAAGGAAGCATTCCAGCATCTCTTTCGGAGTCAAGCCTGCACCATAGAGGACAGCGGCGATGGAGCCCGCCGAGACGCCGGATATAACATCAGGCTTCATTCCAAAACGTTCAAAAGCGAGCAACACTCCTATGTGGGCGAACCCTTTGGCTCCTCCGCCGGAAAGCGCAAGCCCCCTCCGTTGTGAGCGGTGGATGCCTATGGTCTGGAGAAGTCCGTCGAGTCTGAGCATTTTGTCAAGCGATTCCTTGAAAAGTTCTTTTAATACGTTTCTACCGCAGCTGCAAGAACCAGCCTTGCGCTTTTGGCTCAACAAAGTTAGTCATAAATGCCGAAATACACATAAGAGATTGGCCAAAAAATTTCATGGACATCTTCCCTCCCATACCGGCGGCCTGTTGAGAAGACAGCTTGACAAAACACTGATTTTTCGCCGGACAAATCAATCTGCAATACCTTTCTCCAAAGCATCGCACCTGTCCACAAGAGACTGTATGGCCTGAGGCAACGGCAAAGCCGAGGGACTGCGCCTGAATTCCACCAATGGCGCGCTGCCTGTGGCTTCTTCTTTCGCCTCTTCCACTGTAATGTACTCGAAATCCACAGGATAAATCTCATAATAGCCGTTCATTTCCACTGGGCTTTGGGAATTGAAAGCCTTCTTGAACCATTTCCCTTTACCTGTTATTCTTACGCTCCATGTGGCATAAAGAAGGTCGGCAGGCGAATACGTCCCGGAATCGTTGACCCTGTATGCCAAAGAGGCTCTCAGCTCATTGAGATCCATTGCCAGACCCAAAAGCCTGAAAATCACAGGAGAAAAACAATGACCTTTCTTGTCGGCAAGATAATCGGCATTTTCCAGATATATGGATTCTGTTTTCCTGCATATCTTTGACAATCCGTGTTTCCCTCTTATTGTATCCGTATTTGCTCCGGAACGGATTCTGTCAGATTCCTCAACATTGCCAGTCTCCATACCGATAACCTTCATCAAGGAAACCACATCATCACATTCCGGGCATGACACGCTGTCGCCACGAGCATCCGCATGCCGCAAATAATGTCTGGAAGTACGCACAAAAGGCGTGGATGGAACATTGAACTTCTTCACTTTCTCTACAGGCAGATAAAAATGAGCCATATGTTCGTTGAAGTGCAGAATCGTGTCAGTTATAGTAGACCCTGTATTGATTTCACGTATATGACACAACATTTTCAAGACCGGACGCTGGGCAGGAATTACGGTCAGTTCAGCAAGGTCGTAAACAGCAGGAGAGAGCGCCACAATCCCTGTCGGCCTTTCACAGACTTCAGGCGCATATCCTACACACCTTATCGTCAACGGACAGTCCCCATCGGCACATCCTGTCAATACGCCTTCTTCATCCGTGATTCCTATTATATTTCCCGATCGGGAAAACACAGTGGCGGCCACTACTGGGGATTTATCACCATCATCGATAATATGCAATCTGTTTCCTGCATATACGCTCAAAGCAGAAATAACAGAAAACACTATATAAAACAGATTTTTCATTTTATTGATTTTCCGCAAAGTTACTTATTCTTTCCTGAAATCCGTTTGAATCGTATCCAAAAAATACTACGAAAAAATTTGGCCAGGTGAAATAATAGTCGTAACTTTGCACTCGCAAACGGGAAACAACTGCCGCGAAAGCAAAAAAGTCTTTCCTAACAATGCAATTATGGCGGGATAGCTCAGTCGGTTAGAGCGTCGGATTCATAACCCGGAGGTCTCGAGTTCAATTCTCGATCCCGCTACAGAAAGAGGCATCATCAATAATCGATGGTGTCTCTTTTTGTGTCAAAACCATAAAATCGGGCTTCTGCTTTTAAAGGCTGTTTAAAAACTACATCTAAAATTTGGCTGTCAGCGATTTAATGCTTAACTTTGCAACCGCAAAGCGGAAAGGCATCGTTGCCCTACGCAATGTAAACACTTTAACAACAAACCTTTATACACAAAAACCGGCAAGTTTTATGGCAACTAAAATCAGATTGCAGCGTCATGGCCGTAAAGGCTACGCTTACTATCCGATCGTTATCGCCGATAGCAGGGCACCACGTGATGGTAGATTTATTGAAAGGATAGGTTCTTATAATCCGAACACTAATCCTGCTACAATAAGTTTAGACTTCGACCGTGCGCTGTATTGGGTAGAAGTCGGTGCTCAACCCACCGACACAGTTCGTTCAATCCTTTCCCGCGAAGGCGTCATGATGATGAAGCATCTTCGTGTCGGAGTGAAGAAAGGGGCTTTCACAGAAGAAGAGGCTCAGCGCAAATTCGAAGAGTGGAAAGCCACCCGCACAAAAGCCACCGATGCTGCAAAGGCTAAGCTCAATGCTGCAGCCGAGGCCGACGCAAAAGCACGCTTTGATGCAGAAGTCGAGAAGAATCGCCTGAAAGGTGAAGAAGTAGCTAAGAAGAAGGCAGAAAAACTTGCAGCCGAAGAAGCCGCCGCCAAGGCAGCCCTCGAAGCTGAAGCTGCCGCTCAAGAAGGAGCAGAGGCAGAAGCCGCTCCCGCAGAGTAATCTAAATAGCACTGAAAAAATCAATCCGGAGTCATTACAATGTGGTTCCGGATTTTTCTTTTTAAATATAATCCGCAGAATACATTTAATTAAATTTAACGGAATTTTACGGTTATTTAACGGCTTCGGGGGGGAGATTGCGACGTAATTATTAACTTTGCATTCTCAAAACACAAGAACTAATCTAAACCATTTGACTCAATGAAAAAGATTTTATTGTTTTTCACGATTCTAACGGCCGCTCTATGCTCTCAGCCAGCACAGGCAAAGCCACGTATCCCGGTAACTTACGGAGACCATGAGAAAATAGAGAAAGTCGCCGAACTTCCTGACGGATTCACGACTGACAACGGCGTGAAACTGGCACTCGGACACAAATATACTGTATTTGAGCTGGCTTTTGTGCCGATTTGGACTACAAACAAAGGGAAGCTTGTAGGATTCGACCCAAATGACGACCAAAACTATTACGACATCGACGCGTATGTCAATACAGGAGAAGGACGTGCCGCAATCCTTGAAGCTGCAGGTGTAAAAGACATCAGTGAATTACATAAGATTCCGTTTTGGGACGCTTGGGGAGGCAAACTCGTCGTTCTTGCACTGTTGGCTCTGATTCTCTACGGAATATTCGGCCGTGAAAAAAAACCGAAAGATGCAAATGAGTAAAGCTTGTCTGCGGGCAGCTGCATAAAAGCCTGTTAGATAAAAAAATTGAAACGAGGTTGTGCCGTCAATCTTAATTACGGCACAACCTCGTTTTATATGCTTTCTATATTATTGTTATGCAATCTTAGTCAGAAGACTATCCTGCCTTTCTTTGCCTGTTCAAGCATCTTTTTTCCAGGGACAAGATATATCTCAAGCCTACGATTGTCTGCACGGTTTTCTACAGAATTATTTGGCTTTAAGGGCATATCGTCGCTCATGGCATAATCAAAGAGATAACGCGTGTCTTCGCCATGGTCTTCAAACCAATTGAATACAGCCCCGGCCCTGTCTATCGTCAGCTTGTCGCGGTATGCACTGGCACCCGTATTGTCTGTATGCATAACAAGAAGCACCCGGTACATGTCCGGATCCTTAAGATAACGCCGTATAGGGTTGAGGTATTCCGATGCGCCCGGCCTGAGGGCGGTGGCGTTAGGAGCAAAAAGCTTTGATGCAGGAATCGTGATCAGAAGAACCTCTTTATTACGAAAAAACTCCACTTTCCAGTCAGACTTGGGTATGTTTCTTCCGTTCAGAAGACGGTTTTTGCCTTCCTTGTCCTGAAACTTCCTTATCAGTTCTGAATTTTTTCCTAAATCCACAGAATTCACCATCTCGACAAACGAAAGATTGTCAAGCTCATCAAACCTCTGCAAGTCTGCTGGCTTTTCAGCTGCTTCACAAAATGAAGCAAAAGATATGGCAAACGCCGCAAAAGCCCTACAACAAGTCTTCAATGGATTTTTCATACTCCAATTCTCCTTTCACCATCAGTTCCACATCTTTGGGATCCATAAGGATTTCCTTGTCGCGTGCTACTTCCTTCTTCACATATGACGCGAGTTCGTCAGCATCAAGAAGCTCCTCCTCGGCATCAATGTCGTCGAGGGAAGTGAGTCCACGTTTTTCATAAAAATCCCATATTGCATCGATGACATACAGGATTTCATCATCGGAATACTGGTCCGACACATTTTGCGGCACATAATCACGGATGAAGCTGACTGCGGCATCTTCATCATATCCTTCAAATTCTTGGGTCTGTTCAGTCATTGTTCTGTTTTTTCAGGTTCAGTTCTAAAAGACCGTCGGGCAACGTCATATATACTGAACGTTTTTCCGTATCTATTTCGTCTATAAAATCAGGCGAGGCAGGCACATACACCCTCTCTCCATCGGCATCGACTATGAAAAGCACATTGGCTGTGGAGCAGTCCACTTCAGTGATTTCTCCTACAATGATGTTTTCAGGCAACGACACCAGTTCATAGCCGACAAGGTCGTCTGCATAAGCACCCTCTTCATCATCTACATCGTCCCCGACAAACTCTTCAACATCGCTTATGCGTGCGTATATTTCCTTGTTGACAAATTGCCTGGCCTCTGCCTCGGAATCTATGCCGTCGAGTTTCACGAGAGACGTGAAATGCCCTTTAGGACGCACGCTTTCCGGATAAAACGGCACAAAGATACCGTCTATATCCATAATTATCGGAATTTCAGGCCTTAAGAAGTCCGCATCTATTTCAAGCTGGGCGTTGAGCTCGCCTTTAAGTGCGTGCGTCTTGAGGAATTTCCCTATCTGCTCTATGTCTGTGGAGTATATCATCTGTCTACTCTAATGATTCTTGCCCCTAAACGGTTCAAACGTTCATCGATTCTTTCATACCCGCGGTCTATTTGGTCAATGTTCTGGATCCGGCTTGTCCCTTTCGCTCCGAGAGCGGCAATGAGCATCGCAATTCCGGCCCTGATGTCGGGGGAAATCATATCCGTAGCGTGCAAGCTGTTAAGCCGGCCTGAACCGATTACGGCAGCACGATGCGGGTCGCAGAGTATGATGCGGGCTCCCATGTCAATCAGCTTGTCCACAAAGAACAGGCGGCTCTCAAACATCTTCTGGTGTATCAGTACGCTTCCCCTGGCCTGAGTGGCCACCACAAGGAATATGCTCAGCAGGTCGGGCGAGAGTCCTGGCCACGGAGCATCTGCAAAAGTCATTATTGAACCGTCTATGAACTGTTCTACTTCATAGCCGTCTTTTTCCGTAACTATGATGTCGTCCCCCTCCACAATAAGGTTGATTCCGAGACGACGGAAGGCTTCAGGCATAATGCCGAGATCAGATACGCTGACATCGGTCAGACGAAGCCTTGACCCGGTCATCGCGGCCATACCGATAAACGAGCCGACCTCTATCATATCGGGAAGAAGCCTGTGGGAAGCCCCTCCGAGCTTTTCTACGCCCTCTATTGTCAGAAGGTTGGAACCTATGCCTTCAATCTTTGCTCCCATTTTTACCAGCATTCGGCACAGTTGCTGAATATATGGTTCACAAGCGGCGTTGTAGATTGTCGTCGTGCCTTTGGCCAGCGTCGCGGCCATTATCAGGTTGGCCGTCCCGGTTATCGAAGCCTCATCGAGAAGCATATACGTCCCTGTCAATCCCTTGGGTGCGTCGATTTTATATATCTTATGTTCCTGCACATATTCAAAATCGGCCCCGAGCTTCTGCAATCCAAGAAAATGCGTGTCGAGACGGCGCCGGCCTATTTTGTCGCCTCCCGGCTTTGGAAGTATCGCTTTGCCGAAACGCGCCACCAGCGGCCCTATGATCATCACAGACCCGCGGAGCGAACACGCCTTTTTGAGGAATTCCTCCGTGTATATATAGCTTATGTCAATATTGTCGGCAGTGAACCGACAGGTGTCATGGGACGTAAACTCCACCTTGACCCCCATATCGCGCAGCATCCCGATGAGGTTGCGCACGTCTGAAATGTCCGGAATGTTGGAAATGGTAACCGGCGCATCGGAAAGCAACACGGCACAAATCACTTCAAGAGCCTCGTTCTTCGCGCCCTGGCAGCTTATCGAACCATTAAGCTTGTGTCCGCCTTCGACAATGAAAGTACTCATTTTTTCTTCTTCTTTTTCTTGGAGGATGCGGGCGAGGCAATCACTTTGAACTCGTGAAGGATATAGTTCTCAGGATCGAGATCGATTCGGTGGTCGCTGTAGGCGGCCAAATCGCGCAGCACCTTGGCATCTGTCATCGCTTCGGCATTGTGAGCAATCATCAGCTTCTTCATATGATGCGCTATGCGCGAGACGAGCTCGTCCTTTTCCGGTCCGTCTTCAAGATTGGCAACGCACTGTATCATACGTTCGATTATCTTTCCGTAATGACGGTAGCGGAATTTAGAAGACGTATATGGTATTTTTTCCGGCTTGGGATTGAGGTTCTCTTTCTGAATCACTTCACAAGGGAAATCTATGTCGAGTTTGAAACCCGACATCACGTTGATATGATCCCAGAATTTTTGGTTGTCTCCGTTTTCTCCCTTGAGTTCCGGGAAAAGGGAAGACATGATTCTTACTATCGCGTGCGCGCAGCTCGTGCGTATTTCGCGGTCAGTGATGGTCATACAGAAATCGACCATATTCTGTACGTTGCGCCCGTATTCAGGGAGCGTCATCTGTGGAAGCGCGGTATTGTAATATAACATAGTTTCTTTGGAACGGAGAAATGTCAGAATTTGTTTTTTGGGACAGTGGCCTGAAACTCCTTCAGATATTCCGGAGTGGAGTATGCAAGGTCGGCTATGCGGCCTTCTCGCAAGGCTTTTTCAGCAAGTGCCGTCATGTCTCGTGCATGTGCCTCCATACCGTCCATCCACTGTGCCTCCGGAACAGAAACCACTCCTTTGGCCTTTTCAGCTCCCGGCCCCATGAATATCACTTTTCTTCCGCCCGGCAATCCGGAGTATGACTCATTGTCGAGTATCAGCGGCTGGGGAGGAATAATCGGATTGAGGGCAAAATCGTATGCTGCAGTGTAGACTTCCATCCTGCGGGCATCAAGCATAGGCACAAGTATCTCTTCTCCTGTCCAGTCCATAGAGCGGAACATGGCCTTGACCGCAAGGATTTCGAGAGTGGAAACGGTCAGCAACGGTATGCCAAGACCGAAACAGAGACCTTTTGCCGCCGAAAGTCCTATGCGCAGGCCTGTATATGACCCCGGACCGATGCTCACAGCCACGGCATCGAGCTTCCAGTCCCGGCGCCTTATTTCCTCCATGCATTTGTCAATGAAAGGGGCAAGCCTTTTCGCATGGTTCATCGGCTCAAGATCTTCAAGCTGATACTCCACCATACCGTCTTGGCTGACGGCCACCGAACATATCGCTCCTGAAGTTTCTATATTTAGTATGGTTGCCAAAATATCTGATTTAATTGTCGTTTTCGGTAATACTTTTGTAATATGTCAGCACGGCGTTCTGGCCGTCTATGGCGGCAGACACAATGCCACCTGCATATCCGGCTCCTTCACCGGCAGGGTAGAGGTTGCGGACGCTTATGTGGGTCAACGAAACCTTGTCGCGGGGTATGCGCACAGGAGAAGATGTACGTGATTCGAGTCCTACAAGCACAGCTTCGTCAGAAAGAAACCCTTTTGAACGAAGGCCGAAGTTCCTTAAGCCTTCCTGAAGCCTTAGGCTTATGAAAGAGGGGAGCAGAAGATCCATCCGGGACGAATGTATCCCCGGGATGTAAGATGTGTCAGGAAGCGACGTTGACATCCTTCCTGCAACGAAATCGGTCATACGCTGAGCCGGTGCATTGAGCAATCTGCCGGACTCTTCGTAAAACCTCCGTTCAAGGTCTTCCTGGAGCGCCAGCATACGAAGGTCGCCCTGGTCTGCATATTCCGGAAAATCATCGGGATGAATCTCCACAACCATTCCGGAATTCGCTTTCTTTGACGAGCGGGCGGAGGCCGACATACCGTTGACCACCAATTGTTCCGGCCCAGATACGGCAGGCACAATAACCCCTCCGGGACACATGCAGAAAGAATACACGCCGCGCCCTTGGGCCTGACACACGAAACTGTATTCTGCCGGAGGAAGCCATCGACCGCGCCCTTGCGGCGAATGGTATTGTATGCAGTCTATGAGATGCTGCGGATGTTCGAGCCTTACGCCTATGGCAAGGCCTTTGGCCTCAATAGATATCCCCTCACGCTTCAGCATACGGTACACGTCCCGGGCGGAATGCCCGGTTGCAAGCACCACCGGACCGAAAAGCCTTTCTCCATCGGCCGTCTCTATCCCTATCGCCTCATCCCTGCTTTCCGAAAGGAGAACGCTTTCGACACGTGAATCGAACCGTACCTCACCGCCATACCCGATTATGGTCTGGCGTATGCTCTTTATGATGAATGGAAGACGGTCGCTTCCGATGTGCGGATGTGAATCAATCAATATGCTCTCATCTGCCCCGTGTTGGTGAAGAAGCCTGAGAATCAGGCTTACATCGCCGCGTTTCTTGCTGCGGGTAAACAGTTTCCCGTCTGAGAACGTCCCTGCGCCGCCTTCGCCGAAACAATAATTGGAGTCGGGCAGCACAGTGCCCGTCCTGTTGAGCGAAGCAAGGTCGAGCCTGCGGGAGTCCACATCTTTTCCACGCTCTATCACTATGGGGCGGATTCCGAGTTCCAATGCCTTCAAAGCCGCAAAAAGCCCGGCAGGCCCAGCACCGACAATCAAGACAGTGTCTTCACAACCGCTCACGTCATTGAACTCCACGGGGACGAAGTCAGGCTTTACTTCAGCGGTATCTGCAAAAGCCACCCTGAGGGCAAGATTGACCATCACGCGTTTCTGCCGTGCATCGATGCTGCGGCGCACGATTCGGATGTCGTGCACTTCCGATTCAGGTATTGCAAGATGCGCGGCGGCCTCTGAACGCAAAAGCTTTTCAGAAGCGGCCGTCCGCGGATTGACGCGTAGGTTCAGGTCTTCAGTCATTATGAAAGATATCCTCAGGTGTTTTGAGATGCAAAGATAACCCTTTTCTTCCGACTATCCGCCAAAATTACACAGTTTCTTTGTACTTTTGCAGATAATTTAGGCTTATCAGCACATGAAGACTACGAATAAAGACAACATAGGATTCCTTTTTGACCTTGACGGCGTGATTATTGACAGTGAGAGCCGCTACACTGAAATATGGGGTGAAATCAACGGTTGTTTCCCCACCGGTGTGGCACAGTTTGAACACAAAATCAAAGGAACAACGCTCGACAACATACTTTCCACGTATTTTGACGAGGCAGACAGGGACTCTGTGGTGGCCATGCTCAACGAAAAGGAGCAGGCGATGGTCTATGATTATCTTCCGGGAGCAAAAGAATTGCTTGAAACCATAAAGGAATCTTCTTTAGCAGCTGCATTGGTAACAAGCAGCAACGACAAAAAGATGGAGCATCTCTTGAGCCAGCATCCCGAACTCAAAGGGCTTTTCAGACAAATCATCGACGCCACGATGGTGATCCGTTCCAAACCCGACCCGGAAGGTTACCTGAAAGGCGCAGAAGCAATAGGCGCAAATCCGCGGCAATGCGTAGTATTTGAGGATTCCGTGCAAGGCGTCAAAGCGGGCAAAGCCTCTGGAGCATACGTAGTCGGCGTGGCGGGCACTGTTCCTGAAGAGGCTTTGCGTCCTTATGCCGACGCCATCGTGGGAAACCTTAAAGAGATAGATTTCAGTCAACTGTGCGGCATTTTGAAGCTTCGGTGATTATGGATACGGTAAAAATGACCAACATACCGTTGGCAGAACGTCTGCGCCCCAAAACACTCGATGATTACATAGGTCAGAAGCATCTGGTGGGCGAGGGGGGCGTGATACGCAGGATGATAGAGTCGGGCCGCATAAATTCATTTATCCTCTGGGGGCCGCCGGGAGTAGGGAAGACCACGCTCGCCCGAATCATAGCCAACACTACGAAAGCCCCCTTTTTCACACTTTCAGCGGTAACGTCGGGTGTAAAGGACGTGCGTGAAATCCTTGACCGATGCGAAAAGGAATCTCGCAGTCTCTTCAATTCTTCCCGGCCTATACTTTTCATCGACGAAATCCATCGTTTCAACAAGTCGCAGCAGGATTCGTTGCTGGGCGCAGTTGAAAAGGGCGTGGTTACGCTCATCGGAGCCACTACGGAGAATCCGTCTTTTGAAGTGATTCGTCCGTTGCTTTCACGCGCGCAGGTCTACACTCTGAAGTCGCTCGAAAAGTCAGATTTGCAGGAACTGCTTTCACGCGCTGTTTCAACAGATGCCATCCTGTCAAAGAGAGTCGTGGATGTAGAGGAAACCTCAGCCCTGTTCAGGTTTGCCGGAGGAGATGCCCGAAAACTCCTCAACATACTCGATCTTCTTGAACAGTCCACTTCATCCGAAGCTCCTTTGATAATCACAGATGCTTTTGTAGCCGAGACTCTTCAGGAGAGCCCTCTTGCCTACGACCGCAACGGGGAGATGCACTACGACATCATTTCGGCTTTCATAAAATCGATACGGGGCAGCGACCCTGATGCGGCGGTCTATTGGCTCGCGCGGATGGTTGCCGGAGGGGAAGACCCGAAGTTCATTGCCAGAAGACTTGTGATTCTCGCCGCAGAAGACATCGGCCTGGCAAATCCCAACGCGCTCCTTCTCGCCAACGCCACATTCGACGCACTGAGCAAAATCGGCTGGCCTGAGGGACGCATAATCCTTTCTGAATGCGCCGTGTACCTCGCCACATCACCAAAAAGCAACTCTGCATACATAGCCATTGACGCAGCCTTGGAGGAAGTGAACCGTTCGGGCAATCTTCCGGTGCCGCTTCATCTCCGCAATGCTCCGACAAAACTGATGAAGGAACTCGGTTACGGCAAAGAATATCAATATGCCCATGATTACAAGAATCATTTTTCAGACCAGCAGTATCTTCCCGACGGACTGTCTGGAAAACGATTCTGGAAAAGCGGCGACAACGAATCCGAACGCAAGATGCAGCACCGTATGGACAGCCTACGCAACAAAAGTTAGGGACTTCAGCTTCTTCCCGTAGGGACAATCGAACAATCCCCATAATGGGCATTATGTTAAATAGAACCACATAACGTCCTCCTATTGATACTTGAATAAAAAAAGACATCGTTTTGCGATGTCCCTATTTTTCAATGATGTATGACAAACGTTACAATGTAATATTCCTCGAGGATTCAGAAGCTGAACTGGAAAAGAGCGTCTACACGATTGGCGTTGGCGTGCTGGCCGTTGAAATTCGTTCGCTTTCCGCACAGATATTCAGCACCAACCTGAATTCTCGGCGTTATGTCCCAAAACACATTGACTGCACCATACAGGCCACGTTTGTATTGGTCGTCGCTGAGATGATGCTTGGGACAATACTGCATTTGACCCAATGACACACAAGCATACAGATTGTAAAGAAAATTGTATTTCAAACCTGCAGTAATGCCAAAAGATGTCGGTGCATAAAGTTTTCCGGGATTGTTGAAGTCGCCCACAAGGTCGAAATTCCCGGCGGCAAATTCTCCCTGATAAGAAGCATGCCCCTGCCCGACCGATACAGAGCCATAAAGTGTCAACGGCTTGAATACCTTCCACATACCGGACACCATAGCACCCCAACCCACAACATTCCTGTTGCGATTCGAAATCAAATCGCGATAACTCATCACACGCAGCAACCCGCTGAGTCTCAAGTGGCTCAGACCTTCGTCCCACTGATACTGCGCCATTGCTGCAACGTCTGGCACGTAGTCGGCACATTTCTTGGTCTGCCCATCAATGACATCAGGAGAACTCTTAGGGAACTCAAACGAGCCTCCTATTGTCCAACGGTTCTTGAATGTATGCATATATCTTACAAGAATATTGGTACGCGACACCTTGCCGTTGGAGCCTGCTCCATCTATGGTCGGAGCCTGAGAAGCGGGGTCGCTGAAAGTGGACGGCGCGTAACCGACTGTGATGTCGTTGAGGGTAACATAGGCCTTTTTCAGCTTGAAGCCGACATGTTCATAACCGTCGAAATTGCCTTCGATATATGCAGTCAGATAACCCAGCCATGGCTTATGCGCCAATATCGTGAGGAATATGGCCGTACCTGCAGGTGTCGCGTCAAGACGGCGTTTTGCCGTGGGCTCCTTGGGAATCTGAATGAAATACGGAGAAAAACCGTTGACCGGGATTGTACCGTTCCAATCAAACCATCCGCGCATCCTGACCACTCCACCGATTCCCATGGCAAGGTCTGCATTTTTGCTCATAAACATGAAATATGGCGCTCGGGGATCCTGAAAATTGCGGAACTGGTCGGCATAAAACTTGCCTATCATAGCGTAAGCCGAATCACTTGTGGATTTCAACAATGAATCCGGGACATTCATCCCTATCAGCTTTGTCGATTTCACAGTTTTCTCACGTTCGGTCTTTTCCGGAAAAACACGGTAGACAGAAGCATCGGTCTTGAACGTATCAACCAATTCTATTGCCGAGGCAGAGAAACCGCTTCCGGCAAGAGATACAAAAAGGAACAATAAGTGGAGGTGTTTAGTCATAGTATAGACAGCTGTCAAGCAGCCATTAAAAATTGAACGACATATGTATTTTTTAAATCAAACGACTGGTGTTTTAGTGGAGTCGGGTGTCCTGACGCATAAAAGCTTTTGGACACCCGACATCTGACGATTGCGATCAATTGTTCTTAAACACCAGCTCGTCGCCTTCACAATCGATGACGATGGGATGCTCACGGTCAACTTTCTGCGACAGAATGTCTTTCGAAAGCTGATTGAGCACCATACGCTGGATGGTACGCTTTACTGGCCGCGCACCGAATTCAGGGTCATAACCGTCTTCCGCAAGAAGACCGAGGGCGGCCGGGGTTATGCTGAGTTCCACTCCGTTTGCAGCCAACATCCGACGTATGGACTTGACCTGAAGATCAACTATTTCCTGTATTTCCTTCTTGTCGAGCGGAGTGAACATCACTATCTCGTCAATACGGTTGAGGAATTCAGGGCGGATGGTCTGTTTCAGAAGGTCAATGACATCCTGTTTGGTCTTCTCTATCGTCTCCTGACGGTTTGAGTCAGTCATCTTTGAGAAGTTGTCGCGTATCATCGGAGAACCCATATTGGAGGTCATGATGATGATTGTGTTCTTGAAATTGATGAAACGGCCCTTGTTGTCAGTAAGACGCCCGTCATCAAGAACTTGAAGGAGGATATTGAAGACATCAGGATTAGCCTTTTCTATTTCATCGAAAAGAACTACACTATATGGCTTGCGCCTTACGGCCTCAGTAAGCTGTCCGCCTTCATCATAACCGACATAGCCCGGAGGGGCACCGACAAGACGGCTTACGGAATGCTTCTCCATATACTCGCTCATATCAATGCGTGTCATGGAATCCTCGCTGTCAAACAGATATTCCGCAAGAGCCTTGGCAAGCTCCGTCTTGCCGACACCGGTCGTGCCAAGAAAAAGGAACGAACCTATCGGGCGGCGAGGGTCATTCAGTCCGGCGCGCGAACGCCTGACGGCATCGGCCACCGCCTTTATGGCATCGTCCTGCCCTATCACACGCTTATGAAGTTCCTCTTCAAGATGCAGGAGCTTTTCCTTGTCGCTCTGTGCCATCTTCTTTACAGGTATTCCTGTCCAACGGCTCACGATTTCAGCAATGTCTTCCGCATCCACCTCCTCCTTAATCATGGCACCTTCGCCCTGAAGGTCTTTAAGACGAGTCTGAATCTCCTTGTTCTCATCTTCTTTCGCCTTGATTTTGGAATAGCGTATTTCGGCCACTTTGGCATAGTCGCCTTCACGTTCTGCTCGGTCGGCTTCTATCTTCAGCTGCTCGATGTCAATCTTGTTCTGCTGAATTCTATTGATTTCGGTCTTTTCGGCCTGCCATTTGGCCCGCAGGGATTTTTCCGTATCGCGCAGATTGGCAAGGTCTTCGTCAATCTCTTTCAGACGGAAGCCGTCTCCTTCACGCTTCAAAGCTTCCCGCTCGATTTCAAGCTGCTTGATTTTACGAGAAGCCTCATCGAGAGCCTGAGGCATAGAGTCCATTTCAAGACGCAGCTTTGAGGCGGCTTCATCAATCAGGTCAATGGCCTTGTCAGGAAGGAAACGGTCTGTTATATAGCGGACGGATAGTTGCACAGCAGCGATGATTGCCTCGTCTTTGATACGCACCTTGTGGTGGTTCTCATAACGCTCCTTCAATCCACGCAGGATTGATACGGCACTGAGTTCATCGGGCTCATCCACCATGACTTTTTGAAAACGGCGTTCAAGAGCCTTGTCCTTTTCAAAATACTTCTGGAACTCGTCTAATGTGGTGGCTCCTATGGAACGGAGCTCTCCACGAGCAAGCGCAGGCTTGAGGATATTGGCCGCATCCATCGCCCCCTCCCCTTTTCCGGCACCGACAAGAGTGTGGATTTCATCGATGAAAAGAATGATTTCACCGTCGCTTTTCGTAACCTCGTTGACTATTGCCTTCAGACGTTCCTCAAATTCCCCTTTGTACTTCGCACCAGCTACGAGCGCACCCATATCAAGGGAAAATATCTGCTTGCTTTTAAGGTTCTCAGGCACGTCGCCACGCACAATCCTGTGGGCAAGACCTTCGGCGATGGCGGTCTTGCCTGTGCCGGGTTCGCCTACGAGCATAGGATTGTTCTTCGTGCGCCGGGAAAGTATCTGTAGCACACGGCGAATCTCCTCGTCTCGGCCAATAACAGGGTCAAGCTTGCCGCTGCGTGCACGGTCATTCAGGTTTATGGCGTATTTCGATAAAGCCTGATAAGACTCCTCTGCACTCTGCCCGGTAACCTTGTTGCCCTTCCGCAATTCGTCAATGGTGGCATCCAAAGATTTCTCAGTCATTCCGAAATCTTTCAGAATCCTGGAGGCGGGACACTTGGTGCGCATTATTCCCATAAGCATTGCCTCAACCGAGACATATTCATCGCCTTTGGACTTTGAATAGTCCACGGCCTTTTGAAGAGACTCGTTTGATTCACGGCTGAGGAACACGTCCCCACCGGAGACTTTTGGCAATGCTTCAATCTCCTTGTCAACTGCGGCGGTGACCGGAGGAAGGCTCGTTCCTATTTTCTGAAAAACGAAATTGACGATTGTCTCGCTTTCCGAAAAAATGGCTTTCAACAGATGGACTGGTTCTATCTGCTGCCGGCCGGACTGGCGAGTCAGCTCTATGGCTTTCTGCACCACTTCCTGCGACTTGATGGTAAAATTATTGAAATTCATATTGTCGAAGGTGTGAATTTGTGTTTTTCTGATTTATTAACAATCGAGCAGCCCGAAAGTTGGAGATAATCCAGTCGGTTATTTCTTGGGTGGCAGAATCTCAATCCAATAATCATCCGGATCGTTGATGAAATAGATTCCCATTGCAGGATTCTCATAACATATTACGCCCATCTGCCTGTGGTATTCGCGGATTTCATCGTAGTCTCCCTCCACACGCAGAGCGAGATGGCTTTCGTTTTCCCCGAGTTCGTATGGCTGAGTATGGTCTTTCAACCAAGTCAGCTCCAGACGAAAGGTCTCGCCCGGCCGCGACACGTAATTGATTATGAAAGAACCGTCTTTGGCCACAATCTCACCGGTCTTTTCCAGACCAAGTGCCTTACGATAGAATTCGAGCGACCGTTCCAAGTCGCTCACATTGATGTTGAAATGATCGAAATGTGTCCTTATTTCCATATCCGTAGATTGTTTTTGTTTATTACTTACATAACAATCCACGTGCCAAAATGTCAGGGACAAAGCCACCAGACCATAAATATATACAGAAATGCAGCAGGCATGACAAGAAGCAATGAATCTATTCGGTCAAGTATGCCACCATGGCCTGGAATCATGCTCCCGGAATCCTTTATTTTCAATGTGCGTTTAATCATAGACTCGACAAGGTCTCCCCATGTGGCAAATACGCTTACGACAAACGCAAGACCGAACCATATCCATATATTGTGTCCCATTCCGAAAAATCCAGGCCACACCTGCCCGAAAAGTACGGAAAAGCCCAAACAGAAAAGCAGTCCGCCGAAAAAACCTTCCCACGACTTCTTGGGTGATATGCGTTCAAAAAGCTTGTGCCTGCCAAAAGTGCATCCTACAATAAACGCCCCTGTGTCGTTAAGCCATATGAACATAAAAATGGCAAGAAGAAGATACGGCATTCCAAAGAACACACTGACTCCCAACATTGTGCATAGAGGAATACCGATATACACCTGTCCCATAATCGAATATGAAAGGTTGCGCAACGAATCCGAATCTCTCGTATAAAGCTCGAGAACCAGTCTCCAAAGCAGGCATGCAATCCACAGCAGAACGGGGAATCCATAAAAGCTCAATCCCAGGCACACGACTCCGGCTATGTCTGCCAGCAACACAGGCAGACCATGATTATGGAGCCCCCTTGTTATTTTAGTGAATTCGATTGTCGCCAAAATGCCGAACAGCACTGTCAGAGCGGCGATGCCTTCCGAACGCAGCAATATGCATCCGACTATTATTGCAATATATATGATGCCCGAAAGCGAGCGGACAAGTATTTTCTTGAATTCCATTTTTGCGATGATTCCGTTTTGTCATGCAAATTTAATGAATCTGTCGCTAATTGGCAAGACCGCACGCGGAGAAACAAATAAAACAGGAAAGAAAACCTCTTTACGAGTGTCTTCTTTCCTGTCTATACACATATGAGATTGCTTATTTCAACATTGAAATGGAGCGAGAAATGAACCTCTTGAGGTCTTCGCCTTTAAGGAGATTGGCACGCAGCAAAGCCAAGTCTATGATCTGAAGCACTACAGGCTGCCCCCCTGCATATTCCGCTATAGCCTTTTCATTGATTTCGCGCAGGTCGGATGCACGTTTTTCTTTTGCTTCTATGTCTCCTTCGATGCGCTTCTTTTCGTCTTCAGGCATCTCCTTTTTGCCATCAACCTGTCCGCGCAGTTCCGCCACTTCCTTGTTGATGCTTTCGATTTCCGTAAAAGCAGGTTCGACCGTAGCCTTAAGGTTCTCTGAAGCCTTCTCAATCACATCTTTAACTGCAGGCTGAAGTGTATTGACTATCAGAGAATAGCTGTCAGGGAGAGAACCGTAGAACCCTGCCCCAGGCTGCATAGCCGCCATTTCCTTCATACGGCGCATATACTCGTTCTGCGTTACAGTAGCGGGGTCGGCATCCGGCGAAATGGACTGGAAACTTACAATGAACTGCGCTCCTTCTATTTCAGGGATGCGGCTTCTAAAAAGCGTAGAGGCCACTTCTGTCTGGAAAGGTGTCAGTCCCGGTTTTTGGCTGTCTTCTTTCTCTATCAGGCGTTCCGGTATATCCGAGTCCACACGCACGAACCGGGTCTTTTCAATCTTGCTCTCAAGAAGCCCGACCAGATGCGGGTCAAGCTGACCGTCCATAAGCAACACGTCATATCCTTTCTCGCGTGCCGCTTCGATATACGAGAACTGCGACGTCTTGTCCGTGGCATAAAGGTAAATCACATCACCGTTCTTATCGGTTTGTGCCGATTCAATCAGTTTACGGTATTCCTCGAGCGTGAAATACTCGCCTTGGGTGTCCTTGAAAAGGAAGAACTTCTTGGAAGCCTCGTAGAACTTCTCGTCGCTAAGCATCCCATAGACGATGAATATGGAGATGTCGTCCCATTTTTGCTCATATGCCTTGCGGTCTGACGTGAACATCTTTTCCAGCTTCTCAGCCACTTTCTTGGATATATATGAAGAAATCTTCTTCACCTGAGAGTCGGCTTGCAGATAGCTGCGGCTTACGTTCAGGGGTATGTCAGGCGAGTCAATGACTCCTTGCATCAACATCATAAACTCAGGCACCACCCCCTCGACCTGGTCAGTAACATAGACTTGGTTGCAATACAGCTGAATCCTGTTGCGCTGAAGGTCGATGTTGCTCTTAATCTTCGGGAAATACAGAATGCCGGTGAGCGTGAACGGATAGTCCACGTTGAGGTGAATCCAGAACATAGGATCCTCCTGTCCAGGCATCAGCTCACGGTAGAAACGCAAGTAGTCGTCATCCGTTAGCTCAGAAGGCTTCTTTGTCCAAAGCGGCTCTGTGGCGTTTATAACCTTGTCTTTGTCGCTGTCCTGGTATTTGCCATCTTTCCATTCCTGTTCCTTTCCTGAAATCACCGGAACGGGCAAGAACCGGCAATACTTCTTCAGCAACGCATCTATGCGCTGCTGTTCGAGGAATTCCTTGCTGTCTTCATCTATGTAAAGGATTATGTCAGTGCCCCGACCGGCCTTCTCCGTCTCCTTCATCTCATACTCAGGAGAACCGTCGCAGCTCCATTCCACCGCTTTCGCCCCATCTTTGTACGAAAGCGAACGTATCACGACTTTTTTAGAGACCATAAAAGCGGAATAGAAACCGAGGCCGAAGTGTCCGATTATGCTGTTTGCAGTATCCTTGTATTTAGCGAGGAATTCTTCTGCACCGGAAAAAGCGATCTGGTTGATGTATTTCTCTATGTCGTCTTGATCCATACCGATGCCCCGGTCGCTGACGGTGAGCGTACCTGCTTCTTTATCTACACGCACTCTTACGTCAAGCTGTCCGAGTTCACCTTTGAAATCTCCGAAAGCTGCCAATGTCTTGATCTTCTGCGTGGCGTCTATCGCATTGCTCACAAGTTCACGCAGGAAGATTTCATGATCGCTATATAGGAATTTCTTGATTACGGGGAATATGTTCTCAGTAGTTACCCCGATTTTTCCTGTTGCCATAATTTATCTGTTTTTGGAATTATCAAATTTTCAGTCATTCTGCACAAATCAAAAAGCGTGCCAAATCCAATATCGGTATAACAACTGCTCTTTGAATCTTCTTTATTGTCAATATACAAAAAATCAAAACTGAAGTATAAAAATGTCAACCTGCGGCACGAGCAATAAAGTTGGCACGGTAATTGCAAAGAATGTCCCGAAAAACAATAACGACGCTAAAAGCATTCTATCCAGTAGAAAAAGGAAACCAAATGAGAAATGACTTTTCACAGCAGTTCAACGGTGTTCTTGAAATGGCGCAGGCCGAAGCCGACCGTTTCAATTCACCGATGATAGTTTCCGAGCATTTTTTGCTTGGTTCGCTGCGCGACCGTAACAGCACGGTTTTCAAAATAATGAGTCAGCTCAATATCGACACAAACAAAATGGAAGCCGACATTGAGCGTCATCTCACAAATCAAGTCCCTTCAGGAGAGGCAACCACTCTTTTCGAGAAACAATATAAAATCGCACTTTCGGCAATACGCCATCTCCAGCTCGCGACTTCTGAGGCCAGGAAAATGAACTCGCACAGCATTCAGGGCGAACATCTCCTTCTTGCGCTTATTCATGACAGCAGAGCCATGGACAGCGATTTCCTGCGTAAAATCAAGGAAGAGTATCTGAACTTCGACATTTCCATACAGATGCTTAACCAAGAACCTCGCGGGAACAAGGATTTCGCTTCGGAAGAAGATGACGAAGACGACGACTCCGTATTGTCAGGCTCTTCTACGCAGCACCGCCAAAGCGCTGCCGCGTCAGGCAAAAGCGGAAAAAACTCCGGTTCTGACACTCCGGCACTCGACAAGTTCGGGTTCGACATGACCAAGGCCGCTTCCGAAGGCCGGCTCGACCCTGTAGTAGGCAGGGAAAACGAAATCGAACGACTTGCACAGATTCTTTCCCGACGTAAAAAGAACAACCCTGTGCTTATCGGCGAACCAGGTGTAGGCAAATCCGCAATAGTTGAAGGGCTTGCGCTCAGAATCATTCAGCGGAAGGTGAGCCGCATACTTTTCGGCAAACGGGTGATAAGCCTCGACATGGCCGGAATGGTGGCCGGAACCAAATACCGTGGACAGTTCGAGGAACGCATAAAAGCGGTGCTCGATGAGTTGACCAAGAATCCAGACATAATCCTTTTCATCGATGAGATACACAACATCGTCGGTGCAGGCAATGCCCCAGGGCAGATGGATGCCGCAAATATGCTTAAGCCTGCCCTTGCGCGAGGTGAGATACAGTGCATCGGAGCCACTACGCTTGACGAATACAGGCAGAACATAGAGAAGGACGGCGCGCTGGAACGGAGATTCCAGAAAGTAATCGTCGAACCCACCTCTCCGGAAGACACTCTTGAGATTCTTCGTCAGGTAAAGGAAAAATATGAAGACCATCACAATGTGTTCTACACCGATGAGGCTCTTCAGGCTTGCGTGAACCTTACCGGACGCTATGTAAGCGACCGCAATTTTCCCGACAAGGCCCTTGATGCGCTTGACGAGGCCGGCTCACGTGTGCACATCTCAAACATCATCGTGCCGGAGGAAATCGAGAAACTCGAAAAGGAACTTGACGCAACCAACGAGGCCAAGCTCGACGCGGTAAAGACCCAGAACTTTGAGCTCGCCATCCATCTCCGCAACAAAGGTGAAGAGGAGAAACTGCATCTTGAGAAACTGAAAAAAGAATGGGAGGCCCGTCTTGACAACGAGCGGCGGGAAGTTGACGACGAGAAAGTGGCCGAGGTGGTAGCAATGATGACCGGAGTACCGACCCAACGTATCGCGCAAGCTGAAGGAAGCCGTCTTTTGAAGATGGGCGATGCGTTGCGCGGCTCAGTAATCGGTCAGGACGATGCAATCAAGAAGACCGTCAAAGCGATTCAGCGCAACCGTGTCGGTCTGAAAGATGCCAACAAACCAATAGGTACATTCATGTTCCTTGGCCCGACGGGCGTCGGCAAGACTTTACTTGCGAAGAAGATTGCAGAATACCTCTTTGATTCTTCCGATGCCCTTATCCGCGTGGACATGAGCGAATTCATGGAGAAGTTCACTGTAAGTCGTCTTGTAGGCGCACCTCCGGGATATGTCGGATATGAAGAAGGAGGACAGCTTACGGAAAAGGTGCGTCGGCGGCCCTATAGTGTCGTGCTTCTTGATGAAATCGAGAAAGCGCATCCCGACGTGTTCAACATCCTTCTCCAAGTGATGGACGAAGGTCGCCTCACCGACTCTCTCGGACGCAAGATAGACTTCAAGAACACAATCCTGATTATGACGAGCAACATCGGCTCCCGTCAGCTGAAAGATTTCGGTTCTGGAGTAGGATTCAACACAGGTGGAAGCGACAAGGAAAAAGCCCACGGGGTGATTTCAAAAGCATTGAACAAAGCGTTCTCTCCTGAATTCCTCAACCGTGTAGACGACATCATAATGTTTGACCAGCTTGAACGTGAAGACATATTCGGAATCATAGACATCGAGCTCCGGGATTTCTTCTCTCGCGTGCGCAAACTCGGTTTTGAACTGAACCTTTCGCCGGAATCGAAGGATTTCATTGCCAACAAAGGCTATGACAAGAACTTCGGAGCACGTCCGCTGAAGCGCGCCATACAGAAGTATCTGGAGGATGAACTTGCTGAACTTATGCTCAACCTCAACGCAGAAGGAAAAATCGGAGGTACAATTGAAGTATCATACAAGGATGGTGGCGATGCTTTGACTTTCTGCTATAAGGGCATCGAAGACATGGCGACACCAGCAACAGAGAACAGTGAACAGTGAAACGCATAGGAATCCTTAGCGACACTCACGGATACTGGGACAACCGGTACGCTTCATATTTTGCCGACTGCGACGAGATATGGCACGCCGGCGACATCGGGGACTATTCCATCATCGAACAGTTAGCCGAGATTTGTACGGTCAGAGCCGTATGTGGCAATATTGACCACGGCATAGTGAGGCGCAAACTCGCTGAAACGGAGATTTTTGATTGCGAGAACATAAGTGTACTCCTTACCCATATCGGCGGCTATCCCGGTCGTTGGGCCAAAGGGATGAAGACGCTTTTGAAAAAAAACGGAATCAACCTTATGGTAGACGGACACTCCCACATACTGAAAGTCATCTACGACCGTGAACTTCAGCTGCTGCATATAAACCCCGGTGCGGCAGGACAACAAGGATGGCATTCGCAGCGCACTCTCATCAAACTCGTGATAGACGGCTGTGATATGCGCGACTGCGAGATAATAGAACTCTCTAACAGAAAAACGACATAAAATGAATGACAATCTTAAAAAAAGCATATTCGAGGCTGTAGAAGATTTTGCGGCCAACGACGGAGCATACTCCGACAATGCCATGCTGGAGATAAACCCAGCCGACAAGTCCGTCAGAATCGTTGACGAAGAAACGGATCATGAGCTTGACTATTACGATTTAATGGATCTGGTAGAGATGAGCCCGTCAGAACCCGGACGCTGGATTCCTGCCGAATCCTCCATCGAAGAAGTCGCAGCATCCTATTGACGATAAGAATGATTTAGGCACGTGTGAAAAAGCCCTTATTTAAGCCGCCCGAATTGGATTAATGAATCCTGTATCGGGCGGCTTAAACTTTTGGAAACTGCCTGTAAAACCCAGAAGAAAAATCCAAACATTCCCGTAGTTTTGCGGATGCGGCGGTTTTTAGCTACCTTTGCATTCTTAAACATAAAACCTGAATCTATGGCACAAAAACCAAGCATACCCAAAGGCACACGTGATTTCTCTCCGGAAGAGACGGCACGACGAAATTATATATTCGACACCATCCGAGAGTCTTTCCGCCTTTTCGGATATAAACAGATTGAGACTCCTGCTATGGAGAACCTTTCTACCCTAATGGGAAAATATGGAGAGGAAGGAGACAAGCTGCTCTTTAAAATACTTAATTCCGGCGACTTCCTGAAAAACGTATCAGACGAGGAAATCACCGGTCGCAACACTACAAAACTCGCTTCCGCATTATGTGAAAAGGGATTGCGCTACGACCTGACCGTGCCTTTCGCCAGATACGTAGTCCAGCATCGGAATGATCTGCAGATGCCTTTCAAGCGTTTCCAGATACAGCCTGTATGGCGCGCCGACCGCCCGCAAAAGGGGCGTTACAGGGAGTTTTACCAATGCGACGCCGACGTGGTGGGTTCAGAATCCCTGATGAACGAAGTGGAGCTTCTTGAACTCATAGATTTCGTGTTCTCTCGACTGAACATAAATGTCCAACTGAAACTCAACAACCGCAAGGTGCTTTCCGGAATAGCAGAAGCCATAGGAGAACCGGACAAAATCGTAGACATAACCGTAGCCATTGACAAAATAGACAAGATAGGAATCGACAACGTAAACGAGGAGCTGCGCTCGAAAGGCATTCCGGAGAAGGCAATTGAAACCTTACGTCCGTTGCTTACGCTCAGCGGCTCCAACGAGCAAAAGATGGCAGTAGTGGCCGATGTGCTTAAGGACTCCGAGACAGGACTAAAGGGCGTGGAGGAACTGAAGACAGTGATGACCGCCTTCAACGACCGTGGACACATATGCGAGCTCGACCTGGACTTCTCCCTTGCGCGTGGACTAAACTATTACACCGGAACAATCATCGAAGTCAAAGCCAAGGACGTAGCAATAGGCAGCATAACCGGCGGCGGACGTTACGACAACCTCACCGGAGTCTTTGGCATGAACGGCCTTTCGGGCGTGGGAATCAGCTTCGGTGCAGACCGCATCTATGATGTCCTTACACATCTCGACCTTTTCCCCTCCACGATTTCATCTTCTGTGAAAGTGCTTTTCATCAATTTCGGCGACAAAGAAGCCGAAGTTGCCGCAAAGCACATCAAAACACTACGCCAAGCTGGAATTCCGGCTCAACTCTACCCAGACCAAGCGAAGATGAAAAAGCAGATGGGACTCGCCGACGCGGAGAAGATTCCTTTCGTGGCAATAATAGGAGACGATGAGATGAAAAACGGCACAGTCGCACTCAAGGACATGTCTTCAGGCGAACAACGCACAGTTACGCCCCAAGAACTTGTTGAAATACTCAAATAAGCGGAACCTGAAATGCAAAAGGCGTTCTCCATACCATTGTTTCTACTTTTTATAATCGTGGCAACGTCATGCGGCAATAGGGACACCGCCAATGAAAGCTGCGGCAACATCTTACGCTATGCAAAGCTTCTACGCATAGAAAACCATAACGGCTACAAAGTAGCCAAGGTTTTGAACCCAAAGGATTCTACAGTTGTAGATGCCACCTATATACTTGTCGGCAAAGATAACAATGTTCCGGAGAATCTGCCCAAAGGCACGCTTCTGCGCACGCCTATCGACAACGCTGTAGTGTTCTCGTCTGTCTTTGCAGGGCCGCTCGACGAACTCGGAAAGATTGACGTTGTAAAAGGAGTGGTGGATGCCTGCTATTTCAAACAACCGGAAATATCCGCCGGTCTAAAATCCGGTGCGGTGGCCGACCTCGGGCCGGCCTCAGGACCATCTCTCGAGAAAATAACCGCCCAGCAACCTCAAGCCATATTCCTGAGCATCTACGACGGAATGGACGTGAAAAACATCGACAAGTGCGGAGTGCCTGTAATCCGAATGACCGACAATTTCGAGACCGATCCTCTTGCACGTGCCGAATGGATAAGGCTTTTCGGAATCCTTACCGATACAGAAGCCAAGGCAGATTCAATATTCAAAGAGGTCGAAAAATCTTACACGGAACTTAAGCAAGCGGCATCGGCCTATAAATCCAAACCTTCAGTGCTTGTCGAAAACATGTACCAAGGTGTTTGGTATCTTCCCGGAGGTGCAAGCTATCAGGCAAGAATAATAGAAGATGCAGGCGGAAAGTACATATGGGCAGATGACAAATCAGCCGGATCGCTCAATCTTAGCTATGAGGAAGTGCTTGCGAAGGCCCACAACGCAGACATTTGGCTTCTTAAACTTTTCGGAACCGACCTTGACAAAAAGACGTTGTTGGGTATGGACAACCGTTACGCCAATTTCCGGGCAGTAGAACATGGGGGCGTATACTATTCCGACACAAAGAAAACCCAGCTTTTCGAGGAATTCCCCTATCATCCTGAACTCCTGCTTAATGACTACATACTCGTCTTCCATCCTGAGGCAAAAGGCAAGATGAGATATTTCAATAAGATGAAGCCTTGATTTCACATATAAATTTCAGGGATGAGATTCGTTTATATCGGCTTAGGCACGTTGGCTCTTTTCGTGGTTGCGCTCATGACAGGAGCCGTAGACATTCCGGCAACGGAGGTGCTTGGCATCCTTATGGGGAAAGATACAGAAAATACTGTATGGCGGGTGATTGTGCTTGAATCACGCCTGCCGATGGCCATGACCGCACTTCTTTCCGGTGCGTCGCTCTCAATTGCCGGCCTTATGCTTCAGACAACTTTCCAGAATCCTTTGGCCGGCCCGTCGATTCTCGGAGTGAGTTCTGGCGCATCTATGGGAGTGGCTATAGTGATGCTTTTAGGAGGAGGGGCGCTTGCCTCTGCCGGAGCGTTGCAGTATGTATCTGTAATCGCAGGAGCAATAGCCGGGGCAGCAGCAGTAATCCTCCTGCTGCTCGGACTCTCGTCTTCACTCCGAAGCTCGGCCATGCTGCTCATAGCCGGAATAATGCTCAGCTATTTAGCCTCGTCAGTAATATCATTGCTGAACTTCTTCGCACCAGCCGATGGTGTAAAGTCTTTCGTAGTATGGGGGTTGGGCAGTTTCGGCGGCGTAACGGCCAGTGAGCTTCCTTTGTTCTGCACTGTTCTTGCAGCTGCGCTTTTCTCATCTGCACTCTTCATCAAACCGCTCAATGCGCTCCTTCTCGGCGAAAGATACACTGCCAATATGGGCTATTCCGTCAAGCGTTTGCGCAGCCTGCTTCTTTGCCTAAGCGGCATACTTACAGCATTCGTAACCGCTTTCTGCGGTCCGATCGGATTCATAGGAATAGTGGTTCCCCACATAGCACGAATGATATTCAAGACATCGAACCACTCCATACTCATACCGGCCACCATGCTCTGCGGTGCGGCCCTGACCCTCGCATGCAGCGTGCTCACCACAATCCCCGGAAGCAGCGGCGTGCTTCCCATAAACGCCATCACGCCAGTCATAGGCGTACCCGTCATAATATACATCCTCATTCAAAGACGTTCGCTCCGATATTTCAACTGATTATGGTATCCATTTCGGCATCCGGCCTCTCCATAGGCTACAAAAACAACCCGATTGCTTCAGGCATCAACCTGAGCGTGGACACAGGCGACGTTACAGCTCTTCTCGGCCCCAACGGAGCAGGCAAGTCAACTCTCATCAAAACCCTTACGGGCGAAATTCCTTCTATTTCCGGACAAGTGGAAATTCTTGGCAAAACGCTGGACTCATATAGCAGAAAAGAACTTGCCAAAATGCTCGCCATCGTGACGACCGACCCTATTCAGGCAGGCGGTCTGACCGTCAGAGAACTGGTGGGACTCGGACGACAGCCTCACACCGGCTTTTTCGGACGTCTTTCCGAAACTGACCGCAAAGCAGTGGAGTCTGCAATGGTCAAAACGGGAATTTCCCACAAAGCCGAAGAATATGTGGCAGAACTGTCCGACGGAGAACGTCAAAAAACGATGATAGCAAAAGCAATAGCCCAAGACACGCCGGTAATCGTGCTTGACGAACCCTTTTCTTTCCTCGACGTGGCCGCAAGAATAGAGATATTGTCGCTGCTCGGCTCAATATCCGCTACAGGAAAAGCAATACTCTACTCTTCCCACGACGTGAGCCAGGCACTTCGCATGGCTTCCAAAGTGATGCTCTTCACACGCGACCGCCAGCTTGTCTGCGGAACACCTTCGCAAGTAATCGCCAACGGCGACCTCGCAAGGCTGTTCGACAGCGAAAGCGTGGTCTTTTCTCCCACTGAAAACGATTTCATAGCAAGAAACAATGGATAAAATCACCGAACAGGAATTCCTGTATTCACAAGGCCCAGACAAAGGCAAATCAAACATACGCACCGAGCGTTTCTATCTCAACATAGCCAACAAATCACTCCAACGCCTTGTAGACGCGGACGCATTGTCTTGGCTTCACGAACAATTACTTAAGCCTCTCGCCCTCTGCCTGACAGGCTATTACCAAGACGTGATAGCAGACGGAGGGCCATGGCACACATTCGTAGACCAATGCCGTTCCCTATACGGAAAAACACTGCCTTTTTATGAAATCCCCGATGAATATGTGGATTATGAACTGAATTATGTAGACATACGATTCATGGTGTGGTATTTCATCGCAATGAGCGATGACACCCACCGCAATCTCGATCCTTATGATTCACGCATTGAGACGCTTGCAAAAGCCGTATTCGGATTGATGGAAGAGAAATACGAGGAAGCGCCGATTCCGAAAGACAACTGGACTATGGCGCATGAACTCGAAATGAACGTCCCGGAAGACATCGAACAGGTTTATGCCTACGGCCTATGGCTTTTCATGCACTGCTATCTTATGACGCCTGCATTCGCCCTCAGCCTGCATCACATCCTCTCTGACCCCTCAATTGGCGACAATGATATGGAGGCCATAGGGAAACGGCTGGACGCCGCCATGAACGAAGACACCATAGGGCCGCTCGCCTTTTATATGCGAGAATGGCTGCACCTGATCATTGACGGCAAGCTTCCGTCCAGACACAAAGAGCCAACGAAAGAAACAATAACACACAAGTATTACCAAAAGATGACCGACGCGCTTGACGGCCAGACCATAGCGTTCTTCAAAACCTACAGCGAACTAAACAGGTTCTTCATCGACGTGATCGGTTGGGAAAAAGACGAGAACCATCTCCCTCAACTTTCGGATTCAACAGATTTCGTGGTGATGGTCAACCGAGAAAAGGGAATGCTTGTAGCCAAAGATATTGCCAAATGCATAGCCTCCCCGTCCAACCCTCTTTACGACAAAGCTTTTGCTGAAAAACATGCATTTGAGCTGCTTACAGTCAGAGGTAAATGCCCTGTCGACCTGCTAAAGACAATTGAAACAAACGGCTGGCTGCCAGATGCCTCTTTCCCCGGCTCAGACAACACAACTACTGTAGCCGACAACTTCGACTTCATAGCCCGTTGTTATCTTCAGGGTTATTACCGTGGAGATTGATTCAAAAGACCCGAGCAAAAGCATATCCGAGATGCACGAACAAAAGACCGACGGCAAAGCTCAACCCCGCATAAATGCAAACCGCGATATTTGAAGTGACCAAAAGAAGATAATTCTCATTGGCAAAAGTGGAAAATGTGGTGAACCCACCGCAAAAGCCAACCGTAAGGAATGCTTTCATCTCCGGACTGATGCAGAAATGCCTGTCGCACAATCCATAGACAAGTCCGATTATAAAGCATCCAGCTACATTGACCACAAGCGTCCCCCACGGAAACGCAACGTCAACGGCGGACTGTATCCATCGGCTCACAAGGAAGCGCAGCACACCTCCCACTGCGCTTCCTGCGCCTATACACACAAGCATCTTAAACATAACGAAAGCGCAAAATTACCATGTTTTGACGACATCGCCAAAACACGACGGATTAAAAACCTAAATTAGGTTAAATCCATTCTGGCAAACATCCGGGATGAAACATTGGCTCACGGATTGCATTACAATTATGCGACCGGTTAAACTATCAGATACACCGATTGTCATTTTCATTGTAGAAACAGAAAAACGTAAATTTTATCAAATATGATGAAACCGACGAAAACGATATTGTTAGGAGCAGCACTCCTCTTCGCAGGAAACGCTTTGGCATCAGCACCAGAAACAAGCCATCACCAGTTCATACGCACGGCAGCCTCATCCCCGGGATTTCAGACGGATTTCACTCAAGCCGCTGAAAAAACCATCAATTCAGTGGTCTGCATCAAAAGCTACACCTCGCGTCAGCAAGGCAACATGATGTACGGAGGACAAAACCCGTTTGACATGTTCGACTTCTTTTTCGGCCCGCAACAGCGTCCGCAGCAACGCCAGCCCAGACGTCAGCAGAAAAAGAGCGAACCTATTCAGAACGGTCTCGGCTCAGGTGTCATAATCTCAGCCGACGGCTATATAGTAACCAACAACCATGTAGTGGATGAATCGGACAAGCTTGAAGTGCTTCTGAACGACAATTCCACCTACGAGGCACGCATAGTAGGCACTGACGAAGCCACAGACCTCGCCCTGATAAAAATAGACGCGACGGGGTTGTCTCCCATCACATTCGGCGACTCTGAGGCCGTAAAAGTAGGCGAATGGGTTCTTGCCGTCGGCAATCCTTTCGGCTTCAACTCCACTGTTACTGCAGGAATAGTGAGCGCAAAGGCACGAAGCCTCGGACAGAACAGCCGAAACGGGCAGATGGGCATAGAGTCGTTCATTCAGACCGACGCAGCCCTCAATCCCGGCAATTCCGGCGGCGCGCTTGTGAACCTTCGCGGCGAACTCATAGGAATCAACTCGGCTATATATTCCAATACTGGAAGCTATGCCGGTTTCTCCTTTGCCATACCGACCACTATCGTGAAAAAGATCATGACTGACCTCAAGCAATACGGCACAGTCCAGCGTGCAATGCTCGGCTGCACCGTGGCAGAGCTTGATGCCAAGACCGCCAAAGAAAAGGACATCACAGCCACAAAGTCCGGAATGCTCGTCGATGAAGTCAGCGACATGAGCACTGCCAAAGAGCTGGGACTCCAAAAGAACGACGTAATCGTGGCTCTCAACGGAGTTGAAGTGCACAACTTCGCCCAACTCACCGAACAGCTCAACAAGTTCCGTCCTGGCGACACAATCAGCATCACGTATTACCGCGACAACAAACGCTACACCAAGAGCGGCACATTGCGCAATTCACAGGGAAATACACAAATCACGAAGAAAGGTGATTTCGCAGAACTCGGATGCGCCTTCATGAAGCTAACCCAAGAAACAAAGTCGAGCCTCGGAATATCCAATGGCGTACAAGTTGCCGGACTGAAAAGCGGGCCGGTAAAGGATGCCGGGATAAAAGACGGATTCATAATACTTGAGGTGAACGGACGCGCAGTCAATTCTTCGGAAGACGTGGAAGATGCCTTCAACCAAGTGATGAAGAGCAACGACGATAAGGTGCTCGTTATTTCCGGCATCTATCCGACAGGAAAGAAATATTACTACGCAGTCAATCTCTCCTCGGAAGCCCAGTAACAAGACTTCAAATCCACAAACCGTCCGCAGCCGGCCTCAACATCGGTGGCGGACGGCGTTTTTGCGGAATAAATCACGACACGGCTTGCAGAGGTACTGAAAAATGACTATCTTTGCACCAATTTTTTCGGAAGCGAGAATATGAGACAACTAAAGATAACGAAATCAATCACCAACCGCGAAAGCGCCTCTCTCGACAAATATCTTCAGGAGATAGGGCGAGAGGAGCTTATATCCGTAAGCGAAGAAGTGGAATTGGCTCGCCGAATAAAGGCAGGCGACCATGCCGCTCTCGAAAAACTGACTAAAGCAAACCTGCGCTTCGTGGTTTCGGTGGCGAAACAATACCAAAACCAAGGACTGAGCCTTCCTGACCTTATCAACGAAGGGAATCTCGGACTGATCCGTGCAGCACAGAAGTTTGACGAGACACGCGGATTCAAGTTCATTTCCTACGCCGTATGGTGGATCCGGCAATCGATACTTCAGGCATTGGCCGAGCAGTCGCGCATAGTGCGGCTGCCGCTGAATCAGGTTGGATCGCTCAACAAGATAAGCAAAGAGCTTTCCAAGTTCGAACAGGAAAACGAACGTCGCCCGTCGCCTGAGGAGCTTGCCGAACGTCTTGACATACCGGTTGACAAGATTTCCGACACGCTTAAGGTGTCGGGAAGACACATTTCAGTAGATGCCCCGTTTGTGGAAGGTGAAGACAATTCGCTACTTGATGTGATTCCGAACGACGACAGCCCGATGGCTGACTCTACTCTTAACCAGGAATCACTGTCCAAGGAAGTAGACCGTGCCTTGCGTCAGCTATACGACCGTGAGCGCGAAATACTCAAAATGTTCTTCGGAATCGGATGTCAGGAAATGACGCTTGAAGAAATAGGAGCAAAGTTTGACCTGACCCGTGAACGTGTACGCCAGATAAAAGAGAAAGCCATCCGGCGTCTGAAAGGCCAGAAGAGCAAACTTCTCAAAAGTTATCTCGGAGAATGACTTTCTTCCAGGAACGGCACGCTACCGATGGTTCCACATAAGATTATACGACCGAATATGAAGCTTATGGCAAGCATACGCCTGATCGGGCTTTGGCTTGTCATAGGCTTTTTTGTTACTGTATACCCTGCCACGGCAATGGGTGCTGCCACTCCGGACAACTGCAATCTACAGAAAGCATTTACCGACAGTGTGGCAACGTCCGCATCCGATGTCATTCAAGAGAGGGAAAGCATATTCCCACAAGGCAGCCGTCCGCTTTGGCTCTCCAATTTCACTTGGGGAGTAGATGTCGGAGCTTCGATAGATTTACGCGGCTACGACATGTCCACGTTCGACCTTGACGTCATGATCGGCTACAAAAGTGAGTTCATAAGAGCCATCGGAATAGGGGCTGGCGTACACCGCTCTTTCGGAAAGAAGAACAACTTCATACCGTTATACTTCGTATTCCGGTCTTCATTCAGATCAAAGCCTTCGCTCTTCTTCTTCAACATGAGAGCCGGGTATGCGTTCAGCACAATAGCTGACGGAGCTTCCCGTGGAGGCGTTATGGCAGCTATGGGAGTGGGAATCAACCTTGCCATGAGCAAAAAGTTCCAAAGCCATATACTTCTCTCCTACTGTTATTACCACATCAACCGCAACAGCCGGTCTGAAGTCAACCTCCCGTCGAAATATGTAGACCTTGCCCGCATAAGTTTCGGAGTGAACTTCTGAACGCTTTTCGTAGGATGATTCGCAATCATTGTCCTCTTTCTCCGATGAAGCGTTATTCCGGCAGCTACAACAAAGCTTTTTTCGTAATTTTGCACTATAATAATTGAGATGCTTTTTAGAAAGACCATATATATACTGGTACTTGCGGCCATATCCATGACCGCAAGTACCGCTTTTGCCAAGCGTCAGCAGGCCAAGGCATTCACCATCGTCATTGATGCCGGCCACGGAGGCAAAGATGCCGGTGCGGTGGACAACAACGTGAAAGAAAAGGACATCAACCTCGGCGTGGCCAAAGCGTTGGCTGAAAAGATACGCAAAGGGATGAAGAACGTGAAAGTAATCATGACACGCGACAACGACACGTTTGTTTCCCTGCAACAAAGGGCGGACAAAGCCAACGGCTCAAAAGCCGACCTTTTCATATCCATACATACCAACTCAGTCGATGCGTCCAACAAGAATCGCCGCAACGTCTCAGGCGCATCGGTGTATGCTCTCGGACTGCACAAGGATGCCAACAATATGGCTGTCGCGCGCCGCGAAAACGCCGTAATCGAACTGGAGAAGAATTTTGACCAGAAATACAAAGGCTTCGACCCCAATTCCGACGAATCATACATAATATTCGAAATGGCCCAGAAAAAGAATCTGAGCCAAAGCATAAAGTTCGCCGACGAAGTTCAGAAGCAGCTTGTCAAAACAGCAGGACGTCGCGACAGAGGAGTGCATCAGGCCGGATTCTGGGTGCTTTGGGCCACTTCGATGCCGGCGGTACTCGTAGAGCTCGACTTCATATGCAATCCAAATTCTGCAAAGTTCATGGCTTCTGAAAAAGGGGAAAAAAAGCTTGCAGAATCCATATTCAATGCAGTGAAGAACTACCGCAACAATCTTGCCAAAGCCACTGCATATTCCGGACAAGTCGAAGCCCCTGATGAAATACCGGCTTTCGTGGCCGACGGCGAAGCGGTTCTTCTGTCAGTTGACGAATTGCCCAACCGTAAAGTAATAGAAGCCCCGGCCGCCGATTACGCCAAATCTACGGGCTACGCCCCAGCAAAACGCAGACGCCGTTCTCTGGCAGCCAAAGAGGCATCCGACAAGCGAGTGCTTGAGACTGCATCAATTACAGTGAAGACCCACACCCACACCACACGGCAGGTGGCAAAAGAGCCCACAAAACCATCTGTGGCTGACGACATAAAGACAACCGAGGCGCCAACGGGAAATCAAAATGCCGCCGACACAAAGAATCAGCAAAAAGGCAAGAATACCCAAAAGATAAACCACGACAAAAAACAGACCTCAACGAGAGTCTATAACAACAAGGTAATCAGTATAAACAAGTCTTCTTCCGCATCAAAAACCACAGAGAAAAGGGGAAAGACAAAAACTGAACCATCGGTAAAAAAAGTTTCTGGCTCAAAATCCGGTTCTGAAAACCATCTCAACCGACCGTCCCTCCGAAAAAAGAGAAAGTAATCATTTTACGGACACAGAAAAAGAATTTACCGGCTTATGAACGTTATGGATTAGTAACACCGAACAAAGAAAACACCCCACACCGACATGAAAAAGATATTCAGCAAAGAACTCATGATTGGGCTAAGCGTGATAGTCGCCATAGCCATCCTTGTCATAGGCATAGAATACCTGAAGGGAGTGAACCTCTTCAAGCCAGCCAATTTCTACTATGCCACATACAACGACGTGGCCGGCCTTGAAACCGCCGCACCGGTTACGCTCAACGGCTACAAAGTAGGACAGGTAAGGGAAATCAGCTATGACTATTCGAATCCAGGACACATAAAGGTGCTGCTTGCCCTCAACAAAGAGCTGCAGCTCCCTGAAGACACTCGCGCGTGCATAGGAAGCAATTTTCTCAGCGGAGCGTTCATTGAGCTGCAGTTAGGCTCTTCACCACGCAAGCTTGCGGTGGGAAGCGATGTGGCCACAGGCAACTCCCCTGATGCGCTTTCAGCCTTGACCGACGAGGTGATGCCAAAAGTGAACTCCATACTTCCGCGAGTTGACACTCTCCTCTACAATCTCAACCTGCTCGTATCTGATCCGGCGCTTGCCTCTTCCATCGGAAGACTGGACGGAATCACCAATGACATGCTTATGACTACCCATGGACTCCGTGGGGCCATGAACAGCCAGGTTCCATACATACTGAACAACGCCGGACGCATAACCCATAACCTGGACACGATAACATATAATCTCTCCGACCTCTCCCGCCAACTCCGTTCGCTGCCACTTCAATCGACAATGAGCAACGTGGAAGAAATCACCCGAAACCTTACCCAATTCTCACAACAGCTCAACGACACGAAATCCACGCTCGGAAAACTCACAAACGATCCTGAGCTCTACAACCGCCTCAACACTGTGGCAGCCGACATAGACTCACTCATTGTAGACATCAAGAAAAACCCGAAACGATACATCAGCATCAAGCTCCTCTGACGATAAAAGACTCAACAACACTCAAGGCTTCTGGCAAAACATTGTCCGAAGCCTTTTATTATCTCCGGCTGCAGCGAGGTTCCGCTCTCTATAAAAACTCAGTCTGAATAACGCGGCACTCCGGGATATACCTATCATTGGCATAGGCAACACAAAAAGCCGCTTTATGCCACACAAGCGTTTACAATCAACCAAAAATAATCTTGGTATACAGACATTTATGAAATATCACAACAGCTTCATAGACCCGACAACGGCACAGGATGCATAATCAACAGATATTCAACACATTCCTTTCATTACAAAACTTCCAAATTTTTTACGGATTTTTTTAATCCGTTTTTTTGACCGAATTTTGTACCCGATTCGCGAAATTTCTGCGGAGTATCTACATCTAAATCCACTCAAAACGTCTTCATGACACAGGAACTACAACATAAATGGGAATGCTTCACCCAACTGATACGATCCAACGTCGGACAACAGCGGTTCGACACTTGGTTCGCTGAGGCCACACCCAAAGGTTTCGACGGCCATGAACTCACGATAGGGCTTCCTTCGCATTTCTTTTATGAGAAATACGAAGATGATTTCTACAACATAATAGCAGCTTCCCTGAAACGGGCTTTCGGCCCGGGCATAAAGCTTGCTTACGAAATCAATGTCATTAACCACGACGACAAGAGCCGCGTGAAGATTGAGAGTCCGGAGCAAAGCCACGTGATACAAAACAAAATCACCAGACAGGCCACACGCCCCGTGAATCCGCTTGAAGACCACACACAGGCGGCTTCCGGAGAAATAGACCCGCAACTGAACGAATCGCTCAATTTCAGCAATTATTGCGTAGGGGAAAGCAACAGGCTTCCTTTTACTATTGCCGAATACATAGCCAACAATCCGCACAAATCCGACTTCAATCCGTTTTTCCTTTACGGAGATGTCGGCGTAGGCAAGACCCACCTGATACAGGCCATCGGCATAAGAATAAAAGAAAAGAATCCTGCGGCCAAAGTGCTGTTTCTGCCTATGCGTCAGTTCCAGTACCTTCTCGCCGGAGCCACAATCAAAAAGGAGATTCCAGGCTTCATCAACTGGTTCCAGCAGATGGACGCGTTGCTGTTTGACGATTTACAGGAGCTTTCGTCAAAGGAAGGCACCATGAACGTGCTTTTCCCTATATTCAACCATCTGCACCAACGAGGGAAGACACTTGTCTTCACATGCGACCGTCCGCCGGTTGAGCTTGACGGAATCACTGACCGTCTGATTGACCGCTTCAAATGGGGGGTAACGGAAAAACTCCCGCGTCCCGACGTGAGTCTGCGAAAACGCATACTTCACTACAAAGCTTCCAAGAACGGCCTTGACATGCCTGACGAGGTGCTTGACTACATCGCGGAAAACACCGCAGGTTCAGTCCGTGAGCTTGAAGGCATTGTAATGGGCATTCTGACCCGGAGCATCACTCTCAATGTCCCTATTTCGCTCGAAATGGCGCGCAGCGTTATGCGCAATTCCGTGAAGCCAATAAAGAAGACCATCAACTTCGACATAATAGTCGATGCCACGGCAGAACATTACGGGCTTAATCCAGACGTGATTTTCTCAAAAAGCCGCGTGCGTGAGATTGCTGATGCACGTATGGTGGCCATGTATCTCGGCAACAAACTCACGGAACTTTCCCTCAAAGCCATCGGACGTAAGCTAAACCGTACTCATACAACCGTGATGCACGGCATTTCTGCCGTCAAAGACCGTATGCCGTTCGCTCGCGAGCTTTCCGAAGCTGTAGAAGCCATAGAAGCCGAACTAAGACGCTGACTCCAACGCTTGACATTCCGGAAATTTTTATTAATTTTGTCTGATGAAGAACCACCGGACACATTGACTGTGTCCGGCATTCACAAGACCCGTCGATATGAAAAAAAGAATACTATTATCCGCAGCCATAGCCATCATATCCTTTTCGGCTTTCCCTTGGGGACAGAAAGGACACGACATAACAGCTGCAATAGCGGAACGCCATCTCACAAAAACTGCAAAAGAAGCCATCACAAAGCTTCTTGACGGAAAATCAATCATATATTGGGCCAACTGGCTCGACAATGCCTCGCATACGGATGAATACGCCTATACAAAGACATGGCATTACAAAAACATTGATGCTGGCATCTATTATGACAACGCGCCATTGCTTGAGACAGGAGACATAGTCCGTGCCATAAAACAACAAACGGAAACAGTCCGGAACCCCAAAGCTCCAGAAGACAGTAAACAACTTGCTGTCAAAATATTAGTTCATCTAATTGGAGACATACATCAGCCTATGCATTTAGGACACGCCTCAGACCGTGGTGGCAACAATTGGCATATAACTTATTTCGGCAAGGACTTGAATCTACACAGCCTTTGGGACGGCAGTCTTCCGGAAGCCGCCCACAGGTGGAGCTACACGGAATGGACCGACCAGATAGACCGGACCACTCCCGAAGAGGAACAAGACATAGTGAACGGTTCGCCAAGCGACTGGGGAAAGGAGACATATGAGATCTGCACCAAGGTTTATGAAGAAACTCCGCAGCACACTGACGTCTCTTACGATTACATTGCCAAGTGGACTCCGACGGTAGAACGCCAGTTCCTGAAAGGCGGCCTGCGATTGGCAGACATCCTCAATTCTCTTTTCGACGCAGAGTATTCACCTCGCACAGACATAATGAAAAAATGACCGACGGAGAGATTCAATGGCCACCTCTAAACCTTCCCCCCGTGCAGCTGAAACTCAGTCGTGAAGGAAATGTGATAAAAGTATACGACCGGCTTCGCGACAAATATGTCGCGCTCACGCCGGAAGAATATGTGCGCCAGCACTTCACCGCTTGGCTGCTCGACGAAAAGCATTACCCCAAGAGCCTACTTGCCAACGAAATAGGCATCGAGGTCAACTGCAGAAAACGCCGATGCGACACCGTGGCTTTCACGCCTGAAGGAAAACCTTTGTTGATAGTGGAATACAAAGCTCCGGGCATAAACGTAACCCAGGCAGTGTTTGACCAGATAGTGCGCTACAACATGTCGCTTCACGCACTCTATCTCGCTGTTTCCAACGGCCTGCGACATTATTGCTGCCGAATAGATTATGCCAACCGGACTTACCATTTCATACCTGAAATACCAGATTACCGGTCGTTGATGTCGAAACACTCCGAAAACTGAACACAGACGCAAAACCGCATGAACAAAGACCATATACAGGAACCAGACTATTCATATCTCGATCTTCTCAATCCGCAACAACGTTCCGCCGTGGTATACCACGACGGGCCTTCACTCGTGATTGCCGGCGCAGGCTCAGGCAAGACACGGGTTCTGACTTATAAGATTGTAGACCTTTTGAGCCACGGCTTCGAGCCGTACAGAATCCTGGCCCTTACCTTCACCAACAAGGCAGCACGCGAGATGAAAGAGCGCATCGCCACTGCCGTAGGAGCCAAAACCGCATCGCGAATATGGATGGGCACTTTCCACTCCATCTTCCTGCGCATACTACGTTCACATGCCGACCTCCTCGGTTTTCGCCATGATTTCACCATATACGACTCTGCCGACTCGAAATCCCTGATAAAGACAATAATAAAGGATATGGTGCTTGACGAAAAGGCATACAAGCCCTCGACCGTGGCTTCAATCATATCAAACGCCAAAAACGCGCTCGTGTATCCTGAAGCATATATGGCCGACAAGTCTTCACAAGAAGCCGACCGCAGGGCAAAACGCCCTATGATGGGTTACGTATACTCCACCTACGTAAAGCGGTGCAAGGCAGCATCGGCTATGGACTTCGACGACATTCTGTATTACATGAATGTACTTCTGCGCGACTTTCCAGATGTCTGCCGGCATTACCAAGAGTTTTTCCGATACATACTCGTGGACGAGTATCAGGACACCAACTTCGCCCAGCACCTCATCATAACCCGCCTCGCAGGCAACGGCCGTCAGTCCGTGTGCGTGGTGGGCGACGATGCGCAAAGCATATATTCGTTCCGGGGCGCAAACATCGCCAACATCCTCAACCTCAACAACAGCTTTCCGGGACTTAGGACATTCAAGCTTGAACGCAACTACCGCTCTACCCAAAACATCATAAATGCCGCAGGAAGCCTCATAGAAAAAAACACCCGGCAGATGAAGAAGAACGTCTACAGTGAAAACGAAAAAGGCGACCCGATTGAAGTGATCGGCACCTACAGTGATATGGAGGAGGCTTTTCTTGTCGCAAACAAGGTTTCGCAGACACAGCTTATGGCACACGACTCACTCGACGAATACGCCATCCTGTACCGTACTAACGCACAAAGCCGTCAACTGGAAGAATCCCTACGTAAGCGCAACATCCCATACCGCATCTATGGAGGACTCTCCTTCTACCAACGCAAGGAAGTCAAAGACGCGATATGCTATTTCCGTCTGTCCGTCAATCCCGACGATGAAGAGGCTCTGAGACGAGTGATAAACTTCCCGGCACGCGGCATTGGTGAAACCACAATGAAGAAAATCTCCCACGCCGCCATCGAAACGGAAAAAAGCCTGTGGCAAGTGATACAAGACCCTGTGGCATCAGGTGTGCAAATCAACTCAGGCACATTGAAAAAACTCGATTCATTCCGCAGTTTGATACAAGAGTTCCATGACAAGAATGCCGAGGGAATGGACGCGTCCCACCTCGGAAGCCTTATCTTCACACGCATAGGACTGATCACAATGCTGGCCCACGACAAGACCCCGGAATCCATAAGCAAGAAAGAGAATCTTGAAGAAATACTTTCCGGACTCAAAGACTTCGTGGATTCCAAGCTCGAAGAGGGCGACGAGAATGTGGGCATGGCAGACTTCCTTTCAGAGATTTCTCTCGCTACGGACCAAGACAAGGCTGACGATAAGGATGAGCCTAAGATAACGCTGATGACAGCACACGCAGCCAAAGGGCTGGAATTCTCCCACGTCTTCATCGTCGGCGTGGAAGAGGAACTATTCCCCTCTTCTATGTCGATGGATTCCCTTGCCGAGGTGGAAGAAGAACGGCGTCTGCTCTATGTGGCCATAACCCGCGCCAAGAAGACATGCGTCATGACATTCGCCAAATCTCGTTTCCGCAACGGACAGACCATAATGACGCGCCCGTCCCGCTTCCTTTCCGACATAGACCGCCGCTTCCTGAGGCTTGAATCCTCCACCGACATAGGAAAGACCTCCGCTACTTTCACAAACCCGATTGCCAACTACCAATCATCGCAAAGACGGGAAGGTTCCTTCCGGAGCGGCTCGTCTTCAGGCTACCGGCAGACAAAACCCCAGGCAGCTACAGGATCGGGAAGCATACACCGTGTGGAAGAACTTGCTACAGGAATGCACATCAACCACACCAGATTCGGCCACGGCATCATCATGCTCATTTCAGAAATATCAGGTGAACCGATGATTATGGCCAAGTTCGACCAAGTTGGCGAAAAGAAACTCCTCCTCAAATTCGCACGTTTCACAATAGACTCATAAACAAAATGCCCCAGACTCCATACTACATAGTGTACGAAGACCGTCTGCGCCGCAATCTCGGCATCCTTAAGGATGTTTCAGAGCGTGCAGACGTAAAAATAATAATGGCACTTAAGGCCAATGCCCTTTGGAAGACGTTCAAGGTTATTGCCGAAAATTTCCCGGATTCCACCGCCAGCTCACTCAACGAGATGCGGCTTTCGCTCGACTACCTCGGCGGCGAAGTGCATACCTACTGCCCGGTGTACACGGATCAGACATTTCCGGAATTCCTCGCCGGAAGCAGCCACATCACGTTCAATTCCGTCAACCTGTTCCAAAAGTTCTTGCCACAGACAGAAGAATGGAACCGAAGTAATCCTGACCGGCGTGTCTCTCCCGGCCTGCGCGTCAACCCGCATTGCAGCGTGATTGAAACAGACATATACAATCCATGCGTGCCAGGTTCAAGATTCGGCGTCAATCCCGATCGTCTCTCCTCTCTCCCACACGGAATCGAAGGTCTTCATTTCCATGCCCTCTGCGAATCGACGAGCTTCGACCTCGAAAAGGTGCTCGAAGCATTCAAAGCCCAATTCGGACATCTTCTGCCGGAAGTGAAATGGCTGAATATGGGTGGAGGACATCTTATGACACGTAAAGGCTATGACACAGACCATCTAGTCTCGCTCCTTAACGGCCTCCACAGAGAATACCCGCATCTAAAGCTCATAATGGAGCCAGGCAGTGCATTCACATGGCAGACAGGCGACCTTGTAACAGAAGTACTCGACATAGTTGAAGACTCGGGAATACGGACAGCAATCATCGACGCATCATTCGCATGCCATATGCCAGACGTGCTCGAAATGCCTTACCAACCAGAAATAGCCGAAGCATTTCCCAACGACTCCCGTCTTGACAACGAAGGATTTGACTACCGCCTCGGCGGCAACTCGTGCCTAAGCGGCGACTTCGCCGGACCATGGCGTCTCCCAAAAGAGCTCAAGCCCGGCGACATGCTCACTCTTAAAGACATGAACCACTACACGACGGTGAAAACCAACATGTTCAACGGAATCCAACATCCAGACATATACTGGAAACCAATATATGGAGATGCAAAACTTCTACGCCACTATACATACGAAGACTACCGAGACCGCATGGACTGACAGCCAGCATATTTCGCACTGTAAATCAACCCATTGACAACATTTCGACAAAAAACACGTCTGATTTTTTTGTCAATTCAGAAATAATGCCTAATTTTGCAGTGGAAATCACCACAAACGGGGCATTAGCTCATCTGGCTAGAGCGTTTGACTGGCAGTCAAGAGGTGACCAGTTCGAGTCTGGTATGCTCCACCAAACAAAACAGGCCTAAACAAATGTTTAGGCCTGTTTTGTTTTCTTATTGTAGAGGCCGTTTAAAAATGACTGTTAATTTGAGGTCGCAGATACGGAGCAGAGATTTCTCTACGGGTCAACCCTTTCAATCATTAAACAGCCTCTTAATAAATGACATAACTGATGTTGCCTTCAGCGTCTTCTTGAATGACTATCACATCGCATACGCACCCTTCGTAATCGAAAAATGCCTTCTTTCCCTCCAATACCCGCCGACAGTATTCCTCAAAAACCACGTTTTTCAGCTCCCAAGCAGACCTCAGGATAAGTTCTCTCCACTGAGCGACGAACGAATGATGGACAACAAACAGACGATTGTTAATGGAGTAACGTCTTTCCTTGCTCTGCAATCTGTAGAATGACCCAATCATCAGTCTTGGATTTGAAATCGCGTAAGCGGCATTCTTTATTAATGCTTTGGGAATACGTGAGCTTTTCACATCGAATGCGACCTGACACACTCCTTCAAAACGAATGTCCCAACTTTTGTCGAATATATCAGAATTATGAATTACCCTGTCATTAAGGCAGAAAATGTATTCATCACATCTTGCACAATGAGCTATGTACCAACGTCTCCTGACATATGTGCGGTCTTTTTCGCATAAACACAAACCGTCCATCTCCCTGTCCAGATCAGCAAGAGCAGAAAAAGCAAAAACATCAACTTGGTCGTCAAGTTCGTCGTTTTGGACAGCACCCCATTCCGGCGGCATATCAGAAGCCACACGTTTCAATTCAGCAGAAACTTTCTCGAATTCTTCTCTGTTCATACTAAAACACATTTTCGCCTTGCAAAGGTACATCATCTCGTAATCAAAACCAAATAACGCAACAAATGTTTGGCCACATCAAACAATATTCGTAATTTCGCAAACAACAAAAGGAGGACTATGAATGATTGTCATTCTTCAACTCTCAGCCAACAATGGACATTATTGATATTCAATTGGAATCTGAAAGGATATTGCTTCGGCCTTGGTCAGATGCCGATGCCGAAGACTTGTACAAATACGCATCCAATCCCGCCATAGGAAATGCCGCCGGATGGCCACCCCACACTTCTCTTGAAATGAGCCGCGAAGTGATACGTTCGGTCTTTTCGGCACCGGAAACGTATGCGGTAATATTGAAATACACCAAAGAAGCGGTGGGATGCATCGGAATCGTGCCGGAGATTGCTTCGCACTACCCCCGGATGAAAGACCGGGAACGCGAACTGGGCTATTGGATTGCCGAAGAATACTGGGGACTCGGATTGATTCCCGAAGCCATAACGCTTGTTGAGCGGCAATGCCGCAACATACTGCAACTGGAAGGACTGTGGATAGTAACATACGCTGAAAACCGCAAATCACGACGCGTTGCCGAAAAAAGCGGGTTCCGCTTAGTGGAAACTTTCAACGACTACGAAGAGCGGCCGTCAACGGCTTTCTACAAAAGGCTGTGAATGCACCTCATCCATGCTTCGGCTCGATGTTGGGCAGAAATGCGGTTACTATTCCAAGCAGAGGAAGAAGCGTGCTGACCTGAAATATGAACTCTATGCTCGTCTTGTCTGCAAGCCACCCGAAAAAGGCAGAACCAAGGCCACCGAGACCGAAATTCAACCCAAAGAACAGACCTGCAATCATACCGACCTTTCCGGGACGGAGCTCTGTGGCATAGACCAATATCGCCGAAAAGGCGGATGAAATCACAAGTCCTATGATGACGGCAAGAACAATCGTGAGCGCAAAGTCCACATAAGGCAACGCAAGAGCAAACGGTGCAGCACCGAGTATAGAGCACCATATCACATATTTACGCCCGTATCTGTCGCCCATACTTCCACCAAGCACTGTGCCTATGGCCACAGCTCCAAGAAAAGCAAACAGGCAATACTGCGACACCTGAATGTCAACCCCAAACTTGTCGATAAGAAAGAACGTGAAATAACTCGTCATGCTCGCCATATAAAAATACTTGGAAAACGTAAGCACACACAAGATGAACAACGACCACCGGATTCGTTTTTCCGACAATCCGAGCACAACAGGGTTGGGTCTGACCGCCATTGCACTGAGCCTGCCAAGCTGGGACTTATACCATCGTCCTACAGGAAACAATGCCGAACACGCGAGCACTGCGGCGATGGCAAACCATGCTATCGACTTCTGTCCTAACGGGATTATGATTATAGCAGCCAAAAGCGGACCGACCGCACTCCCGCCGTTGCCCCCCACCTGGAATACCGACTGCCCAAGCCCCTTCTTGTCCCCTGCTGACAGCTGCGCTATCCTTGAAGATTCGGGATGGAAGATGGCCGAGCCAAGTCCGACAATCGCCACTGAAAACAATATGAGACCGAAACTGTCGGCAAACGCCAACAACAGGATTCCGGCAAGCGTGAAAAGCATACCGACCGACAATGAATAAGGATGCGGGTGCCTGTCCGTATACGACCCTACCACAGGCTGGAGTATGGAAGAAGTCATCTGCACCACAAGCGTTATTATCCCTATCTGGAGAAACGAAAAACCATATTCCTCCTTGAATATAGGATACACCGAAGGAATCACAGACTGTATCAGGTCATTCAGAAAATGCCCGAAACTGATAGCCATCAATATCGGGAACACCACCCTGCCCTTCTCCGCAGATGGTTCCGTCTTAATCTTAAATTCACACGTATCCGATTTCTTCATAGCAGTCAAAACTGTTTCAGACCGCAAAATTACATCTAAAAACAGATATGTGCAACCGGTCTCCAGCTCTGCCATTCCAGCAACAACGGGTACGAGTATCGCTTAAAGTCCGCTATTCCGTTTGAAGCCTGGGGCAGCATATATTCATGTTCCGAACCTTTCATTCTCAAGTTCTCATTTGAAGCGGATGGTACGAAAAGATCGGTCGAATACAGATACAGCGATAAGAAATGGAAATCGCAAAAAGAAAAGATGTCTGAAATAATCAATGTGATAAGATTCAACACCGAAAAATGAACATCCCGCTGCTGCATAAGCTCACCCCGGCATTATTGCCGCTGGCATTGACCTTACATTCATGTTCACATACGGACAATTCCAGAATTAATGAAGCCGACGTATCAGGCGCCTGGATGTTCAGGATTCACGATGAAGGCTTTTCCGGAAACGACACCATACGTCTTTACCGTAATCTGACATTCTCCGAATCGCGAAGCGTAAGCTATTCGGGGTCTGACAGCGGTTTTGACTTCAGCGTCCCGTTTTTGGTAAACATCAAAGGAATATGGCACATAAAAAACGACTCGCTTTGGGTACACTATGACTATAGCACGCTTACCATTAGTATCCCCGAACACAAAATCAGAATCTCAGCAACGGGAAACAAGGCAGACAATCAAAAGCTCAACGTTTTGGCCGCAGACATGAAAAAAGACCTATGCCTCCACGTCAGGGGTTTTGTGCAGTCTGGCTACGCATCAATATCCGCTGACAAAGTAAGTCTCGGCAGAATAACTGATCTACAACCATACAGCATGTCAATCTCAAACGGGAAAATCCAAACGATACTCAAAAGAATGCCACAATGACACCACTGAGCATTCTTCTGACATCACAGCGGGGTCAGACAAGGTGGCAGCGCACCTGCCCGACCGGCAGCGAGCCGGTAAGCATCAACGGTATGTGGGCCGAATCGGTGGAAATCCACGTGTCCATATCCGCACTGGACTTCTTTTTTCCGCCTGTCGTGAAATTGAAGCGTATGTGAAATGCCTCCCGCTTTGTGCCATTGCGCATCTTGACCGTCGTCTTGCCGAGCGACCTTACGGTTATCGTCTCCGACTTGGATCCGGAAAAGACTGTAGATTTCACAACATGCCCTTTCTGCAGCCGGTCATAGTCAATCAACCTAAGATAATAGAATATAGTAAGCATATCGTATACCGCCCCTTGTGCTGACAGAGTCTTGGTGGAAGAGCTGACCTTCCCTTTCTTGTCTCGGTAACGCTTACAATGCCCCGTTACGTTGCGGCCTGAATAGGAATAGGTTATGTCGTCCTTGCCATATTTCCCGCCTTCGTGCGAAATCTTCTGGTAGTTCTTAGGCCTGAAACCGTCTGCAGCCACAGTGGCAAGCAACGTGTCGCGCACCATAAATATCTTGTCCGCCCACGGCTTTGTCTTCGCTGCAAGCATTATGCGGTAATCAGCACCCTGACGGCGCAACGTCAAGGTGGCTTCGCCGGCATCCTTATGAATCAGACCCCATTTGTAGGAAATAACGTAATGGAGTTTTTCATTGGCAAATCCGGCGGCATATGCCGAAACACACGACAGGAGGAAGACAATGACAAGTGTCAGTTTGGTATGACTTTTTCCCATAGCATCAAAATGTATTCATTCTTCTTATTAGACATCGTTTGTGTGGAAAAGGTTTACAATAAAAACCGACGGCTTCACGTCAGCTTTTATGCTGAAACCGGAAGCCGCCGGAAGTGCTGTTATTGTCGATTGTACTGATTGCTATCTCATTTGAGCTGAAGCACCTGCCCCACCCGTATTTTCTCAGCAGCCTTCATGCCGTTGAGCTTGCGCAGCGTAGTGGCCGACATTCCGTATGAACGGGCAATTGAAGCCACAGTGTCGCCCGACTTGACGGTATAGGAGCTTGCAACGTTGTCCGCGCTCTGGTACGGATTCTTCTCCGCTTTAGCGAGGTCGCGCTTGGGAGCGAAGTTGCGGGCCTGCGTATAAGTGTTCTTAGTGAACGTGTACGTGTCTGTATGCACGGTTTTGTTGGCAAAGTCAAAAATTGCTGAAGGATTGATGGCATATCCCATATAACGGGTCTCGAAATGGAGATGAGGGCCCGTGCTGCGCCCCGTGCTTCCTCCAAGGCCTATCGGCTGACCGGCCTTGACCACCTGATTTGGCTTCACAAGGCTCTTGTTAAGGTGGCCATAGACAGTCTCAAGCTCATTCGGATGACGAATTATGATGTAGTTGCCGTATCCGCGAGCCTCATAGCTCGTCAGGCGCACCTTGCCGTCGTAAGCAGCATATATGGTATCGTTGCTCCTGATTCCGAGGTCAATGCCTTTATGCATACGCCCGAATTTGGCCCTGTAACCGTAGTTGGATGTAACGCGCACGTTTGAATGCCCGACCGGCATAGCATAGCCGGTAACGTTTATGACATGACGGTTCGGAACATCCGATTCGCGGAAAGGATTTACACGCTTGCTGTTCCATCCCTCGGTGTAGATGTCGGGTTCCGGTTCGATGTCGTCGATAAGGTCAATGAAAGAATTCTTTTCGACCAGACGAATCTGGTCTTTTCCTTTTGCCTGATTGGCAAGGAGGCGTTTATGCGCCGCCGAATGTGATGATTTCTGTTGTGTTTGCGCATTTGCACCTGCCACGCAGATGAACATTGCGAAGGAGAGTGATATTAAGCTTTTGAAATTCATTACTTTCTATTTTTTGTCAGAGAGAAGAGAGCGAAGGTCTTCTTCGTATGATTCTTATAAAAATAGTGTTACGTTGGTTTGAAAAATACACTTTAATGACATTCAGATCTCGTCGGCACCGTAGTAGAAGTCTTTGTCGGCTGGCATCCAGTCAAAGATTTCCTCCGGCTTGAAGAAACGCGCCACCTCTGTCGCCCCGTTTTCTGCCGAATCGCTCGCGTGAACGATATTGGCCTGGCCGCTCATACAGAAATCGCCCCTGAGAGTGCCCGGTGCCGCATTGCGTCCGTTGGTCACGCCTGTCATCTCACGGAACACGCGTACCGCCTCAACACCTTTGAGACACATCACAACCACCGGAGAGGCTGTCATTGATTTCACGATTGATGGAAAAAAGGGTTTGTCAACGAGATGAGCATAATGCTCACGAAGTATTTTTTCGTTGAGATGCATCATCTTCATTCCAGCAATAATCAGACCCTTTTTCTGAATCCTTGATATGATTTCGCCTATGAGGCAACGCTCTACGGCGGAAGGTTTCAATATAGCGAGTGTAAGTTCCATCTGTTTAAAACTTTTTAATAGTTCGCGGTTGCGACTCTTCAAAGTTAAGTCAATCCGTCGGTTATTCCTAATTTTCCAAAGAGTTTTTTTCGTGAATTTTTCTTAAATCCGAATTTCCCGCCTCGGCAATCCCCGAACAATCAACAACTTACAACGCAAAATCCGTCAATAATCCTTTTTGGATTTTTTGCACACACTCCAAATCGTTGTGCATCCAGACTCGAAAACCAATTGTTAATTTTCTTTAATACAACTGTAATATTTTTCTTTTCAGCATATTATATGAAGTGTCGTTATCTGCCAATATCATCCCTTATGTTCCAATCGAATCAATGAACCATAGACCAGATACAGTTGTACACATCAATAAAAAGACTCCTTATGCTTATGCTGATTCCGCTCATTACACCTGTGGCCAAAGCCGCATCAAAAGCCCTTCCCGAAATGGAGATAGGACGCAATGAAAGCACCTACACAATAGCCAAGTGGATAATGGACCTTGATTATATGGTGCTTGACTTCATAGGGCTTGAACATCACCACACCCTGTTCATCTGGATATACGCCGCACTCGTGTTCCTGATCGCATTCGGGATAGGTTACGCCGTCAAATGGCTGACGATAGCGGCAGTCCGTATGGTAGGCAAACGCGTCAAGACGAATCTCTACCACAATCTCCAGAGACACGAGTTCTTCATCAAGCTGTCCCGCATCATCCCGGCTATAGTCTTCCTGATATTCATCCAGTTCACAATGACCGCCCACGCATCGCTGGGCACATGGCTCACGCGCCTCACATGGATATACATGATTTTCGCAACCGCAAAGGCCATAAACACGCTCATAGACGTGGTATGGGAGCATTTCGACGCACGCGAGAACAAACGCCAACTGCCGCTCAAAGGATTGGTTCAGCTCGCCAAAGGGATAATATGGATATTGGTAGCCATCGTAGCCGTCGCCATAATTGTGGATAAATCACCGACATCGCTTCTCGCCGGACTCGGAGCCTTCGCGGCCGTCCTGATGCTCGTATTCAAGGACAGCATCCTTGGAGTCGTGGCCGGAGTGCAATTGTCAGAAAACGATTCGCTGCACGTCGGCGACTGGATAAAAGTCCACGGAACGGATGCCAACGGAACGGTAACAGAAGTGTCCCTGACAGCCGTGAAGATACAGAACTGGGACAAGACCATAACCACCGTGCCCCCGTATACGCTCGTCAGCGGATCGTTCACGAACTACCGCAATATGCAGGTAAGCAACACACGCCGCATCTCCCGTTCATATATGATTGACGCAGACAGCGTGGTTCCGACCGACGACCAAATGCTGGCCAAGTACGCGAAAATCCCCTTGCTCGCCGACTGGATAGCAAAGAAACTGTCTCAACGCGAACAAGGGAAGGAATGCAACGTCAACAATCCTGACGGGCTTGCAGACGGCTCGCTCGACACAAATCTCGGCGTGTTCCGGGCCTATCTGAAAATATATCTCGACAGCAACCCGCATATATCCCACGAAGCCGACGACACGTGCTTCATATGCACGCTTGCCCAGACTTCAGCCGGCATACCGCTGCAGCTATATTGCTTCACCAATACCTCGGCCTGGACACAATACGAAGCGATACAAAGCGCGGTGTTCGAGCATGTGGCCGTTATGCTCAACCGCTTCAACCTCTACGCGTTCGAGAATCCGTCGGGACGAGACACAATCATAGACGGATACATAAGCCCCGGAAAGAATCCCGACGCACTGTTCGGCCTCCCGTATCCGTTCTTCAACGAATCCGGCACTCCCGACCGTCCGGCTGCTTCGCCCAAACAAACGCAATCCGCTTCAGTCGACTGATATGTCAGGATTGATGTCCACCAAATGCGACACGAATCCTTCGCGATTCCTGGGTGAGATTTCAAGCGGAAGAAGGCTGCGGAGAACGGAACGTTCGGCAAACCGTATGGAGATTCTGTGCGACGAAAGAGCCGGGGCAGACAGATAGCCTTTGGTGAATCTCACGTCTCTGATTTTGCCGACAGGATAACGACGAGGGCGGAAGAACTGATAGACTATCATTTCTTCCGCCTCTTCATCTATAGCGTACCAGGTGCCGAACACGGCAATAACGAACGATGCCACTATACCCGCCCCGTAGATAAGAGTCAGCCACCACGGCAGACCTATGAAGCACACACTCACAACGGCAAGGGAGAAAGCCAACACCGCCCATATCCACCAGTCAATCCTGGATTTGAAAACCACCGTAGCCATCAGGCTATCCCCAACAGTTCAATCTCGAATATCAACGTCGAACCGCCAGGGATTCCTGGTTGGTTGAATTTTCCATAGCCCTGCTCGGCAGGTATATAGATTTCCCATTTGTCGCCTATATGCATCTGCTGCAACGCTATGATCCACCCCGGAATCAAGTCGCGCAGCCGGAAAGCCGGAGCTGTCCCTCCCCGGCTGGAATCAAACGTCTTGCCGTTTATGGTCTTGCCTACATAATGGGCGGTAACCACGCTTCCTCTGTTGGGTGTCGCCCCGGACTTGCCGCCGACCTTAAGCACTCTGTACAGAATTCCCTTGTCAAGGGATTGCACGCCCGGCTCTTTGGCCTTCTCAGCAAGCCATTGGCGGTTCTTTTCTATGTATTCCTGCTTTGCCATTGTCTTATCAATCGCGGAACTTGATTCTTTTCGTTTCAACCGTTCTCGTGGCCGGATTTCCTTTCACCTCTATGTCGCCGACACCCGAAGCCGAGCCGGAGAATGCCTCTGACGCATAACATTCTATGTCGCCTGTTCCGGAAGCGGCAGCCTCGACATTCACTGCCTTCATTCTGGAGGCTTCCACATCGCCTGTGCCCGAGGCCCTATAGACGGCTCTGGCAGCCGAGCCTACAATGGTTATGTCGCCTGTACCTGTGGTCTCAGCGTACACAAGGTTGAGATGCGATGTCGAGGTGATGCTGATGTCGCCGGTTCCGGAACTCTCAAGGTTAACAGATGCAGCCCTGAGCTGTTTGGCTTCAATATCTCCGGTTCCGGAGGTTTTCGCATTGAAGTCTCCCGTCTGGAAGCTCCCTATCAAGTCTATGTCTCCGGTTCCTGAAGTCTTGACCATCTTAAGTTCAGGCACCACGATGGTCATCTCTATATCATTCGTGTTCCTGAAATTGACACCGGATTTGCTGTCGACATGAAGAATCCCATTCTTTACCGACACAATGAAGTAGTCTATGTAATTGGTGGGGGCCTCAAGCACCACCGACTGGCTGCTTCCTTGCCGGATCTTGATGTCCACCACCGATGAACAGTCCACTCCCGTGAAAGGACTTACTACATAGTTGCGGCTTGTGAGCGTCTGTGAAGCCTCAATGGTTTTGTTGCCCGTAAGACATGACGTCGCACCGAATGAGAGCGACGAAGCAAACGTCAATGACGCCAACGAAAGGATTTTTGTTTTCATAATTGTTGTTTTAGTTTTGTTGTTTTCAGAGATTGCCCAAGTATAAAAGAGCAGATGCCGGAACCGACTGTGAAGCCAGTGCCGACATCTTATAAACGGGTATGCCCGGATTGTGTTACATCTCAGGCAAAGATTTTTTATCCGAGCGGTTCGAGCTTCACTGTGAAGTGGCGCATAAGTTCGGTTTCCCATACGATCTTCACGCCACGGGTGATTTCATGACGACGGTCATACACGTTCTTGAGCGCAGCGGCAATCACATCCATATGGTTGTTGGTGTAAGTGCGGCGGCAGATGCAGAGACGCAGGAAGTCGTTTCCGCCGAAACGGTTCTCACGGGTTACGGGATCACGGTCGGCAAGGATGTAGCCGATTTCGCAGCCACGCACGCCGGCTTCACGATAAAGCTCCACAGTGAGCGTCTGGGCAGGGAATTCCTCCTTAGGAATGCGGTCGAGCACCTTGTCTGCATCGATGAAGACGGCATGGCCGCCAACGGGACGCTGATAAGGGATGCCGTACTCGTCGAGCTTCTTGGCAAGATATTCAACCTGCTTGATGCGGGTCTCAAGCATATCGAACTCGGTATTCTCGTCAAGACCTACGGCAAGAGCTGCCATATCGCGGCCGTTCATACCGCCGTAAGTAAGGAAGCCTTCGAAAGGAATGCAGTATTTCTTTGCGCCTTCATACCAGTCCTCCCAACGGGTAGCGATGAAACCGCCCATATTCACGAGGCCGTCCTTCTTGGCCGACATCGTCATGCCGTCGGCAAAAGCGAACATCTCGCGGCAGATTTCCTTGATGGTCTTGTCGGCATAGCCTTCTTCACGGGTCTTGATGAAATATGCGTTCTCGGCAAAACGTGCGGAGTCGAAAATCACGCGCTTGTTGTACTTGTCAGCGATTTTGCGCACCTCAGCGAGGTTGGCCATGCTCACAGGCTGACCGCCGGCTGTGTTGTTGGTGATGGTAACGATGATGAACGGGATCTTGTCGGCGTTCTCAGCAAGGCAGGCCTCAAGCTTCTTGGGATCCACATTGCCTTTGAAAGGCACCTCAAGCTGCGTGTTCTTGGCCTCGTCCACAGTGCAGTCCACGGCAAATGCCTTGCGGCTTTCGATGTGCCCCTTAGTGGTGTCGAAATGCGAGTTGCCCGGAACGATGTCGCCCGGCTTCACGAGATGTGAGAAAAGCACATTCTCGGCAGCACGTCCCTGGTGGGTCGGAATCACATAGTCGAAACCGGTGATTCTGGTGATGGTGTCCTTAAGCTCGAAGAAAGAGCGCGCGCCTGCATAAGCCTCGTCGCCGGTCATCATAGCGGCCCACTGACGGTCGCTCATCGCGCCTGTACCCGAATCGGTGATGCAGTCGATGTAGACCTGCTCCGATTTCAGCATGAAAACGTTGTAGTTAGCCTCTTTGAGCCATTGCTCGCGCTCTTCACGCGTGCTTTTACGGATAGGCTCAACCATTTTGATTTTCCAGGATTCTGAGAACGGGAGTTCCATAATGCTTTATTCTGTTTTTTATTATGATTATTGTTGATTGTCTGCAAACGGGCCTGCCGCCCGTTTTCGGCCACAAAGATAGCCATAAAAACTTAAACTACAACAAAAATATAAACAAAAAATTTAGAATTTATACTTAACGCATTCTATATGGACAAAAATGTATGTTTATAGGTTTTGCTTTCCTTATTCACACAAAGCCTATTTCCATACCGGTTCTATCGTGTAGCCAAGACGACGCAGACCTTCAACGACTCCTTTCTCTCCGGGAAGATGAAGGGCGCCGACCGCAATGAAGCTGGAACCTTGGTTCATTATATCCGGCAGCTTTTCAATCCATGCGGCATTTCTCTTGTCCAAAAGCGCCTCCATAAAACGGGGATCACTGTCATCATCCTCAGTCAAACGCAGAAGCCCCTCCACGTCCTGCCTGAAATAGCTGTCGTTCAGTTTCTTCGACATCTCCACAATCTTGCCGGTGTTGTCGAGCATATCCACAAGGTCGGCCGCCTGTTTGGACAAAGGCGTGGTCGTGTAAAGCAGCCTGGCCTGTTCGTCGGCAGTCTCCAGCCCCACCACTTCTTTGCCTGCGCCTTTTGCCGTAGTCTGGAAATAAGTGTCGAGCTGTTCCTGGGGGTTGAAGCAAGGAAGCTCTTTTGCCATGATTCCTATGGAGACCATGCTTGTGGCAACCATCGGACGCATCCCGCTTACCATATCGAGCGTCATTCCCGGCATCGGGGCATACTTTCCGAACACCTTGGAAACCCTCTCGTAATCATCTGGGGCTATCAGGTCGCGAAGCGTCGAATCTGCTGGGGCCATCATATATGGCTGCATAGCTGCCGCAAGCTGCATCTGCCCTCCGGTCATATCAACCTCGCCGACCGCTCGTTCGGTTTCATCCAAAGCGGCCTTAGCCGAAGGGATGGAGTCGAGCATGCTCAACGGTGCAAGATGATGCGTGCCGAAGATGTAGGAAGGCTTCTGAAGTCCGTTGCCGGAAACCTTGTAGAACACTTGCGCCTGAGCGGCCACAGCGCATACGATTGCAACCGCAACCGTAAAAAACGTCTTTTTCATCTGAAAATATGTTTAGTTTTTGGATTCACAAAATTAGACAAAAACATTGAGAAAAAACTACAATCCTGACCTGATTATTTCAAAGAATATCCACGCTTCAGGCGTTCTAACAATATAAGTTGTGTATTAGGTCGAAAATGGCTACCTTTGCAACCCGAAAACACATCATACAGGTAAAAGACGCGACAATCGGCTCTGCCGACAATGCGTTCAGGAAAACTTAAGGTAAAAAATCAAGATAATGAAAAAAAGCGCATTCCAAAGAGTCAGGGCTGAGTACCAGCCGAAGCTCCCTGCCACGCTGCAAGGCCCGGTGAAAATAAAAATAGGAGAGCCCACGCAATCGGTGGACGACCAAGACCAAATCAAGGCACTGTTTCCCAACACTTACGGGCTTCCAGTAGTGGAATTCGAGCGCGACGAAAACCCGGAACGGGTCGAGGAGCCGTTCAACGTAGGGATAATCCTTTCCGGAGGACAGGCCCCGGGCGGCCACAACGTGGTGAGCGGGATATTCGACGGCATCAAGTCCCTCAACAAAGAATGCCGTCTATACGGCTTCCTTATGGGCCCTGCCGGATTCATCAACCATCAGTACATGGAACTGACCGCAGGATACATAAAGGAATACCGCAATACCGGCGGCTTCGACATAATTGGCTCCGGACGCACAAAGCTTGAATATCCCGACCAGTTCGATGCAGGACTCAAAATACTCGAAGAGCTGAACATAAAGGCTCTCGTCATTATCGGCGGAGACGATTCAAACACCAACGCCGCCGTGCTTGCGGAATACTACAAGGCCAACGGAGCGGACATACAGGTGATAGGCGTTCCGAAAACAATCGACGGCGACCTCAAGAACGAGTGGATCGAGACCTCTTTCGGATTTGACACGGCATGCAAGGTGTATTCCGAGGTGATCGGCAACATCCAGCGTGACTGCAACTCCGCAAAGAAATACTACCACTTCATAAAACTTATGGGACGTTCGGCATCCCACATAGCGCTCGAATGCGCACTTGAAGTGCAGCCTAACGTATGCATCATCTCCGAAGAGGTGCAGGCCAAGCGCATGACTCTCGACAACATCGTGAGCCAGATATGCTACGTGATTTCGGAGCGTGCAAAGCTCGGATGGAATTTCGGCACCGTGCTCGTGCCGGAAGGTCTTATCGAGTTTATACCCTCTATGAAAAAGCTGATTTCGGAACTCAACGAGATTCTTGTGGAATACGCTTCGGAAATCGAGGGTCTGGAGGAACTCGACAAGCTCCGTGCGATCCACGCGCATCTCACCGGCCCTAACGCAGAGCTTTTCAAGAGCCTTCCGAAGCACATCGCGCTACAGCTCAGCCTTGACAGGGACAGCCACGGCAACGTGCAGGTTTCTCTTATCGAGACGGAGAGCCTGATTTCCGAGATGGTGGCAAAACGTCTTGAAGAGATGGCCGAAGAGGGGGAATACAGCGGAAAGTTCGCAGCCCAGCACCATTTCTTCGGATATGAAGGCCGTTGCGCCGACCCGACCAACTTCGACGCCGACTATACCTACGCACTCGGCTACAATGCCGCCATGCTCATACATTCAGGGCTGACGGGATACATGAGCTCCGTGCGCAACCTCACCGACAAGTCAGAGAACTGGATCGCAGGTGGAATACCAATCACCATGATGATGAATATGGAACGCCGCAAGGGGCAGGAAAAGCCTGTGATAAAAAAGGCATTGGTCAACCTGAACGGACGCCCCTACCTGAAATTTGCCTCGATGCGCGAGACTATCGCCCTCAACACACTCTATCAGTATCCAGGCCCGATTCAGTATTTCGGCCCTCCGGAAATATGCGACCGTCCGTCAATGACCCTGCTTCTCGAACACGGCAAAGAAATCTGATATGCTTACATCGCGGTCTGCGTCTTTCCAAACCTAAGGCGCAGACCATTTGTTTATTCTGAGAAAAAACATAATGATATGAACAAGACAATAATATGCTCCGCATTCGCGTCGCTTATGCTCTTTGGAGCCTGTGTCAACAACCAAAAAGAAAAAAACGGCCATCCAGCCGACAAGAACCCCATTGTCAGAAATGACAACAATAAGGCAGACGCAATGCCTGCCGCCAACATCGATGAAGAAGCCATCCTAAAGGCCGGATTCAGATCAGAAGCCGGCCTTCCCCTGATAGTTGACTTCTCAGCCGCCTGGTGCGGCCCGTGCAGGCAGTTCAAACCGATATTCCACGAGACGGCGGCAAACTATGCAGGAAAAGTGGACTTCCTGACAGTGGACGTGGATTCTTTCCCTAAACTTGCAGAAAAATACGGGATTGAGGCAATACCGACCGTAATCTATTTCGACGCTTCAGGAAAAGAACTGAACCGTACGCAAGGATTCATAGGAAAGGAAGACTTCAACGCAGCGGTGAACCAACTGCTGCAATAAAATCAGAAGAGCCGCAGTTCCTGATAGAGCCGGTGTACAGGAAGCCCCATCACGTTATAATAGCTTCCGTTTATTGACTCTACGGCAACACACCCTATCCATTCCTGGATGCCATACGCACCTGCCTTATCCAATGGAGCGTAATTGTCCACATAATAACGGATGTCGCCTTCGGTCAAATCGGCAAACTTAACGTCGGTTACCGTAGTGAACGATGTCCGTTTATCTTTTGCCGCAATCGTCACCCCGGTAGCCACCTGATGCACACGTCCCGAAAGTTCGCGGAGCATCCTTACGGCATCCGCTCCGTCTTCAGGCTTCCCGTATACCTTCCCGTCAAGCACCACCACCGTGTCGGCTGCAATGAGAAGTTCATCTTCCCCGATTATGTCTTTATAGGCATCGGCCTTTATTCCTGAAAGATACTGTGCCACTTCAATGGCCGGAAGTTCCTCCGGATAGTTCTCGGGAATCATACCTAAAGTAACTACCTTGAACGGAATGCGGAGCTGGCCAAGAAGTTCACGGCGACGCGGCGACTTGCTGGCAAGCAGTATATTGTATTTCCTTAGATTTTCAAGCATTTATCAGTATTCAATTAAAGTGTGTTTGAATCATTGACGCCTACAGACCGGCCACCAGACAGCTACCATCCGAAAGCCCTGGCATCGCTCATCCATACGCCCTGGGCTTTCATCACCTGCTCGATCAAATCACGTCCACAGCCATAACCTCCACCGAACGGAGAAACGTATATTGCGGTCTGCTTCGCCTCCGTACACGCGTCGTGCGGCGCACACGGCAATCCGATATGGCGCATAGCCTGAAGATCTGGTATGTCATCGCCCATATAGGCCACTTCATCCGGCTCAAGCCCTTTCGACTCCATCCAAGCCGTCAATACGGGAAGTTTCTTTGCAGAACCTTGGAAAATGTTGGTTATGCCAAGTCCTTCATAACGTGTCTTGACCGCAAAAGAAGTCCCTCCGGTTATAATGGCTATTTCATAACCGTATTTCACCGCAAGCTGAAGGGCATATCCGTCCTTGATGTTGACCATCCTTAGAGGTTCGCCTTCAGACGAAAGAGGTATTGTGGACGGTGAAAGCACACCGTCTACATCAAAAGCAAATGCCTTTATTTTCTTGAGATCATAGTCTATCGCACTCATTCTTTATGTCTTGTCTTGTAAATAGAATCGGAAAGCAGCCCATAGATTTCACTTAGTTCCGGTTTTGACTTAAGCATTTCAAGATGCTTGCGACACACGTCCAAATCTCCTCTAACTGCAGGGCCGGTCTGAGCCTCCGCAGGGGACATGGTCTCCAACTTCGCTATGCTCTGGCGAATCAACGGCAGCAACAACCTGAAATCCAACCCGGCATCCCCCATTATGCCTTCTGCGATACCAAAAAGACGGTTGGTGAAATTGCATGCAAACACGGCAGCGACATGCAACCGGCGACGCAATCCGGAATCCGCCTCAAGCACATGATCTGAAAACACCGACGCTGCCTTTACAAGAATCTCTGCCACAGCTCCGTCGCTGCCTTCTACAAATACCGGAACGTCAGCATAATCGAGTGCCGAGTCCTTGGTGAAAGTCTGCAGCGGATAAAACACCCCTTTGTTACAGTGCCGATTGCCGATTGCCTCTATGCCCACAGAACCGGAAGTGTGAGCCACTATTCCTTCGACCAAAGGAATGCGGCCGGCAACCTCCGATACCGCACTATCAGAAACCGCAATCAGATATATGTCTGCATCCTCCGGCAGTCCCTCAAGAGTCCGGGAAGATACCATCAAACACATATCGCATTCATTAGAAACCGAAAAGGCTCGATAAAGATGCGTCGCGACGTTGCCGCCACCGATGATGGCAATCCTCATACAGCTGAATCAAGCGTAATAAAGAGAAACGGTTGCCCGAAAACCTAAATAAGCTTCCACGACAACCGTTTCCTTATTATCTATAATACAGTATTATTATGCTGCTTATTTGTTGACTTGGAACTTGTTCCAACCCTCCTTGAGGTAAGCGATTGTCTGCTCAGCGGCAGCCACGCCTGCGTTGAAGTTGGCTTCAGCGGTCTGGGCACCCATCTTCTTCGGAGTGAAGAATACGCGATCAGCAAACCTCTTCTCGAACTCCTCAGCCATACCGGGCTTGATGTCGCTGACATAGCGGATGTCGGAACGCTCCTCAAGAGCTTTGAGAAGACCTTCCTCGTCAATCACTTCCTTACGGGCAGTATTGATGAGCACGCCGTTCTTAGGCATACGCATAACGAGGTCGTAGCCAATCGAGCCCTTTGTCTGCGGAGTGGCAGGAATATGGAGCGACACGAACTGGTTCTGAGAGAAAAGCTCATTCACGTCGTGGAGAGGCTTCACGCCTTCTGCCTCAATAGCAGCATCGGGAACGAAAACGTCAAGAGCCTCAACGTTCATTCCGAAACCTTTGGCAATACGGGCCACATTGCGTCCCACCTGACCGAAAGCGTAGATGCCGAGAGACTTGCCCTTAAGTTCAGAACCAGACGTTCCGTTGAACTTGTTGCGGCAGATCATAACCACCATACCGAAAACGAGCTCGGCCACAGCGTTGGAGTTCTGACCGGGAGTGTTCATCACACAAATGTTGTGTTCGGTAGCGGCTTTGAGGTCGATGTTGTCATAGCCTGCGCCGGCACGTACGATGACCTTCAGCTTCGGAGCATTGGCCATAACCTCTGCATCGATGATGTCGCTGCGCACGATGAGACCTTCAGCATTCTTTACAGCTTCAAGGAGGTCGGCACGAGTGCCACGCTCTACCACTTCAAGCTCGTTGCCGGATGCATTTATCACATCCTCAATTGCCTTCACTGCTGCGGGAGCAAAAGGCTTCTCGGTGAAAACGAGAACTTTCATATCTTTTGATTGGTTTTTCTTTGATTGAAAGGCAACCATCCGGCGACACCGGACGATTGCCATTATTGAATTGTCTTCTGCTGATTCGTACTACGTACTTTGTACTCTGCACTTTACAGATTAGTGTTTTGCCTCGAATTCCTTCATGCAGGCAACGAGAGCCTCAACGCTTTCCATCGGAAGAGCGTTGTAGAGAGAAGCGCGGAAACCACCAACAGAACGGTGTCCCTTGATGCCTACCATACCCTTGGAGGAAGCGAACTCATAGAATTCCTTCTCGAGTTCAGCATATTCGGGCTTCATCACGAAGCATACGTTCATTATTGAACGGTCTTCCTCAGCCACAGTGCCCATAAAGAGCTTGTTGCGGTCGATTTCGTCATAGAGGCATCCGGCCTTTGCGAGGTCAAGCTTCTCCATAGCCTTCACACCGCCCTGTTCCTTGTAGTAGCGAAGCGTCATAAGAGCTGAGTAGATGGGAAGCACCGGCGGAGTGTTGAACATCGAACCCTTCTTGATGTGCGTGCGGTAGTCGAGCATAGTCGGAATCTCGCGGCTCACCTTGCCGAGAGCGTCTTCCTTAACGATGACAATCGTTACGCCGGAAGGAGCGAGGTTCTTCTGAGCACCTGCATAGATGAGGTCGTATTTGGAGCAGTCGAACTCACGCGAGAAGATGTCGGACGACATGTCGCAAACCATGGGCACGGGGCTGTCATAGTCTTTGCGGGTCTCGGTTCCGTAAATCGTGTTGTTGGAAGTATAGTGGAAATAGTCCACATCTTTCGGAATCACGAAGTTCTTCGGGATATAGTTGAAGTTGGATTCCTGCGAGGAAGCAACCACGTCAACCTCGCCGAAAAGCTTTGCCTCCTTGATGGCGTTGGAAGCCCATGTGCCGGTGTTGATGTAGGCAGCTTTCTTCTTCAGAAGGTTGAACGGAACCATGCAGAACTGGAGGCTTGCGCCGCCGCCGAGGAAGAGCACGTGGTAACCCTCGGGGATATTGAGAAGCTCTTTGGTGAGGGCCACAGCTTCGTCCACTACAGCCTGGAACTCCTTGCTACGGTGGGAAACTTCAAGAATCGAGAGACCGGTGTTTGCGAAATCAAGCACTGCGTCGGCAGTCTTCTTGATTGTGTACTGGCTCAGGATACTGGGACCTGCATAGAAATTGTGCTTTTTCATGTCTGAAAAATATGGTTATAGAGTTTTAGTTTATTTTCGGGCAAAATTAGTCATATAAGTTGACATGGAAAAACTTTTCAACGAAAATCTTCATTCCTTGTCCAACTTATATGTTTTACTTGATTACCACAGGCAACTCAACGGTTGCCGTACATACGGCGGTAGTAGTCGGCGTAAGCTCCGGAAGTTACGTGTTCCAGCCATTCCGGATTGTCGAGATACCAGCGGACTGTCTTCCTCAACCCTTCCTCAAAATCCGTCGCGGGAGTCCAACCGAGTTCACGCTCTATCTTAGACGCGTCGATGGCATAGCGAAGATCATGTCCCTTGCGGTCGGTAACATAAGTGATCAGGTCGAGCGATGCGCCTTCAGGATTGCCGAGTTCTGCGTCCACAGCTTTTATGAGAGCCTTCACGAGGTCGATGTTGCGCCATTCATTGTTGCCGCCTATGTTGTAGGTCTCCCCTGCCTCTCCTTTATGGAACACGAGGTCGAGAGCCTCAGCGTGATCGCCAACAAAAAGCCAGTCGCGGACGTTCTCCCCTTTACCATAGACAGGAAGAGGACGGCGATGACGTATGTTGTTGATGAAAAGGGGAATCAGTTTTTCCGGGAACTGGTTCGGCCCGTAGTTGTTGGAACAATTGGTCACAACGGTCGGCATCCCGTAAGTGTCATGCCAGGCACGAACGAAATGGTCGCTCGACGCCTTCGACGATGAATAGGGACTGTGAGGATTGTAACGGGTCGTTTCCATAAACAGGCCGTCGCCAGGCTCAAGCGCACCATATACCTCATCGGTGGACACATGGTGGAACTTTTTGCCTTCGTATCCCTCCGGCAGCGATTCCCAGTACTGCCGGGCGGCCTGCAGAAGAGTTATAGTGCCCAGCACATTGGTGCGCACGAACGCCAAAGGATCGGTGATGGAGCGGTCCACATGGCTTTCAGCCGCCAGATGAATCACTCCGTCAGCTTCATATTCGCGGAAAAGACGTGTCATTGCCTCTTCATCGCAGATGTCGGCCTTCACAAACACATAGTTAGGCTCAGCTTCAACCTCTGTCAGGTTTTCCAGATTGCCGGCATATGTGAGAGCATCGACGTTGACGATGCGCGTCTCCGGATAACGCTTCACAAGCCTCTTTACAAGATGAGAGCCGATGAATCCGGCACCTCCTGTTGCGATTATCGTATTCTTGAACTGTTCCATAGATGTTTTTGTCATTGTTTGAAAGGGGTTATGAATTCTTTCCATAGCGGATGCTCAAGGTCTTTTGGAGACAGCACAGCTTCATCCAGACCCACGGGCCACTCGATGTCAAGTTCGGGACTCTTGATGGAAATCCCACCTTCGCTTTCCGGCGCATAATAGTTGTCGCATTTGTATTCAAACACGGCCACGTCGCTGAGCACGGCAAACCCATGGGCAAATCCGCGCGGGACAAACAACTGAAGATGATTCTCTTCAGAAAGCTCGACAGCCACATGTCTGCCATATGTCGGTGAACCCTCGCGGATATCCACGGCCACGTCCAAGACCCGCCCTTGGGTGCATCTGACCAGCTTGGCCTGTGTATGCGGCGGTTTCTGGAAGTGGAGTCCACGAAGCACTCCGAATACAGAACGGCTCTGGTTGTCCTGCAGGAACCTTGTCGGGGCTACATTCTCATCAAACTCCCTCTGGGAGAAGGATTCAAAAAAATATCCGCGCGAGTCGGCAAAGACCCTCGGCTTAAGGATGAACACACCCTCTATATCTGTTTTTATGTATTCCATATAAAAATCATTGTTCTCCGGCCAATTTGATCAGGTAGCGGCCATACTGGTTCTTCTTCATCGGCTCTGCCACTGCAAGAAGCTCCTCGCGGGAGATCCAGCCCTTACGGTAAGCGATTCCCTCAAGGCAGGCTATCTTGAGCCCTTGACGTTTTTCTATCACCTCCACAAAAATCGAGGCCTCGGCAAGCGAATCATGCGTGCCGGTGTCGAGCCAAGCGAATCCACGGTCGAGCGTAAGCACATTCAGCCTACCGAGAGCAAGATAATCGGCATTGACGCTCGTGATTTCAAGTTCGCCGCGAGCCGACGGTTTGATGGACTTGGCCACCTTCACAACGTCGTTGGGATAGAAGTAAAGCCCCACGACTGCATAGCTGGACTTTGGATGCGCAGGTTTTTCCTCAATCGACAGGCATTTGCCAGAAGAGTCGAATTCCGCCACGCCGTAACGCTGCGGATCATCGACACGATAGCCGAAGACCGTGGCCTCCTTGCGCTCGTGCACCCCCTCCACCGCTTTGGAAAGAATCTCAGCAAAACCTGAACCGTGGAAAATGTTGTCGCCAAGCACAAGGCACACGTCATCTTCACCGATGAATTCCTCGCCTATGATGAAAGCTTGAGCCAAACCGTCTGGCGAAGGCTGCTCGGCATATTCTATGCGGACACCGAAATCGCGCCCGTCGCCCAACAGACGACGGAAACCCGGCAAGTCGGTCGGTGTGGAAATCACAAGGATGTCGCGTATCCCTGCCTCCATAAGCACAGACACGGGGTAATAGACCATCGGTTTGTCGTATATGGGCAGAAGCTGCTTGCTCACCCCTTTGGTAATCGGATAAAGACGCGTACCGGAGCCACCGGCCAAAACTATTCCTTTCATTGCTGGTTTTATGATTATGTGTGCAAAGATACGAAACTTTGACCGATTTTGGCTAACTTTGCGCCATAAAAATAAACATCAACATATGGAAAAGATAGCTTTTGCATCCGACCACGCCGGATATGAACTCAAACTCAAACTCGAAAAATATGTAGAATCAAAAGGTTACGAAATCGAGGACTTCGGGACGGATTCCGAAGAATCATGCGATTATCCCGATTTCGCCCACCCGGCGGCAATGGCTGTGGAGGATGGCCGCTGCGCCTTCGGAATAGCCATGTGCGGTTCGGGCAACGGAATACAGATGACACTCAACAAGCATCAGGGCATACGTGCGGCCCTTTGCTGGCTGCCGGAACTCGCGGCGCTCGCAAAGCAGCACAACAACGCCAACATACTTGTGCTTCCTGCCCGGTTCATATCATACGAAGAGGCCGTGAAAACGGTTGACGCTTATCTCGACGCCAAGTTTGAAGGCGGACGCCACCAACGACGCATCGACAAGATTCCTGCAACAGGATGCAAATGAACAGCGAAATCAACCCGCCGACAATCACAATCGCTTTGGAAGGCGTGAAGTTTCACGCCTTCCACGGTGTTTTTGAACAGGAGCGAAAGGTAGGGGCTGAATTTGAGGTTAATCTTGAAGTTCAGGTGGTTGTTTCAGATTCCATGCGGTCTGACCGCCTTGTAGGAACTGTCAGCTACGCCGACTTATATGCCGTCTGCAGAAGCGAAATGGAGAAGCCCTCTGCACTCATTGAACATGTGGCGTTGCGCATAGCAGATTCAGTACGCGCTCTATCAGCCGACATCATCCATGGGCGCATACGCCTCCGCAAGCTCCATCCTCCCATCGCCGCTTTCGACGGCTCGGCATCAGTAACACTTGACTTCTGATACGATTGCTTATGCTCTGGCCCAAGACTTGCATCTGAGAAGAATACAGAAAAGGCGACTGCACAGCGCGGTCGCCTTTATTGTGACTCCTACAGGATTCAAACCTGTAACCTTCTGATCCGTAGTCAGATGCT
>ERZ777011.246-NODE-246-length-87673-cov-16.752129_pt1 | contig 87673 bp, 71 predicted proteins | sample MGYA00374964_ERZ777011 | MGnify/ENA primary metagenome ERZ777011 (study PRJEB29310, sample SAMD00008975) | mouse gut metagenome | study: EMG produced TPA metagenomics assembly of the Metagenome analysis of fecal microbiota from mouse which was promoted... | reverse complement strand
CCTTTTTTTTCGTTCCCCCGGACACGTCATGGTGTCCGGGGGAACTTTTTTTTGTGTCCCCGCGTCATGCGTTCCGTCAGGTGGCGGCCTTTGCGGGTCACCCGATAGACATATGGGGCTTACGCATATGAGATTCAATTGATAAAGATAGACCATAGTCCGGCCGCGCCGGTTTTCAATGTCATAGCTAAGCCCAATGGATGGAGCAAGGATGTTAGAAGCTCTTCAAGTCAGGTTTCTTCGGATAATAGAACGGATTCGGAGATGGCACGATATGAGTTTTGGTCATCTTTCTGTGAGTATATGGTAGCTAATCCATCCGATAAATTCAGAACCCAATCCCCTTCATACAGCCATTGGATGAATATAGCCATCGGCCGTTCCAAGTTTCAGATCTCACTGCTTTTGAATGCAAAAGAGCGGAAGATCACCGTTCAGCTTTACTTGGGTGGCGAAATGGATAAAAAGAGTTTCGATAGATTGCTTTCCTATAAAGAGGAAGCGGAAGCTGCTATTGGACATGCTTTGGATTGGAGAAGGCTTGAGGGAAAGAAGACATCGACGATAGATTTATATAAGCAGTGTGACTATACGGATAAGTCTGTCCAGCCCGAACTGTTTGATTGGTTAAAGACATATACGGATAGGTTTGTTGCTTTTTTCAGGCCAATCATCAAGAAATTGTAACATGGCTGTTATTGCCGTACCGTCGTTGTCTTAAAAGAAGCTGGTATTTATCACATAATTACCCGCTTTCTCATCTTCATGGAGTAATGTGTCTATTCTTCAGTTATACATGTCCGTTGGTATTATGATATGGTTGACACAATGTGAACCGTGAAGTTCGTTACGCCGACCGGCGTAATGGACTTTACTTTTATTGTATGAAGCGGCAATTGTTTATATCGGCATAACCGGTCTTTTGCCATGCTCACGTTTTGTGTAAGACGAAATAACATAATCTGTGGCTGCAGGCACAATACTCATGAGATTTAATTATATAATAATATATGGGATATTCATAATCGGTAATCTTGGTTGTTTATTCGGGCAATTGTCCACGGCATATTTTCGGGCATTGCTGTAATTTTGCGGTGGATAGAACGGTTTACGGCCTGTTGTGCCAATACCGTATTTTAATAATGAAATCAAGAAAATCTATTATGAGTATTAAGACAATCGTTGTGACATGTCTGATATCCGCCGCTACTTGCGTTGTGGCGCAGACAAACAGAATTCCGGAGACGGACAATACGGCAAAGTTAAATCTGACAGAGGAATGGGATAAGACTTTTCCGAAGAGCGACAAGGTAAACCACAGTAAGGTTACGTTTGTAAACCGTTTCGGAATAATGCTTGCGGCAGACATGTACGTGCCTAAGAGTGCGGAAGGCCGTCTTGCGGCAATAGCGGTCTGTGGTCCTTTCGGAGCGGTAAAGGAACAGTGTTCCGGGCTTTATGCTCAGGAACTTGCAGAACGAGGGTTTATCACTGTCGCTTTTGACCCGTCGTTCACGGGTGAGAGCGGCGGAACACCACGCAGTGTGGCTTCTCCCGATATCAATACAGAAGATTTCAGTGCGGCGGTGGACTTTCTTACCACTCTGGATAATGTGGATAAAGAGCGCATCGGGATACTCGGTATTTGTGGCTGGGGCGGTTTTTCTATCAATGCAGCTGCCGTCGATACACGTATCAAGGCTACTGTGGCTTCCACGATGTACGATATCAGCCGTTGTCAGTCGGCCGGATACTTCGATGCTTCCGACAGTGATTCCGCGCGTCATGAAATGCGTGTCCGGCTTAGCGCTCAGCGCACGGAGGACACTCATACCGGCACTTACAGGCGTACGGTGATGAATCCGGAACCTGACGCCGATGCCACGCAGTTCATGAAGGATTATTACGGCTACTACAAGACATACCGAGGCTATCATCCGCGTTCCGTAAACTCCGGTCTCGGGTGGAACGCGACATCATCTATCACATTTGTCAACGCCCCAATTCTTGCCTATGCCGACGAGATTCGTAGCGCCGTGCTTCTTGTCCATGGCGAGAATGCGCACTCGCGCTATTTCAGCGAAGACACTTTCAAGTCGCTCAAAGGCGGCAACAAGAGGTTGCTCATCGTTCCGGGAGCCGTTCATACAGATTTATACGACAAGACAGATGTCATTCCGTTCGACGAGATTGCCAGGTTCTACATGACATATTTGAAATGAAAGTGTTGCCGGAATATACTGTTTGCCTATCGTTCCGGCCGGTATCATGGCGGAGAGAGGATTTGTTGAATTCCTCTTTCCGCCATGATTGTACAATATAACAGCCTCTTTACCGTTTAAAATATATTATCCGAATTGTTATGCAGTGGACAGACCGTATCAGACAGGTGAAGATAATTCTGGTGATTGCCGCCGTGTTGATAGCCGTGGCATCGCTGGCGGTGTCTCATTTTCTGGTCAGGGATCTGTCTGACGAGGAACGCACGAAGATGGAGATATGGGCGCAGGCATTGAACGCGTTGAACAATGCCGACGAGAACACCGATGTCTCCCTTGTGCTCAACGTCATACAAGGCAACAACACCATCCCCGTGATAGTGATGGACCCGGGCGGACGGGTCACTGACTATCGCAACATCGACATCAAGGCCGGCAACGAGGCCGACTCCATTGCATACGTGGCCGAACTCGGCCGCCGCATGTACAATAGCGGGCGGTATATCCGTGTCGATTTCGGTACCGACCGAAAAGACTACCAGCTCGTTTGCTACGACGAGTCGACGATGCTCAAGCGCCTCTATTCGTATCCTTACGTGCAGTTGGGCATAGTGTTGATATTTGTCGTCGTGGCTATCTTCGCACTTCTTTCTTCAAAGCGTGCCGAGCAGAACAAGGTGTGGGTGGGCCTTTCCAAGGAGACGGCACACCAGCTCGGCACTCCCATTTCGAGCCTCATGGCGTGGGTCGAGATACTGCGCGAGAACTATCCCGACGATGAACTTATTCCGGAGATGAACAAAGACGTGCGCCGTCTGGAACGCATTGCCGAGCGTTTCTCCAAAATCGGTTCGCTGCCGGAGCCTGTCGACGCGAGCATGAACGAGGTGCTCGACCATGTTGTCGACTATATGGCAAGACGGACGTCGGCCAGTGTCGACATCGTCCGTCGCTTCCCCGACCATGACGTACGGGTGAGTATGAACGCCTCGCTCTTCGAGTGGGTGATAGAAAACCTCTGCAAGAACGCCGTCGACGCCATGGAAGGCCGCGGACGGATAACGCTCACCATGTTCGACGAGCACGACCGTGTGGTCATCGAGGTGGCCGACAACGGAAAGGGCATACGCCGCAAAGACATAAAAAACGTGTTCACACCGGGCTTCACTACCAAGAAACGCGGCTGGGGCCTCGGCCTCTCGCTCGCCAAGCGCATAGTAGAGGAATATCACAAGGGGCGTATATACGTGAAAAACTCGGAGATTGGCAAAGGCACTACGTTCAGGATAGAACTTCAGAAATAGATGGTTGTATGGTGAAAGCCTTGCCGCTTCTTTCAGTCCGATATCCGGTATATTGATTAATATATGTTAAAGACTGTTTGCATGTTATGTTCTTGTGTGTCTTTATATTGTAAACAGCTTTGAAGATATGGACGAAAAATCATTTGAGCATATAGCCGGGCGCCTGCGCGACAGGGCCGCCATGCAGGCACGGCGGTTCGGACTCGACATTGCTGATGCCGAAGACATAGCGCAGGATGTTATGCTGCGCATGTGGCAGATGCGCGACGACCTCGACCGCTTCCGTTCGCCGGAGGCTTTGGCCATGACTATCGCCCGCCGTCAGGTGCTCAACTCTTTCAGACGCAGGCAGCCGGAATCAATGGATGCCGTACCGGCCGACTTGGCGAGCACCGCATACGGCCCGTTAGAGGATATCGAAGACAAGGACAATGAGGAGTGGCTCGCCGCCCGACTGGCCCGGCTTCCAGAGACGTGGCACACCATATTATATATGAGGCAGGTGGAGAGATGCGGTGGTTCGGAGATTGCCGCCCGGCTCGGGATAAAGGAATCGTCGGTGCGTACATTGCTTGCCCGGGCCAGAAAGATATTGCTTGAGAAAATGAAAGAAAGGAGGTAGAACAATGAGGACAAATCACTCAAAAGAGTACATCGCCATACTGATAGACAGGTTTATGGCCGGAGATACCACTGTGGATGAGGAGCAGGTGTTGGGAGATTATTTCCGGACAGCCCGTGACATACCGGAGGAATGGAAGGCGTATAAAGATATGTTTTCATATTTTGACGACGGGATGCGCGAAAGGCGCCCGCCGCTGCGCATCGCATGGCAAGTGCGTTCCCTGTTGACGGCTGCCGCTGTGGTGCTGGTGCTTTTCGGTATCGCCGTTGCGGGGTGGCAGTTCCGCTTCGGTGAAGAGCAGCCGCGCCTTTCATGCAATGCAGATGTGCCGGCGGTCAGTCCCGGCCGCGCTCCGACTGCCGGAATGGAATCCCGTGAGACAGACTTAGACAATCGCCTTGCCGTAACCGGTGTGGAGAAGCCTGCCACAGAAAAATCCGGCGGTAACCCACGGATGAATAAAAAGAATAAAGCCGGACAGAACCGGCTGACGTATGAGAAGCCAATGTCAGACCGCACACCGGCCGCATCTTCGGAGAAGCCGGCAGAGATGACTCCCGAAATGATTTATGCCCGTGAGAAAGCGGAGTGTCTTGCCGCAATGGAGGCCGTCCGACGGGCAGACAACAATGAGGTGATGTTGCAGGCGTATGAGGCTATGATGCAGAGAAATGCAAACTATATACTCGTGACCGATGAAGACGATAACTATAAAATCGTCGCCCGTGATGCTGTTATTGTATTGTGACACATATTCAATTAATAACCTATTATAAAAAGAAGAATTATGAAAATCAGAAAAATCGCAGTCTTGTGCATGGCCGCTGTATGCGCCATGCCGGTTTTCTCTCAGGAGAATATAGTTGAGACGTTTAAGCGACTGGAAAAGCGCGTCGACCTGATAACGGGCGAAAATCACGTGAAGGGCATAGACAAAGCGACGGGCGAGGTGAACAGCACCACGGATGTATACGTTTTTTCGCTCGGTAAGGAGGATGTCAATCTGATTGATGATGTAAAGAGAGAATTTGCCAAAGACCGTGAGTCGGCCGCCAAGATATTCTCCCGCTCAGGTACCGGCGCTCTCAAATCACGGCATTCCGTTATCTCCGTCGGATCGGGCGACTTGAAGATAAATGTGGGGAGCAATGACCCTAAATCCAGTTATATGGTGATGGTCTTCCCTGATGTGAAGGATACGGCCCGCAACCGCCGCCATGTGTATGCCATGGAGTGGAAAGAAGACGGCAATGGCGGAGCCGAAATGTCGTTGATTGCCGATTATGGTGCCAAACCGGAGCCAAAGAAGGCATCGCATTCCACGTTTGAAAGCGATACGGAAGCGGAAACCCAATGGCTTTATACATTCAATATGTATATCAAAAGCATGAAGAGGGCGCTGGAAAGAATCAATAAAGGAGAACTTACAGTATTCCCGACAGAGATATATAAAAGCAGTTTGAAATGTCCGGTGAAAGACGCTGAAATGCGCAAATCATGTGCAGGAGAGTTGCGTGCGATAGCCGCGAAACTGACTTCGCCTGATGCGAAAATAGAGAAAGACCTTCTACTGAGAGCGGCCGATGCGCTCGAGAAATAGCCGCAGGCCGTTGTCCTTACGCCTTTAAACAACAGGGAGCGCCACTAAAAAACGCTCCCTGTTGTTGTATGAATATAGAGACTATTTGTAATTTTGCCGCCCAAGAAATATTGTATCTGTTGTAAATATGCGGTTTACAGCCATTTAAGATTGATATGAAAGGGCTGAAAGACGACTATACACACATCTCGTTTTTGCCCTTGACGACAGCTACTTCGAGGCGATGGACGCTCTTGAGGTGAGAAAGGGCGATGTGGCTGTCGACCTGTTCGTGAGGCGGGCTGCCGAGAGTTGCTTCTATTTGAGCTTTCATATCTCGGGCGAGGTGATGGTGTCGTGCGTTGCCGACCGTTCGGAACTATCTTTACAAATTGCTTTTCAAAACTCACTTGTTTTAAAATAAAAGTCCGGCGGCCGGAAATACGCGAGTTTTCGGATGGTTTGTGTAATTGCTTGTAAATCAGTTGTATATCTATTTTGTGTCTCGAGCGATGCCAGGAAAGCCTCGTTTTGGAAAGTCCGATCCGGCCGTTTAGTATCCCGTTGGGTTGCATTTAGCGTCCCGTTGCTTCCCAACGAGTATCTAAACGCCGCGCAACGGACGGCATAATGCAACCCAACGAGCCGCTGAATGCACGTTTTTGGCAAATCGGCCGATTGTCTGCCGGCCGCTTATCGCGATATATATCACGGTATATATCACATTGTCCACTCTGTTTCGATGAAAAATAAAGTGTTAAATTTGCGATAAAATAATTACAAAATATCATACCGTCGGGGCCGTCGACAACAGTTTGATATGCCCGTGGCTTGCGCTATTTTACCGTCGTATTACGATAAGCGTCAAAATGTGTTGTGCCATGCACCGAAATACACGTCAATTAATATCTCGTTATAACGCAAACAAATAAGTCATTAATTGCGCCGCAATTAATGACTTATTTGTTTGCGACGGTATCTGGCTTGTTTGCCTGTTTCCGATATTATAAAACATTGGTGTCCGGTAAAACTTTTCAATGTATTTTTCCGACATTCTGTTTGTCGGATAGCTGATGTAACTGCTGTACAGGAGTACTGAAATTACAAGAAAGTGGCATATATGGCCTTTATATAGCCATTCTAACGAAGTTCATGCGCTTATATGTTGGTGGATGTTTCAAAAGTAAGGCGCGTTTTACCGGATAGCCAACTTGGCTTGCCCCAAAGAGGGCTTGTCCATGAACAAAACCAGAAGGAATAAGTGCTATGACATGTTTACCGGACACCAAATAATTATAAAAGTAGGTAATCTTGCAAATATTTTGTAGCTTGATACAACACTTTTTAAAGAAACTTAACCCGTGTGGTCTTTTGGCTTTTCTTTGTCCGTTGCCGGAGTTGATATAATCTCAAAATCTTATACAGTTAAGGTGTTCTTAATCTGATTTGTTGTATTTTTTTTATTAATTAACAATCATCATGTAAATGTATCAATTATATTTTATATATTTGTAAAATAAATAAACACAAAAAACACAGTAATTTTTGTAACTGTAACTTTAAACAAATAAAATTAAGTGATAATGAAGAAAAACCCATTTCGTGAATGGCTAAAAATAGCTGGTCTGTCATTCTTACTGTTTATTCTCACCTGCTGGACAGCCGGAATCAATTTTGCTCTGGCAGCCGGAGTGGAAAGTGTTTGTTTTCTTGTATTCACATGGTATTGCCTGAAAAAATACAAATCGGAAGCCATGACAACAACAATGATTGTCACGGCAATCATTGTTGGTCGTTTTACATTGGAGACACCTCTCAGAATAAATGATTTTAGAGGGACACTTATTTCAATCTCTGTGCCTGTTATCTGTCTTGCAAGTATTTTTATGGGTGTCTTGTGCTTTTATAAAAACAAAATGTATGTTTGGGGAATTTGTCTTGCGCTTATTCTTGCATACAGTTTTGTAGTGCCATACGAATGGTTTTTATATTGGCGAGAGAATTTCTCTGATAAATAGCACGTGGACATAGCACAGCGATAACTGAAAGCTGACAGTTCATGCGGCTAAAAAATGATTGGATGAGCCGGAGTTAATGGGCAAAATATAGTATATATGTTCATAAACTCCGGTAAATTTCATAGACGAAATGCCGGTTTCGCTTGATTATATATCGTCAAGATACAATGTTATGAGCAAGAATACGAGTATTTCTAATTTTATTCGGAATATGATAGAGTACCGGAAAATGCCCTATTGCTTTTTTAAAAAAACAAGACTCGCGGTAATGAGGAGCGGATTTTCACATACGAAGATGGTAAGCAAATATGGTGGTAGTCACTTTTACCACTATGGGAGTTATCACAAGTTCTTTCTTTTGCATGGGGCCTAAATCTAGCAAAAACGGCAAGTCTACAGATTTACGTAAGGTACTTATCCTAAACTCACTCTTTCGCATTTTTCCACTTTTCCCGTATGTATGGGCTAAAAAAGCGTCTCTCTTGTTGCCCGAATGAAAAAATATTTGTAACTTTGCCGCCCGAAACAATATTGTATCTATTGTAAATGTGCGGTTTACAACCTTTTAAGATTGATTTGAAGGGGTTGAAAGACGACGAGACACGCATCTCGTTTGCCCTGGACGACAGCTACTTCGAGGCGATAGACGCCCCCGAGGTCAGGAAAGGCGATGTGGCTGTCGACCTGCTTGTAAGGCGGGTCGCTGACAGTTGCTTCGATTTGAGCTTTCATATATCGGGCGAGGTGACGGTGCAGTGTGACCGCTGTCTCGATGACATGCCACAGGCGATAGTTACAGACAACCGCATGGCGGTTAAGTTCGGCGACGAATACTCGGAAGACGATGACCTCGTGACGGTGCCCGAGGACGACGGTGTTCTCGACACGGCGTGGTTCATCTACGAATTTATAGCTTTAAGCATCCCCATCAAGCACGTGCATGCACCTGGAAAATGTAACCGTGACATGATAGAGACGCTCGCAGAGCACTCAGCTACCCGAAGTAGTGAAGGGGAGGCAGATAAGCCTATGGATCCGCGATGGAGTGGACTATTGAAGATTAAAGAACCAAAAGATTAAAATTAAAGAATTATGGCACATCCTAAAAGAAGACAGTCGAAGACTCGTACACTTAAAAGAAGAACCCATGACAAGGCAGTAGCTCCCACACTGGCAGTATGCCCCAACTGCGGCGCTTACTACGTATACCACACAGTATGCCCCACTTGCGGTTATTACAGAGGCAAGGTAGCTATCGTTAAGGACGAAGTGGCTGAATAATGGAAAAGATAAACGCGATAATCACCGGTATCGGCGGCTACGTTCCCGACTATATCCTCAACAATGAGGAACTGTCGAGAATGGTAGACACCAATGACGAGTGGATTATGACGCGTGTCGGCATCAAGGAGCGGCGTATACTCACCGAGGAAGGCCTCGGCACGTCATACATGGCGCGCAAGGCGGCAAAAGATCTTCTCCGGAAGACCGGCGTGGATCCCGACACCATCGATGCTCTCATAGTGACCACATCTACTGCCGATTACAAGTTCCCGTCCACCGCTTCAATCGTGCTGGGCAAGTTGGGATTGAAGAACGCCTTTGCGTTCGACATGTGGGCCGCATGCTGCGGATTTCTCTACACTCTCGACACGGCGGCAACGATGATACAAAGCGGCCGGTACAAGAAAATAATTGTAATCGGAGCCGACAAGATGTCGTCGGTGGTAGACTATAAAGACCGCAGTACATGCGCGCTTTTCGGAGACGGAGCGGCCGCTGTGCTTGTGGAGGCCACCACAGAGCAGAATATCGGAGTGATGGACTCGCACTTCCGCACGGACGGAAAGGGTCTGCCTTTCCTGCACCTGAAAGCGGGAGGCTCAGTCTGCCCGCCGTCGCACTTCACCGTAGACCACCGTCTGCACTACCTCTATCAAGAGGGTCGCACGGTGTTCCGCTATGCAGTTACGAGCATGAGCGACGACTGTGCCCTCATAGCGGAGCGAAACAACCTCGACAAGAGCAACATCGCTTACGTGGTGCCCCATCAGGCAAACATGCGCATCATCGAGGCCGTGGCCAAGCGTCTCGACCTGTCTATGGAGCAGGTTATGGTGAACATCGAGCATTACGGTAACACCAGTGCCGCCACCATACCGCTGGCGCTGTGGGACAACGAGAGCAAGCTCAAGAAAGGAGACAACCTTATATTCACGGCTTTCGGAGCCGGGTTTGTACATGGTGCGTCATACTACAAGTGGGCTTACGACGGCGCGTCGGTAGCGGGAGCGAAATAATAACAACAACAATACATCATAAAGAAAACGCATCCTAACTATGATTAAGGTGCGTTTTTTTCTCCCTCATCATAACATCGTATATATGCATAAGGCAGGATTCGTGAATATTGTGGGAAATCCCAACGTGGGCAAGTCGACGCTGATGAACCAGCTTGTGGGTGAGCGAATATCGATAGCCACTTTCAAGGCGCAGACAACGCGCCACCGCATAATGGGCATAGTCAATACGGACGACATGCAGATAGTGTTTTCCGACACTCCGGGCGTGCTCAAACCCAATTATAAGTTGCAGGAGTCGATGCTCGCTTTCTCCGAGTCGGCCCTGCAAGACGCCGACGTGCTGTTGTATGTCACCGACGTGGTGGAAAATCCCGAGAAGAACAAGGACTTTCTCGACAAGGTGTCGCGCATGAAAGTGCCTGTTCTGTTGCTTATCAACAAGATAGACCAGAGCGACCAGAAGACGCTTGGCGACACGGTGGAGCGTTGGCACAGCCTGTTGCCCAACGCAGAGATTCTGCCTATCTCAGCTCTGAACAAGTTCGGGGTGGACATCCTGTTGCGCCGCATAAAGGAACTGTTGCCAGACAGTCCGCCGTATTTCGGCAAGGATCAGCTCACAGACAAGCCGGCGCGTTTCTTCGTAAGCGAGATTATCCGCGAGAAAATATTGCTCTATTACGACAAAGAGATACCTTACTCGGTGGAAGTGCGTGTGGAACAGTTCAAGGAAGACGACCGCCGTATACACATCAACGTGGTGATCTATGTGGAACGCGACTCGCAGAAAGGCATAATCATCGGTCATCAGGGTGTGGCGTTGAAAAAAGTGAGCAGCGAGAGCCGTAAGGCCCTCGAACGGTTCTTTGGCAAGAGCATTTTCCTTGAAGTGTTCGTCAAAGTGGATAAGGACTGGCGCAGTTCGAAGCGCGAGCTTGACAGTTTCGGGTATAATCCGGATTAGTAAGGCACGGTATGGAAAAATTGGGGTATATATCGGAGTGAGGAAAGTATATAGGGTATAAAAAGTGATAGCATGGCAAATTTAGTAGCAATAGTAGGACGCCCCAATGTGGGAAAGTCGACACTTTTCAACCGTCTGACCAAGTCGCGCCAGGCCATTGTCAGCGATGAGGCCGGAACGACACGCGACCGCCAGTATGGCAAGTGCGAGTGGAACGGACGGGAGTTTTCAGTAGTAGATACCGGCGGATGGGTGGTTAATTCAGACGATATCTTCGAGGAAGAGATACGCAAGCAGGTGATAATAGCCACGGAGGAGGCCGATCTCGTGCTCTTTCTTGTGGACGTGATGAACGGCGTGACAGACTGGGACGAGGATGTGGCGATGATTCTGCGCCGTACCAAACTGCCGGTAATTCTCGTGGCAAACAAGACGGACAATAACGATATGCAGTATTATGCGGCCGAGTTTTACTCGCTCGGTCTGGGTGAGCCGTTCTGCATAAGTGCCGCTACGGGTAGCGGTACGGGCGACCTGCTCGACATGGTCGTGGGCAAGTTGAAGTCAGACAACAGTGAGTTGCTCGAAGAGGGCATTCCCCGGTTTGCCATCGTCGGAAGGCCGAATGCCGGCAAGAGCAGCATAATCAACGCTTTCATAGGTGAGGACCGCAACATAGTAACCGAGATTGCGGGCACCACGCGCGACAGCATATATACCCGTTACGATAAGTTCGGCTTCGATTTCTATCTCGTGGATACGGCAGGTATACGCCGTAAGAACAAGGTCACGGAGGATTTGGAGTTTTACAGTGTGATGCGTTCTATCCGGGCTATAGAGAACAGCGACGTGTGTGTGCTGATGATAGACGCCACTCGCGGCATAGAGGCTCAGGACATGAACATCTTCCAGCTCATACAGAAGAACAACAAGAGCCTCGTTGTGGTGGTGAACAAGTGGGACCTTGTGGAGGATAAGACCCAGAAGGTGATAGACACTTTCGAGAACGCCATACGGAAGCGCATGGCTCCGTTTGTCGATTTCCCTATAATCTTTGCCTCGGCAATCACCAAGCAACGTATATTCAAGGTGCTTGAGACTGCAAAGGATGTCTATCTGAACCGCAAGGCCAAAATCGGCACGTCGAAACTCAACGAGGTGATGTTACCTCTCATAGAAGCATTCCCGCCGCCATCGATAAAAGGTAAATATATAAAGATAAAATACTGCACGCAGTTGCCGAACACGCAGATACCTTCTTTCGTGTTCTATGCCAATCTGCCTCAGTATATCAAGGAGCCTTATAGGCGTTTCCTTGAAAATAAGATACGTGAGAACTGGACGCTTACGGGTACTCCGATAAACATCTTCATCCGTCAGAAGTAAAACCGCTTAACGGGTCTTGAACATGACATTGACATCTTTCAGGCGATTTATGGCAAAGGCCGCTATATTGTTGCAGATGGCAGTCGTTGTGCTTTTTGTGTCGTGTGGCGGTGAAGTATCACCGCAAGAGTTGGCCGCTGTCAGTGCCAAGGGCTATTACGAGCACCTTATATCAGGTGAGTATGAAGCCTATCTGTCGGGTGTGAACATGGCCGACAGCCTGCCCGAGGGTTACCGCGAGCAGTTGCTCACCAATGCCAGGCAGTTCATGGCCCGACAGAAAGATGAGCATGGCGGCATAACGGGAGTGTCGGTGGTTGGTGCAAGCACAGATTCGGTTGCCGGTCACACCAATGTTTTTTTGCTGTTGTCTTTCGCCGACAGTCTGCGTGAAGAGGTTGTCGTGCCGATGTTGGAGGTGAGGCCTTCGGAATGGCGTATGAAATGATCGCCATTTATTTGGTATACACGTTGTGAACGGTGTATGATGGGATGTTTTCCGATATAAGAGAAATTGGTATGTCAAAACTGTTTTTTCACTTGTCTGGGGCTGTAAACAAACGTTTTTGATATCAGACAAAATAATTAAGCCACGGAGATACAGAGGCTGATGGGCGTAGAACGCTTCCCTCTCTATCTCCGTGACTTTGTTTATTCATGCGTATTCGATTGGTTTATCTTATGTCAACCGTGACAAAATGCTGTTCTTTCTGCTTGTCGAGAGGCGCAGAGTGATATTTTGTTCTGACGAAATCAATCTTGTTGAGGTCGATACAACGTATGTCGCTGTTGTACATCGTGCGGTAGTATATCTTTCGCCCGCTGATGTCTGTTGCTGCGGTCCACTGTGTGGCGCTTGGAATATCCGGCGGTGTGACGTTGTGTTCGCTTTCAGTTCCTATCGGCACATCAAAGTTGTTTAATATGTGGAAGCATTGTGTTATTGTCTTTTCCGCTGTCGCTTGTCTTGGCGCCGTGGTCTGGAAGTATGCGGCCCTGATGAAGCGTGAAGGCGGTGTGAAATCTCCCGGAAGTCCGAGGAGACCGCTTCCGGCTCCTGTGGAGTTCAGTTCCGTCTCGCCGAGATACTTTGATTTTACCGTGCCGGGAAACAGATTGATGTAGTTGTTGAGATTTGTCATGTGCCACTCGAAGCCGGGCGCGTTTGTCAGCACACCGAGTGTGTTTTCATGGAATGCAGGTTTGCCGTCGGTTATTTCCAGAACGACCTGACGTCCGCTGCTGTCTATGATGCGCCAGTGGGCTGTAGACGCTCTGCTGTCTATCGTTACAATATGTATTTTGGCTATCGCTGTTTTCATTTCATCGATGGTCTTGAAGTTGCCGAGGATCCACGGCACGAGTTGAAGATCGCCGACAGACATTGATTTGTGTCGCGGGTCATATTGTTCATACTTACCGTATTTCGGGAAATAGAACAGTCCGGCCGACAGTCCGGCCTCGTTTATTCCTTCAACGACAAACTCCTCCATCTCGACGGCCATGCCCACGTATCCGTATTTGGCCTCGATTGTCATACCTTCTTTCTTTCCGGACGGTGTTATTGCGTTCTGTTTGTGTTTTCTCGGCACCACTATAATCCGGCTGTTCAGGTCATTGCCGTTCCATTCTATCGTGCGGGCCACGACGGTGTTGCCGTCGGCTGTCTTTAATGTGATACCGGTGCATGCCTCAGACGGAGTGGCGCATGCCAGCGACAATACTGCCGCAAATAAATATGTGTATCTCTTTTTCATAATGATGTAATTGTTAGTTGATAACGATTGCAAATATACGGATAAAAGTTCTGTATGCTGTAGCCTTTTTACCATTATTACAATATGTTATGTAGGGTTTGGTTACGCATAGTGAAATAATATGATTTAATATAAAAAGAAGTATTGTATTGAAACGGGTATTGATAATAACCTATAATGGCACGGCAAGAAGCCGTGCCATTATAGGTTATTATCGTATGCGATTGGTGTGCTTTTCGTTAGTTTGCTGGCATCGCTGTAGGTTGGATGTCCGTGGGAAGGACAAGCACGAAGCGTGCCCCTTGGGTATAGGCGGTGTCTACAAATATTTCTCCCGACAGTTTTTCGGCGATTAACCGGCAGATATTCAGGCCCAGACCCACTCCTTGCTTGAAGTCATCGAGTTTCTTGAACCTGTCGAATGTGGTCTCGGCTTCTTCCGGAGGAATGCCCACTCCGGTGTCTGTGACAGAGAATGTAAGCTTGCCTGGATTTTCTGTTGTGGAGCAGTGCAATCTTATTTCGCCTTGTTCAGTGTATTTCTCTGCGTTTGTGAGCATGTTGATGAATACTTGGTCAAGTCGTTTCGCATCTGTGACAAACTCATAATCATCGTCTACCTCCGACGTGGAATACAGTTTCACGTTCTCCGGTTTACGGTGTATCACTGTATTGACAGCCATTGCCATCATCTCATTGCATTTGTGCTTGGCGAATGTCAACTGGTAGTTGTTGCTCTCCAACTCAGATATTTTCAGTATGTCGTTGATTAGTGTCATCAACAGCTCCGTGTTGTTGTTTATGATGACACCGAATTTGGCTTTCTCTTTATCTGAAAGTTCCATTTCCTGTTGTAACAGAAGTTGCGAGAATCCCACTATGCTGTTTAGCGGAGTGCGTATCTCATGGCTCATGTTCTGTATGAACTTGGTCTTCATGTTGTTTGCCGCTTCGGCCTCGTTGCGTGCTATTACAAGCTCGTTGTTTTTAGCTTGCAGCACTTTCAGTGTCTTTTCTCTCAGCCGCTTGCGGTTTAACAGATATATAATGAATACGATAAGTATCATTATGGCCACACCGGATAATAGAACTTTCGTCCTTGTACGGTTTTTGTCGGCCTCGAATTTCATTATCTGCTGTTCGTTGAACATCTGGTGCATCACCTTCTCGCTTTCATGCATGCTGATGTTGGCTTTCATCTTCTGAGCCTCCAACTCTGCGTTTTCAAGCATTATTTTTTGTTTTTCAGCATGCTCTTTCTCTGCGAGAATCTTTTGTTGTAGTCTTTGTTGCTCGAACATCGCGTTTTGCATCTCCACTTTCATCTTCTCGTTCTGCAACTTGTCGTATCCCATTTGCGCGTTGATCTCGGCGATATCGTTGTCGTGTATGGTGTAGAATGTCGAGTCGTTGAATCTGTTCAGCCTCGTATGGTATTTGTATGCTTGTTTCCAGTCGTTTCTCTGCTTGCTTATTTCAAGAAGCATGTTAAGTTTTACATCGGGTCTTGATATTCTCTCGGCATATTTCAAGGCTTCATCCGTATTTCCTTCGAGCAGGTTCCTGTATGCTTCCAACTCGTTTGCCTTGCCTGTGTAGTTTTTGGCGAGTGTGAGCTTGTTTTGCCGTGCCGTGATATTGGAGTATTCCTTGTCGAACTTACGCTTGTCTTTTTGGAGAAAATAGATCTTTGCCCTGTCGAACATTGCCAGCAGTTTGCTGTCGTCCGATTTGGTTTCCTTAATGGTTCGGGTACATATATTCTCAGCTTCCGAATAGTATTTCTCTTTTATAAGACATTCCGTATAAGGTCTTGTTATATCGCCAAGATCCTGATCGGGCAGGTTTGCCACGTGGTAATCGAACGCTTTTTTGAATGATTCGAGGGCCAGTTTGTTGTTTCTGCGGTGGCTGTATATATTACCGAGATTTTTCAAACTGTAATATATACCGTAACTGTTGTTGTCACTGATGGCTTCCTTGTGCATGGTCTCCGCTTTCCGAAGTGCCTGAAACATCCTGTTTTGCGCGATGTCGTGAAGTATATCCATCCTCAGGGCGAAATAATAGTATTGCGTGTATCCGAAAACTTTGGCCAACTGTTTCATGTTTTCCACCGTCTTGTCGAACAGGCTTTTGTTTTTCGCGTCTATGCCGTAGTGCTTTACTTGTACCGCAAGTGCGATACACTGTGCTTTTTTATCTCCGTTTTTTACGGCTTCGTCAAACATTTTCTTACTCAGCCTCAAACCCTCGGCGTTGTGCACATTGGCTTCGGCTTCCTTATACATGTCGTACAGCCTGTCGTCTATTTTATACAGGTTGCTTTGTGCGTTTACGGCTATTATGGCAGTAGATATTAATATGATAATAGTAAAAAATCTTTTCATTCCTGATTAGAGTTGATGGGCAAAGGTAATGATTTTTATTTTAAAAGTTATTCAAGTATGTAAAAATACTTCATAATTTGTATTATGTTTACAGTATCTGGCCTTTTATTTATTTTCTTTTGCAGAAGCAAGAGGAGTGCAGGTGTGTTTTTCTTGTTGCCTGTAGATATGCGTAAAGGTCGTTACTGTTGTTTCGGCAGTATGTCAAACTATTGTTTACCGGTCACCGCTTTACGCATTTTTTTCAATAAATCGCTCGCAAAGATGAAATCCGTGAGCTTTTGATTGTCAGAGTCCATGATGTCTTTACTGTGACCCTGCCATTCCTTGCGGCCTTCATATATATATAGGATATTGTCGCCGATGCCCATCACCGAGTTCATGTCGTGTGTATTTATGATTGTCGTGATGTTAAATTCTTGCGTAATGCCTCTCAGCAGGTCGTCTATCACGAGCGATGTCTTGGGGTCGAGTCCTGAATTCGGTTCATCACAGAAAAGGTATTTGGGATTCAGCGCAATGGCTCTCGCTATCGCCACGCGCTTTTGCATACCTCCCGAAATCTCTCCCGGATACTTGCTTTCAGCCTCGGATAGGTTTACCCTGTCGAGGCATGTACGTGCGCGCTTGATTCTCTCTTTAAGGTTCATGTTCGAGAACATGTCGAGTGGGAACATTACGTTTTCCAGAACGGTTAGCGAGTCAAATAATGCCGCACTTTGGAAAATCATGCCCATCTCGCGGCGCAGCATGATCTTCTCTTTCTTAGACATAGCCACGAAGTCGCGCCCGTCATACAAAACTTCCCCGCTCGTAGGGTCGAGAAGGCCCACGAGATTTTTCATCAGTACGGTCTTTCCGCTTCCGCTCTGTCCGATGATAAGGTTTGTCTTCCCGTTTTCAAACACCGCACTGATGTCTTTTAACACCTGTCTGTCCTCAAACTGCTTACAGAGATTTTTTATTTCAATCATAGTTTATTGCTTCTTTGCTTTTTTACACGTTACTTATGCATCCGGCATTCACGTAAATATCAAACTCCTCGCTTTCTTCATCTGGTTTATTGCGGTCTCATTGGCATGTATTTTAATTGGCTTGATTGCCGATGGAAGCTTCTTTACCGGTGCTTTGCGGATTTCTTTCCGCTGTTTTACTGATTATTTTCCGGCTTTTCCTTATTTTATTGCCTATGTCTTTCCGCTTTATGACGGTCTTTTCAGTGCTTGCTTCCGCTGCTTACGACAGCAGTTGGGTGAGGAATACGTCTGAGCAGAGAATCAGTACGCTGCTGCTGACCACGGCATCCGTGCTGGCCTTTCCCACATTTACCGAGCCGCCATCTACCGTATAGCCGAAAAACGACGGTACGCTCGATATGATAAAAGCGAAGAATATGCTTTTGATGATGCTCATCCACACGAACCAGGAATTGAAAGAATGCTGCAGGCCGAGTGTCAGATCTTCAGGACTGAGCACATGCCCCACGTATGCCGTAGCGTATGCGCCGAGTATGCCTGTGGCCGAACTGAAAATTACGAGAAAGGGCATAATCGTTATCAGACCGAGAATCTTTGGCAGTATGAGGTAGCACGCCGAGTTTACTCCCATTATGTCAAGGGCATCTATCTGTTGGGTAACCCTCATCGTGCCGATTTCCGATGCTATGTTGGAACCGACCTTTCCCGCGAGGATTAGACACATGATGGACGAGGAGAATTCGAGCAGCATGATTTCACGTGTGGTATACCCAGTCACCCAACGCGGCATCCAAGGGCTTTGTATGTTTAGCTTCATCTGTATGCAGATGACGGCACCGATGAAAAACGATATGAGCAGAACGATACCGATGGAGTTGACTCCCAGTTGCGACATTTCCTTGACATACTCCTTGAAGAACATACGCATGCGCTCTGGCCGCTGGAATGTGCGTCCCATCAGCATGAGATAGCGTCCCAATGTGTTTAGATATTTGAACAATAGCATTTGTCAATCATTTTTATGTCTGCAAAAATAACCAAAATACTCTAAAAACCCTACTTCGGATAAAAGTTTTTTGGATCTCACGGCTGATATTACATTCTATTTAACGTGCGTTTCATCCGTATTACGAATTTTGCCGGCAGACGGAAGTAATACCGCCTGCCGGCAAAATCATTTTAAAGAGATTGGGCGTCATCCCCGGTCGTCGGTTTCGGGGTCTACACTCATTTCTCTTGCGGCGTCCCTCACTTCTTTCTCCGTGGGGTTCTCTCCATCCGTTATCACTTGTTGGATGGGCAGGCCCTGGTTCATTTCAGGGTAGTCCGTGATTGTTGTTTTTCTTGAATAGTCCATAATGTTATCCTTTCATAAATTAGTTAGACATTATCTCCTGTCTGCATGTCGGCCGTCGGCTTTGGATACAGGGAGATGATGCGAAGATACGAAAAACTATGGCAGGCCGGTTCGCTAAGCCGTCGTTTCTAAATCTTTTTCCGCTTTTTTATGAGATTTATTCAGTATCTCACTTTTTTGATGTATTTTTGCAGCGATAAATACGATATGCCTTATGGACGACAGCAAGAATATGGAAACCGTTAACGGCGCGGCAGGAGGCATGACGCTACGTGCCGAAAGCCTCGTCAAGCGATATGGCAAGCGCACCGTTGTCAACGATGTGTCTATAAACGTGAAGCAGGGCGAGATTGTGGGGTTGCTCGGACCTAACGGTGCGGGAAAGACCACGTCTTTCTACATGACTACCGGACTCATCGTTCCGAACGGGGGACACATATATCTTGATGACACCGATATAACCGACTATCCGGTATATAAGCGGGCGCGTGCAGGTATAGGATATTTGGCGCAGGAAGCCAGCGTATTCCGCAAGATGTCGGTGGAGGACAACATACTTTCGGTGCTCGAAATGACGGGTAAGCCGAGAGACTATCAACTTGCTAAATTGGAAAGTCTGATAAAGGAGTTCCGTTTGCAGAAGGTACGTAAGAATACAGGCGACCGCCTTTCTGGAGGTGAGCGGCGGCGTACAGAGATAGCGCGCTGCCTGGCTATTGACCCTAAGTTTATCATGCTCGACGAACCGTTTGCGGGTGTAGACCCGATTGCCGTGGAAGACATACAGCATATCGTATGGCAATTGAAATACAGGAATATCGGCATTCTGATAACAGACCATAATGTGCAGGAAACGCTAAATATCACCGACAGGGCATATCTGTTGTTCGAGGGGCGGATACTATTTCAAGGAAGTCCGGAAGAACTGGCGGCCAACAGCATCGTCAGAGAGAAATATCTCGGACGTGATTTCGAGCTGCGCAAGAAGGATTTTCAAGAGATAGACGAGGAGCGGCGAGCCAAGGAGGCAGCCGAAGAGAACGCTTAGGTGGCGATGATGCCGGTGATGGCATGCCAGGTGATGTCTGCCTGCGGCATTCTGTATGAGTAGGGTAGATGTGTGTCGTCTGTTGTGTATTTATTTTGACAGGATCGTGCTATTTTTGTATTTATAAATCATACTTGCCGATATTGTCGGTAATGTTTACAAAAGTCCGTTATATTTACCATGGGTATCCGGATATCTGTCAATAGTTTGTGGCACACATCATAATAAAAGATTCTTTCTGCAAGAGAGCTGCATACCATGGAGTTTCATTTATATGTGTATCACGTTGTATGCGGTTGCCTATATTTGTGCCATTTTTTATTTTGCAAAAGTGTAGTATCGACAGGGCAATTTAAAATGGATGAAAATTTTATCCCCACTAATTTTCTACTGACCCGATTCCATTCCTTTACCGTCATCGCCGCGACCTTCTATGAGCATTATGATGAAATATTGAACTTCTACAACAACCGTGCTTCCAATGCGATGGCTGAATCATTCAATGCCAAGATAAAACTATTCAAGGCAAACCTTAGGGGGGGGTGCTGACAAGAAGTTCTTCCTGTTCCGTATAGCAAACCTTTACGCTTATCCCCACTAATTTTCTACTGACCCGGAAAATCCGCTGATCCATAATTATTGTGTAAAGCAATTTTGTCGGGATGGCCGTAAAAGAATAATCCGCAATCATCGGCAATGATTGCGGATCGCTTTGTGGGCGCTGAGGGATTCGAACCCCCGACCCTCTGCTTGTAAGGCAGATGCTCTAAACCAGCTGAGCTAAGCGCCCTTACTTGTTGTAAGCGGTTGCAAAGATAGTGTGTTTTTTTGAAACCTCCAAATATTTTTGTTGTTATTTTGCGATTTTATATGAAATATCCATTTTTTTACAGTGCTCTGTCGGGATACATCCTGCTGTAAGGGTGATTTGCCGGGCTTGTCTTCAGATGTACTTTTGGTTTGTGTATTCGAATGGTAATGTTCGAAAAACGATAAAAGGGTGATGAGAAAAATCTCATCACCCTTTTATTATCGAATTTTAAAACTGTTCCTTGATTTATTTCAGAACAACAGTCGCACGACGGTTGTAAGAAACAGGAGAAAGAACGTTTACGCCACCTGCTGCTACAGTCTCGATGTTATCGCGGTTTACACCCATCTTAACAAGTTCGTTGACAACAGTGTTTGCACGTTTCTCGCTGAGCTTCTGGTTGAATCCTGCGCTACCGGTCTTGCTGTCTGCATAACCTGTAACAACAATCTTAGAACCGTTAGCCTTTGCAACTTCAGCGAGTTCCTTCACGTTTTGCAGATCTTTCTTAGATGCAACGGTAGACTTGCCGATGTTGAAGAATACAGAAACGGGAGCTGCGACAACTTCCTTAACTGTCTGACCCTGCTGTGCAGCGGCAGCGGCCTTCTGGTTAGCCTCGTTGAGCATGTTCTTCAACTTAGCGTTCTCGTTCTGAGAATCAGAGAGCTGGGCGTTGAGAGCGTCGATCTGACCCTGTGAGAGAGCGTGGATAGCGTCTACGTCAGGAGTCTTGTTCCATTTGGCTTTGCCGAGGTTGTATGTCAAACCGACCTCAACAGTGAACTGATGATCCTTGTTCTTCAGCTTGTTGATACCGCCTCTTGTAGAGCCGCCACCTTTAACTCCGCTGAAATCGGGCTCGTATATGCCGTAACCGAATTCGAGGTTGGCAGCGAGTTTGTCTGTCAGACGGAATGTGTTCAGGATACCTGCGCTCAGACCCATAGCATATCTGTCATAGCTCATGTTGCGGGCAACACCACCACCGATATAGGGAATGAAGTTCCATACGCGTGTCTCGCTGTAACCGCAGAGCATGTTGCTCAGGTTGAAGAGCACCTGCTCGTTCAATGTCCAATATTTGTTTGCGTTGTCTTTCTTGTCTGTGCCCATAACTGTGCGACCCCAAACACCGTTGAACTTGGTACGAAGACCGAGACCCGGAGTAAACCATTTACCGATGGCTACCGAGAAACCGAGGTTGTTGCGGAAACCCTTGAAAGGACTCTTGTTCAGATTCAGACCCAATTCCTCGTCGCAATAGAAAGCGGAACCGGCTACATTAGCCTGAACAAACCAATTACTCCAAAATGAATTTGTAGCGACACTGTATTTTTCTGTCGGTACAGTCTCATTCTCCTGAGCCATAGAGGCTACGGAAATGCCGGCGAATGCCAGCGCGATTAATAACTTTTTCATACCTATATTTAATTACTTAATAATTATGCGCTTTGGTGAATTGTAGTGCAAAAGTATATAATAATTTTTTAACAGCCAACCAAATTTGAAGAAAAATTACATTTTTCCAATATTTTATGCTTTTAATTGTTGTTTTTTCAATAACTGCCTGATATATATGTTTATTTTAATGTTAATTAAGCAGATTTTCTATCTCTTTTTGAGGTAATATCCCTATTATGGCTTTCCCGTCGGGGGTGTAGTTCACGTTCGAACATGCGAACAGTTCGTTTACCACGTTTTCCATTTCGTTGTTGTCCAAAATCTGTCCTTGCGGTATGGCTGTGCTGCGTGCCATGCTCAGTGCGAGCGATTTGTTTATCTCGTCGGCGGAGTCGCCGCTCTTTTCGGTCGCGTCGCTGACAATGCTTTCCAGCAGGGTTGTGAAGTTGAGGCCGTCTATGCCTGATGGCACGCCGTTGATGGCATAGCTGTCGTGTCCCATGTCGGCAAGGTCAAATCCCATATCGGTGAGCTCTGGAATGATTTTGCGCAGCATGACGGCTTCCGACGGGGAGAACCTTATGATTTCGGGGAAGAGCATCTTTTGGGTGCCCCCCGATGTGCGGGAGTGGATGGAAGACAGGTATCTCTCATAGCGTATGCGTATGTCGGCGCGGTGCTGGTCAATTACCATCAGGCCCGATTTGACGGCTGTCATGATGTATTTGCCTTTGTATTGATAGTGCGCGGGCGATTTCTCTTCTATTATCATGTCGCCCGACGGAGTGCCGTCATTGGATGTGTCGGGCATGTCGAACATGGGCAGTTGTTCGGCCTGGCATGCCGTTGCCATCTCCTCGAACGTGGGTTCCGGTTCGTCATACAGTTGTTGCCATCCGGTTGGTACGGAAGCATGGCGGGGCGACGGACTGAACGGATTGTATGTGGGGTTGAGCGATGTCGTTGGCGGAGCCACTGTCTGAGACGGGTCGAAGACCGGAATGTCGGGTTTGCCTTCTGTGTCGAAGTCGATAGACGGCACTTCGCAGAATTTTCCTATCGCGTCTTTTACTGCGGCCGTGAGTATTTGCCATACGGCCTGTTCGTTCTCGAATTTTATTTCGGTCTTTGTGGGATGTATGTTGACATCAATGTCGGCTGGATCGATGTCGAAATAGATGAAGTAGGGTATGTGCATGCCCATCGGCACCAGTCTGTCGAACGCACTTGCCACAGCCTTGTGGAAGTAAGGATGTTTCATGTACCTGCCGTTTACGAAGAAGTATTCGTGCGTGCCCTTGCGTCTTGCCGCCTCGGGTTTGCCCACGAAGCCGCTGATGCGGCACATGGCAGTGTCTACTTTCAGTGGCAGTATATCCTGGTTGAACCGCTTTCCGAACACGTCGGATATACGTTGGTGCAGGCTTCCGGCACGTAGGTTCAGAAGTTCGTTGCCGTTGCTGTACATGATAAAACTTATATCGGGATATACGAGCACTATCCGCTCGAATGCGGTCATGATGTTGTTCAGTTCGGTGGCGTTCGTCTTAAGGAATTTCCGGCGTGCCGGCACATTGTAGAACAGGTTCTCAACAGTGAAATTGCTGCCCACGGGACATGATACCGGTTCCTGGCTCATCACTTTGCTTCCGGCGATGGATATGCTTGTACCGATCTCGTTTCCTTCGAGCCGGGTTTTCAGTTCGACCTTTGCCACGGCGGCAATGGAGGCAAGGGCTTCGCCCCTGAATCCCATCGTGTGGAGTGCGAAGAGGTCGTCGGCCTTCCGTATTTTCGATGTGGCATGGCGTTCGAACGCCAGTCTGGCATCTGTGTCGGTCATTCCGCGTCCATCGTCTATGACCTGTATAGATGTCCTGCCGGCATCTGTCACAAGCACCTTGATGCAGTGTGCTCCCGCATCGACGGCATTTTCCACGAGTTCTTTTATTACGGAGGCCGGCCGCTGGATAACTTCTCCGGCCGCTATCTGGTTGGCTACCGAGTCTGGCAGCAGTTGTATTACATCGCTCATAGTCTGAAAGTGGTCTGTATTTATATAGGAAACCTCCCCGTCAGCAACCAATAGGCAAATAAAAGCAGTGCGGCTATGGCAACTGTGGATGTGAACCATTGTGTGGTGAGGATGGCTTTGTCTCTTTTTTCTTTTTGGCGTCGCACATGTTTTGTGGCTCCCGAGAATGCTTCCCGGATGTATTCCGGTGCGCGATGTTCGTCGTCGGGCATGCCGGATTCGTGTTTTGCGCGCTCTTCAATCTTTTTGAACCGCTCTTTTCGTTCGTCGGAATATATCAGCCTGTGGTTGAAGCGGCGCGGGCGCGGTGAGTAAAACAAAGTCATTTAACAACCATTCACGTATTGCCGGGGTTTTTCTCCGTTGTGTTTTTATTGTTCTTTTGTTGTGCTTGTTTGTTCTGCCGGCATTTTATCACCGTCATCCATTGGGCCTGTCGCACCTGAGGGTATAGGCTCTTGTCCGTTGCCGTCAATGCCTTGTGCATTGTTTGTCTTTTTGTTTTCCTCGTTTGGCCTGATGTTTCCGCTTCTGCCTGTGTCAGGAAGTTTCGGCACTGGCGCTTCGCGGCGTTTCACTTCTTTCAGTTCCGTTCCTGCCTTCTTGCTCCGCCAGTTGAAGATATCATCTTTGTCGAGCGGCCGTATGTAGTCAAACCATGCGTAGTTGGGCAGATGTTTTTTGTCGGGCGGTATCTGGGTCATTGGATAGAACACCCCGTTGGCTTTCGGCGCCCATATCCTTTTGAGTCTTCTGTTTTCGAGAAACATCCTTATTTTGGTCGTTTCCATGTAGTTCATGGCTATCAGCGAGCTGTCACTGTCGTCTATCGGGTGATATATTGCCAGCACATTGTCTATCGCTTCGGCCTCGTATATCTCGCCGTTGTTGAAGTATGCGAACATTTCTGTCGATGCCAGCTGGTTGAAATGAACCGAATCATGCATTTGTTCCACCGAGAGCGCCTGGTTGATTACGTGTGCCCTGTTGATGGTGGAGTCTTTCATATATACTTTTATCATCTCGCCGAGCAACTGCTGGTTTACGTTCCATACGATGGGGTCTCGGTACATTGTCATGCAAGAGTCCTTGCTGTTGTATACCAGAGAGTCGCATACCGCCTGAACGTCAGTTCTGTAAGCCCGCACTTTATTGTATGCGTGTGCCACGCGATACACAGAGTCGGTGTTGATGTTATAGGTATAGATCTTGAATGTGTCGGCGTGCATGTATAGGGTATCTTTTTGCGAGAAGTCCATTGCCACCGCTTTTTTGGTCGCCATGCCGTAGCCTGTCTGCTCGTTGTAGAAACAGTAGTCGCAGGTCAGCCTGTTTTTGTTTACGGTATCTGTGTAAACTACATTCCGGAAAGCCTCGTTCGTACCGCTCTTACTGTCGTGATACACGCTGTCTCCGATGATTGTCTTGCCGTTGTTGGTCACCACGGAGCGTGCGTAGAGTTTCGATTTGTCATGTTTGGTGTCGTAATAACCGTCTTCCGTGTATATCTTGCTTTCTCCCGAGGTTATGTTAGACGGCCCGACGGCATGAGCCATTGATGTGTTTGTATTATAGTACAATGTGTCTGAGGTCAGGATAAAATTCTGTCCTCTCAGTTTCACGTCGTAGTTGAATATCGCCTCTTTGCTGTCGGTGTGGTATTCGCCCCAGTCGGCGGTGAGTGTGTTTCCCTGATCAACGAGTTTTCCGCCGTCGAAGAAATATCCGATGTTGTACAGCCTGTCGTAGTTGAGGCTGTCGGTGTACAGCGTCGACTTCCTGTTTTTCAGCACGACGTTATATCGGGCCTCAGCCATCTGCTCATTACCGTCATAGTAGGCGTACTCGCTGAACAGCGAGAGTGTGTCTCCCTGGTACATCTTCACGTTCCCGAATGCCTTGAACGAGTTTGACATTTCGTAGAAATATGCGCTGTCGCAGTACATTGTGGCTCCGTTGTGGCGGAAAGCCACGTTGCCGGTGAGTATCTGCGCCTCGGGGTTTTTATACATGTCATACCGCAGTTGGTCGGCATGCAGGAGGTAGACACGGTCTTTTTCCGCTTTCTCCTGCCGCTTGTCCCTGTTTTCCTGCTTCTTGCGCACCTGTTCTTGAGAGCCGTGCATCGAGCCGGCGGCGCATAGTCCAAACAGGCATAGAGCCACTATTAATGTGATTCTATGCCCGTTTGTCTGTTTGTATGCGGTCTTTCTGATTGTCATTTAATCCAACCTTGATATTCAAAATCGCAGTTCTTGTACTTGTCGTTTACCCTTACGTAGGTGGTTTTTATCTTATTTGTCACCCAATCGCGTATCTTCTGTTCTCTTCGTTTGGCAAGAACAAGATTTTTCATTACTTGAAAATCTTCCGTGATGGTGGCTTTGTGACCGTCGATACGTTTTTTTAGCTTCACTATCGCGCATATCGTTTTGCCGCGTTTGTTTATCATCAGGAACGGAGCGGATATGTCTCCGATTTTCATCGTGTCGACAACACGTCCTATTTCAGGCGGTAAATCTTGCATTCGGAATTTCGAAGTATGTCCCCTTTCCATTGTGTTGGCCATGAGGCCGTGATTGCTTCGTGTATCCTTGTCGTCAGAAATCATCGAGGCAGCCAGTTCGAAAGTGAACTTATTGTCATTGATGTCTGTGCGTATGGAGTCCAGACGGTTTAAGGCTGCTGTCACGGCATCGTCCGATACCTGCGGTTTCCTCAATATGTGGCGCACCTTTATCTTGTCTCCGCGCTTGTCTATGAGCTGTATTATGTGGTATCCGAATTCCGATTCCACGATCTTCGATATTTTCTTCGGGTCTGTGAGGTTGAACGCCACAGCGGCGAACGCAGGGTCGAATGTGCTACGGCCGGCGTAGTCAAGCTCTCCTCCGCGTCTGGCACTGCCCGGGTCTTCGGAGTAAAGTCGTGCGAGCGTAGAGAAAGAAGACTCCCCCTTGTTTATGCGATCGGTGTAATCGCGCAGCTCGTTCTTTATCCTGTTGATTTCCTCTTGTCCGATTTCCGGTGTGTGGGTGATTATCTGCACCTCGACCTCGGTAGGGACAAACGGCAGGCTGTCTGCCGGAAGATCTTTGAAATGGCGGCGAACCTCGGCGGGCGACACCTTGATGTCTTTCACCAGATGTTCTCTCATGCGCTCGATGATCAGCCTGTCGCGGCATGGGTCGTGCATCTCTGCTCTCAGTTGGGTGATGCTTGCTTTCTTGTATTCCTCCAACTTCTCACGAGAGCCGATCTCGCTAATCCAATATTCGATATACCGGTCTATCGAGGCGGATATCTCCGACTCCGTAACCTCGATACTGTCTATCGCCGCCTGATGAAGAAACAGTTTCTGAACAGCAAGCTGTTCGGGCACCATGCAGTCGGGATCTCTTGTCCAGCGTGTTCCCTCTTCTTGCATCTGTTGCCTCATGGTCTCCACGTCCGATCTGAGGATGGCCTCGTCTCCGACCACCCATACAACCTCGTCAATGACACCTTTCCTGTTGTCCTGTCCGTCATCACCGCCGTTTACCTGTGCCGTTGCCGTCATTGCGGCCACCGGCAATATCGCGAGTGCCATGCGGCAGATATTCTTTGTTCTCTTCATCAGAATCCGATTAATGGTTATTTACGGTCTTCAACACTTCCTTGTCAACTGTCACTATGTATTTCTTGCGCAGCTCTTTCACCCATTCCTTTTCCAGCATGTCCTGATAGTCGGCCGTGACGAGACCTTTCACATCGGTGTACTCTTCCGGTCCTTTCTTCAAAATCTTGCCGTATGTGGCGTCGAAAGGATAGTCTTTCATTGGGGTCGTTTTCACTTTCTGCTTGAATACGTCACGGTCTACAAGCGTGTTGTCTCCTTTCTTGAATATGCCTTTCTCCACACGGATGCGTATCGTGGAGTCGTTGTTGAACGTCTTGCGCAGCGTATCCGCCCAGTCCGTGAAAGGAATTTTCTTAACGCTGTTTTTCACAGCCTTTATATCGTCCTTTGTTTTCACGTGATAGGCCATGCCTTTAAATCTCGGAGTGTTCCAGGCATACTTGCTTTTGTTCTTCTTGAAATATGCTTTCAGGCCCGCTTCGTCTTTTGCGGCCTTCTCCCATACATGCCGGTTGCTTATCTCGTAGAGCAGCAGTCCGTCGTGGTATTCCTTTATCAGGTTGTCCATCTCGGGGTCGGCTGCTCTCAGTGAGTCGGCTCTGCGTGTCATGTATTCCTCTTTCGATATGTCGGCTTGTGTGGCGAGCGTGTCGAGTTTGCGGTTGATTATTCCCTCGCGCAGCTTGCGTTGCTCGATGTATGCCATGATGCTTGTGCGCAGCGAGTCGTAAGGCTCGAGCTGCTTGCGCTCTTTCAGCAACACTATATGATAGCCTGCGGGCGACATGAACGGCTCGCTCATCTCTCCGGCGTTCAGCTTGAAAGCCACGTCCTCAAATTCTTTGAGTGTCTGGTTCCTGCTTATCCACGGCAGTTCGCCGCCGTTACGCGCCGAGCCTGGGTCTTGTGAGAGTTGCCGTGCCAGTTCGCCGAAGTCGGCTCCGGCTTTCAATGCGGCGTATATCGAGTCTATCCGTGTCTTCGCCTTCGCTATGTCTTCCTGCGGGGCTTTCTGACCGAGCATCAGGAATATGTGTGCCGGGCGTATCAGCCCTTGCTCGCCGATGCTTTCTTTCGTCGTCGTGTATATCTTCCTCGCCTCCTGCTCCACGTCATTGTCTGTGATTAGTGTGGGGCGTACCTGCTGGTCGCGGTATTGGGCAAACTCTTTCTTGAACGATGTAAGCGTGTCGAGCCGTGCGTCGAGGGCGGCCGCCACTTTGAGCTTGTAGTTGACAAACAAGTCGACATATTCTTCTACAGTCTTCTTGTCTATCACTCCTCCGGTATTGTTTTTATTATATGAATATTCGAATTCGGAGCGAGACACCGGTTGTCCGTTTACCGTCATCACAGTGGGGTCGCTCTGTGCGAAAGCCGTACTTTGCGCTATGAGCGCGGCGGCAATCAGCGATTTAATCTTTCTCATGCTTGATATTAGTCGTTAGGCCGCGAGTAGTTCGGAGCTTCGCTTGTGATTGCGATGTCGTGCGGATGGCTTTCCATCACTCCCGCGTTTGTTATTCGTGTGAATTTGGCGTCGTGCAGTTTCTCTATGCTCTGTGCTCCGCAGTATCCCATGCCCGAGCGTAGTCCGCCCACCATCTGGTATACCACTTCCTGCACCGTCCCCTTGTAGGGTACACGCCCGGCGATACCCTCAGGAACGAGTTTTTTCGCTTCCTTGGTGTCGCCTTGGAAGTAGCGGTCTTTCGAGCCGTTCTTCTGCTCCATGGCTTCGAGCGATCCCATGCCTCGGTAGCTCTTGAACTTGCGTCCGTTGAAGATGATAGTCTCTCCCGGACTCTCTTCCGTGCCGGCCACGAGCGAACCGATCATCACCGAGCTTCCGCCGGCGGCCAGGGCCTTGACCACATCGCCCGAGTAGCGCAGTCCGCCGTCGGCAATGAGGGGCACTCCCGTGCCTTTCAGTGCGCTGTATACGTCGTAGACGGCGCTTAGCTGCGGCACTCCCACGCCTGCCACCACGCGTGTGGTGCATATCGAGCCGGGGCCGATGCCCACTTTCACTGCGTCTGCCCCGTTGTCTACGAGCAGTCGTGCGGCTTCTCCCGTGGCTACGTTACCCACCACGATGTCTACCTGCGGGAACGATTTTTTTGCCTCGACAAGCTTCTCTATCACGTATTTCGAGTGTCCGTGTGCCGTGTCTATCACAATGGCGTCCGCTCCCGCGTCAACGAGAGCCTGCATGCGTTCGAGCGTGTCGGCGGTAACACCCACGCCGGCTGCCACGCGCAGGCGGCCCTTGCTGTCCTTGCAGGCCATCGGCTTGTCCTTTGCCTTGGTTATGTCTTTATATGTGATGAGGCCGACCAGGTGGTTGTCCTTGTCTACCACGGGCAGTTTCTCTATCTTGTTCTCTTGCAGAATTTGGGCTGCGGCGGTCAGGTCGGCCTGCTGCGTGGTGGTCACGAGATTCTCGCATGTCATCACCTCGTCGATTTTCCTGTCGAGATGGCGCTCAAAGCGCAGGTCGCGGTTGGTCACGATGCCCACCAGCCTGTTGTCTTCGTCTACCACAGGTATGCCGCCGATGTGAAACTCGGCCATCATGTCGAGTGCGTCTTTCACTGTTTTGCCGCGGCGTATCGTCACGGGGTCATATATCATGCCGTTCTCGGCACGTTTCACTATCGCCACGTGACGGGCCTGATCTTCTATCGTCATGTTCTTGTGAATCACTCCGATACCTCCCTCACGGGCAATGGCAATGGCCATCTGCGACTCTGTCACGGTGTCCATCGCCGCGGTTACGAAAGGTATGTTCAGTTCGATGTTACGGGAGAACCGTGTTCGCAACTCTACCGTTTTTGGCAGTACCTCTGAATAAGCGGGGATTAACAGGACGTCGTCGTATGTCAAGCCGTCCATCACGATTTTATCTGCAATAAAAGATGACATATATTATTATGCTTTAAAAATTATTGCGTGCAAATTTAGCACAATTTTTTCACATATTTATCTATTTACCGCATTTTCTTTATTTATTAACAACAATTATAGGCCGGATAAGCGACAGGTTCTCATTATGCGGTCGCAGCATGGGACAAGGTTGTGAAATAATATTACAAACGGTCTCTCATATTTCGTTTTTTTGAAAATAGAAGTCAAGTGCCCGTAAATACGCGGATTATGGGGTGTTTGTGTAATCGCTTGTGTTTTAGTATGTTAGGTTTGATGTGCCGGACTAATTCTAAAAAGCGCCTGTGTTTGCCGTACTTATTTTCCGCAATAAGCACCTCGTTGCGTTGCGTTTGGTATCCCGTTGCATCGTAACGGGATACCAAACGCAACGTAATTGGCAACTAAACGCATTCCAACGGGAGTCCCGTCGCAAAAAAACCGCTTTTCACCATTTGGCGAAAAGCGGTCTGTCGCATTGTATATAGCGATGTATATCGTTTCTGTATTTCTATTTCACGAAAAAACAAAGTGTTAAATCCGTGACTTTTATCTTACAAGTTTTTTTTCTTTGCCGTGCCGTTGCACATTATATGGATACGTGCCGTGATGCCGACGGTCTAATTTGCCATTTCGGAGATGAACTTGATGCGTACGAGTCGGATTTCGTCTTCCGGGTAGTCTTCTCCGAGTTCGTCCATGGCGGCCTGCAAGTCATCCGTTTCCGATTCGCGGAAATACTCGTATATCTCATCAATGTTGTCTTCGTCTATCACCTCTTCAAGGAAGTAGTCGATGTCAAGTTTGGTGCCAGAGTATACTATGGCCTCCACTTCCGTGAGCAGGTCGCCGAATTCTATGCCTTTTGCGTTTGCTATGTCGTCGAGCGCTATCTGTCTGTCTATGCTTTGGATGATGCTTACTTTCAGCATTGACTTCTTCGCTACGGTGCGCACACGGAGATCGGCCTGTCTCACTATATCGTTCTCTTCGCAATAGCGTTTTATGAGTTTGACAAACTCAGCCGCATACGGTTGCTTCACCTTGCCTTCACCTACGCCTTGGATGTTTTTCAGCTCGTCGAGTGTCACGGGATAGTCCGTGGCCATCTGTTCGAGCGATACGTCTTGGAATATCACGTAAGGAGGACGTTCCATTTTCTTGGAGACTTTCTTTCTGAGGTCTTTCAGCATGGCGTTCAGTGTCGGGTCGAGCGCGCTTGTCCCTCCGTCGTGATCGGCGGTCACTTCGTCCTCGTCGCCAAACTCATTGTCTTTCACGATCATGAACGGTTGCGGTGACTTGATAAACTTTCTTCCGGCGGCCGTGATTTTGAGCAGGCCGTAGTTCTCCACGTCTTTCTTTATGTATCCGGCAATCTGTGCCTGACTGAGAAGCGGCGCCCATATCTTCGGGTCGTCGTCCTCGCCGGATCCGAACTCGTCCAGCTCATGATGCTTGTGCGCTGTTATCTCGTCGGTTTCCCGCCCGGTGATAAAGTCGGTAACGTAGTCCGGTCTGAAGTTTTCTTTGATTGCAAGGATAGCTTTCAGTGCCGTGACAAGCTGGTTGTCGGCCTGAATTTTCTTTTTCGGATGCAGGCAGTTATCGCAGTTTCCGCAGTTTTCCTTGTCATAATCTTCGCCGAAGTAGTGCAACAGCATCTTTCTGCGGCATACGGAAGTCTCGGCATATCCGGCTGTCTCTTGCAGCAGCTGGCGGCCGATGTCTTGCTCCGCCACCGGTTTGCCCTCCATGAACTTGTCGAGTTTCTGCAGATCCTTGTTCGAGTAGAACGTAATGCACCGGCCTTCTCCTCCGTCTCTTCCGGCCCGTCCGGTCTCCTGGTAGTATCCTTCAAGGCTCTTAGGGATGTCGTAATGCACCACGAACCGCACGTCGGGCTTGTCTATTCCCATTCCGAACGCAATCGTGGCCACTATCACGTCTATCTTTTCCATCAGAAAGTCGTCCTGTGTCTGTGAGCGTTTTGACGAGTCGAGGCCTGCGTGGTAAGGCGCGGCCTTTATTTCGTTGGCGCATAATATGGCTGCCAGCTCTTCCACTTTCTTGCGTGACAGGCAATAGATGATGCCGCTCTTGCCGTGATGCTGCTTGATAAACTTGATGATGTCCTTGTCTACCTCCTTGGTTTTCGGCCTTACTTCGTAGTAAAGATTGGGGCGGTTGAACGAGCTTTTGAATTCCCTGGCATCCGTTATTCCCAGATTTTTCTTTATGTCCGTTCGCACTTTGTCTGTGGCTGTGGCCGTAAGGGCGATTACGGGTGCCGTTCCTATCTCAGTGATTATCGGTCGTATCCTCCGGTACTCGGGGCGGAAATCGTGTCCCCACTCCGATATGCAGTGTGCCTCGTCTATGGCGTAAAAAGATATCTTTACGGTTTTCAGAAACTCCACGTTGTCCTCTTTTGTCAGTGATTCCGGCGCCACGTACAGCAGTTTGGTTCGTCCTGCTTTCATGTCGGTTTTCACCCGGTCTGTCGCCGCCTTGTTGAGCGAGGAGTTCAGGTAGTGTGCTATTCCGCTCGACTCGCTTATGTTGGTGATGACGTCAACCTGGTTTTTCATAAGCGCTATCAGCGGCGATATCACTATTGCCGTCCCTTCCATCAGAAGCGACGGCAACTGGTAGCACAACGACTTGCCGCCGCCTGTCGGCATCAGCACGAACGTGTCGTTGCCGGCCAGCACATTGCGTATTATCGCTTCCTGATCGCCCTTGAACTTGTCGAAGCCGAAATATTTTTTGAGGGCTTCCGTGAGGTTCACTTTGTCTGTCATAGATTATGGTTAGGTTTTAGGTTATTGGTCACCTCTGCTCAGATGTGATTTTTCGAGTTGTGCCTGAGCGTATTCTAGTGATACGTCGAAAGTCTTGGCGCGTTTGGAGGGAGCCTCGAACATGGCGTCTGTCATGATGCTTTCCACGATAGAGCGCAGTCCGCGGGCACCGAGCTTGTATTCCACGGCCTTGTCTACTATCAGCGCCAAAGCCTCTTCGCTGAATGTCAGGGCGATGCCGTCCATCTCGAAGAGTTTTATGTATTGTTTTATTATCGAGTTCTTGGGTTCCGAAAGTATTTTCTTCAATGCCTCTTTGTCGAGCGGATTGAGATAGGTGAGCACCGGCAGACGTCCTATTATCTCGGGGATGAGGCCGAACGATTTGAGGTCTTGCGGCAGTATATAGCGCATGAGATCCTCCTTGTCTATGTTGCGCACGTTCTGCACCGAGTTGTATCCCACCACATGGGTATTCATCCGCTGGGCGATCTTGCGCTCGATGCCGTCGAATGCTCCTCCGCAGATGAAGAGAATGTTTCTCGTATCCACATGGATATAGTCCTGGTCAGGATGTTTCCGCCCGCCCTTCGGAGGTACGTTGACCATTGTTCCCTCGAGCAGTTTGAGCAGTCCCTGCTGCACTCCCTCTCCGCTCACGTCCCGTGTGATTGAAGGATTGTCGCTCTTTCTTGCGATCTTGTCTATCTCGTCTATGAATACGATGCCGCGCTCGGCTGCCGCCACATTATAGTCGGCCACCTGCAGGAGGCGTGACAAGATGCTCTCCACGTCCTCGCCAACGTATCCAGCCTCGGTGAATACCGTGGCGTCCACAATAGTGAACGGTACATCGAGCAGTTTGGCAATGGTTCGCGCCAGCAGGGTCTTGCCCGTTCCGGTGCTTCCCACCATTATGATGTTGCTCTTTTCAATCTCAACCCCGTCGGTGTCTTCGGGTTGCTTGAGTCGTTTGTAGTGATTATACACGGCCACGGAAAGCGTGCGTTTGGCTTCGTCCTGGCCTATGATATACTCGTCGAGATACTGCTTTATCTCCTTTGGCTTGGGCACTTTCTTTATCTTGAACTTCTCTTCTTTCTTCTCCGGCTCTTCCGCCAGTCCGGCTGTCTCTACAATCTGGTATGCCTGCATGGCGCAATCTTCGCAGATATAGCCGTTTAGGCCGGTGATGAGCAGGCTTACTTCTTTCTCGCTCCTGCCGCAGAAGCTGCATTCTTTCTTCATCGGTGATTATTGCTTCTTCCTTGTCAATACATTGTCTATCATGCCGTACTCCTTTGCCTCGTCGGCCGTCATCCAATAGTTGCGGTCGGAGTCGTTCCACACCTTCTCGTAGGGTGTGTGTGAGTGGTCGGCGATGATGGTGTAAAGCTCTTTCTTGAACTTCATTATCTCCTTTGCCTCGATTTCTATGTCGGATGCCTGGCCTTGCACTCCGCCGAGCGGCTGGTGGATCATCACACGGCTGTGGGTCAGTGCCGAGCGTTTGCCTTCAGCTCCGGCTACGAGCAATACCGCCGCCATGGACGCCGCCATGCCTGTGCATATTGTGGCCACGTCGCTCGATATGAACTGCATCGTGTCGTAAATGCCCAGTCCGGCCGTGACGCTGCCGCCGGGAGAGTTTATATATATGGATATGTCTTTCGCCGGGTCTACCGAGTCGAGGTATAGCAACTGTGCCTGCAACGTGTTGGCGGTGTAGTCGTCTATCTGTGTGCCGAGGAAGATGATGCGGTCCATCATCAGTCGTGAGAACACGTCCATCTGCGTGACGTTGAGCTGGCGCTCTTCAAGGATGTACGGGTTGAGGTATTGAGCCTGGGAGCTTACGACCTCGTCAAGCACCAATCCGTTGATGCCTAAATGCTTCGTCGCATATTTTCTGAAATCGTTCATAATATCTTTATATCTTTGCTTTGTTTCGGTAAAAAACAAAGAAGGTTATCGACCTTTTATCTTTGTTCGTAGGAACAAAATTAATAAAAAAAGTCGATAACCTCCTTAAAATATGAGATTATTTTTGATGGTGCGCTTTATTTTTCCTGCATCATCTTGTTGAAATCATCGAGTGATACCTGTTTGTTGTTCAGTTTGACAACGTTTTTGAGAGCGCCGATGAGTTTGATGTCGATGGCGCGGTCTACAAGGCTGTCCACGTTCTTGCGGTCTTTGAGCATCTCGGTGGCGTAGTTGTCGAGATATTCCTCCGGAACGTTCGACATGCCATACTGGGCAAACTGTATGCGGGCGGTCTCCTTGGCTACGTTTTTGATGTCGTTGTCGTCGATCTTGATCTGATTGGCGGCCACGAGCTGTTCTTTGATGAGATGCCATTTCAACTCCTTTACGCTTGCTTCATAGTTGTCCTCAACGAACTTCTCGCCCTTGTCCTTATTGTTGTTGAGCATGATACGTTTGAGCAGCGCGTCGGGGAACTGCAGTTCTCCAGCCTTGTTCTCCAGGTAAGCGCGTACGTCGAGCAGGAACTTGTAGTCTGTGTCTGTGGCAAGCTGCGCCTTGATTCCCTCTGCTATCTTGCCGCGGAACTCAGCCTCGTCTTTCACGGTATCCTTGCCGTATACCGAATCGAACAGTTCCTGGTTGATTTCGCTTTTCACGAAGCGTGAAACCTCTGTCACCTGGTATGTGAAGTCTGTGGTTGCCGCAGCGGCAACGTCTTTCTCCACCTTTAGCAGGGCGGCCAGCTCGGTGTCGCTTTCATAGGCCTTGCGGGGATTGAAAGTGATGATGCTGCCTAAGGCCGCGTCGTTGAAGAGGGCCTTCTGTTCGTCTACCTTGATATACTCGGGCATGATGACGGCGCCTTCTACCGTGATACCGCCTTCTTTTGTGCTGCCGTCGGCGTCAAGCTCGCGGAGGTCTCCTTTGAGCATGTCGTTCTGTGCGGCATCGTATTTTTCTACCTTGTCATAGTGTCCGGCACGAGACTGGAACATTTCGATTTGGCGGTTTACCAGCTCGTCGTCCACGTCGATGTCGTAATAGTCGATGCTGTCGTCGGCAGTCAGGTCGGCCTTGAACTCAGGAGCCACGGCGATGTCAAACACAAACTCGAATGTCTCGCCTTTCTCGAAGTCAAGCTCTTTCTGCTTGTCGCTCGGCAGCGGGTCGCCGAGCATCTGGATTTTGTTCTCGCGCACATACTCATAGAGTTTCTCTCCGAGCATCTTGTTGATTACATCCACTTTCACGGATGTGCCGAACTGACGCTTAACCAGTCCCATCGGAACCTGACCCGGGCGGAATCCCGGTATGTTGGCCTTTTTGCGATAGTCTTTCAGTGTTTTGTCTACCTCTGTCTGATAGTCTTCTTTCTCGAAAGTCATGGTCATCAGACCGTTGATCTTGTCGGGGTTTTCAAATGAAATATTCATCTTTTTGCTTTTATTTTTATTTATATATGTGCAAATTTGAGGTGCAAAATTATAGATAAAAGGTGTAAAAGCCTAACAATTACATAAATTTAACAATTTGTCGTGATTGTGTTTGGATGATGGAGTGTTTTGATTGTGCGGTTGGTGAAATACAGTGCTTATAGTCGTTATCTGTCAGGTTGGCGGGTGGGTGGTGGATGAAGAGGAGTTATTGGAAAACGTTTTTTTGTAGAAAGGAGCCTACTGCTTTATGTTCTCGGTAATCCGGTGTGTTGCAGCTGGACGGTGGTTGACGTGCGTTTAACATGCTGTGAGGGGGTGTTGATGTCTTCTCTTTGGCGAACTTGGATGTGTCGGGTACGTTTTGGTATGTATTAATGGTAACTTGTTGAAAAAACATTTGCGCATGTTGGGACAGGTAGTGCCTATGTTGTCGCGCACGATATGCCCCCTTGCTCTTTCAAGCATGAAACAGGCGCGCTTGTCGGATTCTTTTCTTTATTGAGCCGATAGCGGCCATAATGTTTGTTCCTTTAGTATGGGCAGTCGTATCTATGGAGTGTGCGTATTTCAATTTCAGGGTGTTGAGGTCTGCCAGGGAAGTCAAGCTTGCAAGATTGTGCATATACGTTGTGTTTTCAGTATGTTGGCATACAGCTTTCCGTATGTGTACGGTTTAGTGTTTGTTTGTGTCTTCTTTGTATGTTTGGGATTTTTTTTGCCTTGAAGATTACGAAAAAAACGGCTTTTATATGCCGTGATTGAAAATTTTCACGAAAATGTTTGGCGGTTTCGGAAAAACATATTACCTTTGCAACCGCTTACGACAAGTAAGGGCGCTTAGCTCAGCTGGTTTAGAGCATCTGCCTTACAAGCAGAGGGTCGGGGGTTCGAATCCCTCAGCGCCCACAACGTTGATCCCGCAGTCTGATTTCAGGCTGCGGGATGTTTTTATATATATGATATGTAATTTTGGCGGATAGTTTTGCTGTTAAGTCGAATTTAATGCTTAACTTTGCGGTCTGAATAGTATTTATAGCAAGTATATGGACTTAAATTTGTTGACAGCCGTATCGCCCATCGACGGGCGTTACAGAGGCAAGACGGAGCCGCTGGCGGAGTATTTTTCCGAATATGCCCTCATCCGCTACCGCGTTCGTGTGGAGATAGAATATTTCATAACCCTCTGCGAGCTTCCATTGCCACAACTGGAAGGTTTCGACCATGAGTTGTTCGGGCGTCTTCGCGATATATACCGCAATTTTACGACAACAGACGCTCAACGTGTTAAAGACATAGAGAAAGTGACAAACCACGATGTGAAGGCTGTGGAATATTTCATAAAAGAGCAGCTTGACGCTATCGGCGGTTTCGATGAATACAAAGAGTTCATACACTTCGGACTCACATCACAGGATATCAACAATACAAGTGTCCCCTTGTCTGTTAAAGAGGCACTTGATGATGTGTACTGTCCCGTGATAGAGGAGCTTATCGCACAATTGCGAAGCTATGCCGAGGAGTGGAAAGACGTGTCCATGCTTGCCAAGACCCACGGTCAGCCGGCATCTCCAACACGTCTCGGCAAAGAGATTATGGTATTCGCATACCGTCTCGAAGAGCAGCTTGGACAGCTGAAAGCGGTGCCCGTAACGGCCAAGTTCGGCGGGGCAACGGGCAACTACAATGCCCACCGTGTGGCATATCCGCAGTATGACTGGCGCGCGTTCGGCAATGATTTTGTCAGCGGCAAGCTCGGCCTTGTGCGCGAGCAGTATACCACCCAGATAAGCAATTATGACTATATGGGCGCGCTGTTCGATGCAATGCGTCGTATAAATACAATTATAATAGACCTCGACCGGGATATATGGATGTATATCTCAATGGAGTATTTCAAGCAGAAGATAAAGGCGGGAGAGGTAGGTTCGAGCGCCATGCCCCACAAGGTAAACCCGATAGATTTCGAGAATAGCGAGGGCAATCTCGGCATGGCGAACGCCATTCTGCAATTCTTGGCGCAGAAGTTGCCTGTGAGCCGTCTGCAACGCGACCTGACGGACTCTACCGTACTGCGTAATGTAGGTGTGCCGATGGGGCATGGACTGATAGCGATGCAAAGTACCCTGAAAGGGCTTCGCAAGCTTATTCTCAACGAAGAGAAAATCAGCGCAGACCTTGACGACACGTGGGCTGTGGTGGCTGAGGCCATACAGACTGTGTTGCGCCGTGAGGCTTATCCGAACCCCTATGAGGCGCTGAAAGCGCTTACCCGCACGAATGAGAAGATGACAGAAGAGACAATACACCGATTTATTCAGGAACTGAACGTGAGCGAGAGCGTGAAAGCCGAGTTGATGGCCATCACCCCGCATACATACACAGGAATATAAACAGCAAATAATCAACCCGGGTCGTGAGACCCTATATTTAACAATCAAGTAAACAATGGAATTAGAAAACGAAAAGAGACAAGAGGAAATGTCCGCAGAGCAGAAAGCCGGCGGCCGTGAGGGTTACCGTTCATCAGAGTCTTCGGACGGTTATCAGAATTATCGAAGTGCAGGACGCTCGCCGCGTCCCCGCATCAATCAGTCGCGTCCTTACAACCAAGACAGGCGCGGCGGCTATTCAAGGTATAACAACAGCGACAACGATGAAGGCGGTTTCCGGCCCGAAGGATTCGGAGCGGGGCTGCAAAGTACGCAGCAGCGCCCTTATCGTCCGCGTTACAATAATAATGACGGCGAATACCGTCAGCCACGTAACAACTACGGTGGCAATCGTGGCGGCTACAACCAGGAACGCCCCTCGTATCGTCCACGTTTCAATAATGGCGGCGACGGTGAGCAGGGCGGCTATCAGCCACGTAACAACTACGGTGGCAACCATGTCGGCTACAATCAGGAACGTCCCTCGTATCGTCCACGTTTCAATAATGGCGGCGACGGTGAGCAGGGCGGCTATCAGCCCCGTAGCAACTACGGTGGCAATCGTGGCGGCTATAATCAGGAACGTCCCTCGTATCGCCCCCGCTTCAACAATGGCGGTGATGGCGAGCATGGCGGTTTCCAGCCCCGTGGAGGATATAACAACCGAGGAGGTTATGGGCAGCAGCGTGGCGGCTATCGTCAGCGCACTGCCGACTACGACCCGCATGCAAAGTACAGCATGAAGAAGCGTATTGAGTATAGGGAGGAACACTATGATCCAAACGAGCCGATACGTCTCAACAAATATCTTGCCAATGCGGGAGTGTGCAGCCGTAGAGAGGCCGATGAGTTCATACAGGCTGGTGTGGTGAAGGTAAACGGAGAGGTGGTGACAGAGTTGGGCACCAAGGTTATGCGTACTGATAGTGTCATGTTTCATGAGCAGCCGGTGTCGTTGGAGAAGAAAGTTTATGTGCTTCTCAACAAGCCCAAAGATCACGTGACCACGAGCGATGACCCGCAGCAGCGCAAGACGGTGATGGATCTTGTGAAAGACGCATGTACGGAACGTATTTATCCTGTGGGACGCCTGGACCGCAACACCACCGGTGTGCTGTTGCTCACAAACGACGGCGATCTGGCCAGCAAACTCACACATCCCAAGTTCTTGAAGAAGAAAGTATATCACGTATATCTCGACAAGAACGTCACTGCCCATGACTTGCAGCAGATACGCGACGGTATCACTCTTGAAGACGGTGATATAAAGGCTGATGCGGTGGAATATGCCGATCCGGTGGACAAGAAACAAGTGGGAATAGAAATACACAGCGGCAAGAACCGTATCGTGCGCCGTATCTTCGAACATCTCGGTTATAAGGTGACGAAGCTCGACCGGGTGTTATTTGCTGGACTGACAAAGAAGAATCTGCGCCGAGGCGACTGGCGATACCTTACTGAAGAGGAGGTAAACCGCCTGCGCATGGGTGCTTACGAATAAACGTAAAAGACAAGGAATTATGGAAAGGACAAAAGTTGTTGACGTATTGAGGCTCACCGACTTCGGTGCCACCGTCAATGTGAAAGGTTGGGTGCGTACCCATCGCAGCAGCAAAGCGGTGGACTTCATCGCCCTCAACGACGGCTCGACGATAAAGAACGTGCAGGTGGTGGTAGACCCCGCCAAGTTTGATGAGGAGACCTTGAAACAGATAACTACCGGCTCGTGCATCAGTGCGACAGGTACGCTGGTGGAGAGCATGGGTGCAGGACAGACTGTAGAGATACAGTGCGCCGAGATTGAAGTATACGGACTTTGCGGAAGCGACTATCCGATGCAGAAGAAAGGACAGAGTTTCGAATACATGCGGCAGCACGCCCACATGCGTTTGCGTACCAATACGTTCGGCGCCGTGATGAGAATACGTCACAATATGGCCATTGCCATACATAAGTATTTCCACGATCACGGTTTCTTCTACTTCCATACACCGCTCATCACTGCCAGCGACTGCGAGGGAGCGGGGCAGATGTTTCAGGTGACGACGAAAAACCTGTATGACCTTAAAAAGGATGAAGAGGGAAAGATAACGTATGATGATGACTTCTTCGGCAAGCAGGCGTCACTGACGGTCAGCGGACAGCTCGAAGGTGAGCTTGGCGCAACTGCGCTCGGAGCAATCTATACTTTCGGCCCGACGTTCCGTGCGGAGAACAGTAACACGCCGCGTCACCTTGCTGAGTTCTGGATGATTGAACCCGAAGTTGCCTTCATAGATCTCAAAGATTTGATGGATCTTGAAGAAGATTTTATCAAATACTGTGTGCAATGGGCGTTGGACAACTGTGCCGACGATCTTGACTTCCTGAACAAGATGGTGGACAAGACGCTGATAGAGCGTTTGAAATCAGTCGTTTCAGGCTCGTTTGAGCGACTGCCGTATACCGAGGGTATCAGGATACTTGAAGAAGCGGTGGCAAATGGACGCAAGTTCGAATTCCCTGTAAGCTGGGGTATGGACTTGGCGAGTGAGCATGAGCGTTATCTTGTAGAGGAGTATTTCAAGAAACCGGTAATCATGACCGACTATCCGAAGGAGATAAAGGCGTTCTATATGAAGATAAACGAAGACGGGCGCACCGTTCAAGGCACCGATGTGCTTTTCCCGCAGATTGGCGAGATAATAGGCGGCAGCGTGCGTGAGGAGAACTATGACAAGCTGATCGGCGAGATAGAAGAGCGCAATATTCCGATGAAGGATATGTGGTGGTATCTTGATACACGTAAGTATGGAACATGCCCGCACGGCGGTTTCGGTCTCGGTTTCGAGCGTCTGATACTCTTCGTCACCGGAATGCAGAACATACGCGATGTCATCCCGTTCCCGAGAACACCGAAGACGGCAGAGTTCTAATCGCCAATGTCAAAGAGGAGATTAGGGATAATAGTATAAAAGGTTAATCTTATAAAATCAAGCGGCGCGAGAACGAAAGTCCTCGCGCCGCTTGATTTGTGTTATGATGCCGTACGTGGTATCACACCAATGTGATCCCGTTTTCATCGATGCTTATCAGTCTTTTGCGGTACAGGTCGCCGATAGCTTTTTTATATGCTTTCTTACTCACTTTAAAGCGGTCGGCAATCAGTTCTGCAGGGCTTTTGTCTCCCAGTTCGCAGTGTCCGTTGTTCTCTTGTAGATACCGTAGCAGCGTCTCGGCAAACTCTTCTGTGTGCCGGTGCCCGGTAGGCTGTAGCACAATATCTATTTTCCCGTCCTGACGAACGTGGTCGATATAGCCTTTCAGCCGGTCGCCTGTGGTCAGCGGTCGGAAGATGCGGTCATCATATACCAGTCCCGAAAACTTATTGTCCACTATAACCTTAAATCCGAGTTCTGTTTTCTGCCACACGAGTAAATCGACCTCGTCATTATGTCGATACAACGGGCGTTCATTATCCAGATACCGGTCAACCTTTGCGGTCGCCATCAGTCTGTAACTGTCCTCGTCTACCGTCACATATACTATATACGACGAGCCTGTAACCATGCGCTTTTTCTGCTCGCGGAACGGGCAGAAAAGGTCTTTCATCAATCCCCAGTTGAGAAACGCGCCGTATTCGTTGACCCAGGCCACTTCGAGATGCGCAAATTCTCCCACCTTGGCCAATGGCTGCTGGGTGGTTGCTATGAGGCGCTCGTCTTGGTCGAGATAGATGAATACGTCTATCTCATCGCCTGTTTTGGCGCCTTTCGGTACATAACGTGTCGGCAATAGTATCTCTCCTTCGTCTCCACCGTCGAGATAGAGTCCGAAATCCACCGATTTTACGATGGTCAGTTTGTTGTAGTCGCCTAATTTTATTCTGTTCATTTGTCGTCTTCTTTTATTTGGTTTATTATGGTGGCTGATGCCGTCGGGGCAGTGGAAGTGATGTCCTCTGTGGAATATGCCGGGCTTTCCGATCCGGCGTTGGTAGATGTTTCCTCTGCCGTGCCCGTGTCGGCGTCAGTGTCAAGCAGTCCGTCGCGCATTTTTATTGTTCGGTCAGTGGTCGCCGCGAGTTGTTCATCGTGTGTCACTATGACGAAAGTCTGCCCGAACTTGTCGCGCAGTTCGAAGAAAAGCCTGTGCAGCTCGGTTTTGTTTTGAGAGTCGAGACTGCCCGAAGGCTCGTCTGCCAATATCACGGCCGGGTTGTTGACAAGAGCCCGTGCCACCGCCACCCGCTGCTTTTCTCCGCCCGACAGCTGTCCAGGCTTGTGGTCGGCACGGTCTGCCAGCCCCATGAATTCCAGCAGTTCCTTTGCTCTTTGTCTGGCCTCTTTGGTCGGTTTACCTGCTATATATGCGGGAATCATTATGTTTTCGAGTGCCGTAAACTCGGGCAGCAGCTGATGAAACTGGAATACGAAGCCGATGTTGAGGTTTCTGAACTCAGCCATTTTGTTTGCGTTGAGGCTGCCTATGTCCACACCGTCGATTATCACCGAGCCGCTGTCGGCTTTGTCGAGTGTGCCCATTATCTGCAAAAGTGTGGTCTTTCCGGCTCCGCTCGGTCCGACGATGCTCACCACTTCGCCTTTGTTTATTTCAAGGTCTATTCCTTTCAATACTTCGAGCGTGCCGAAACTCTTTTTTATTCCTTTTATCGTTATCATAATATTTTATGCGTTTCGTTGATTTGTAAATGATGTTTTTTTTATTGAAAACTATTGTTGTGGCATGCGGGGATATGTGCGGACGGGAATTTCTTTTATGGAAATGTTTTCTTAATGATAGGGTGGCAGAGGATGTTAATATCGTAGAAGGGATTTTCTTATGGCGGGTATGTGGAGCAGTTGTCGGGTAGGTGTTATTGGGTTGGTAGGTTATAGTGACATTACAACAGCATGTGTTTTTTTCTCATCTCCTTCTTCCTTACTTCCCATCTCCTTACTTCCCATCTCCTTCCTTTACTACTTCTTCTGAAACAGTTTCATGATAGTGGAGTATGCGCTTTCCTGTTCCTGGCGTTGCGGAGCGGTGAATGTCATTGCATCCTGCGGCTGTCCGTTTTGGTCGGGATATACAATCATCAGACTGCAACCGGAAAAGTTGTCGGTCAGTTCTTCAGGCAAATGCTCGAATGCCGGTTTGTAAGACACCGTGCCGGGGCGTGCCGTTATCACTACAAGCAGGTGATCGTCGGCCACTGTTCTCGACAGTCCGGTAAACTCTTTCCAGTGCTGCATAAGCATGTATTCAGCCCTTACCTCGGGATACCTGTTGCGTAAATATTCAGCTATGAGCGTTGTAGTGTTCTCCCTGCCGTGGAAGATGATGCGGCAACCGAGGGCGTCTGTAAGTCTGGCGAGCCGCTCTGTCCACCGGTAGAAGCCCGGTTCAAACTCCACTCTCGACGGCACGGCCACGTGTATGCGCCGCAAGGTGCTTATAGGGGCTGTCAGCCGGCAAATCATTATCTGGTTGTTTATCTCGCTGATGAGTCCTTGTGTATACGCTCCCCAGAAAGTGTCTCCCGGACTTGTCAGCCTGTGAAGTCCCATTATTATTTCAGATGCGTCGTTTTCCTTGAACGCGTGCTTTATCCCGTTGGCGATGTTGATGGCAAGCCTGCTCTGTGTCTGCATCCTCACGTCGGCGGCTATGGCCGTGGCTTCCGCCATTTCGAGAATTTTTCGTCCGGCGTTGCGGTTGCGGCTGCTGTATATGTCATCGTATACCACGTTCAGGCCCACCAGGCCGCGGTTCAGCTTCTTGTTGCGCATTATGATGGCCATGCTCACCAGTCCTTGCGCGTCTTCCTCGTGTTGCAGCGGCAGCAGTATTTTCTCGTCGTCTCCCTGCTCCTTGTTGCCGTCAGGCTGCATTTTCTCTTTCAGCAGTATGCTCCGTGCCGAGCCTTCCACCATAACCGAACTTATGATGCACGTGAAGAGAATCATCATCACCACGCCGTTCAGCATTCCCGAGTCCACGAGATATGTGCCGTCCGGCATTTTCAGGTTCATTCCCACCATCGTCATGGCTATACTGCCGGCGGCGTGCGCTTCGGTGAGTCCGAACATCATGTGTCCCGACAGCAGCGGCAACTTGAAGCCGAGGCACGACACGTATGCGGCGGCGGCCTTGCCCAGCGTGCCCACTGCCACTATGCAGAACACCACCCACAGCGTGCCTAAACTGTGAAAGAGCACCCCTATGTCGATCAGCATTCCCACACCGATGAGGAAATATGGTATGAACAGGGCATTGCCGATAAACTCGATCCTGTTCATCAGCGGTGATACGCCGGGTATGAACCTGTTGAGCGTCAGTCCGGCAAGGAAAGCTCCGAAGATGCCTTCCAGACCACAGAACTCAGACATCGCGGCACTGAAAAACAACACCAGCAGCACGTATATATACAGCATCACCGAGTCGGCGCAGCGGCGGAAAAACCACCGTGTTATTCTCGGGATTATGAAAGTCAGTCCGATGCAGAATACCGCCACCTTGGCTGCGAACGCTATCCAGAATGTGATGCCCGCCTCACCTTCGTTCACTCCCACTATGGCGGCAAGCAGCAGCAGTGACAGCGACAGGGCTATCATCGACGAGCCTACGCTGAGCGCCACGGCGGGATGTTTTTGAAGACCGTATTTCAGCACTATCGGATAGGCTATCAGCGTGTTGGATGCCAGTATGCACGAGAGCAGCAGCGATGCCATCGGCGAGTAGCCCAGCAGCGAGATGCCCGTGAAATAGCCGAGAACGAAAGGCAATATAAACGTCAGCAATCCGAAAACCACAAAGCGCGTCTTCTTCTGCATGATGTCTTTGAGGTTCATTTCGAGGCCGGCCAGAAACATGATGTACAGCAATCCCACCTTGCCGAACAGCTCGAACGACGAGTCCCGTTCAAGAATGTTCAGCCCATACTGCCCCACGAGCGTGCCGGCGAGTACCATCCCGATGATGTGCGGGATGCGGAAACGTGACATGATGAATGGTGCGAAGAGTATGATAGACAGCACGACAAGAAATATCAGCGTCGGGTCTGTTATCGGGAAATAACTGGATATATCTGGCATGGTTATTCATTGGTTTACAATTCGGGTGCAAAGTTGCAAAAAAAATATCATATATAGGCTCGATTTACCTCAAAAGTTGTAATTTTGCACAGTCATTGAGAGATAAATTTTACATATTAATATAAAAATACCAATGAGAGTAGCAATAGTTGGAGCGAGCGGAGCGGTAGGACAGGAGTTCCTGCGTGTGCTCGCAGAGAGAGATTTCCCTATGGACGACCTCGTCTTGTTCGGATCCGGGCGCAGCGCCGGTACCAGATACACGTTCCGCGGCAAGGAGTATGAAGTGAAGCTTTTGAAGCACGGCGATGATTTCAAGGATATTGACATAGCCTTTACTTCTGCCGGAGCAGGCACGTCGAAAGAGTTTGCCGACGACATAACCAGATACGGTGCGGTGATGATCGACAATTCGAGTGCGTTCCGTATGGACGATGATGTGCCTCTCGTTGTGCCCGAGTGCAATGCCGCCGACGCCCTCAACCGTCCCCGTGGCATTATCGCCAACCCCAACTGCACCACAATCATGATGGTGGTAGTACTGCAGCCGATAGAGCGGCTCAGCCATATCCGTCGCATACACGTGGCAAGCTACCAGAGTGCCAGCGGTGCCGGAGCGGCTGCCATGGCCGAGTTGCAGCGGCAGTATGGCGAGATTATCGCCGGCCGGCCGGTGACAGTCAGCAAGTTCCCGCATCAGTTGGCGTATAACGTGATACCCCAGATAGACGTGTTCCAGCCCAACGGATACACGAAAGAGGAGATGAAGATGTTTAACGAGACCCGCAAGATAATGCACAGCGATGTGAAGTGCTCGGCGATGTGCGTGCGAGTGTCGTCGCTCCGTGCCCATTCGGAGTCGGTATGGATAGAGACCGAAAGTCCCGTGACGGTGGAGCAGGCCCGTGAGGCTCTTGCCGCCGCCCCCGGTGTGACGCTTCAGGACGACCCCGACAACCTCGTATACCCGATGCCGCTCGACACTGCCGGCAAGGACGATATCTACGTGGGTCGTGTGCGTCAGGACCTTGCCGATGATTGCGGGCTTACTTTCTGGCTCAGTGGCGATCAGATACGCAAGGGTGCCGCGCTTAATGCCGTGCAGATAGCCGAGTACCTCATCAAGGTTGGCAGCGTAAAATAGTCCGACGGTAAAAAAAGGTCTAAGTGTAAGTAAGGTAAAAACACGTGACGTCACAATTGAACCGCGTCCCAAAAGTTTGATGGAAAACTTTTGGGACGCGGTTTGTTGTCGTGTGCCTTTTCCCTGTTAAGATAAATGAAATATGCGCCCGGTCTGTTAATTAAGCATAAATATCAGGCGGTGGCATCGTCAGCCGGCGCAACAAGTCGTATATTTACATCGAAATAAAAACCAAGTAATACATAAAACCATGAACAGAATTAAGGAAGCGGCTATCATAGCCATCGGAATCATAGGTCTCGGCCTGTGCATAAAAGGGGGAATAGACGATTTTGTAAATAAAGACCGCAAGGTTACAGTGAAGGGACTTGCCGAGAAAGAGGTGGCGGCCGACAAGGTGACATGGCCTATACAGACCAAGGAGTTGGGCGATGACCTGCCCGCTCTGTACGACAAGATCAGCGAGACCACGGCCAAGGTGAAAACGTTTCTGCGCCGTAATGGAATAGCGGAGAGCGAGATAAGCGTGAATGCGCCGCTCGTCACCGACCTCAAAGCCGATCAGTATAATGCCGACCGGCACAGGTACCGTTACATCATAACATCTACAATCACCGTTACGTCGCGCAATGTCAAGCGCGTGCGCTCGATAATAGCCCGCCAGGGTGAGCTTTTGAAGCAGGGAGTGGCCGTGGTAGACGCATACGCCGGCAGCGTGGAGTATGAGTATGTGTCGTTCCAGAAGATGAAACCGAAGATGATGCAGGAGGCCATACGCAACGCCGAGAAGACGGCAGAGCAGTTTGCCGAGAACAGCAATAGCCGCCCAGGAAAGATTATGACCGCCGATCAGGGCCAGTTCTCCATCTCAGACCGTGACTCCAATACGCCGTACATCAAGAAACTGCGTGTCGTAACTACTGTGACATACTCTCTCGAAGACTGATGTCCCGTACTGTGCGATATAGCCGATACTCATCTTTTTCTCCAAAGAATTTGTCTGTTTTACGTAAAAGTTGTACTTTTGCCAACTGAAACAAACAAAAATAAAGATGACTCACAATTTATTGAAAGGAAAGCGCGGCATAATCTTCGGCGCGCTCAATGCCGAGTCCATAGCATGGAAAGTGGCAGTGAAAGCAGTTGAGGAGGGAGCTACAATCACGTTGAGCAACACTCCGATGGCACTCCGTATGGGAGAACTGGACGAACTGAGCAAGCAGTTGAACGCCCCCGTTATCCCTGCCGATGCCACGAGCGTGGAAGATTTGGACAAGGTGTTCCGCGAGTCGGTGGAACTGCTCGGCGGAAAGATAGATTTTGTGCTCCATTCCATCGGTATGAGCCCCAACGTGCGCAAACACCGCACCTATGATGACCTTGACTATGGTTATCTTCAGAAGACACTCGACATCTCGGCCATATCATTCCACAAGATGCTCCAAGTGGCGAAGAAGCAAGATGCCATAGCTGATTACGGCTCGGTAGTGGCTCTCACATACGTTGCTTCGCAGCGCACGTTCTTCGGCTACAACGACATGGCCGACGCAAAGAGCATGCTCGAAAGTATCGCCCGCAGTTTCGGATATATCTATGGCCGTGAGAAAAATGTACGTGTGAACACCATTTCACAGTCGCCCACACCTACAACTGCAGGTAAAGGCATAAAGGATATGGACAACCTGATGGACTTCGCAAGCAAAATGTCGCCTCTCGGCAACGCTTCGGCAGAAGAGTGCGCAGAGTATTGCGTCATGATGTTCTCCGACTTCACGCGTAAAGTCACGATGCAGAACCTCTTCCACGACGGTGGTTTTTCGTCGATGGGTATGAGTCTGCGTGCCATGAACCAGTATGCCAAAGACCTTGCGCCTTACGAAGACGAGAACGGAAACATCGTTTACGGATGATTTAAAGGTAAAAAGGTAGAAAGGTAAAAAAGTAAAAAGGTAGAAAAGTAAAGAGATATAAAAGTATAAAGGGTAAAACATTGCGGAATCGCGATGATATTAATTAATAAGGTGGGGAATAACGGTTTGGTCGTTTTCTCCACCTTTTTTATTTATTTTTATCAGTCTTGTAGGAACGGAATTATGGATTATAGAATCTTGTTTTATTGCTCATGGATATGCCGTCGGCGCTTTTATTAAGCGCGTTCCGTTTTTCCGCAATGTCTTACCCTTTATACTTTTATATCTCTTTACTTTTCTACCTTTTTACTTTTTTACCTTTATTATCTTCCGCTTTCTATTATCATGCTCTTTGTCTTGCTGTTGAACCCGTCTGCCTCCATGAGTTGCTCTATGGTGAGGTGCATGCGGTATCTCCAATAGTGGCGTGGGTTTGCCGGAATGTTGATGCGCTCAGCGTCTTTGTCGGGCAGCCGCAGTTTTTCATCTGTGGCGAGCCAGTCTTGGAGCGACAGAAGGCATAGCATGGATGGACTTGCGAGCTGTCTGTCAACAATGTCCTCGGCCAGCCATCCGGGCAGAGGATGTGGGGCGTCGCCGGCCTTGTGTAGCACGGTGTTGAAGTATTCGCGTGCCCGTTGTTCGTCCTCGTCCCACCATTGGCGCAGTGTCGGCATGTCGTGCGTGCTGAAAGTGCATACCGAGCGATACGGGTTTTGGCTCAGATCGCCGAACCGTAAGCCCTCCGTTTTCGGCATCGACTGTATTTCAAGGCTCAAAATGCGCAGCTCGTTCATCACTCCCGGCACGCAGGCTGGCACCATCCCGAGATCTTCCGCGCATACGAGCATACGGGTGGCCTGGATAAGCAGTGGCAGCTTCTTCATCGCCTCGTCGTGCCAGAAAGAGTTGTTCCTACGGTAGAAATAGTCGTTGTAAAGGCGGTTGAAAGCGTGCCTGTCTTCGTCACATAACGTTTCGTATACGAAGTCGCCCTGTACCCCGATGCGCGGGTGAAATTTGTCGTTGTCATTATGGTCCCGCACGAAGAGCACATCACTGATCAGTGCGTACAGCCCGTCGCGCAGTTGTGTGTCCGCCGGTGCCGTCATGCCCTTGAAGGCGGCTTCCACTTTGCGCTGTGTGTCGTATTCGGGTCTCATCCTCCACATGTCGCCATGGCAGTGTTCGAGATATTTCGCTTTCACTTCCGGGGCCTTGTCGCCGAACGACTGCTCTATCGCACGGTCGGATATGAACGGCTCGGTGAAGTGCTTTTCGTTGAATGGCAGTCCGTATGCCTCAATCTCGCCCCGCGTCATTCCGAGCGATGGCGCAAACTGTCCGAGCAGTCCGTGTACCGAGTGCGACGGGATTTCCCATATCCTGAAAAAGCCCAGCACGTGGTCTATTCGGTAGGCGTCGAAGTATTGCGCCATCTTTGTGAACCGGCGCACCCACCACCGGCATCCGTCGGCCGTCATCTCGTCCCAGTTATATGTCGGGAAACCCCAGTTCTGGCCGTTTGCCGAGAAAGCGTCCGGTGGCGCTCCGGCCTGTCCGTCCATGTTGAAGTATCTCGGTTCCACCCACGCTTCCACTCCGTCCCGGCTGATGCCGATGGGTATGTCGCCTTTGAGTATCACCCGTTTGCTGCGTGCGTACTCATGTACTTCACGCATCTGGGTGTCGAGATTGAACTGTACGAAATACCAGAAAGCCACCTCTTTGTATTCCGTCGTGCCCCGGTTTCCCATCCGCTCACGCTCATCGTCGGTCAGTGTCTTGTGGTCGGGCCACTCGCCGAATGTCGCCGTGCCGTACATGTCGCGGTAATGGCAGAACGCCGCGTAGGGTACCAGCCACTCCCTGTTGGCGTCGAAGAACGTCTTGAACTCCGCCGACATCATCACCGTGGCACCCTCCTGTGCGAACAGTTCGCGCAGATATTCCGTTTTCGCCCTGTTCACCCGTTCATAGTCTATCTGCGGCAGCGCGTTCAGTTCCCTCCGCAATCTCTCGAAGTGTTTCCGCCGCGCTTCGTCTTTCAGGGCGGGCAGCCGGCGGAAGTCGGTATACTGCGGGTGCAGCGCGTATATGCTTATGCTGTTGTAGGGATAAGAGTCTGTCCATGTGTGTGTCATGCCGGTGTCGTTTATCGGCAGCACCTGTATCACCCGCTGTCCCGTCATGTCAGCCCAGTCTGTCATCAGTCTGAGGTCGCCGAAGTCGCCCACTCCGAAGCTGCCTTCCGAACGCAGCGAGAATATCGGGATTACCGTTCCGGCCGCTCTCCACGGTGCCCGGTCAAACCGTGCCTGCGGCAGTTCCAGTACAACCGTTTCACCCTCCTTTACGGTGGGTATGGCGATGCGCCTGTTGCTACCGGTCTCCCATGCCGTCGAACCGTCTCTGTCATCAATGGTTACAAACTTGAACTCAGTCTCTTGTCTGCCGAGTGCGGCCGCGTCGATAACCGCCACCCACTCGTGGACTCCATGCTCTTTCATCATTATGGCCTCTTCGGGCCGCCAGCCGCCCATAGCCGCGTCGTTGCCGGTAACGGCCAGCCGCTCGCCCTGTCGCAGTTGCGGTGCCCGCACCTTGATGCGCAGCGTGGCCGCGAATTCCGTATCGGCGCTTGTGTCCCGCTTGCGGGCCTCCACGCAGTCGGTAAAGGCAGCGCTGTACATGTATGCGTCGTCGGGCGTGTCTGTCCAGTTGTCGTACATCGTGTACCGTGTGACTTCCGCGCCGGCAAACTCAACCCGGTGACGCTCCACCGGCCATTCCTTGCGCACCATGCAGCCTTCACGGCATACGGCATAGAAATAGTCCATGTATGTTCCCGGCCGTGCGTCGGCCGTAATCTCGCACGTCCAGTGCATGCCGTCTGTGGTGCTCATGCCGTGTGCGGCCACTGTCCCGGCGTCTCCGTCGGTGATGTTCAGGGTTAGTTCCTCGCCGAACACCGTGCGGTATTCCAAGTGAAAGAGTAGTTTCATTATATCGGTTATAAGTTTATCTGTTTCTGTATCGTGGCTTGCCGCCACATTATTTATAACGTTGTTTTACGTTAAAACAATACATGGCGTTGTGATTTATTTATGTGATCGGCATGTACTCTTCACCGTGTGCGGGTGTGACAGCCTTGAATGCTCATATTTGTGACAGACTGTGTGACGGGTATGATGGTCTTGAAACCACGGTCTGACGTCTGTCGCCCCGTGGCTGCGAATAATATTTACAAAATATCTTTCAAAACTCGCCCGTTTCAAAATTAAAGTCCCGTGGGCCGAAAATACCGCAGTATTTTACCGCTTGGTGCAACCGGTTGATACTCAGTGTGATATGTTGGTGTCGCGTGTCTGCGGAGCCAAACGGTCCGCCATCGTTTCGCAACGGGCATCCCGTTACCTTGCGTTTAGCGTCCCGTTGCGGCGCGACGAGCGTCTAAACGTCTTGCGGTTAACGGCCAAACGCATTCCAAAGAGCGCCCCGTCGCGAAAAAACGGCGTGTTTTTCATTCCGCACCGGCCGTTCTATCGTGATGTGTATAGCGCTCCGTATCGGATTGTTTTTCTATTTCAACGGAAAACAAAGTGTTAAATCCGTGACATTTTATTTACTTTCTTACGTCATGCTGAGAGCCGGTTTCGTGCCGTCGGGTGATGCCGTAATCCAATTATAAAGGCGTCATGGCACAATATAGCGGCCGAAAATGCGTTTTAAGTCATGAAAATATGATAGTGAGTGAAAGCATATACATACTGAAAGAAGCGCTCGTGTGGCTCAGCCGCATAGGCCGGTGCAGGGGATTTGGCGTGCAGTCGCCCACAGACTACTCGTTCATACGCTATGTGGTGAACGAGCATTATCCGTATTATGCCTATGCCGACCTTGCCGCACGTCATCCCGCCGACGGCAGGCTGCAAAGGAAGCTGGGACGCCTCTGCATGAGGATAGCCAACTTTCTGCAACCCTCCGTGATTGTGAACGGATGTGTGTCTGACAGCCTGCCCGATTATCTGCGTGCCGGTTGCCGCCGTGCCGCCGTGCGTAGTGATGCCGCTGATGCGGATACGGCAGATCTTATTGTCGTTCCGGCCACGGCCGGCGGGGAGCGGCTTTTTGCCGATGCGGTAGGGAAGACGACCGGGCGGTCTGTCCTCGTGGTCACGGGGATAAAAGACAGCCGTGCCGCGCGCCGTTTCTGGCGTGCCGTGGCGGCCGACAGGCGTGTAGGTGTCACTTTCGACCTGTATTATGCCGGAGTCGCTTTTTTCGATACGAAGAGATATAAGCATAACTATATAGTGAACTTCTGACAGTCCCCGCTGTCAGGTTTTTGGCGGCGGGGCGAGGAATTTTGGATATCAAGACGATGAAAATAACAAAGGTATATACGAAAACCGGCGACGAGGGAGCGACAAGTCTTGTCGGCGGAATACGGATAAGCAAGGCCGACATACGCCTTGCCGCATACGGCACGGTAGACGAGCTTAACTCGCAGTTGGGGCTGCTCGCCGCTCATATTTCGCACGAGGCGGAAGCCTGCCCGGATACACGGCCCGGAGCACACGGGCCGGAGTGCGGCCCGGCCCACGATATTGAAGTGATAGAGCGCATACAGTGTTGTCTGTTTAACGTTGGCACGCATCTTGCCACAGACCGGAGCCGCACGCCTCTATATGACTCGGCGAAGCTGCCTGCGGGCGAGGTGGAGCGCATGGAGAGGGAGATAGACACCCTGATTGCCTGTGTGCCCGAGGTGTCAGGCTTCATACTGCCCGGCGGTACTGTCGCCGCGGCCACGGCACATGTATGCCGCACGGTGTGCCGGCGTGCCGAACGCGAGATTGTGGCGCTGGCCGCGCTGGCCGAAGTGGCTCCCGAGATATGCCGGTATGTCAACCGCCTGTCAGACTATTTGTTTGTTTTAGCTAAAAAAATAAACTTTATGGCAGGTAAAAGTGAAAAAATGTGGACAACTCCTTGTGATTAAGAAGAAAATTACTACTTTTGCGACGAATTCAAAACTGATAAAATTTAACCGCTATGTATTGGACACTTGAATTAGCATCAAAGCTCGAAGACGCGCCATGGCCCGCCACGAAAGATGAGCTTATCGACTACGCTACCCGTTCGGGAGCACCGCTCGAAGTATTGGAAAATCTGCAAGAAATAGAAGACGAAGGTGATGTATATGAAAGTATAGAGGACATCTGGCCCGACTATCCCACGAAAGAGGATTTTCTATTCAACGAGGACGAGTATTGAAATGTAAAGATATGTGAGCACGGCAACAGTGTTTTCACGTATAGAAGAGGCAGCCCGTATATCCGAAAGGAGTCCGGGGCTGCTTCTTTATGCGTCTCCGGCTCTGTGGCCGGATGTAGTCATGGCACGTGGGTGTTTTGGTGTTGATGCCGGTTATTAGGCCGTTATGGTTGGACAAATGTTAAATTACATATATTTTATTGATCATTAACAATTTAACAACTCGTTGATAATCAGTATTTTAAAAATCGGGGGGGGTGATTTTTAACGTTAAATAACTTTTTATCCCTTTGTTTTTCTGTTTCTGATAATTAATTTTGCACAACTTTTTAAATAGCTCCGCCTTGTGGGGCATCGGAAATCCTGTCTTGGGATGTGGATTTGTTAGACATATAAGACCGTTTCCCGGCTCGGTGTTTTCATCGTGAGGGAGGGATAACAGCGAGTTGAGGATATTTTTATATCACGATTTGGGTACTTTGTATACTTAGAAGGCAAAACAAAATTAAACGACATATATTAAAATAATTCTTTTGATATGAATGCCAGACTTAAAATAATGTTATTATCGTTGGGCATGATGTTTGTCGTATCGAAGTCGGCTGGACAAGACGTTGCTTTGAAGACAAATTTACTTTATGACATTGCGGCATATACCGCCAATGCCGGTGTGGAAGTGGGGCTTGCTCCACGCTGGACAGTGGATGTCTCCGGTAATTACAACGCATGGACACTTTCGCATGATCGTAAATGGAAGCACTGGTTGGTGCAGCCTGAGGCGCGGTATTGGCTGTGCGACCGCTTCGCCGGGCATTTCTTCGGTGTCCATGCTCTTGGCGGCGAATACAATGCGGGACATATTAAAAACAGCATATCCTTTCTCGGTACGGACTTCTCGCGGCTTTCAGACAAGCGGTTTCAAGGCTGGTTTGCAGGCGCCGGCATAGCATACGGCTACGCATGGATACTCAGCCGGCACTGGAACCTTGAGGCAGAGGTCGGTATCGGCTACATATATACCAAGTACGACAGTTATCCCTGTGCCACGTGCGGCAAGAAGATAGACGAGGGTAAGTCGCATAATTATGTCGGGCCGACCAAGGCTGCGGTTAATTTGGTATACGCATTCTAATCGAAACAAACGTTTTTTTATCTGATATGAAAAGTATTATAGCCAGGATATATTGCGTGTGCCTGCTGCTTGCGGCCTGTCTGGCGGATGCCGGCGCGCAGGCCATACTCGACGAGCGGGTGCGGATCTCGGATCTCTCGGTGTCTCGTTCGGACGGGAAATTGTTTGTGGCGATGAGCATCGACGTGACGGCGCTTGACGTGAAGAGCAACAACGAGATTATAATCACGCCGGTGGTACGGGGCAAATCGGACGAAGTGAGGCTCAAGCCGGTGATGATTGCCGGCCGAAACCGTTATTACCACCATCTTCGCAATACCGGTGCGGATGCCGACAGCATGGATGTTTATCGTCATGGCAGTGTGTCGGTGGTCGAATACCGCACTGTGGCACCCTACCGGTCATGGATGGGAGGAGCCGATATGAACGCCGTATGCGAGACCCGCGGCTGCTGCTCCGAGTCGGAAAGCATGGGCGTGGACCGGCTTGCGCGGCTCGATGTCGAACCGAAAGTGTATGAGCCGAGGCTCATCTATGTCTCTCCGAAAGCGGAACCGAAGATACGTGACATGCAAGGCTCGGCATACATAGACTTCCCCGTGAACCGCACGGAGATATATCCGGGCTATCGCAATAATCCGGCCGAGTTGCAGAAGATATGGCATACGATAGACACAGTGAAGAGCGACCCCGACGTGGAGATCATTGCCCTTACCTTCAAGGGATATGCCTCGCCGGAAGGATCGTACTCTAACAATACCCGCCTGGCCAAAGGTCGCACGGCGGCGCTTAAAGAATATGTGCGCAAGCTGTATGACTTCCCCGCAGGCCTGATAGCCACGGACTATGAGCCGGAAGACTGGGAAGGACTGGAGAAATACGTGGCGGAGTCTTATATGGACAACAAGGAAGACATACTTGCCATCATCCGCGGCGGTCTCGAACCTGATGCCAAAGACCGTAAAATCAAGACGGCATATCCGAGGGAGTATGCTTTCCTGCTTAAGAACGTATATCCGGGACTACGCCACTCGGACTATGTGGTGAGATACAAGATCAGGCAATATACCGACATAGCGGAAATAAGGCGCATGTTGAAGACACAGCCGCAGAAACTGAGCCTGCAAGAGATGTACATGGCAGCCGGGGAGATGGAGCAGGGCAGCGACGAATATGCCGAGACGTTCGAGATTGCGGTGAGAATGTATCCTGATGACGCTACGGCCAACCTGAATGCCGCTTGTACCGCCCTGGCGCGCAGGGACATGAAAGCGGCCGAACGCTATCTGGCGAAAGCCGGCGATACGGCCAATGCCGTATATACGCGTGGTGTGTATGCCGCGATGAACGGCGACTACGACGCTGCCGGACGGTTGTTCGCTGAGGCTGAGCGCGGTGGATTGAAAGAAGCCGGAGCAGAAATCAGACGGCTTGAAGAGTTCAGATGAGCATGATTATAATTCGAATAACAATCAAACAGACCAAGACAATAAAAGGTAGAAACTAAAAAACAGAACAAAAAAAATGAGAGTCAAGAGCAGATTTTTATCGGGTATCCTTGCCATCGGCATGTTGACGGGATGCAGTAACGACGAGATTTTGGTAAACGACGGTAGCGACAATCCTGTTGTAAACAACGGAGAGAAGGTTTACATGGCGGTGAACGTGAAGCTGCCGACTGCGGGAGGAACACGCAGTGAGACCGGAGACGGCGGACAGTCGACCGGCGGAAACGAGGTGGGAAAGGACTACGAGAACAATGTCTTGACGATGCTTATCGTCCTTGCTGACAAGGATAACAAGATTGTCACCTACTCAACGGTGGACAACCTCAATACCGATGACGCCGGTGTGGTGGATAAAGGAGATGGCTCGCTTGAAATAAAGAATGCCACGGTGACAGCCACGGCATCGTTCAAAAAGACGGCAATAGCCACATATTACACGGGAGACCACATGGATGCAGGTACCGGACAGTTGAAGTCGGAATATGCCGATGTCCATGTGTTCACGTTCTGTAATTATACGGAAGATTTGAGAAAAGCGGTGGAAAAGTCAAGCGGTGCCACCACAGACGCGGAGGCCACGGCATGGACAGACGCTGTTTGTACTGTCAACGAGACTAAGACAGGTGTGGCAGGTGTCAACCCCTGGGCAAAGAATGCTGTATTGATGTCCAACAAATCTTTGGAGACAAAGGCCATACCTTCCAGACTCGACGATTGGAATGCTTATGCTTTCGTGACATCGCCTTTCAACCTGTCGGGCAGCAATGCCAATATTAACAACGGCGGGGCAATTAGCGTGGAGCGCTCGGTGGCGCGTTTCGATTTCAAGGACGGCAGTCCGGCGGCGACACCCGCCAATACTTACTATGTAGGTAAGGAAACGGATGCTACACTGATGATGGAACTGACGAAGATGGCTCTTGTGAACATGAGCAAGAAGTTCTATTATCTCCGTAGGGTATCTGACGACGGACTGCCCAGTGGCACCGGCTTCGGTATTTGCGGCAACGAGCATTCTAAAAACTATGTTGTCGACGTGTTCGCTCAGGACAAGTATGACCACAAGGTCGGTGATAATACTGCCGGCAATAAGTTCTCAAACTATTTTAATTTCTGCCTTGGATATGGTGAAAGCCATGCCGACTGGACTATAAATGAGTATGCCCGCAATCAGTGGTTTACATCGGAGATAAGCGAAGTGCTGGGAAATGAAGATGATAATGACGACACTTGGAACAAGCCGGACAGCAAGGGTGATTACAAGATATGGCGCTATGTGACGGAGAATACTGTCCCTGTGGCTCCCAACGGCCAGATACGTCAGAACAACGGCATAACAACGGGTGTGGTTTTCAAGGGTAAGTTTAAGGCGATAGACGGTAAAACGCCTGCCCTTCTGAAGGGTGCCATAGAAAAGGCGGCCGGATATAATAGCGAGACGGAACTTAAAAACGGTGATACCCCGGTGCTATACGTGTTTGATAACACCATATATGTAGATTGGAAAGGTGCTGCGGATGAGAAAGACCCGCAGGATGTCATAGCCAGTGCGTCTGCCGCCGCGGAAGGAACGGCTCTGTTCCGTGCCGTATTCGGAGAGGGTGCCAAGAAAGACGAGACAACCGGTGAGGTGACTCCCGTAGCGGGATCGCTTGCCGACATATATGATAAAAACGGAGGATTTAACGATGACTTCTGTGCCGCGGCGACCAAGGTTGGCTTCACTATGTATGAGGCAAGCTATGATGAGGAAGATGGCGGCGGATACTACTGCTACTATTACTACTGGAACCGCCACAACAACAATGACGACCCGACAGTGATGGGTCCGATGGAATTTGCCGTTGTACGTAACAACGTCTATAAGCTGGCGGTGACGGAGATCGGCAAGTTGGGTCATCCGCGTGTGTCGAAAAACGACCCCGATCCGGTAGACCCCGATACTCCGGATGAGAAAGGCGACCTGTATATCCGTGTTTCGGTTGAGGTCTTGCCGTGGGTTGTCCGTGTGAACGATATTGTCTTTAACTAATCGGACGATGAGAGAAAACAGACGGAATATGATTTCAAGGCTCATCGGCGCGGTTCTCGCCGCGCTGATGACAGCCTCTTTTTCTTCGTGCGAACGCATTTATGAAGACTTGGAGGCCTGTCCGCATGGCGTGTCACTGCGTTTTGTCTATGACTACAACATGGAGTTTGCCAATGCTTTTCCGTCAAAGGTGGATTGCCTTACGCTTCTTGTGTATGACAGTGAGGGCAACTATGTGACGACGATAACGGAAAAAAGCGATGCTTTGGCCAACGAATCATACCGTATGAGACTCAATCTTGCCGCCGGTACCTATCGTTTTGTGGCATACGGCGGCATCGCCTGCGAGCGGAGCTCGTTCTCGATGATACCCGAGCCGGTTGCCGGCTCGCGCCATTCGGACCTACGTGTTGTCATGGATGCCGATTGCCTTACGGTGCAGGAACGTAAGAACCTGCACGGAATGTATTGGGGAGAGCTTACTCTCTCTACCGCAGACCTGTATAGAGAGGGTGTTGTCAAGATGATGAAGAACACCAATAATCTAAGGATAATGCTTCAACAGGTGGACGGTATCAAGGTTGACAATAATGATTACGACTTCTTCATCGAAGACGATAACACTCTTTTCGGACCGGACAACGATTTGATTGCCGCAGGAACGGTTACATACACGCCGTGGACGAAAGGGCAGGCGGTGGTCGGCAGACTGCCGGACGGCAGCGACGTGGAGGCTGCCTATGCCGAGTTGTCCGTTTCCAGACTGATGACGAAAAACAGTCCCAGGCTGATTGTGCGCCGTCATGCCGACGGTTCGGAAGTGATCAACATTCCGTTGAACAATTATCTGCTCGCTTTCAAGAGCGATTTGTATCCTAATATGGGCAAACAGGAATTTCTCGACCGCAAGAGTGAGTGGCCGATGGTATTCTTTCTCGGCCACGACATGGAGTGGATGAGCGCCTATATAAAGATTGAGGACTGGGTTGTAAGGATAAACGATATATCTGGAATATAGATACGAAATGTTTAAGTCCATACATATACATACTATTGTATTATGGCTTTCCACTTTCCTGTTTGCCGGATGCGGCGAGAGCACGGATGACTATGCTTTCGTCGACAGGCCTGTTTGGGTCAATCTGGCTATAAGCGTTTCGATGACCGATGTGTCTTTGCCTGTGGTAAAGACCGTTGCCGATGCCTCTTCGACCGTTGCGGGGAACGTTGCCGATAGCCCGATGCCCGGCACGAGGGCTGCCGAAGACGCTCTTCCGGCCGGCAACAACGAGAAGATCAATACGCTGCGCATCGTCATCGTGCGCCCTGACGGTATTGTGGAATACAACCGTTTTATCAGTCTTTCGTCAGCTGTCGACAGTTATGGTGATGAGAAGTTCGAGGTATTGGGTAACGAGAAGAAGAGAATTTACCTTTTTGTCAACGAGGGCACGGAGATAAAGACGGCCGAAGGCACGATGCGCAAGGTGGTCGATTACGACCTCGCTGCCATAAAGGAGGGTGAGCGGTTTCCGGCCGCCGACATATCAGGCCTGCGCATCAGGCTCGAAGACAATACCGAACAGCTTGCAGGGCCGTTGCCCATGAGCGAGTGTCATGACATCACGGTGGGCGGGACAGACAGCCGTCATGAACTGTTTGTCACCCGTGCCGCGGTCAAGTTCTCTTTCAATATCACCAATAACAGCGGCCGGAACATCGTTCTCAAAGGTCTGACGATAGCCCGGATGGCTAAGGAAGAGTATTATCTTCCGAAGAACACCATCTATAATGATGTCGTGATAGACGGTGTAAACTGCAAGGAAATCACTTCTTACGATGTACCGTCCGATGTCGGTTATTATGAGTATGGCAGCGACAAGGGGCTGAGCGAGACCCTGTCGGCGGGTAGCAAGGTGTCATTGTCACCAATATATCTTCTCGAAGGTAAGTATACGGCGGTCGATGACGAGCGCAACTATTCCATGAAGATATTTTTCGACGGCATGGAACTTGGCGACTGGTTCCCGAAACTGTCGCGCCTTCCCCGCAATACACACGTGATTGTCAACATAACGATAGGCAAGACGGCCGTCGATTGGGATGTAGACGTATTGCCTTATATACCGGTAGACCTTGATCCGGAGTTCGGTTTGTAAAATATCAAGTTCATGTTATTCAGCAAGATGAAACGAAATCTCCTTTATCTTATTATCTCAGCGTTGTTTTTCGTATCGTGTACCGATGATTTGTTTGAAGGCGGCAGCACTATTCCCGAGGGGCAAAGCCTTGTCACGGCGACAGTGGAGTTCAGTCCGTTGGTGCCTGCCCTGAGCGGCAAGACCCGCTCGGAAGGAGATGCCGTAAAGAGCATAAACAGCCTGTGTGTGCTGTTCTACGATGCCGACGGCAATCTGGCATATCACCGTCCGCTGACAGCGGGCGGCACATCGGGTGTTCCGGATACGTATGTAGTGACCGACTCAGCCCGTGTCTCCGATACGGAGAGCGTCACTCCGCACGCCGATCTGACAATGTCTGTGCCTTACGGGCGCTATTATATATATGTGGTGGCCAATATGGGCGATCTCTCCGGCTATGCCGACAGGATAAAGACAGTATCCGGCCTGAAGAGCCTTCCGCTGCGGTGGAATTCCGACGACATATCCGCCAATGGACAGATGCTCGGTCATTTCTGTGATGATAAGACGATAGAAGATACCGCTCCGCTACTCACTATCGACAAGAAAAACACCACTTTCCATTCATGGATACGCCGCGCGGCCTCCAAGGTGACTGTGGCTTACGACGGCTCGAAACTCGAAGAGGGTGTGTTCATCTATCTGAAGTCGGTACAGATAAAGGATATTCCGCTCAACTGTCCGCTCGGTTACAGTAATGAGCCGGGCGAGAACGATCGGCTCATTCCCGATGGTGAGACCATCACGTATGGAACAGGCACTAACTACGATGAGTTCTGGCCGGCAAGAATAACCAAGGGACGTGCATACTATCCTTATGATAAGGATACATACGGGCTTAGTGCCGACGCACATACGGAGAAAGCCGAGGCACTGTATTTCTATGAGAACATGCAGGGCGAGGGCGAGAGCAAGAAACAAGACTGGAAAGATCCGGGACACATCACCTATCCTGAGGGCAACGATCCCTCAAAGCCGGGATTTAAGGATAACAAGAAGTACGGCACGTATATAGAAGTGAAGGCGTTTTACCGCTCGATCAATTCCGACCGTGTGGGCAGCGGCGACATCGTCTATCGCTTCATGCTCGGAAAAGACACCGAAAAAGATTATAATGCCGAGCGCAACCACCACTATCGCCTTACGCTTAAGTTCAACAGATACGCTAACGACGTAGACTGGCATATCGACTACGAAGAGGAAATGCCGGGAGTGGAGATACCCGATCCGTATTTCATCTCGTATCTCTATAACCACTCGATGATGTTGCCCTTTAAGATAAACACCGGCTCATATAAGGTTGATAAAATCGTGGCGCATATCGACTCGAATGCCTGGGCTCCGTATAATCCTGATAAAGATTTCGAATATTGTAAAGAAGCAGATCCCGATGTATATCCGAATTTGCCGGCCGATAGATGGAAAGGCTTTCTTTCCTTGAAGAAGACTGTGGGGCTAAATATAGACGATAACGGTGTATTTGAAAATAAAAAATTGGGCGACAGGGAATATCCTTATGTGGATAACGGTAATCTGGTCGGAAGCCTGGATTCGGGACAATACCGGGTCGTGACTGATCCGGAGGCGAAAACCGTTACATACCATATACCGTTGTTCACGCGTGAGAAACTGTTGGTGACAACTACGTCATTGACCGGTAATAATCCGTATGAGGCATACAGGCGCAAGGCTGTGCTAAATTTAGATGTCAAACTTAAAGATGCGGAGAATAATTTGCGTATCGTCAAGGCAAAGACGCATATAATGCAGGTGCGTCGTATTACAAATCCCAAAGGGGTGTGGCGCAGGCATGACAATATAAAACCGTTTCGTGTGGTTCTTAAGCACAGACTTAGTGAAACAGCAAAAGACTATTCTACATTTACTTCCGAGGGGCCGTGGAAAGCTTATGTTGTCACAGGTGACCGCCAAACCATTCATTTGGATGGAGATACCGTGAAAGGCTCTACGGGAACACCTGTAGACTTTAAAATTCGTTTTAAAGGCTGTGGAGAAAAGGAAACACGCTGTGCCATTATTCGTGTTGAGTACAATAATTATAGTTGCTACCATCTCATATTCGTATGTCAGGGCAGTGCGCCGATAGAGTTGATTAAAGGTGGGGCAAAGTGGCATCTTTGCAATATGCGTACCGGAACGGAAGAAGCAGGGCAACCTACCGAAGAAGGCTCCATGTTTAAGTTCGGAAACTGGGATACCCCTATTGACGCCAAAAGTAACGTTAATGATCTTGGTAATTGGAATACGAGAAATGTGCAACCGAAAGATTTCGCTAACCATGCAAATACAGATTTTATAATAGCGGGAAAGTCTGGGACAATGAAATGGAGTGAGATAAGAGCCGCGAACCATAGTGGAGAATTTGTCAATCCGGTTGTAAACGGAAAGGAGATACAGGTTGCTACATATGAAGATTATGCCGCACTGTTGGGTGATTCCAGTATAGCTCAAGGTTACGGAGTGCTTTACGGTGACGATGCAGACTCAACCCTGTCTGATGTGGACGAGGTATATGGATATTGTTATGACAATGAAGGCAAAGGGTATGGAATGCGCGGTTGCTTTGTCTACAACAAGTCTTTGACAGATTCTCATGGTGGCAGGAATGTATTTTTCCCTATGGGCAGGTCCGGGTACGGACATCGTAAGCATTCGGAAATAGAACTTTGGAAAAACAAAGAAAAGTTCACAGCTGTGCTTAGATATTCTGCAGGTCAGACACAAGTAATAGGAAATCCGACGGGTCGTCCTCTTTTTTATGATTTTTACAAGCGACCCGGTGCTACCTATTGGTTAGGCAAGAGATTCGGATCAGAAACGAGAGGTACCATTGGTTGGGATATTAATTATTATACGTTGGATTTTAATATTTTGGGTATCAATAATCTGTTTGATAATCCCTTTAAACCAGGTAGTAGTACTGATAAAGAGAATTTAGAAGACGTGAGCCATGCTTGTTTTGTTCGCTGCATTGAAAAAAAACAGTCTTCTCGTTGAAAATGATTGTCAATGAAGCCAAATAATTCCGTGACGGTAAAGGCCGTGATGCTCATCCCTGTGACGCTTGCTTATGGTTTAACATGCGTTGCCGGCATGCACGGTCCGTGCGGTACAGGCTTTTTGAGTGCTGAAGTCTCCGATTCTGTTGCCGCCGTAGCCGACCTTCCGTTGCCTGCCGTTCCCGACACACTCCGTGTTCCGACGGAACGTGCCGCATACGTGGCGGCACATTTCTGGGATGCTCTCGACTTTTCCGACACGTTGCGTTGCCGCGACGAGCGGTTCATGGAGCGTAATCTCGTAAACTTCTTTTCTCTATTCCCACATGCTGATACTGCCGCCGTGGAGCGTTCGGTGGATTTGCTCATGCGCCGTGCCGGTGCCGACACCGCGGCGTATACGTCGCTTTGCCGGCTTGCCGCCAAGTATCTGTATGAAAAAGCTTCGCCCATGCGTGACGAGCGGTATTATTCCATGTTTCTGAAGAATGCCGCAAAATCGCCCGTTATCGGTGCCGCCGGCCGTGACCGGGCCTCATTTCTTCTCGATGCGATAAGCAAGAACCGTCCGGAAACCGTGGCGGCTGATTTCGCTTTTATTACCCGCGACGGCCTGCCGGCCACTCTCATGCAGATGCCTGCCCGCATCACAATCCTCATTTTCTACGACCCCGACTGCGACCATTGCGCCACTGTTGTATCACGTCTTTCGGCCGAAGCCTCGCTGCGCCGTCTTGCCAAGGAGGAACAGCTCGCCGTGCTTGCCTTATATGCCGATGGTGACACCGCTACGTGGCAACGCACGAAGCATGCCATGCCCGATTGGTGGACCGTGGGGCTTGACACCGGCGACATATCACGGCGTGACCTTTATTTCATGCCCGAGATGCCGTCGCTCTATCTGCTCGGGGCCGACAAGACCGTGCTTCTGAAAGACGCCTCGGCCGACGAGATAGTCAAAGCGGTAGACGATATGTTTTCAGGTGTGCGTTGATTGTGAAAATAATGTTACGGATTTTACACTGTGTTTTCTCTTGAAATAGAAACTCCTGCGCGATACCGGTGATTGTTCCGAGTCTTTTTTCGTGTCTCCGGTCTGAGGTGTGACGATTTTCATACTTATACAATAAATAAATGTATTTCACGTTATATATACGTGTTTAAACGATATATCGTAATATTATGTGTCTTTGCCCTTGCCTCGCAGTGGGCAAGAGGGCAGTATGACCCTTCCTTTTCCCACTATTGGGCGATGGAACCGTCGTTCAATCCGGCAGCTGTGGGCAAGGAGTCGAAGATTAACGTTACTGCCGCATACGCCATGGCTCTCACCGGATTTGAGAATAATCCCCGCACAATGTATGCCGGAGGCGATTTGCCTTTCTTTTTTCTCAAATCGTATCATGGAGTGGGAGCGCAGTTCATGAGCGACGATATCGGTCTTTTCTCTCACAAGAAATTTGCCTTGCAGTATGCTTTCCGGCATAAGCTGTTCGGCGGAATGCTCGGCGCCGGTATCCATTTGGGGCTGCTGAGCGAGAATTTCGACGGGTCGAAGGTGGACACGGACACGCCTGACGATCCGGCATTCCCCTCATCAGAGGTCACCGGGACGGGGCTTGACCTCGGCGCCGGTCTCTACTATACTCATCGAAACTGGTATGCCGGCCTGTCTGTCATGCACATCAACGGCCCTGAGATAGAACTCGGCGAGCGGCAAAACTTCAAGATCGACGCTGCATATTATTTGACAGGCGGATACAATATTAAGCTGAGAAATCCGTTTCTAACAATACATCCGTCACTCTTGGCGCGTACAGACGGCAATGCCTATCGGGTGGATGTGTCCGGTAGGGTGAAGTATACCAACGACAAGAAGGTGATGTATGCCGGCCTGTCTTACAGCCCAGCCAACTCTGTGACGGTGATGATAGGCGGCGACTTCCACGGAGTGAGTCTCGGTTACAGTTACGAGATATACACCTCGGCCATCAGCATAGGCAACGGCGGGCATGAGCTGTTCATGAGCTACCGTACCGACGTGAATCTGGGCAAGAAAGGACGCAACAAGCATAAAAGCGTAAGAATACTATAAACAAAAGTGTGAGAACAGCTAAATTATGAATATGAGAAAGAGCATCATACTCCTTTGTGCCATTGGCACGCTCGCGCTCGCGAGCTGTTTTGGCGGCAAGACGGCCACGGCTTCGGGCGGAGAGGTGACCGGCACCGGAGGCAGAGCCTTCACGGAGCCTACGCCATACGGCATGACCCTCGTCAAGCGCGGTCACCTCAGGATGGGAATAGAGAAGCAAGACAGCCTCTGGGGCAAGCAGACACCGGTGAAAGACATCTCGGTCGAAGGCTTCTGGATGGACGAGACGGAGATCACCAACTCACAATACCGCCAGTTTGTATACTACGTGCGCGATTCCATCATCCGCGAGCGGCTCGCCGATCCGGCCTACGGAGGCGATGAGACATACAAGATAGAGGAAGACAAGAACGGAGATCCCGTCAAGCCGTATCTCAACTGGAAGAAAGCGTTGCCACGCAAGCCCAACGAGGACGAGCAGCGGGCGATAGAGAGCGTATATGTCACAAACCCGGTGACGGGCGAGAAGATGCTCGACGCAAGCCAGATGAACTATCGCTATGAGGTATACGACTATACCGAGGCGGCCAAGCGCAAGTATCGTCTTGACCCGAGAGAGCGTAATCTCAACACCGATATAAGCGTAGATCCTGCCCGGCAGGTGTGGATATCGAAAGACACGGCATATATCGACGATGAGGGACGCATCATAAGCCAGACTATCAACAGGCCGCTCAGCGGGCCGTGGGATTTTCTCAATACATATATAGTGAACATATATCCCGACACGACGTGCTGGGTGAACGACTTCCCCAATGCCGACAACGAGACATACATGCGTCTCTATTTCAGCAATCCGGCATACAACGGCTATCCGGTGGTGGGAGTCACATGGGAGCAGGCCAACGCCTTCTGCGCATGGCGCACCGAATATCTGCTCAGAGGACTCGGCGCTGCGGCCCGCTATGTGCAGCGTTACCGCCTGCCCACAGAGGCCGAGTGGGAGTTTGCCGCGCGTGGCAAAGACCAGAACGAGTTTCCGTGGGAAGACGAGCAGGTGGTGAGCGGCAAGGGATGCTTCTTCGCCAACTTCAAGCCCGACAACGGAAACTATACGAAAGACGGCAATCTGATAACCAGCAAGGTGGGTATATACACGGCCAACAGTAACGGACTGTTTGACATGGCGGGTAATGTGGCCGAGTGGACAAGCACCGTGTATACCGAGGCGGGAGTGGAAGCGATGAACGACATCAATCCTCAGCTGAAATACAACGCCGCCAAGGAAGATCCGTACAGACTGAAAAAGAAGAGCGTGCGCGGCGGCTCGTGGAAAGATCCCGAGTCATATATCCGTTCGGCATGGCGCTCGTCTGAATATCAGAACCAGCCACGCTCGTACATCGGCTTCCGCTGTGTGCGCAGTCTGGCCAATACAACAAGTGAGAAATCTAAAAAATCGAAGAAGAGATGACAGAATACAGCAAATATAATGTAGTCTACCGGTTGCAGAAATGGCTCGACAGCGTGCCGGGACAGACATTCATGAACTATGCTTACAGTTGGGGCGCGTCTATCGTTATCCTCGGTACGATGTTCAAGCTGACCCACCTTCCGGGTGCCAACATTATGTTGTATCTCGGCATGGGCACCGAGGTGGTGGTGTTCTTCATATCGGCTTTCGACCGTCCGTTCGACAAAACGGCCGACGGCAAGGACCTGCCCACGCATGTGACGGATGAGGAAGATGACAGCATTGCCGGTGAGACCGGTACAGATGCAAGCATTGCTGCGGGAACCCGGGCGGGCGGCACTATAATAATAGGTGGTGTCAGCTGTATGGCGGCAGATGGAATGCCGGTGGCCGGTGGCGACAGACAGACAGACGTTTCCGGCGGTGCGGAGGCATGGATACGGCAGCAACAGCAGGTATCGCCAGAGATGGAGGAGGCCACGAGCAACTATGTGGACGAGTTGAACAAGCTCACCGAGATGCTTGCCAAGGTGTCGGAGCAGAGCCAGCGGCTCACCCGCGACTCCGAGGAAATGGAAAACCTCAACCGCACGCTCACCGGTATATGCAAGGTATACGAAATGCAGCTTAAGGGAGCGAGCGCACAGATAGGCACTATCGACCAGATTAACGAGCAGTCGCGCCGTATGGCCGAACAGATAGCCGAATTGAACAAGATATACGCCCGCATGATAGAGGCGATGACCGTAAACATGAAGAGCGTCAACGTTTAAGACCAAAAGCTTATGGCAATAAAGAAAAGACCGGTGTCTCCGCGCCAGAAGATGATAAACCTTATGTATGTCGTCTTGATGGCAATGCTTGCGCTGAACGTGTCGACGGAAGTGCTCAACGGCTTCTCCATAGTGGAAGACAGCCTCAACCGCACCACCGCCAACTCGTCGAAGGAGAATCAGGTCGTATATGATGACTTCGAGGCGCAGATGAAGGCGAACCCCGCCAAGGTGAAGGCGTGGTTTGACAAGGCGCGTGAGGTGAAGCGCATGAGCGACTCGTTGTATAACTTTGCCGACGAACTGAAAGCCGCCATCGTGGCCGAGGCCGACGGAAAGAACTTTGACGTGAGGAACATCAGGAACAAAGAGAATCTCGAGGCGGCCAATCAGGTGATGCTGTCGCCTGGGCGTGGACGTGGAGCCGAACTTTACAAAGCTGTCAATTCGTTCAGGAACAGAATCGTGAAGATGATTACCGACCCTGCCAGACGTGCGGCAATAAACGACAATCTGGCTACGGTAATACCGAAAAACGCCACCGCAATGGGGAAAAACTGGCAGGAATACATGTTCGAGGATATGCCCGTGGCAGCGGCGGTGACGCTGCTTTCCAAGTTGCAGAGCGACATACGGTATGCCGAGGGTGAGGTACTTCACACGCTCGTGGCTAATATCGACGTGAAGGATATACGCGTTAACTCTCTTAATGCCTTTGTCATACCCAATTCGCAGACTATCGTGCGGGGAGACAAATTCTCGGCGCAGATTGTAATGGCGGCGGTGGATACCACGCAGGTACCTGATATATACATAGGAAACAGGAAAGTAGACCTGAGCGGCGGACTGTATGAGACGGTATGCAGCCGCACCGGTGACTTCACGCTTGCCGGATATATGGAGGTTGTCAACGGCGGCGGTGAGCGGATAAGGCGTGATTTCAGCCAGAAATATACCGTAGTGGATCCGAGCGCCACGGTGTCGGCCGACCTTATGAACGTGCTCTATGCCGGATACAGCAACCCGATAAGCATCAGCGTTCCTGGCGTACCGCTCAGCAAGGTCACGGCCTCGATAAGCGGAGGGACACTCACACCGGTAGGACCGGGCAGGTACATAGCACGCCCTTCGGTGGTGGGCAAGGATGTGACGATAACGGTAATGTCTACCAATACGGGACGCGCCCAGCAGATGGGACAGTATACTTTCCGTGTGCGTAAGTTGCCCGACCCGACAGCATATATAGCCATGGCCGATGAACACGGCAACCCGACACGGTATAAGGGTGGCGCGCTAAGTAAGGCGTCGTTGCTCGGTGCTGCGGGAATAGGAGCCGCAATAGACGACGGAATACTTGACATCGGTTTCAAGGTTCTCGGTTTTGAGACGGTATTCTTCGACAATATGGGTAATGCTGTGCCGATGGTGAGCGAAGGAGACCGGTTCTCCGCACGGCAAAAGGATACATTCCGCAAACTGACCCGCAACCGGCGCTTTTACATATCGCGCGTAACAGCAGTGGGACCGGATGGAATACAGCGTAAGTTGCAGGCTTCGATGGAAGTGATAGTGAAGTGATATTGAAAACAAAAAGAATTTATATATATATGAAAAGACTATTGTTCATATTTGCCATAACGCTTGCGGTTGTGTCGGCTGCGGCACAGCCCAAGGCTCGCCGTAATGCCGAGAAGCAGGCTGCCGCAGCCCGTCAGGGTGCACCGCAGTTGTCGCAGCGTGCGCAACTGATGTTTCCAACGGCGATAGACATGCCTGAGGATGTGGTGTGGCGCCGTGACATATATCGGGAGATAGATCTCAACAAGGATGTCAATGCGGGTCTTTACTATCCCGTGGAGCCGATAGACAAGCAGTTGAACCTGTTCACATTCGTGTTCAAACTTGCCCTTAACGGATATATTCCTGTATACGAGTACAGGCTCGACGGCAGCGAGGTGTTCAGTGATGCGGCCAAGGTGAAGATAAAGACAGTGCTCGACAACTATCATATATTCTATGAGGAGAAAGACGGTAAGTTGCGGGTGGATAACAGTGATATACCTTCGGCCGAAGTAAAACTGTATTACCTGAAAGAAAGCGCATATTATGATCAGGCCAACTCGACTTTCCATCGCAAGGTGTTGGCTTTCTGTCCGGTGATGATGCGTGAAGACGATTTCGGCGGAGATGCATCCAAATATCCGTTGTTCTGGGTTAAGTACAGTGACGTGGAACCTTTCCTCACAAGGCAGACCGTGATGACGAGCAATCTGAACAACGCCGCCACCATGACGATGGCCGACTTCTTCACGCTTACCAAGTATGAGGGCAAGATATACAAGACCAACAACATGCTCGGCCGCACGCTCGCGCAGTATTGCACCACAGACTCGGCGATGGCGAAAGAGCAGCGTAAGATAGAGGGGGAACTGACCTCGTTTGAGAAAAATATCTTCGGGGATCAGGCAAAGAAAGATTCTCTCGACAGCATAGCCAACCTCGACCCCAAAGCGGCCGCCAAAGCACGGAAGGTATCGCGCCGCAGCGGTTCGAAATCGGAAACGGAGAAAACGACGAAAGTACGCCGTCGCAGCTCATCGCCACGGTCGTCGGGCGGCTCTTCGGCAGCCCGTGTTACCGTCCGCCGCCAGAGACATTGAAAAGTCTGTATGGTGCGGTAATGAACATCAGACCGTCAATAAGTGCGTAAAAATATATCATCCAATACATATAAACTATTGTAGCATAACATTTAAACCGTTATTATATGAAAAAGATTTTTACTATTATGGCTCTTGCCGCAGCCTTGGTTTCAGCGGCTCCCGCTAAGGCACAGATTAAGTTGGGACTCAAAGGTGGTCTTAATGTGACAAGCATGAGTTTTGACAAAGAAGTTTTTAATGGCTCAAATCAAACGGGATTTTTCGTAGGTCCTACCGTGAAAGTTACTCTTCCGCTCGTAGGTCTCGGTCTTGACGCCGCCGCACTCTATGATCAGCGTGATATTGAATCGAAAGATGAAGACGGAGCAGAGACAATATCCCAGAAGAACATCAACATTCCTATCAACCTGCGTTACGGCATAGGCCTGGGAAGTATGGCAAGTATTTATTTCGCTGCCGGTCCTCAGTTCGGTTTCAATGTGGGCCAGAAGAACTTCTTTGATGGCGATTTTGAGATGAAGAAGTCAAACCTGAGCGTCAATCTTGGCGCAGGCGTTTCACTCGTCAACCATGTTGAGATTGGATTTACATATAACATCGCATGCGGTAAAACGGGTGAGTTCAATATTTGGGAATCTGTCGGTAATCAGGTCTTTCATCGTACTAAGAGCGCTCGCATGAACGCATGGCAGATTTCAGCTGCTTACTATTTCTGAAATCAATAGCTTTTAAATACCATAATGAAAGGCGCAACCCGTGAGGGCTGCGCCTTTTGCTTGATGTCGTGGTACGTAGTATCGTTTATTATTTTAATATGGTGACGGCTTTTCGGGCATTCTCGTCATTAGGATCTATGTCCAGGACTTTTTGGAAATAGGCTTTCGACATCTTTATATCCGACTTTTTCTTTCTTAGATAGTAGTTTGCCATATAGTTGTACGCAGTAACCAGACGTGCGTTGTCTGTTGTGTTCCGCTCTGCTTTAGCCAGCATCACGCTTATTAACTGTTCCGCAATCGGCCCGGCCAGTCCGGCATCAAAATCTCCTTGTTCAATCTTTGAGTTTATTACCAGTCTGTTAATCAAGGCAAAATCAATGTTGTTTGGGAACTTATCGGCCATCTCTTTATATATGGCATCGGCTTCTTTATATGCTTGCAGTTTCTCTTCACCGTTAAGCTCTTTCGATTGCTCTAAATACATTCCGGCATATTCGCTGAGATCATAGGCGGTTATAGTTCCGAGTTCGCCTTTCTTTTGCATATATGACTCGTATTCTCTCTTCGCGCTTGCCCAGTCTCCCATATCCTTCCGGCATTGTGCGATAAGCAGATATACCGGCAGTTTCTTTTCGTCGCTTATCGAATCGTTGCCGGTCAGTTGCCTTGAAACGGATATGGCCTTATCGTACTTTTGGGTATTCCGGTAGGCTCTCGCCAAATTCCAATAATCATCGAGTGATATTTTCGTGCTGTCCGATTTTAATAATGCTTCTCCGAATAATACTACGTCACTCCATCTTTGCAAGTTGAAATTTGCCATCATTGCCAGTCTGTTGAAACTTCCGTTCACTGGATGATATTTCTTAATACCGAACTTGGCAACCTCGATGGCTTTGACATAGTCTTTGCTGTTGGCATATAGCATGATACCGAATGATTCCAATTTCGCCTTTGGAATATAATCAAGATTGCACTTGCCGTAAAACTCAATACTCTTTCCGTATGCTTCCTTTTGTTCTTCGCTGTCGGCTTCCATATTGTCGCCGATTCTTTCATACATCTTTGCCAGTTCGAGGTTTACCGGATAATCAGGGTTATGCGTCAGCAACTCTTCTATTTTCCTTTGCGATTTGGCTGGATCTTTCATGCTTATGAGTTTGGCGTATGCCAGATAGCATTCGGGAGCGGCAGGATCAGTATGGATTCCCCGCTCATACCATCCGATGGCTTTGGCGGTGTCTTTTGCCGATTCCTCTATTTCACCGCCAAGCAGATATGCCGGTGAATATTTGCTGTTTATGGATAATGCGATATTCAGATACCTGTGTGCCATTGCCGTGTCGCGCTGGTTGTATAGATATGCGTCTGCAATTCCCACCGCAACCTCGGGGTTTTTCTTGAATTTATCACATAGCTCATCCATGATGGGTGCCGTATATTTGGGTGCATACTTCTTGATAACGGCTCTTGCGGCGCCGACTGTCGCCTTGGCGCTTGACTGCGCCAAGGCTGTTGAACAGCATGTTATCGCCATTGCGGTGCAGATTAATACATTATTTCTCATCTGTACATTTGTTTTGTTACGTGTGTGTTGAAGCTGTATCTTACGCCAATGTTGATGCTTTCAATGATCCTGCCTTTTTGAAAATCGATCGTTTTCATGTCGGTAGTGCCGAGCATGTAGATTACAGGCTTTGCCACAAGGGCTATTTTGTTGTTTAGCTGATAGTGAAGCTGCAGGCCGGCATGTGCGCCTATGCCGAGTTTCGTTTTCGGATTTTCGGCTATTTCAATGACGTGTCCTTTTCTTACCGGTTGTGTGCCGTCGAGTGACGATGAGTGACTGAGTGTGAATATTGCGGTAGGGCCTGCGATGATGTTGACTCCGAATTTATTGCTGCTGCTGAATCCGACGAACAGGCTTCCGAGGTCGATACCGTATCCGACGGACAGCAGTCCGAGCGAATACTCATGTCCCAACAGCCCGTTTGCCGATATGCGTGTCTTTTCCGGTTCTTCGGCCATCATGTTCAGGTCGTAATACTTGCCGAGTGTTCTACCTGATATGGTGAGATATTCGAATGATGCGTTCAACGATGAAATGGTGTTGAAGTTGTATTCTCCGAAAATCATGGCGTTCCATGGTATGGAAGAGGCACCGTCGAGGTTCGTTTTGGTATGTGTGATGTTGAAACCTCCCGCCACACCGACACTCAGACGGTTTTTCATGGTGACGGCTTTTTGCTCGTCACGACCGGTCTGCCTTCTGAATGCCTTGCCGCATGTAAGTACTGTGAGGCCGACATTGACGTTGAGACCGTCGTCGCTGAAGCTCTTGTTCCACTTCACATTGCTGTAAGGGATGTTGTAAACGTAATGTGTATAGCGTGGCTCGACAAACAATTGCAGGCCGTTGCCGAGTTTTTTCCACAGATGTATGCCTGCGGTATATGCCTCGCTGTTGCAATTCAGTCTCTCTGCCTGGTATTTGACCATACGGCCGTACATGCCACCGGCTACGAGATATGCGCCCATGTCGCTGTCCCAATCGAAGTCTTTGAGGAAACCGAGCGGGTTGAACATAGCCTCGGCACGTACACCGGCATAGACATTGCTCAGGTTTTGGGTATATATATTGTCATCGGTGCCAAGTTTGACAGGCTCTTGGTTCCAACGTGTGGAAGAAAGTTCTCCGGTCAGCCGCAGGCCTACGACCGGTGAAAACCATTTGCCCACGCCCACGGCAATGTTGCTGCCCAAGGTCTGCCCGATGCCGAGAGTTGGGGAGCTTATCATGGATATGCCCGTGGAGAACTCGGCAATCCAAGGCACACGCCACGATGCGGGTTCCAAGTTTTCGGACAATATGATGTCATCGGGAACTTTACTCATGTATCTCAGGCGGGCTTGTGCCGACAGGTTGTTGTGCAGGTAGTAAACGTAGCTTATATTGGCTCCGTAGAACATGTCGGTCTTGCGCCAGTTCCTGTTTGTGTTCAAGTCCATCTTGTCTGTCGAAAAGCCGAAGTAAGGTTCGAAGTTGATATATCCCTGCGGGCCGGTGAAAAATTTAACCTGCATGCCGAGATGAACCTCGGCCGACATGCCGCTGCGTATATCCTTGCCGAGTCGTGAATGATGCACGCCCACCCCCACGAGTGTGGAGAAGTCGGCAAGGCGTGTAGGGTCATATCCTGTGAAATAAGAAGAAAGCGAGAATAGGTGGTCGACCGTCGCTCCTAACCGATTGAAGGATATATCGCGGTCTTGCTGGTATCCGAATGAGTTTTGAAGGATGACTCGCACCGAGTGATACTCGGTGAACTCTTTGCCGGCACCGAGCTGGATGGTTGTCAGTGTGTTGAAGCGATAACCTTTTTCGGGAGCGACCATCTGCGTGGTTCCAAGTCCGAAAAGGATATAAAGATGATCGTTGAGTCTTTTCGTGAATTGGTCTCCGTGGCCGTGATACCGCTTGTCGAGCACGTATCTCAGTGCGTTGAAGTTGTTGGCGGTGTTCAGGCGGCTTTTGCCGACGGTATCGTTGTCGCTCTCTTCAATGTCATCGAGTGCGATGGTGTCGTTGCCAAGTTCCGTCATAGTCGGTTGCATAGTGCTTGCTTGCGCTCCGATGGCTATGCCGATGAGTGACAGCAGTAATGTTGCGGCCTTACTTTTCATTGGTGTTTGTTTCTTTTTCTTCATTTGTTTCCGGTTCGGTCTCCGTGCCGTTGTCATTTTCGTCTTTTGTGGTTTCGGGCTTTTCGCCTTTGCCGGTCGTCTGCCGTCCTGACTGTTCGTCGGTTTCACGTTGTTCCATGAGCAGCTTGAACAGTTTGCGATATGCCGGTATGTTCTTTTTCTTGTATTTGTAAATTTTTCGTGTTTCGTCGGGTACGTTACCTTCATTGAAATAGTAACGCTTGTATTTCGGCTCGATATCGAACGAGTGTTGGAAGTAAGCGAGATAGTGGGGTATGCTGTCCAATTTGATGCCGTCGTCCTCAACTTGTTGTTTCGGATTTCTGAGCGCTTCCGCTTCCTCTGGGTGTTCCTTGACATACAGATTATACTCGGCATATTTTTTCGGGTCGGTAATCATCAGGATTGACAGCTCGTCTTCCGACATTAGCCTGAAACCGTTACCAAGGTCATCACCTGTCGTATCATCATGTCTTATTTTCGGCTCTTTGCCTGCTTCCTTGCTCCAGATGATTCCTTTAAGATACCATTTCTTCGGATTGTTGTCGTCCATTTTGTCTATTATAGGCTCTACATCCTTGCGGGTCTTGCCGAGGCTCTCATGCAGTTCGGAGAAAAGTATGGCGCGGTTGTCTTTGTTTGTATTCAGCACCATATTGAATGCCTGTTCGAATTTTGCCGCATCATTTCCGTCGAGTTGGCCGCCGATGCCGAGAAATATGTTACGCACGAAAAAGAGTACTTGTGACAACTGTGCGCTTTTCACTGTCTTTGAACCTACAAAATCGATAAGCGTCTCGGCTGTGTCGAGTTTCAGTTCCTGAAAATACTGTATGGCCTGGTTTATGAGTATTTCGTGACGGTTGATGACAGAAGAAGTATAGGCGTCGATATGTCTTTCTTTGTCGACGGCCTGCACTTTCCAATCGATAAACGGGCGTAGCACTTCAAGGTCGGGCATTCCGCGGCGTATGTTGAGCAATGCCATCTTGTTGGCTATATATGGCGACATCTTCAAAACCTCGTATCCGTCTTGTCTCACCATGTGGCGATAAGCGATCATCGTGAGCGTGTCGACCTCTGCGCTGTCGGTTATTTCGTTGAAAAGATTATAGAAATCACCGTCTGACAAGTCGTCTTTCGCTCCGTTGATGAAATCTTTTTTATGAGTGTAATATGTCTCGACGGCTTCTTCGGGAGTAAGAACACGTTTGTCTATATACTGGTAGCTGCATTTCATGTTACGCATTGAGGCCAGTATCGGTTCTATATCGCTTTCATAGAAAGGTAGGTTTTTGATTTGCGGATAAGCCATGTTGGGGTCGGGCAGTCCTGATATGAGATTGTTGAGCATTGATGCTTTAGTGGTGTCTCGGGCCGCAAGCTGCGTAACAACGTTTTCCCAAGTGAAAATTTTTGTCTCAGTGCTTACGGATGCATCTTGTCCGCGTACTGCTCTTCTCAATATTCCGGCAGCGAAATTGGTACGTTCGCGGGCTAAGGCGGCGTTTCGTTCTCTGCTGCCTTCGGGTGACGATGAACCTGTTACCTTAACGCTGAATAACAGATTGCCGTATGATTTCAACTCGCGTCCCATCTTTCCGAACTCTTCCATATTGGCCGAATCAGGTGTCAGTTCACTCTTTCCCGTGACAAATTTTATATTAAGTGTTCTCGTCACGTCGTGGGCGCGTTGCTCGGCATTCTCTTTAAAATCTTCGGTGAGCGGAATATCTTCGGCTGCCATGGTGAAATCGAGAAATTTCAATGGCCTGAACGAAAGGCATGAGCCTGTTCCCTCGCCGCCGTTGTTATAGAAGACATGGTGGTAGTCTTCGAGGATAGCGTAATATACGCCTTTGTATGTCTTGTCTTTGTCGGGCTTGCGGAATACAACCTGTGTGTCTATCCGGAGGTATTGCCCGTTGAGCACGGGACTTGGATTATAGTACTGTGCGAGCGAGTCGTTTTCATCGTAATCGAAAGCCATGCGTTTGTCTTGCAGTTCGTGGTATTTGGCTCCCTCATATACAAGCGGCGTGAGATAGCTCACGGTATCTTCCGTCTGGCAGTCGATCGCCATGGGCTGTATGATAAGGCGCGAATTATCGCCCGCCCAGCCTTCGGGCAATTCGAGATTGACGTTGAGTGACACCTCAAAACCATTGTCTTGTCCGGGGACTTTCTTTATTCTCGGGCCTGTAAACTTGTTCTTGCCTCTTACCTCAACGTCGCGTAGAGATTTTTCGTCTTTCATCTCTATTTGATATTCGGTTTTTCCTTTCTCCACGTTGACGATATCCAGTAGGTGTATGACATTGTCTGTATAGTGGACGAGAATGGCCTGGCCTTCAAATGCCTCGAACTTAAACTGTCCGTTGGGCCTTGATTTGCTCCATGTGATACCCAATTTGGTTATGGCGTTGTTCCATTCGTTTCCAGTGGCATCGGGTTGTTCCTCAGCCGTGGCGGCTGTCTTCAATATGTTACGCGCGTTTTCGGCCTGTCTTTTGTTTTTGTAGATATGGAAAGAAACAGTCTCGTGTTTCTTGTCGTTGGATTTTATTATTGTTGTCCGGCATGTGCCTATTACCACGTTTTGTGCATTGGCCGTGATGCCGAATGGCATCAACAGGCCTATTAGCACAAATCTGATATTATATATTGCTTGTGTTAGTTGCATGGAGATATTATTTGAGTATATATGTAACGGACACGCCTATTCTTGTCGGCAGTATGTAATAGCCTTTTGCATTGGTGCGTTGTTCGCCGTTGACGGAATAGTCCGTATCGTACTTATCGCCTACATAATATTCTTTGTGATTGTATGTTATCAGGCCGAAGCCTGCATGGCAATCGATATTCACCCTCTTGGTGAGCGAGAAAACATATCCGAAGGTCATGCCTACACCCAATCCGATACCTTCGTAAACCTTTCCGGACCATGTTATGTCGTATGAGGCGGCCAGTCCGCCGATACCGATAAACTCGCGGTGCATGGGCCGGCCGGAGAAATAATAGCGATATTCGGGTTGTACTCCCAATATGTGCATCGTCTTCCCCCAGGGATTACGGTTGAACAGCGTGTTCAGTCCCACCGTGGAGCGCTCGCCAACAACAAGTTCGGCACCAAGCGAAGGCGTTTGTGCCAGATCCATGAGCAGGTCTGTGTTCACAGCCACAATCTGGGCTTTGATTTGCGAACACATCGTTGCCAATGCAATGATGAGGAGTAATCGTTTCATGATTTTTATTCTTGGATAATGTTTTGTCTTTATTGTTTTTAATCTGCTTGTGTGCCCGAGAGAGGCACACAAGCAGATTGATAGTGAGATATGGTTCTGTTTGTATTAATATTGAACATCATATTCCTTGTCGTCTGTAATCCACGGCGCGAGGGTGGCATTGAGACGGATATCCTCTGGAGAATATATTGTGAGTACGACATTGTATAGTGTTCCGGCCTTTGTGAATTTACCTTCCTCGGAGGTCAATACCGCATCGGGAAACACGTCAAGCATTTTCTCTTCACCACCGGTTGCTTGAGCCAGTGTTATCCTCACTCTGTACTGCTGTTTCAGGCCGTTTGCACCATCCGTGTTCAGTGGAGGCAGCATAATGCCTTGACCCAGTTCCTGTTTGGTTTCCGAAACCCGAACCGGTACGAATTCGCCGTCATTATCGCCACGCACGGTGTACTTGGTATCGGTAGCTTCCGTGATGCTGAGAGTGCCGTTGGCCTCTTTGTCGGTGGACGCGACGACGAGGCGTACTTTCTCCGGAACGTCACAGACCTCGACCTTCTTGATGATCAGGTCTTTGGCTTTTTCATCGACAACCCCGCCTTTCATTCCTGCGATGCAATGAAACTGCACCTGGATGAGTTTATGTTCAAAAGCCATTTTGGCGGATGTGTTGATGTTTGCCGTTTCGCGGAAATACTTGGCACTGTATGCGTTTGGTGCGGTGTTGTCCGTATAACCGTGAATGACGTCTTCCTTGCCGGTGATGGGAATATCGGCATACACATTGTTGGCGTCGCCTGTTATCTCTGTTGTTCTCGGATAATAGCCGTAGAACTGATATGTGAGCCAGTTTGATAGGGGATAATACTTTATTTCCTTTTCTGTCCCGTTATCGGCGTAAAACTCAATGTCCGTATATGCCGTGCCGTCTTCTGTCTTTGTCTTCTTTACGGCATCGGCTTTTACATTGTCCAACAGTCTGTAATATTTGGCATGTTGATGCAAAGGGTCCCAGGTGATGGTTTTATCGAATTTGGTATTCTCGACAAAGCCGTTAGCCAAACAGAATATTCCCAAGTCGTTGGCTTCGAATGTATTTGTGCCGTCATCGGAGTCCAGAGCGGCACGAGTGCCGCCTGAACCTGATGAGAGTTGTATTCTAACGTCGCTGTTGCTTGGTATTACAGGTATTACCATGTCGTTCTCATTATCGGAAGTATCGTCACTGCCGCAGCCTGTGAATGATACCAAAGCAACGCAAACTATTAAAAATATTCTATTTATCATATATATATAAACTTGGAGTTAAGGATTAATCCTGACCGATATTTATTTCACCGCCGTCTTCCCATGGAGCGAGTGTTGTTGTGACAACGATACGCTCGAAGCCGTATATCGTGATGATTACGTTATAAGACTTGCCAGCCTCAAAAGCGGCAATGCCTGTCGTCTCACCTTTCTTGACCAGGTCGGGAGTAATGTCGAGGGTATAAACTTTTGTCTTGAATCTGTAATCGTCTTCAGTGGCTTCCGAACCGTCTGCTATCGGGTTTTTCAATATTTTTTGTTTTACGGTGATTTCCAATGTATATTTATCCAGACCGGGACTTACGAGAAGGGCTTCTCCGATATTTTTAGCTGCTGATGCTCCGTCTATCCACATATTTGGAAAACCTGTTGCGGCTTCTGTCGGTAGAGACACATTGGCGTCTTCCACTTTTTTGTAATATTTTCCGTTCTCTTCTTCGTAACCGTCTTTAAGCACGCCACTTTCCTTTGCTTCCGATTCTTCCACCTCTACTTTTTTAGTGGCTGTGCGGTTTCTCAATGTTAGATAAGGAAGAAACTCACCTTCCTCTGTCGTTATGCCTTTGACCGTTTCTGACTCTGTCTCGTTTTTAGACCATGTGATGTATTCGTCGTTCTCAGGAGCGTTTGCGGGCAGATGGGCAATGGTCAGTACGCCGTTTGTTCTTGATGAAAGTTTTATGCTCTCGACTTTTACAGCCGTTTCATCGGTATTGTTTTCATCTTTTGGACAAGAGTTCTCATTGCCGCCTTTGATCTGGAAAGTGAAGCGAGAGAGCAAGTGATTGAACAGAAGGTTGGGCTGGATGCCGTGACGGGCTGCCTTTGCAGAGTAGACATCCTCAGCTTTCACGGTGTTACTCTCACTTTCGATTATATTCCGGTCGGCGTCTGAAAGAAGTGTGGTCGCTCTCATGACGTCTTGCGTTCCGTCGATGGTGAAGTCTACCGTATAGGCCGTTTCTTCTGTGTTAAGAGCGGCCGGGCTGTTTTGTACGGCGTCATCCAGACGGTAGCCATAGAAATCGAAAGAACCTGATGGAGGATAATACTTGTATTCACTTTGCGGAAGAGTGGCTTCGCCTGTTGACTCTCCGTCGGGAGTTGTCATGATTGCATCTTTGTACAATGCTTCTGTAGGATTGTCTGTGCCGTCGGAAGTGGCTAATTTCAGAGTCCCTTTTCTGAACATAAATACATTTACGGATTGTCCGGACCATGCGTTAGGAGAAATGACGGTCTCTCCGTCCATAACGCCTCCCACGGTTCCTGTACCACGGGTCTGAACTTCCGATGCGACAGAAGCCACTCCGATTTTGATTGCCTCACGACTTTCATTGCTTGTAGCATCACCACTTGCGAAATCATCGCTTGACGAACATGCAGATAACATGCCTACGGCTGCGGCTGCATAGAAAAATAACTTTTTCATAAGGGTTAATTTAATTAATATTAAAGAATAACATTTCGTATTCCGTTATTTGTCTGAAAATCATATATAAGTTCGTATCTTCACTTTCATGCAGGGATTACTCTCCGCCTATTGAGATGTCTCCGCCGAATAGCCAACTGTCTATATTAGAGTTGACTTCTATCTTTTGCGGTCCGTATATCGCAATATTTATATTGTAAAGGTTGTTTGGCTTGAAATCTATTTTTTGGTCATCTGTCGGCAGGCTGTACTGGTAAACACGTTCTTCTTTATCGTCAAATCCGGGAAGGGAGCATGTGAAGTATATGCGTAGTGTGCATTTTCCCACTGCCGGTATGAGCAGGCCTGTTCCGGCTTCTTCCCGCTTTCGCTCTTTCCACGGCATGTTTGTGTATGAATCTTCCCACGGCAGTTTTAATCCCAAGAAATAAGGATCATTATAGTTGCCGGTGTCTTCGGTGTGGACATCTTCTTTATCTTCTGTTTTTGTGTCATTGGTAATGTCACCCGCACTGTCTGTCTTTTTCGTATCTTTTCTTATCCATAATTCTTTTCGGTCGCTTTCCTTTTTATCGTTCCAGGTCAAGGCCATGTCTTCCGCATATCTGCCGGCAACTATAAACTCGCCTTTATAAGGCAATTCAACCGATATGCGGGTGACGTTCACGTATTTGCAGTCGGCACTGCCCGGATAGAGGAAAAACTTTAATCGTGCCAGTTTGTGTTCAAGCGGTACTATCGGATAAATACCATGTCTGGCAGAGTATGTACTGAAACCGCGTGTATTCAGGATTCTACTGTATTCTGCGTCATCGAGATCGTTTTTTATATCAGTGAAGTGCTTGTTGAGATATTCATCGTTCAATACGGGTGATGTACCGCACATTATGTCTTGGCTTCCGTCTATCTCAATATGATGTACAATCTTGTCGGCGGTGCGCTCGGTCATGGTCTCACTGTCGTCAATGTGGTATACAAAGAAATTGTATGCGCGATCGATATATTCCTTTTTGTTGCTGTAATTAAGTATCTTAGGATGCTCGGTGTAGTATCTGTCATATTGGAATACAAGCTCTTTGTTTCTGTTTGTATTCAATTTTGCCGGCATGCCTAATCGGTCATATCCGTCTACGAGACAGTGCCTGTGTTCTATATCCCGTTGACCGCCTGACGTTTTGAAGAATGATTGTGTCAGGTCGGTAGTCTCATCCACTCCGTTATGGAAAGCGAATACATGAAAGGTGAATTTCTGCTCATCCTCTATCGGCCTTGTCTCGTTTCCATTCTCGTCTTTTTCATTTTCAAATACTCCTATTCCGCGTGTGTTGTCGTTTGTGACAGGGTTGGTCTCGAAGAATTTTTGTTCTTCAAGAAATACTTGTACTTCTGTGGCATTATTGTTTTCATTATTGCTGATGTTTATCTCTTGATCGTAGTCGAGTCCCGGGTAAGACTCCGAGCCGCATGATATTAATATCGGAAGTATCATTGCCATGGTCGTAAGCAGGACCTGTATGTTTGTCTTTGCTGTCATTTATCTTTTATATTACACATTCATTAAATATATATGTATTTTGTTTGTTGGGGGTATGTCGGTGCGGATGTCATGCTTTGTGCGTGAGCGGCGTGACTTTAATCACAGTTCTATGTCAATGTCGTTGCCTTTTTTGTAAATCCACCCTTTTATACCTTCCGCGGACGGGCTTTCCAGCATTTTTTCGCCGTCTATGACTATTTCCGATTCAATGTCAATGGTGTGCTTTTTGCCTATGCGCCGTGCGTGATTTCCGTCTTCGGTGATTTCGATAAGATTTGCTTTTGTCAGTTCTTTATGTATATTCAGAATGCCTTGAATGCTTTTCTTGTGTTCCTTTCCGTTCTTGTTTATTGTACAGTATACTATGGCTTGCAGCATTCCTGGACCTATGACTGCCTCTTCATCATTGTTTTTCACAATGCTTGGCACGTTTATCTTTGCCGTGTATTGGGCATACTCGTTAGTCTTGCTGTCTTCCTCCATGCCGACAATATGGAACGGGAACATTATTTTGCTGGTTTTAGTTATGTCGATATATCCGTTTGATATGTTGATAGACTGCGGAATACCCGATACTTCTCCGAGTATACCCTCGATTTTGAAAGTGCAGTTGTCTGCCGATACTTTCCTTACCTTTATGTTTATCGTGATTGTTTGTGTGGCCTGTTGCGGACGGAATGTAATCGATTGGATATGTCCTTCAACGACGGGAGTAATGTTTACGCTGTCTATAAACAGCGGGCATGAGCTTGGCAACATGTATGACGAATATGAATTGAAGTCTGTCCACCCTTGAAATCCTTTGTCTTTCAATGGCTTGGATATCTTATCCATCTCATATGTTATCTCCCGGCTTGTTCTGTCGTATGTGTTGTATTCAAGGGCAAATCCCTCATTTGTCATGTTATTGTCGTCCGTTGAGATGAATTTGTCTATGTTTTTCATCTCCATTTTGTTTGTCGCTGTAAACGTGTAGAACTTATATTCTCCCGCTTTCACATCGAAGTCGCTGTATTTGTATACGGCCTTTTCCGTGTTCTCGCCGTTGTTCTCTTTATCGTTTTCGTCACTGTTTCCCATATTGCCTGTATCCGTATCGTCTTCTTTTTCCGTTTTGATTGCCGGAGACTTTTCGTGGGTATCTTGTAGAGGTAGCCGATTGAACACATACCGCCCTTTGCCTTCATTCGGTTCACCTTTCTTTGTATATATGGCCGCTGTCATCTTCCAATAGTTTATCACCCTGTTTGCTATTACGAACATTGAGTCCGGGCGTTCTATGTCAATGTCCGATAAATCCCAGTTGTATTCAAATCTCACTTGTGCCCTGTGTGGATGTTGTTCGGTCGGGCATATATCGACATCAGTGCATGCCGATATTAAGGCAGAGAACATAATAAGGAGAGCTGCGGTTTTTATATTTTTCATGGCCTGTCCTCCTTTCTTTCTTCTGTGGCAGATATTATTGGTTCTGTCGACGCAGATTGGTTTTTATCGTTTGACGATGTCTCTGAACCGGATTTGTCTTTTTTCGTTTCTTTGTTTTTCTTGCTTTCCCGTTCTTTCGTTTTTATTCCTATTTCCGTCTTATTTTCTTTTTCAGACATTATACTGTCGTTTTTCCAGCCTGTCTGTTTCTCTTGATTTTCTTTCTTCCCGGCTTTTCCTTCATTTCCTGTTTGTTTTTTCATCTTGCGGTTTATCGCTTTTTGTGATTTAAGAAGTGCCGCTTGTGCTTTTTGTTCCCTTACTTTGATTTTGTTGAGCGAGTCAGTGTTGGCTCGTTCTATTGTCAACAACGAATCGTATACAGCCCAGAATTCCTTTCGTATCAGACCCTGAATGCTGTCGGTGTTGCGTACGTCGATATCATGCGCCACTTTAGTGAAATGTATGTTGTCATGTTTCTCCTGATATTTTGTGTCCACCTCGTATCTCCACCTGTACTTGCTTGTGCTCGGAGTTTTGCCTAGCCGGTATGTCAGGGCACATCGCAATTCGTTTATCATAGGCATTATTTGTCCGTTGGCGTGTCCTGTCGTCGGGTAGCAATTGCTTTCCCGGTCAAGTCGGTATTTGTCATAAGAAGTATATGTGACACCGATGGCTACACCAAGGTCTAAATCAAGACTGTGCCCGTTTCGGAATACATATAATGGTTTTACTATTCCGAACTGGTATCCGGCGCTTATGGCTGTTCCCTGTTTGCCGTCATTACCGAGCATCATAGAGTATTTGGTAAATGCGAGGTAGGCTCCGCGATAGAACATCGCGTTCGGGTGCTTGGATGTTTTATGGCGTGCCGAGAACGGTTTGTCCCATATATGCTTGTGTCGGTTGTATTTCCAGTTCCTGCTGTCTTTGTCGATCGTCTTTACTCTGAAATAGTTTCGGTAGTCTATTCTCGCCTCCGCTATATTATATACCGTTCCGGGATTGTAGGTGTGGCTTGTCTGCCAATTATATCTGATGTTTATGCTGAGAGTGTTTCTGTTGTAGTTCACGTTTTTAAGGTCAAATTCAATCCCAATGTTGGGTATGAGCATCAGCCAGTCTGCCGCATTGGTACGTATTCCGATGCGATCATTAAGCGTCAAGGTGTCTATACCCGATTTGCTGTCAATAAGCATCGGCTTTTCCGTTGGTATTACGGCCTCTATCGGCGGCTTCTTTGTTTGCCTTGCAGATTTTTTGTTTGTTTCTTTTGTCGTCTGGGCCTTTACCGGTATGGTTATAATAATTAGGAAGACTAATATAAGTCTTATTCTATTTGCCATTAAAAAATGATTTATGTATCAGGTACAAAATTAAGAATAATCCTTATGGGGGGGGTAAAAAGAGTGTATCAGATTAATAACGTATGTGTAACAAATAAATCACGTTTTATCGGTGCTTTTATTGCGGTCTTCCTTTAGTTTGACGCAGTATGGATTAAAGAAGTTTTTGTTAAGAATAATGCTTATTCTATAAAGCATGGAGCAGTCGATGCTTTTTCTCCTGAAGATGCTGTATACGTTTGTTCTTTCACAGCATAGCATTCTCGCAAACCAAGAAACGCTGCGTTCTTGGTTTCTCAGTTCTTGTTCTATTAACTGCCCGATGTGTATTTCTTTCATATTGCCCGGTTTTTGCGTATATATCCAAATTGCATAAAAAGAAAAGTGTGAGCCTTTTACCTCTATTATCCCCAAGAAAGGCTCTGGACTGCCTGCACAACGGACAATAGAACACAGCTCACACCTTGGGGATATATAAAACCTGATGGCATGGCATGCCGTCAAATATATAATCACACCAAGGATGAACGTTAGCGCTGTTCCGTATTGTGCATGAATTGTCCAGATTCATCTTAGAGGAACAAAGCATAAACGCTTCCTTAATATGTCTGCTGTTTACGGATAAACAGCAATGCAAAATTAAGAAAAGTTTATGAACTAACATTCTTTTGTGAGCTGTTTTTGCAAAATTACGAATATTTTTCAGGAAATAAGCAGGTAATGTCCGGAAACTGTAAAGATTTTACTTGGTTGTATAATTGTTTTCAACAACCGTCCGTATATAATCCCATGAATAATTATTTGTAAACTTTTTTACCCGTAAAATATGGTAGGGTAAAGTGTGGATGATATAATACAAAAAAAGGGTGTCCAAACCTAATGGATACCCTCTTTGACTAATGTGCGCCTGATAGGCACATTTTAATAATATCTATTGAAATTTTCTGAAATTCTAAAATAACTGATTATCAAATAAATACGCAATGGTATTATTTCACTCAATAGCGAGTAATATCATTAAAATACAGAAAACTCGGCAAAAACTCGGCAAAAATATTGCAAGTGGAAAATATTACCATTACCTTTGCAAACAAATAAAAATAGAGGTATTATGGAAAAGGCGCGTGAGTTTGACCCCTTCGGGCACGCGGAACTGACCCCTTCGGGCAAAATAAAAATGACCCCTGTCGATGATACGGCAGGGGAATTTTTTTGTAGTTTTGAGAATCCTTGTCCTGGCACGGCGGGGGTTCAATATCAAAT
>ERZ777011.245-NODE-245-length-87726-cov-15.274629_pt1 | contig 87726 bp, 80 predicted proteins | sample MGYA00374964_ERZ777011 | MGnify/ENA primary metagenome ERZ777011 (study PRJEB29310, sample SAMD00008975) | mouse gut metagenome | study: EMG produced TPA metagenomics assembly of the Metagenome analysis of fecal microbiota from mouse which was promoted... | reverse complement strand
TTTTCAAGCTGCCGATTCTACTTTTTTATACTATTACTTATCCCGAACTCGCGTTCCTATGCTGTTTGTGTCAGTAATGAAAAGGGCTGCTACAAAATATCATATTTCGGTTCGTAAAATTGAGTGTAATGTCACTGGCTCCACTCACATTAAAGCCGAAAATTTGGCTGACCAATATGTACGCTTGCTTGAAGAGACTGTGAGAAAACATCCTGCACAATGGTATAATTATTTTGATTTTTGGGCTAACTAATGGAATTTGAAAAAAATTGACATACATGAATTGCTCCCACAGCAGGAGCCATTTGTCATGGTAGGCAAGTTGCGCCACTTTGACATAGAAAAGACAATCACAGCTACAGAGATAGTAAGTGACAATATCTTTGTTGAGAACGGAGTGTTCACAGTTTCTGGCATTATAGAAAATATCGCCCAGACCTGCGCGGCACGCATCGGGTATGTCAATAAGTATATTCTAAAGAAAGGAATACAGCTTGGATTCATCGGAGCAATACGAAATCTGGATTTATACAGATGTCCGAAAATTGGAGAAGTTGTTGAGACCTCAATCATAACCATAGAAGAAATCTTTGGGATGACATTAGTGACGGCTACTGTCAAAGTTGGGGATGAAGTTATTGCGGAATCTCAAATGAAAATCGCTTTAAGCGAGATGGAATCTCAAAGCAATCGGTGATATGAAAAAGATATTGTCAGCAAAAAAGCAATTTGAGATTCGGTTTAGCGAAGTTGACTCTATGAACATCGTATGGCATGGCTCATATCCGCTATATTTTGAGGATGCACGAGAAGCCTTCGGGCAGAAATACGGACTGGGGTATATGACTATTTTTTCAAATGGTTATTACGCTCCGCTGGTAGAACTATCATTTAAGTACAAGAAACCTCTTGTATATGAAATGAAGCCATCTATCATCATAACCTATATCCCGACAGAATCTGCCAAAATTGTATTTGACTACGAAATAGTAGATGAACGTGATGGTTCCACACTTGCTACAGGACGTTCAGTACAAGTATTTATGGATCGTGAGTACCAACTGGTATGGGAGAACCCTGAGTTTTATCAAAAATGGAAAGAAAAATGGGAGGTATTATGATTACAAAAATAGCTGACAATATTATATCTCCACTTGGCTATGACTCCAATGCCAATTTCAAAGCAGTTCTTTCCGGAGAAACGATGCTTTGTAAGCACGTTGATTCATTTGGACTGCCGGAACCTTTCTGTGGATCATTACTCAATCGAGATGAAATAATAAGTTTGGCAAATGCCGAAATAGCTTGTGCTGAAAACTATACTTTCTTTGAGAAGCTATGTATTCTTTCTGCCAAGAGTGCTATAACTGATTGCAACCTATCTCCTCGGGAATCGAATGTTATATTTATCCTTTCCACCACGAAGGGGAATGTGGATTGTTTGGAAAACTCGCTGGAAGACTCACGATGTCTTCTTGCATCATCAGCCAACAAGATAGCAAGATACTTTGGTAACAATAATACGCCTGTTGTCGTTTCCAATGCCTGCATCTCAGGTGTCTGCGCACAGATAGCTGCCGTAAGGGAACTTCTTAGTGGAAGGTATCGTTATGCCGTTGTTATTGGGTGTGACGTGCTTTCTAAGTTTATTATTTCCGGTTTTCAGTCTTTCAAAGCATTGAGCCCGGAATGCTGTCAACCATACGACAAGAATCGTGTCGGTCTTAATCTCGGAGAAGCTGCCGGTACTATTATTTTGAAAGCAGGTAAACCATCCAATGAACATGATTGGCAATATGTCAGCAGTTCAATACATAATGATGCTAATCATATCTCCGGTCCTTCTCGTACAGGCGAGGGGTCATTCCGTGTCCTTACTGACATACTAAAAGATGTTGATACCGACGAAATAGGTTTCATAAATACCCATGGAACAGCCACTGCCTATAATGATGAGATGGAGTCAATCGCAATTCATCGAGCCGGACTTGATGATGTTTGCGTCAATGGGCTTAAAGGGTATTATGGTCATACTCTTGGAGCAGCAGGTATCATTGAAACAATATTGTCAATGAAGGCTATTGATAATGGTGTTGTTTTAGCTACCAAAGGATTTGAATCTACTGGAACATCTTATAAATTGAATATTTCCAATGAAGTAAGAGAGACATCCAAAACAACATTCATCAAGATACTGTCAGGCTTTGGCGGTTCCAATGCAGGCATCTTATATCGGAAAGGAGGTAAGGCATGAAGACTATAGCTGAAATTTCGATAACGCCGAACAGGACAATCTTGAACGGCGATACAATATCAACCGCCAATGTAGCAGGTCTGTATAGAGAATTTGTTGGAGATTATCCCAAATTCTTCAAAATGGATTCTCTGTGTAAGTTGGGATTTATTGGAGCAGAACTTCTGCTTAAAGGCATAAGTGCTGAAGAGAAAGAGAACGCGGCAATAATACTGTTCAACCGAAACGGGTCTCTTATCACAGACCGAAATTATCAGAAAACAATAACTGATGACAATTATTTCCCGAGTCCGGCATTGTTTGTTTACACTCTTGCCAACATCGTAACAGGAGAAATAGCCATCAGAAACAAAATATATGGTGAGTCATCATTTTATGTCCTTAACAATCCAGATGTGGACTTAATGAATGACATCATCAACAACGCATATTTGACATCATCTCCTACCTTCATCCTTACGGGCTGGGTAGATTTTGATGATGAACAGAACTATGAAGCAAAATTGAAATTAGTAACAAAATAAAATTATAACATAATGGATAACTTGATTTTACAGCTGAAGAATCAGATCATCGAGGTTTTGAACCTTGAAGACATGACACCCGAAGACATCGACGCAGAAGCACCTCTCTTTGGAGATGGTCTTGGCCTCGACTCCATTGATGCGCTTGAACTCATTGTTCTCCTTGAACGTGAGTATGGCATCAAACTCTCCAACCCCGCTGAGGGCAAGCGGATTTTCAAATCTATTGCCTCTATCGCAGACTACGTAAGCAAGAACCGCAAGAAATAAGTATGACAGACAAGGTATTCGTGACGGGTGCCGGAATAATTTCGGCGTTAGGCGTTGGCTTAGAGGCCACATTGCAATCACTATTGAAGGGCGAAAGTGGAATTGGCAGGATTACTCATCTTGAAACAGAACATGATGAATTTCCTGTCGGTGAGGTCGCTTGGTCAAATGCTGAAATGTCACGAATGCTGAATGTCAGCCATCCGATAGATGGCCTTCGGACAGTTTTAATGGGAATAATCGCCGCTAAAGAAGCTGTTGCATCGGCTAAACTGTTACCAAATGAATTAAGTAAAGCAGCTTTTATTAGTGGGACAACAGTCGGTGGAATGGATAAAACGGAACGCCATTTCAAGACAGTATTCGACTCAAATACGGAAACCGAAGACAGTTATGAGCTAAAGTATAACGATTGTGGATATTCCACAGAACTCATAGCCGACAGCGTCGGAAAGTTTAGTTTTGTCACTACTACATCGACGGCGTGTTCATCGGCTTCGAATGCCATCATATTTGGCGCAAATCTCATTAAGTCAGGCATTGTTGATATTGCCGTCGTAGGTGGATCGGAGGCACTTACCAAGTTCCATCTAAACGGGTTTAACACTCTGATGATTCTTGACAAAGATAATTGTAGACCTTTTGATAGAGATCGTACAGGAATCAATCTTGGCGAAGGAGCAGCTTATATTGTGCTTGAAAGTGAGAAGTCTGCCAAAGCTCGTGGCGCGGAAATATTAGGTATTCTTAGCGGATATGCCAATACTTGTGATGCGTTTCATCAGACAGCCTCTTCTGAAAACGGAGAGGGTGCGTATCTTGCAATGCGTAAGGCGATGGATATGGCACGTCTCAGCCCTCGGGATATTGATTATATCAATGCTCATGGTACAGGAACTCCCAATAATGATGAGACAGAGCTTGCCGCAATGCAGCGCATTTGGGACTATGAGTTACCGAAGTTCTCATCAACAAAAGCGTTTACCGGACATACTACAAGCGCGTCAGGTTCAATTGAAGCTGCAATCTGCCTGTTGGCATTAAGATATGGTTTCCTTCCTCAAAATCATGGGTGGAAAAACCCCATTAAAGATGATGCCATCCCGGTGTTGGAAAAATGTAATACAGAAAATGTAGAAAACATCATAAACAACTCCTTTGGCTTTGGTGGAAATGATTCGACACTAATTTTTTCAAAATTCCATAAAGATAATGGCTAATCGTTGTTATGTAAATTCAATAGCTCAGGTCTCTTGTCAGAAGCCACTATCAGATGAGTGGTTTGATTCGCCATGTATTTATGGGGATAAATATGTCAGAGCGCAAGAACCTGATACAAAAGGTCTGATTGTTCCCGCCGAGGCACGGCGCATGAGTAAGATACTCAAACGCGCGGTATGCACTGCTATAACAGCTCTCAATGAATCGGACATCAAGCAGCCGGATGCCATTATCACAGGTACCGGGATGGGCTGTATGGAGAACTCCGAGAAGTTCCTTATAGATTTAAGCCGGTTTGGAGAGCAATGTCTTAAACCAACATTGTTCATGCAGTCAACGCACAACACAATTAGCTCGCTTATTGCGATTATCTTGAAGTGCCATGGCTATAATAACACTTATTCCCATAAAGGAATATCATTCGAGAGTTCTCTTTTTGATGCGTGGATTCAGATAAAAAGCGGAATGATTCGTAATGCTCTTGTCGGTGCACACGATGAGGTAACGCCCTTTATGGATTTGGTTATGGAGCGGACGCATCCGGAGTATTCACTTGTGTCAGAAGCATCGGTTTCAACGATTGTCACCAATACAAAAAGTGACAGGAATTTGTGTGAGATAAGTGATGTTAGGCTTCTCCATCGCCCTGAATATTCCGACCTCGCAACACTCTTGAATCCAGAAGAGGATGGAATCATTTTATTAGGATTGAACGGCAACTCCTTGAATGACGAGCCATATGAGGAGTTGGTTAGGACATTATCTTACAATCCCCATATACTACAATACAAGAATATATTTGGAGATAATTTCTCCGCTTCAGCGTTAGCGTTCTATGCCGCCTCAACAATAATGAAAAGGCAAGAAATTCCTTCACTAATGCTGTGGAATGCTGAAGTGGCTCCGGGGATTGACGAAATAAAGAGTATTACAATCTTGAATCAGTTTGACGGGACAACTTGGTCATTGATTCGATTAAAGAAAGTATAGGTTATGTGGCAGTTAATAGGATTATCTATAATTCAGAGTATAATGCTATCGTTTGGGCAATTAACGCTCAAATTGGCTTTAGAAAAGATGCCTGCATTTTCATGGACAACTCACTTTTGGGGAGATCTCCTGACTAATTGGTGGTTCATGCTTTGTGGTATCCTTTTTGGGGGTGCCTCAATACTCTGGATGTATATCTTAAAACACTTTCCACTTAATATGGCATATCCTATGGCAAGTATGAGCTATGTTTTTGCCCTTTTATTTGCCATTATATTCCTGCACGAGACTGTCGCATGGAATAGATGGCTGGGCGTGGCTTTTATTATGATAGGATGTGTCTTTGTAGCAAAATAAAGAAAATGAAGAAAATAGCAACCATATTTTGTATGCTTCTGTGTGCATTGTCTGTAATGGCAGCACCATTGACAGCACAAAAGAAACAAGACGTTATCGGAAGAATCAACAAAGCGGCTTCCGGATTAAAATCAATGAGCTGTTCTTTTACTCAAACGAAGTATCTTTCGCTACTCAGCGACAGGATGGTGTCTAAGGGTAAAATGAATTACAAACAGCCCAATAAACTTAGATGGGAATATACCATTCCCTACCAATACCTATTTATTTTCAATGGCACAAAAGTTTATGTCGGCAATAAATCCCGGAAAGATGTCATAGACACCAACACGAATAAGGTATTCAAGGAAGTGGCAAGAATTATGATGAGCACAGTAACAGGAACTGCCTTATCAAATTCTTCGGATTTTTCGATTGATGTCGCAGATGGTAATACCCTGTGGCAGATTACTCTTGTACCCAAAAGGAAAGAGATGAAAAAGATGTTCTCGAAAATTGTTTTGCTTTTCAATAAGTCGAACTTAATGATTGCCGAGATTAACATCTACGAAAATAATAATGACCGAACAAACATCAAACTAAAAAACATAAAAACAAACGGTGTCGTAAATGAAACGCTTTTTGCTATTCCTAAATAGTCTATTATTTGTTTGCGCCATTGGTTTGTGTGCAAATGATATAGATTCTACTGATGTCAATAATCAACTCCAAAGATATACTTTCCAGATAGAAACGGACAAAGCGTTTGTTTCGGGTCTGCTTCTTGCGAATGAAAGCGAAGATGTCATCAATGGAAGTATGATAAATGAATTTGGAGTTTCAGCTATTGACTTCACTTATTCCAAAAGAAAGCAAAAAGTAAAACTTCTGAATGTGGTTAGTTTCTTGAATAAATGGTATATCAGAATGGTCTTGAAAAACGACTTAAAATTCTGTCTTCATATTCTTTATGGTACACCATTTAATAAAAAACACAAATATGAGATAGTCCGAATAGGTAATACAGTCTCAATAATTAACCACAAACGTAATCTGAAATATACATTTACTCCGCTAAACACAACAGATGCAGATGATACTGAAGAACAACCTCTATAAAATTTCAGCTTCAAATATTGAAGAAAAATCATTCAATCTGGAACTCGTTCCGGATTGTGTGATTTATCAAGCGCACTTCCCGGAACAGCCAATTACTCCGGGCGTATGTATTATTCAGATTGCTTCCGAATTGCTGAATGAGCTTCTTCAAACTGAATATAAACTTACAACCGTTTCAAATGCAAAGTTTTTAGCGGTAATCAATCCATTAGATACTGCGTTTGTTACCTATACCTTCAACAAATTGGTATTTGATGAGGATACAAAGACAGTAAAAGCCTCAGTTGTAGTCAGCAATACAGACACCGTATTCACTAAGTTATCTTTGGTTTATAAGAAGCAATGACCTACACTGACAAGGATGATTTGATTGCGACTTCACGCAGATATAAAATCTGTGTCCTGATTCCCACATATAATAATGCTGGGACTCTTCGTGATGTCATTACTGATGTCTTAAATTACTCTTCCGATGTAATCGTTGTAAATGACGGCAGCACAGATTCGACACGTCAAATTCTACAATCATTTGGAGAGACTATTACCGTAGTTGATTACAAAAACAATAAAGGTAAGGGTACTGCTCTTAAAAGAGGATTCAAGAAGGCTTTAGAACTTGGTTATGAATATGCCATTACTATAGATTCCGATGGTCAGCATTACCCTGATGACCTGCCTAAATTTGTACAGGCAATAGCCGAAAATGAAGGGGCTTTGATTATAGGAGAAAGAGACCTGTCAAATGTCGACATTAACGGTAAAAGCTCATTCGCCAATAAGTTCTCAAACTTTTGGTTTTGCGTCCAGACCGGAAGGAACTTAAAGGATACTCAGACCGGGTACAGAGCATACCCATTGAAGCGTTTACATGGTCTTTCATTGTTGACCAGTCGTTATGAAGCCGAGCTTGAACTTCTGGTCTTCGCGTCATGGAATGGTGTGAAGATAATATCTATGCCTATAAGGGTATATTATCCACCCCAATCGGAGAGGGTATCACATTTTAAGCCGACCCTTGACTTTACAAGAATAAGTATCCTTAATACCATATTATGTGGAATAGCACTATTATATGGTGTCCCGGCACGGATATGGAGTTCAATAAAGAGCAAAAGAATATTCAATAAGGAGTTCAGGCCGTTCACCTGCAAGAACGGGGAAAAGAAGGAGGCTGCTACTACTCTGGGGCGATTAGTACGTTCATTATATGGCCTGTCATATTTTGTGTTTTGGTCCATGTTCGTGTTTACTCCCGGGGCTTATTTGTATTTTTGGTTTGGAAAGAATACAGAAAATAAAAAGCTTAGGTTTCATAAAATGTTGCAATGGATTTCTAACTTTCTTACAGTTAGATTTCCCGGAGCCAAAACGATATATGAAAACCCGAGTAACGAGACATTCGACAAGCCGGCCCTGATTATTTGTAATCATCAGTCACATTTGGATCTACCTGTACTGATGTCAATAAATCCCAAGTTGATATTTCTCACCAATGATTGGGTTTGGAATAATTTCTTTTATGGCAAAATTATACATTATGCTGAATTTCTACCGGTATCGGCAGGAATGGATGTGATATTGCCACGTTTGAAGAGCCTAAAGGAACGGGGTTATTCGATTGTTGTATTCCCCGAAGGCACACGGTCTGCTGATTGTTCAATTCTTCGATTTCACCAAGGAGCATTCTTATTGGCTCAAGAACTGAAAATGGATATTGTTCCTATGGTGTTACATGGAGCTGGATATTATCTTCCCAAGAAAGATTTCATGTTCCGCAAGGGTGAGATTACACTTAGAATCATGCCGCGAGTTTCCAGCGATAATTATATTGATCTTGCTTTAAGAGAACAGGCATCGTTGTTTAGGAAAATTATCAAGAATGAATATAGTGAAATCGTAAAGCGGAAAGAAACAGCAGAATACTTCCGAAGTCTCGTGCTGTACAAATATGCCTACCGTGGATGGGCTACTGTCTCTCGTTGTAAGCATTTATTGAATGAGTCAAAACGATTTGATGAAATCATAAACAGTGAGTCAAATCATAAGCGCGTACGCATTCTGAACAGTGGCATAGGAACCTTTGCTCTGCTTTATGCTTTGGTCAACAAGCATTCTGAAATTTACGCCTTTGAGAATAGCAGTTCCGACTATAAGATTGCCGAGACTACTGCCAATATCCCTACGAATCTTCACTATATACATGCAGTATGGAATAGTGAGTTGGATAGTGCGGAGAATTTCGATTTTACAATTATTCTTGATTCCGACGGCAAAAATATGTCTACTAATAATACTATATATCTGCCATTAAAGTCATGACTAAGAAAAAGTGTATAATTATCGGAAGTGGCTTAGGCGGATTGTCTTGCGGTGTAATACTTGCTCGAAATGGGTATGATGTGACTGTACTGGAACAACATTACCAGATTGGGGGTTGTCTTCAGTGCTTTACCCGAAAGGGCGCAAAGTTTGAAACCGGTATGCACTTCATCGGAAGTGCAGCTCCGGGGCAAACGCTATATAAACTTATGCGGTATCTGAATCTGGATGATATTCAATTGAGCCAGCTTGATACACTTGGATATGATGTCATATCCATTGGAGGAGATAAGTTTAAGTTTGCCAATGGACGTGTTCCGTTCATTGAGCAGATGAGTGGATATTTTCCCAAGGAAAAGGATAATCTTGTACTATATTATGATATAATAGAGAAGATTGCACAAGCGTCTTCTATGCATTCCCTGCGTTACGCTGAGAATGATATCGTAGTAAATACATTCTATCAGACCATCAGTATAAATGAAGTATTGGAAGATCTTTTTCAGGATAAGCTATTAAGAGATGTTCTTGTAGGAAATTTACCTCTATATGCCGCCGAGAAAGACAAGACTCCATTCTCACAACACGCATTTATAATGGATTTTTATAATCAGAGTGCGTTTAGGGTTGTGGGAGGAAGTGACCGGATTGCCTCATCTCTTGCGGATACAATTTGTAAATTCGGTGGTAAGGTTATTCCCAATAGTAAGGTTACAAAAATATTTTGTAATGATACTCAGGCAACAGGCATAGAAGTCAACAATGAGGAGTTTATATCGGCAGACCTTATAATTGCAGATATTCATCCGGCTCGTGTTATGGAAATGCTTGATACAAAGTTGATACGTCCTGCATTCCGTAATAGAATATCCGGATTGAAGAATACAACAGCTGGTTTTTCGGTATATTTGAAATTCAAGGATTCAAAAGTTCCATATCTTAATTCAAACTATTATAGTTTTAATTCCGGCACCCCTTGGGGATGTGAGAATTATACTGAATCTACATGGCCCAAAGGCTATTTGTATATGCACTTCTGCAATGAAGTCAATCCAAAGTTCGCATCCAGTGGAGTGATTCTTTCGTATATGAACATGGAAGATGTTTCTCGATGGGAAGGAACATCAATCGGTCATAGAGGAGAGTCATATGAATTGTTTAAGAAGCAGAAGGCGGAAATTCTTATAAATGAAGTCAATAAGGAGTTCCCCGGATTTAAGGAAAGTATAGATAGCCACTATACAGCTACGCCTCTTACATATTTGGATTATACCGGTACACAAGATGGCTCCATGTATGGAGTTGCCAAAGATATTACTCTTGGAGCCGCTTGTCGCGTTCCACACAAAACGAAAGTACCTAATCTTTTGTTAACGGGGCAAAATATCAATTCGCATGGTATGCTTGGGGTTCTTGTCGGCAGTATAGTGACTTGTTCTGAATTGCTTACTGCTGAAACGATTTATCAAAAGATAATTGAGACGAACAAATGAACACAAGCGCAATAATAATCGGAGGTGGAATTGGAGGGCTCTTTACCGGAGCTTTCATCTCTAAGAACGGCATTAAAGTGACAGTGCTTGAAAAGAACGGTATCATCGGTGGCGGTCTTCAGTGCTTCCGTCGAAAAGATAAAATCTTTGAGACAGGGATGCACGTGATGGGTGGATTTGAAGAAGGCGGAAGCCTTTCTAAAATCTGTAAATATTTAGGAATATTAGACACACTGAAGATTCATCATATCGACGGTCAATGTATGGATGAGATCAGATATGAGAAAACTCAGGAGGTGTTCAAGATTCCTTCCGGGAAAGAGGCATTTATAGAGAAAATGTCGGAATATTTCCCTCACGAATCAGAAGGGATTCGTAAGTATGTCGATGAGATATATCGACTGACTGAGGAGGTGCCGCTATTCTATCTCAAAGAGGAACCCCGAGGAATAGTCATTCATTCGGATGAATTTATCTGGCCTGCGGATAAATTGATTTCGCATTTCATTTCTGACGAAAAGCTCCAAGAGATTCTTGCATACCTAAATCCTCTGTATGGCGGAGCGGAAGGTCATACTCCGGCTTACATACATGCTCTTATCAATGTACTGTATATAAATGGTGCGTCTCGGTTTATTGACGGGAGTCAGCAATTGGCAGATGCCTTAAAGTGTGTTATCAATGCACATGGAGGTGATGTCATTCCCAATTGCGAAGTGACACGCATTGAAGTTACTGACAAGAAAGTGAATTTTGTCGAGACAAGTAAAGGAGAAAAGTTTATCGGGGACTGGTATATATCCTCGATTCACCCTATCGAGATGATTAAAATGGTTCCGCAGGGAACGTTCCTCAAAGGGTTCATTACACGTCTGAATGAGATTCCCAATTCGTATTCAGCGTTCTCTCTTTTTATTGACTTAAAGCCTCATACCTTACCATATATTGACCATACCTGTTACTACATGGAAGACTTCGGGGCTATGTGGACACAAGACAAATTTGATGGTAAGAACTGGCCACAAGGCTTCATGTATATGACTCCGCCGGATTCAAATCAGGGTGAATTTGCCACAAGATTGCTTGTTCATTGCATTATGAGTTATGAACAAGTGAAAAAGTGGGAAAACACCACTGTCGGACACCGAGGAAAGTCATATAATGAGTGGAAGGCAGATTGTGTCAACAAGATTCTTGATAAACTTGGAAATGTCTTTCCCGGATTTCAAAAGATGATAGCCAATGTATATGCTGCCAGTCCCCTCACTATACGTGATTATTATCATACGAAAGAGGGGGCGATATTCGGTTACCGCAAAGACTGTGAAAATCTCATATTCTCACAACTTCCTGTCTATACGAAGGTTAAGAATCTTCTCCTTACTGGTCAGAACATAAACCTTCATGGTATCTGCGGTGTGCCATTGACCGCTATCAACACCTCAGAAGCCATTTTGGGGACGAACACTATAGTAAATCAGATCAATTATGCGCAAAAAAATTAAAATACTAATTACAATTCTGCTTTGCTCAATTGATGTAGCAGTCGCTCAACCGACATCCCAACCTATAAACATATGGGATGGAACGGATTGTAAAGCAAATGTAAAATTGACACCTTATCTTGCAAAAGGAAATAACAATATCGCTTGTATTGTTTGTCCCGGTGGAAGCTATTTTTGGCTGGATAAGAAAACAGAAGGTGTCGGAGTTGCAGAGTGGCTTCAGGCAAATGGAATATCAGCTTTTGTACTGGAGTATCGTGTCGGTGGTATTGCCGGATTCATAACTCATTATCGCCTTATGGCCCGGGGCAATCGCTACCCCGACATGCTTCAAGATGTGCAACGCAGTATCCAGTTAGTTCGAGAAAACGCAGGTAAATATGGAATTGATCCGGAGAAATTAGGCGTTATGGGATTTTCAGCAGGAGGACATCTTTCAGCAATGTCAGGACTGTTCTTTGACAGTGATGTGCTTTCTCAATTAGGTGTCCACCCTAAAGTATCCTTAAAGCCTAATTTTATCGCTCCGATTTACCCTGTTGTATCGCTCGTTGATAAATCGACACATAAGCGTTCACGTCGTGGTTTGCTGGGTGAAGGAAAATCAATCAGCAGAGAGATGAAAGATTCTTTATCCCTTGAAAGACATGTACGCGTTGATATGCCTCCCATCTATTTGATGAATTGTGTGGACGACCCTATTGTTGACTATCACAATTCTGAACTCCTTGACTCTGCTATGACAGCGATGAATGTCCCCCATAAGTATGTGCAGTTCAAAACTGGTGGTCATGGATTTGGAGCCACTCCGGAGAAAACTACACGGGAGGCTATAGCATGGAAAGAGGATTTTATTAACTGGCTCAGAAATATATTCAAATGACATACTCGAATCAAGATATAGAGTTTTGCACAACAGAAGAAATAAAGGCTTTTCAAAATGAAAAGTTAAAAAACGCATTGCTCTATTTATCTGAACATTCACCGTTTTATCAGCGAATGTTCAAAGAAAACAATATCAACATTTCAGATATTCAGACGGTTGACGACCTTATAAATCTTCCTTTCACCGAAAAGAAAGATTTACAACTTCATAATCCAGAGTTTTTGTGCGTTCCGGCAGACAAAATTATTGATTATATAACAACATCCGGGACACTTGGAGACCCGGTTACCTTTGGATGCACAGACAGTGACCTTGAACGGCTTGCATACAATGAAAAGAAGTCATTTGAATGCGCCGGCTTGAAGCCGGGCAATATCGTTCAGCTTATGACTACGCTTGATAAGCGGTTCATGGCTGGACTTGCATATTTCCTCGGAATCAGGAAACTTGGGGCAAGTGTTATCCGCGTGGGTAATGGTATGCCAGAACTTCAATGGGACACAATCAATCGCTTGAAACCTGATACCCTGATGTGTGTGCCATCATTCATACTCCGTCTTATTGAGTATGCGGAACAGCACGACATTGACTGTCGAAATTCGAGTGTAAAACGTATTATCGGAATAGGCGAAGGTCTGAGAGAACAAGATTTTAATCTGAATCTTCTTGGCTCGCGCATTAAAGAGAAATGGGATGTGGAACTTTATGCGACATACTCATCTACTGAAATGGGAGCCACATTCTCCGAATGTCCAAACGGTTGCGGTGGTCATGTGCATCCCGAACTTATCATTGTAGAAATCATTGGCGATGACAACAAACCGGTGAAAGACGGAGAGGTGGGCGAGGTTGTTGTGACAACTCTTGGTGTCGAAGGTATGCCCTTGCTACGTTTCCGAACTGGCGATATGAGTAGCAAAATCACAGACAGATGCGATTGTGGACGTTACTCATATCGACTTACACCTCTTGTCGGGAGAAAGAACAATATGATTAAATTAAAGGGTACTACGATATATCCTCCGGCTATAAATGATGTCCTCGACAATACTCCTTATGTTGTCAATTATGTAGTTGTGGTACAAAACAGTTTTGCAGGCACCGACGAAGTTATCGTAAAGGTTGGTATTACAACCCCACAATCCTTTGATGTAATCAAAGACCTCAAAGACCGTTTCAGGTCTCGTATTCGGGTCGCTCCCATTGTAGAGATTCTGTCGCCAGAGGATGTCAACAAAATCAATAATCCGGCAAACAACAGAAAACCGATAAAATTCATTGACAATCGCCGAAAGAAGCAATAATGGATATATCTAAATTTGACGACATAAGGCCATATTATAATGAGGAGATTCCATCAGCAATGAATCGCATTGCTGATAGTGAACTCTTTCCTCTTATTGCCTCCTATGTTTTTCCAAATGAGAATATAGAGAGTGTCAGACGACATATACGTGGCATAGATACGATTGACCAGTTTCAGCATGAAGTCATGTCCATTGTCAACGAGCAAGTCATAAAAAGAAGCATGGCCTCGTTTTCATACAATGGGATAGACAGGCTTGACAAAACCAAAAGATATTTGTTTGTATCTAACCATCGAGATATAATGCTCGATTCAAGTCTTCTTCAATATGTGCTGCACATCAATGGACATGAGACATCAGAGATTACATTTGGAGCCAATCTCATGTGTCATCCTTTGGTTATTGATATAGGGAAATCCAATAAAATGTTTAAGGTTGAACGTGGAGGAAATCTAAAGGATTTCTATCAGTCATCCCTCCTTAATTCCGAGTATATTCGCCATACAATTATAGAGAAAAAACAATCTGTATGGATAGCACAACGTAATGGTCGGACAAAGGACGGGGTTGATTGTACCGAGCCCGGATTGATACGGATGTTTTGCAGCAGTCTTCCTAATGACAAACTTAAAGCACTCTCAGAACTGAACATCGCACCAATATCGATTTCCTATGAATGGGAAACTTGCGACATATTAAAAGCTCTTGAACTTTACGAATCTCGCTTTACTAAATATGTAAAGAAACCGGGAGAGGACTTGAATAGTATTCTTACCGGTATTGTAGCTGACAAGGGACATGTCCATATAGAAATATGTGAGCCAATAAACATTGATGAGTTACAATTGCTGGAGTCTATGACTAAGCAGGAGTATGTCAAAGCAGTTGCGTGTCTAATTGATAAGCGAATAAATGCAGCCTACCATTTACACCCAAACAATTATATTGCTTTTGATATACGACATGGTACCAAACGTTACTCTGATAGATATACGCCTGCGCAACAAGAAGCATTTTGTAATAGATTAAAAGAACTGTCAACCTATGAAGGGTGTGAATTGGATATCCTGATGGATATATTCCTTGGCATATATGCCAATCCAATTAACTCTCGTTCAAATGCAATATCCTTTCAATGAATAGATTGATACTCCATATTTATGACTTTTTCAAAAAATCTCCATTACTGGCATGGGGGATATTTCTCATATTGACAACAGTTCTCGTTCTGTCAATACTTTCTCTCTCGTATAAAGAAGATATATCAGATTTTCTACCTCTTGACGAGAAGAATCAGACTGCATTGTCTATTTATCAAGATGTTTCAGGAGCTAATAAGATATATGCAATAATTTCTACAAAAGACACAGTCAACGTAGATCCACAAGAACTGGCAGAGGGAGTTGAAGCCTTTGTTGATAAGGTGGAGGCTAATGATTCACTTCATTATATAAAGGATATAATGAAGGAGATAGATATGGATAAGATGCTTGGTATAGCGGATGATGTTTATGCCAACGTCCCATACTATCTAACCGATAGGGATTATGAAAGAATTGATAGCTTGTTAAGCGACTCGACTTATGTGGAGTCACAAATTTCGGAGGACAAGCAACTTCTGTTATTCCCATCATCGAATGTGTTAGTCTCCAATATTTCCAGAGATCCATTAAACCTGTTCTCCCCAATACTTGGACGATTAAAACAGGCGGGTATGTCCATTGAATTTGAAACATACGATGGATATATTTTATCACCGGATAGCAAGAAGGCCATAGTGATTTTAGAATCAGCATTCGGTGCCCATGAGTCAGAAAACAATGCTTCTCTTGTGGCAATGCTTGACAATGCAAAGGCTGAAACAGAGGCAATCAATGGCAACTTGGATATTCATATTATAGGAGGACCTGTTATTGCGGTTGCTAATGCCAACCAGATTAAAAACGATAGTATTTTGGCTGTTTGCATAGCCGGTTTTCTTATCTTGGCTCTTCTAATCTATGTGTTCCGTAATCTTAGGAACATATTATTGATAGTTGTATCTGTTGGCTGGGGGTGGCTTTTCGCAATGGGAGTCATTGCTCTATATTATGATTCAGTATCCATAATCGTTATTGGCATAGCATCCGTGATACTGGGAATTGCAGTTAATTATCCGCTTCACCTAATTGACCATCTCAAAGAAAGTGATAATCCTCGTGCAGCACTTAGAGAAATAATATCTCCCCTTGTTGTCGGCAATGTGACAACTGTAGGTGCATTCTTGTGTTTAGTCCCTCTTAATTCTCCGGCACTTCACGATTTGGGATTGTTCAGTTCTTTACTTCTGATAGGAACCATTCTCTTTGTTCTCATGTTTCTTCCCCATGCAGTAAAGACAAGAAAGCCGGGAACCAAAATTGAAAAGGAACCCCTGCTAATTACAAAATTAGCAGGAGTGTCAATTGAAAATAGCAAATGGTTCGTGTGGAGTGTACTTGCTCTTACGATTGTATTTGGCTATTTTAGTCTCAAAACTGAATTTGATTCGGATATGAGGAATATCAACTATATGACTGATGAGCAAAAGTCTGATTTGTCTTATTTTCAGAGTCTTCTGAATACATCAGACAAAACAGAACATTTGTATATAGTTAGCTCGGGCAATGATTGGGATGGTGCTTTGACTCAAAATGGAATTATTCGCAGAGATGTTGAATCTCTTGTGTCAGATGGTTATGCGACTGAGCAAAATAATGTATCCACATTCTTGGTATCAAAGCATGAGCAACAAAAGAGAATAAACAAGTGGAATACGTTTGTTAAAAAGTATAATAGCATTTTTGATAAAGAGCTACATGATGCCGCTGAAAAATACGGATTCAGCACCGAAGCATTTTCATCTTTTGAAAATATCGTTAACGCAAATTATGAAGTTCAATACTTTGACTATTTCAAAGATTTCATATCAACAGTATTTGTCGGCAGTCTAAGCGAAGACAATGAAACGGGACGTAAATCTCTTGTTCAAGTGATTTCTGTTCCGGATAACTCTGTGGAATACGTTAAAGAAAAACTCTCCGAGAACAAGGAGTTTGGAGGACTCTTTTTCGATGTTAAAAGCATGAATGGGTCAATCGCCGATACTCTTTCTAATGATTTCAATTACATTGGAATCGCTTGTGGATGTATTGTTTTCATATTCCTCTGGATTTCCTTAGGTAGTATCGAATTGGCAATTGTGTCTTTCATGCCTATGGCATTCAGCTGGATTTGGATATTAGGCATAATGGGACTCATGGGTATAAAATTTAATATTGTTAATATCATTCTTGCGACCTTTATATTTGGTCAAGGGGATGACTACACGATATTCATGACGGAAGGATTGTCCTATGAGTTTGCGTATCGAAAAAAATTGCTGGCATCATATAAGAATAGTATCGTGGTTTCTGCCCTTATCATGTTTATTGGTATCGGAACATTGTTGTTTGCAGAACATCCAGCTTTACGTTCTTTGGGAGAGGTGACAGTTGTCGGAATGTTGTCGGTAGTCTTGATGGCTTATCTATTCCCTCCGCTGATATTCAAATGGTTGATTCAGAGTAAGGGTGAATTACGTTATCGTCCAATAACTCTAAAGAATATATTATGTACTGCGTTCTGCGCAACGGTTTTCTTTATTCAACTTATAAGTGCTTATGTCTTAGGTTTCTTCCTGTTTGTCCTTACTAAGCCTACACCAAAGAAAAGGGATTTGTTCCACAGGTATAACTGTTCGGTCTTCAGATTCGATATTAAGAGAATGCCCGGCATACATCTTATGTATAAGAATGATTGTAAAGAAAACTTTGAAAAGCCGGCTGTTATCATCTGTAATCATCAGTCATTACTTGACTCTTTCTGCATGATGTTTGTAACTCCCAAAGTTGTCCTTTTGGCCAACGAACACATAAAACTGAATCCGATAGTTGGAACAATCTTTAAATGGAGTAATTCCTTTACTGTAACCGAAGGCAGTAGTAATATTATAGAAAGACTCCGTCCTTTAATCGACGAAGGTTTCTGTATTGCTATATTCCCGGAAGGAGTGCGACCTGAGGTAGGCGAAACAAGCATCAAAAGATTCCATAAGGGCGCGTTCCATATTGCTAATGCACTTAATCTGGATATTGTACCCGTATATTTCAACGGTATCTTACAAATAATGCCTAAGGGTTCGGCATTGTCCAATGGCGGAACTATGTTTATTGAAGTAGGCAAACGAATATCTATATCAGAACTCAGAGCCATTGGAGATTTATCTGATCAGGCAAAGTCGTTGCGACGTCATTATAAAGAGCAAATGATTCGCATTCACGAACTCGTTTCGACTGTTGATGAGATAATTCCGATTGTCCATGACCGATATATCTATAAAGGTCGAGATATTGAAGTCAAGGCACGAAAAACCCTTAGAGCCTTTAGAAAGTACGCCAATCGTATTCAGGGTATCAAAAACAATAAACCTTGCTTAGTAATTGATTGTGCTGGGCTGGGGGAACTGGCGTTAATGCTCGCACTGATTTATCCCGAAAGAGAAGTCTATTGTAATATTAAATCAAAAGATTATCGGGATGTATTCAAGGGATGTATTCAAGATTTTGCAAGAAATGTCAAAATCATAGACAACGAGGAAGTTAAGAATATCAATCTGGCGACTATGAATACTTTTATAGTGATTGATTCTGGAAATATTTCCTCTGAAATTACTCCCGGTGCTGAGATTATCCGCATTTAATCAGTTGATTGACAATAAGTAGTATCGTGTATGAGTTGGCTGAGGGCATATATTATTACTATGATTTACGTGTGTGGTATGGAATGCCATGCACAGGAGCCGAACGATTCTGTGCAAACACATCTTCTACAAGAAGTTGTTGTCACTGATCAGTCGGCCCGAAATCGTATTGCGAATGCTCGACTTGGAAGTGAGACTCTTGAACTGACAAAATTATCTATGGCGCCAAAAATGTTTGGTGAAATGGATATAATAAAGTCAATTACACTTTTGCCCGGTGTTCATGGCGAGGCTGATGGCGCAGGTGGATTTGAGGTGAGAGGAGGAAATGCCTACCAGAATCTTGTGACATTGGATGGTATGACACTTTATAATCCGGCTCACCTGATGGGCATCTTCTCAACATTTAATGACGATGCTATGAGTCGTGCCATATTGCACAAAGGTCCAATCCCGCCGAACTTTGGAGGAGCTTCTTCATCCGTACTTGAAACATATATGAGACCGGGAGATATGAACAAATATCATTTCTCTGGTACTCTTGGCATCTTAAACGCAAAAATATCAGCAGATGGACCTATAGTTAACGATAAGCTATCGTTCGCATTATCTGCTCGTAGATCTTATGTGGATTTATTTCTAAAGATGGTACCTGAATACAAGTCCACAATTATGAATTTCTTTGATGTTAATGCCAAGATAAGGTACAAAGTGGCCGCTGGCAATCATTTGGATATTTCATTCTTTGCATCAAGAGACAATCTTGCTATATCCGACCTTATGGATATGCGTTGGGGTAATATCTCTGGAAGTATAAATTGGTCAATCCAAAAAGGTGGTTGGAGATTCTTAACTACAGGTGCCATTACAGATTATACTACTGAAATGGGAATGAACATAATGGATGCTAATCAAAAGCTGAATGAATATATACAGTCTTATTCAGCAAACGAAAAGATTTCTTACAATATTTCTGATAATCATCTTCTTGAATTTGGTATTAGGTCAGAACTTCTTCGCGTGAAGTCTGGTGATATGAAAATTAGTAATTCCCGTCAACTCGAAATACGTTCTGGCTGGTCAAATGCCGCATGGATCGGTTATGAAGGTGAATTTTCTTCGTTGTTGTCAGTGTCATTTGGGACACGTTTGTCTTGCTACACAGCACTATCAGGTAACCGATTTCATGAATTTATAGGTTTGAATGAATCTACGCCTGACTTTTCGTCTAAAACATATCTCCATGTTGAACCTCGCGGAAGTATCAAAATCAATCTTAAAGACAATCATACCATTAAGGTTGGTGCTTCTATTTCAACACAAGACCTTCACGGAGTTAGGTCAACAACAACGACATTCCCATTTGATAGATATGCACTCGCATCAGCTTTCACAAAACCGGAAGTGACGACACAGTATTCAGTTGGCTATGCAGGTATGACTCCTGATGGTGGTTGGGATTGGAGTTGCGAAGGCTATTATAAAACTATGAATGGAGTGTATGACTATAAGGATGGAGTAACCATGTTTTCTCGTATAAACCTTGAAAGCCTAATCCTCTGTGGTAAAGGGCGAAGTTATGGTATGGAGTTAATGCTCCGTAAAAACATCGGCATATTTACAGGCTGGATTGCTTACACTCTGTCAAAGACAGATACACGTATTCCCGGAATAAATAACGGGCAATGGTATAAAGCATCAAATGATAGACGTAATGATTTTTCATTTGTCGGCATTGTAACATTTAACCAACGTTGGAATGCTTCGCTTTCTTGGACCTATTCATCCGGAAGACCTTTGACTGCCCCGGATGAGAAATATGTTCTTGGGGGAGAAACATGCTACTATTTTACGGCAAGAAATTCATATAAAACACCATCTTCACATCGCTTGGATTTGTCTGCATCATATACCAAAGAGGGGAAACGGTTTACGTCAATAATTACGTTTGGTGTTTTCAACGCGTATGCTCATTTTAGCCCATTTGTAATATATTTTGAGGACGATTCTTCAAAACCATCTGGCACACGAGCTGTGCAGCAATCACTATTCGGCATTGTGCCTTCTGTTTCATATACAATTAAGTTCTGATTATGAGGATACATATATTGATATTTACATTAGCGTTCTTTCTCGTTTCCTGCGAGAAGGAACTTGACTTTAAGTATCACGATGTGGAGTCCCAACTGGTCATCGAGGCAACGTTGTCCGAAGCAGAGGCAATTGTATCTCTCACTAACACAATTCCTATGGATGACCCTTTGACAGTCAATAGACTGACTGATGCGGATGTCAGTATAAAGGATAACACAGACAATATTATATTTCAATTGTCTTCGGATATAGAAGGTTTTTTCCATGGTGAAATTCCCGGTATTCCAGGACATGAATATATCATAGAAGTATCCCGTAACGGTAAAGACTATCTGTCTTCATGCCGTATGAGTCAACCATCACGCATCCTTTCATTGGATTTTCAATGGATAAAGATGCCTTATGATTATGTCGCAGTTTTACAAGTGACTTTTACAGATCCAATTGAGTCTTCTGATGATTGCTACTGGATTCGCCTTTATAGAAATGGGAATTCATATATGTGGTTACTGTCAGATGACAGGAAATCGGTTGATGGAATTATCAATGAGGTGACGATGACCTCACGAAAGGATATTTCAGAAGAAGATGATGCGACTGTATTACAAGATGGTGATGTTGTCTCCGTTACGGTTGCTCCCATATCCCGTGCAATGTATGATTATCTGACAGCATTACAATCAGATAGTAATGGGTCAAGGATGTTTGAGGGAGACTATTGTCTTGGATATTTTATGGCTGCTCCTATATCAAAATCAGAAATTATATACCGACCTTCCGAAATGAAAGAATATAAATAAAACTATGATGAATAAACTACTAACGCTCCTGATTACAATTATGTGCAGCACCTTAAACTTCATCGTCGAGGGCGCAATCAAATCCCCGGTTATCAATCCGGATAACTCGGTAACGTTTACCTTGTATGCCCCCAATGCAGACGAGGTTATCTTAAAAGGCACATTCATACCTTCCAAAGAATACCTAAAAACAGATGTAGGTACGCTTAGTAAAGGTGGAAAAATCAAAATGAAAAAGACTGGTGATAACTGGACCTACACAACAGATATATTACCATCTGAATTTTATACCTACTATTTTGAAGTCGATGAAAATAAGGTAAAAGATCCCAATAATCCCAATAAGGTTAGGGATATTGCAGATACCCTGAACTATTTCATAATAGGTAATGGAATTGCTGACGATTACGTAGAACACTCGGTTGCACATGGCACTGTAAAGAAGATCTGGTATCCGTCTACGTTAAATGGGATGAAAAAAAGACGAATGACAATTTATTTGCCTAAGTCGTATAGCTCAAATACTCAAAAACGCTTTCCTGTATTGTATCTTTTACATGGTTCTGGAGGAGATGAAGATGCATGGGAAGGATGTGGACGAGCAATACAAATTTTAGATAATCTTATTGCCGAGAGTAGATGTAAACCTATGATAGTCGTTATGCCAAATGGTAATGCCGGGTTAGCAGCAGCACCGGGTTCTGACCCTAAAAATCCCAATCAGAAACCCTCTGCCATGAATACTAATTCCATGCTTGGTCAGATTGAATCTGTATTCATGGATGAAATTGTTGATTACGTCGATGAAAATTATAGAACAATCAATGACAAGGCTCACAGAGCTATTGCCGGGCTATCTTTAGGCGGTCTCCATACGTTGTTTATTTCTATGAATAATCCCACAAAATTTGACTATGTGGGGTTATTCTCGGCACAAACAACTAATGCTCTTAATGATAAGCGCATCGGCAGTATGCAGAAACTTGGAGAAGCGTGGAATGAATTAAAAAGCAATCTGCCTTTTATCGGAGGTGGAAGCGTTGATCGAAAGATTTCAAGTCTGACCTCAGAAGATTTAAGCATCTATAATGATGTAGATAATAAACTTAAAGCACAATTTTCCACAGCTCCAAAACTGTATTACATCGCAGTGGGACGTGATGATTTCGTTAAGAAACTAAATGATGATTTGCGATTACGCCTTGATGCCAAGGGTTATAAATACCATTATAATGAAACTGACGGTGGACACACTTGGGAAAACTGGCGAAAATATTTAGTTGACTTCCTCCCCCGACTTTTTTAACGATGTTCATTTTGCCGCCTTAGGGCGGCAAAACTTATGCCGTATTCCAAATGAGTATATATCGTAATGCAATGATTAAACGTTTGTGGCTCATGGTTATTATAGTTATAGCTTGCTCTAATGCAGGCTATGCTTTGTCATTTGACCTTGATACAATCGCATCAAAGGGCCGTTTCCTGAATTTCTGTGTTTCGGCGTATCGCTTCACTGATAAATTTTTCAATGAAATCGACACTGCTTATGTATGTCCTACAGGATATAGATGGAATCTAAAGTTTAGAGCATGCAGTTGGACGGATTTTAATGGCTTTTATTTTGATGGGAATCATCAAATGGGTATGCTATCACCATTTTGTACATCTATTGGCGCTGATGTTCAATTTATGGCAGTGTCGATAGGATATGACATCAATGTGAATAAAATATTCGGTGGAAGTGGCAAAGACAGATCGAAATCCAGATTCAGCATTGAGTTTTCAAGTGCATTGCTTTCGGGACGCTATTATTCAATAAAAAATGATGATGGCATGAATATAAAGTATATTGACAAAAAACTTATTGACGAGATACCTTTCCCGGGAGTTAAATCATCAACATGGGGAATCGACTTAACTTATTACTTTAATCACCATAGATATTCTAATCAGGCTGCATTTTCATTTGGTAAGATTCAGAAAAGGAGTCAAGGGTCGTTTATGGTCGGAGTTACATATCAATCACAAAAACTACATTTCGATTTTAGCAAATTACCAGAAGATATGCAAGATTGGCTTCCTGAAAAGTGGAAAGGTAGAGACTATAATTCTGACGGCTACAATATAGGACTTAGCGGTGGATATGGTCATAACTGGGTAGTCCGTAAAAAGTTCACATTTGGAGTAATGGGATTGGTAATACCGAGCTTACATTATGGCCTTCTAAATAGTGAAGATAAGGGCTACTCATTTCGAATGAATTATAGATTGAACGCGTCTGCTGTCTGGAATCACAATCGCTGGTTTATTGGAGCAGTTGCTCGTGGAGACGTAGGATTCATCTATTCGGAATCAACATTGGCAAATGGACTATTTAGTCTTGAAACAAAAATAGGCTGGAGATTCTAATCATTCTTCACCGTCTAATATTAGGTTACTTATGATATTTTAATCCCAGTCATTGAGGTTAGCGATGAAGTCGTCAACCGATGATTCATCGAAAAGTTCGGGAAGATCGCCGGTGTTGATGTGATAGTCGTAATCGACCATCATATCATCAACGGAGTTCTCTCCATAGTCTTCAAATTCTTCTTACATAGATAATCAACAAAATTCTGTAATCATATGGCGTATGGCAGACTACGGATGTATGAGTATCATTCGAGGACCGACATATTTCATCACTGCACGTATATTTTCACGGTTAGCCGTAGAATAACAGTGAATCTCGCATTTACGGCAACTTGACTTGCCGTTACCTTTGGGGCAATGGTCAAGACGCTTATGGGCATAGTTCAAGAGGTCAAGGCAGTCATCACATAGAATACTATCATTGAAAGCATGATGCTTTTGGTAATAGATGGCAATCATCTGTCTGACCACCAGTTTCTCCCGTTCTATGCGATTCATAAATTATTTCAGTCCGGAAACCTCGTTCTTGAATACGTTTGCTGGTTTGAAAGCCGGAATGTTGTGAGCCGGGATAACGAGTGTCGTGTTCTTACTGATGTTGCGGGCTGTCTTTTCGGCTCTCTGCTTCACGACAAAGCTTCCGAAGCCACGAAGATATACGTTCTCGCCGTGTGCGAGGCTATCCTTCACAACTGTCATAAACTGTTCAATAACGGTAACAACTGCAGCCTTGTCGATGCCGGTTGTCTTTGCGATTTCACTCGCTATTTCCGCTTTAGTCATATCTGCTGTATTGTTTTGAATTTGATGATAAATAGAATACAAAATTATAAATAATCTATGAATTGTCTTAATTGCAAGGCGTAATTTGATATATACTTATTGATATTATTTCATCAACCTCCTGATTGACACGCTTGAAGTTGCGGCTGAGCATTATTTCCTTCTCGCGCTCGTCACGGAACTCATAGATTTTGGGAAGCTCTATATAATGGAATTCTTCGTCCTTAATCTTCTTCATGTCAAAGTTGGTCTTGCAGAAATACTTGGTGGTCTTGAACTCCTCGGACTGCTCTATGTCAAAATTATTGAGCATACTCTTGTCAGTTGCCGTGAAATCACGCGCAGCCTGACCTGCAAGCCAGCCGGTCGCCATATCAGCAATCTTAGCAGCCGGAACGAGATAGTCAAATATGTCCGAGAGCCTGACGGTAATTCTGCGCCGTGCGCAACTGGAACCGGTCCACCATACGGTCGATGTGCTCACGCGCATAGTCGCTGAAGCTGATGTCCTCTTTACCCTGCGTCACATACTCGATAATCTGACGCACAGTCCATCTTGCGCAGTCCCTGCGGTTGAGTTTGTCGGTATATAGCAATATCATTCTTGCACAATACTCGCTCACGAAAGGGGCGCTGATGTCCCCGTGCTTGTCCATCATCTGCTTCGTGACAACCTTTTCGGTTTTTATGTATCCGGGTTTTGTGTTCTGCACCACCCGGATATAGACCTGATAGAACCCGTCCTTGCACGGAGTTCTCACAACTGCTTTGAATGTTACCTTTTGAGTTCGTAATTATGATTGTAAATACTTGTAAGTGCCTCTTACGGATGAGACGTCGTATTTTGTAAGTTTTGCCGACACATTCTGCACGATAATCGTGCAGAATGTACGAACCGCCCAATCGCAACTTAGGCGGTAAGCCCCTTTCTGTCGGAGCGTTACCGCCTAAGTATCGGATTACGTTAAGTTACGCTTAGTCTTCGATGGCAGCCTGCGCCGCAGAGACGCGGGCGATAGGCACGCGGAACGGAGAACAGCTTACATAGTTCATACCGAGGTTGGCGCAGAACTTGACTGAACTGGGCTCGCCGCCGTGTTCGCCGCAGATGCCCACCTTCAGGTCAGGATTGGTGGCTCGACCTTTCTCCACGCCCATACGGACGAGCTGGCCTACGCCTTCCTGGTCGAGGACTTCAAACGGATCCACCTTCAGGATGCCACGGTCTTTGTAGAATTTGAGGAACTTCGGAGCGTCGTCGCGTGAATAACCGAAGGTCATCTGAGTGAGGTCATTGGTGCCGAAAGAGAAGAAGTCGGCCACTTCAGCTATTTCGTTGGCTGTAAGAGCCGCACGGGGCACCTCAATCATAGTGCCGACTTTGTAGCGGATTGTCTCGCCACGTTCTTCAAATACCTTGGCCGCAGTGCGGTTGATGACATCTGCCTGATTCTGAAGCTCCTTGAGCGTGCCCACAAGAGGAACCATGATTTCGGGGAACACCTTTATGCCGCGTGCTTGGCAGTTGAGGGCAGCTTCTATGATGGCTCTTGTCTGCATCTCTGTAATTTCAGGATAAGTGATTCCGAGACGACAGCCGCGATGACCCAGCATAGGATTGAATTCTTCAAGAGAATCCACTTTGGCTTTCACTTCCTCAAGGGTAAGCCCCATTTCTGTGGCCAGTTCTTTCTGGGTGGCAGTCTGATGCGGCACGAACTCATGCAACGGCGGGTCAAGAAGACGCACTGTTACGCCAAATCCGTCCATAGCCTCGAAGATGCCTTCGAAATCTCCGCGCTGCATTGGGAGAAGTTTGGCAAGAGCGAGCCGGCGTCCTGCTTCGTCGGAAGCGAGAATCATCTCACGGACAGCCTTGATGCGGTCGCCTTCGAAGAACATATGTTCCGTGCGGCACAGACCGATGCCCTGTGCGCCGAAACTGCGCGCCTGCTTGGCATCGCGCGGAGTATCAGCATTTGTGCGGACAAGGGTTTTGGTGAACTTGTCTGCAAGATTCATGATTGCGCCGAAGTCTCCGTCGAGTTCCGGTTCAGCGGTGGGCACCTGGCCGTCGTAGACTTCTCCGGTGGAACCGTTAAGTGAAATCCAGTCGCCCTCTTTGTATGTCTTGCCGCCCATTTCGAGCGTGTTGTCCTTGTAGTCAATAACGATTTCACCTGCACCTGACACGCAGCATTTTCCCATACCGCGAGCCACTACGGCAGCGTGAGAAGTCATACCGCCGCGCATCGTGAGTATTCCCTGAGCCACGGCCATACCGCGAAGGTCTTCAGGAGATGTCTCTATGCGGACGAGAATCACCCTCTTCTTCTTGTCAGCCCAAGCCTCGGCATCATCCGCAGAGAACACTATCTGGCCCGTTGCCGCACCGGGCGATGCCGGAAGGCCTTTTGCCATAACGTTGGCACGCTTGAGTCCGGCTTTGTCAAACACAGGGTGGAGAAGCTCGTCGAGCTTCTGCGGCTCCATACGGAGAAGTGCGGTCTTTTCATCGATTTCTCCGGCACGCAGAAGATCCATGGCGATTTTCACCATAGCCGCGCCTGTACGCTTGCCGTTGCGGGTCTGGAGCATCCACAGCTTTCCGTCCTGGATTGTGAACTCCATGTCCTGCATATCCTTGTAGTAGTCTTCAAGACGCTTTGCAATCGCTATGAGCTCAGCAGCGCAGTCAGGCATGGATTCTTCAAGAGCCGGATACTTGGTGCGACGCTCCTCTTCTGAAATGCCCTGAAGCGCAGCCCATCGGCGCGAACCTTCAATTGTGATCTGCTGAGGCGTGCGAACTCCGGCAACCACGTCTTCACCTTGTGCGTTGATGAGATATTCGCCGTTGAAAAGATTCTCTCCGGTAGCTGCGTCGCGGCTGAAAGCCACGCCGGTAGCGGAATTGTCGCCCATATTGCCGTAAACCATAGCCTGTACGTTTACAGCAGTACCCCACTCTTCGGGAATCTGGTTCATTCTGCGATATACGATGGCACGCTCGTTCATCCAAGAATCGAACACCGCGCATATGCCACCCCAAAGCTGTTCCCAAGCCGATTCGGGGAAGTCTTTGCCTGTGTATTCCTTTACGGCTGCCTTGAAACGCTTCACAAGCTCCTTGAGGTCATCGACATCAAGCTCGTTGTCGAACTTCACGCCTTTCTCCTCTTTCACCTTGTCCATAATGGCCTCGAACGGATCTATGTCGGTCTTGTGCTGCGGTTTCATGCCAAGCACCACGTCGCCGTACATCTGTACAAATCGGCGGTAGCTGTCCCAAGCAAAACGAGGATTGCCGCTTTTCTGTGCCATGGTGGCCACAGTGGCATCGTTCATACCAAGATTGAGCACTGTGTCCATCATACCGGGCATCGAAGCGCGGGCACCGGAACGCACTGATACGAGAAGCGGATTGGAGGAATCGTCGAACTTATTGCCAGTAAGCGTTTCTACATAGGCGATAGCCTTTGCCACTTCTTCCTTTATGTCGGCCACGACCTTGTCGCGGCCATATTGGGTGTATTCGGTGCATACTTCGGTTGTGATTGTGAATCCGGGCGGGACAGGCATCCCGAGAAGATTCATCTCTGCCAGATTGGCTCCTTTTCCGCCGAGAAGGTTTCTCATCCCGGCATTACCCTCGGCTTTTCCGTCGCCGAACGTGTAGACTTTCTGTGCCATTTGGTTTTGACTGTTAATTTTATGTTATTATGTAAGTGTTTTCAAAAAAGAATAAGTCGTGTTTCGGAGAAAGGGACTGCAAATATAGACATAATTTATGTAACAGAGAAGAAAATTGGCGAAAAAGTCGATAAAGATGGTTGATTTTCCTGATTATGTACTGTTGTTTAGACAGATTTAAACAGTCGTAGTCCATGTCTGAGCATTAACGTCTGTACGGGGCAGAGTTTTGTTATGTCGTGTTTTTTTGCTAATTTCGCGCTCTGACGTGGAATATTTCTGCTCAGGATTGTTATAATTCAGGACGGTTATGCCGCTCCACATAGTTTAATACAGAGTTTATAAGTGCAGATGCAGAGCAATCAAGACATAACCCCCTTTGTTATTGAGGGAATACAGGATAAGAAAGGGTCTGGGATTTCAGTCATAGACCTTTCCGGCATTGAGATGGCCTCCACAGGAAAATTTGTCATATGTGTAGGCCGTTCCCCCTCGCAGGTATCGGCAATCGCCGACAGCGTGAGGGAGAAGGTGCATGGGGCGACTGGCCGCAAGCCTTACAACTATGATGGATACCGTAACAGCCAATGGATAGTGGTCGATTACGGAGAACTGATGCTGCACGTCTTTGTGCCGGAGTTCAGGGAACATTACAATCTGGAGGAACTTTGGGCCGATGCGTGTCTGACGGAAATTCCAGATATGGATTGACATCATCTCATCTTCAATCATATTTACCTCATAATACTTTAGATTCAGATGCTTTTACCAAATAAGACTCCCAACAACAGAAAGCCTTCAAAGCGTCCGTTGCTCAATATGTACTGGATGTACGCTATGGTCGGACTTGCTCTCGTGGGCCTGTACTTTTTCCAGAACAACGACCAGACCCGAAAGGTGGACTGGACAGAATTTGAAAAAGCGGCTTTGGCCGGCGACATAGAAAGGATTGTCGTGATAGCCTCGAATGCTGAGGCCGACGGCTATCTGACTGATGCTGGGGCAAAGAGGAGAAAGTTTGACATGCAACCTGGTTTCGAAGGCCAAAGAAAACTCGAGACCACGATTCCTTCACCCGACAAAATCCAAGAGAAGATAGACAGCTGGAACTCTGCTCTTGCCTCGGAAAAGAAACCTCCTATCAAAGTCAGCTATGAGCGTGGAGGAGACCTTATGCGAATATTCTGGGCGTTCGGCCCGATATTGCTCATATTCCTGGGTATGTATTTCATATCCAGGCGAATGGGCGGAGCTGCCGGTGGAGGCGGAGGCATATTCAATGTGGGCAAATCGCGTGCAACTGTGTTCGACAAAGACAAAGGCACGCATGTTACATTCAAGGATGTTGCAGGTTTGGCCGAGGCCAAAGTGGAGATTGAGGAGATTGTAGAATTCCTGAAGAATCCTCAGAGATACACGGAGCTGGGCGCGAAGATACCCAAAGGTGCGCTTCTTGTCGGCCCTCCTGGAACTGGTAAGACGCTTCTGGCCAAGGCTGTGGCTGGAGAGGCAAATGTGCCGTTCCTTTCCACTTCAGGTTCTGATTTCGTCGAAATGTTTGTCGGTGTAGGCGCAGCCCGTGTGCGCGACTTGTTCAAACAAGCCCAGGAGAAAGCCCCCTGTATAGTGTTCATAGATGAAATCGATGCAGTAGGCCGTGCCCGAGGCAAGAACCCTAATATGGGAGGCAACGACGAACGAGAGAATACTCTTAACCAGATGCTTACGGCAATGGATGGTTTCGGAACCAACAATGGTGTGATAATCCTTGCCGCCACCAACCGCGCCGATATGCTTGACAAGGCACTTCTTCGTCCCGGACGTTTCGACCGTCAGATATATGTCGACCTGCCTGAACTTACGGATCGGATGGAGATATTCAATGTACATCTGCGTAATATCAAGGTGAGCAGCAGTCTTGATGTGGAACAGCTTGCGCGTCAGACGCAGGGATTTTCCGGTGCTGATATAGCCAATGTCTGCAACGAGGCAGCTCTGATAGCCGCACGAGGCAACAAACCGGAGGTTGAATGGAACGACTTTATGTCGGCCATTGACCGTATAGTAGGAGGTCTAGAAAAGCGTTCGCGTATAATCACCGACGAGGAAAAGTTCTCAATCGCGACTCATGAGGCCGGGCATGCCACAGTTACATGGATGCTTCAATACGGCAACCCTCTCGTAAAGGTTACCATAGTGCCGCGTGGACGAGCTCTCGGTGCGGCCTGGTATGCCCCAGAGGCCCGCCAGATAATTCCGACGCAAGCACTCCTCGACACTATGTGCGGCCTTTTGAGCGGTCGCGCTGCTGAAGAAATTTTTACCGGACAAGTCGGTACCGGAGCCAGCGACGATTTGGAAAAGTGCACAAAAATAGCGCGTTCGCTTGTCATGGTGTACGGTATGAGCACTAAGCTGCCTAATATCAACTTCAATGACTCCACCGGACAAGAATACGGATTCACTAAACCCTATTCGGAAGAAACCGCTGAACTGATAGACAAAGAAGTAACACGCATAATCAATGAGCAGTATGAACGTGCCAAAGACATTTTGCGCAAGTACAGTGTTCAGCATAATGAGATACGAGATATGCTCGTGAAGAATGAGGTTATTTTCCATGATGATGTCCAGAAAATACTCGGCCAGCGCCAGTGGAAGTCTCGCACGGACGAAATTATGGAGCTTAACAAAAAAGAGGAGTCTAAAATCGGCGACGAATTCAAAGCAGGGCACCCGGCTCTTCCCTCTTCCGGGAATGAAGCACCTGATGCGGATTCTGACGACGACGGCACGCCCCCTCCGTTCAACAAGTGATTTCGAGTCTGATTGACCTAATACCCTGACATAGCGGTTTTCGGCTTGAGAATATAGAGTGTGGGTATTATGCTTTTTAATAAAACTGAAATCACAAAATCAGTTTCCATTATTCGGTAAGATTGTTCTGAAACTCCGATAATGGGGTCGGCATTTTTCTTTATCGCCGAATTGGAGTAATTTTGTCAATAAATAAATAATATACACGGATTTATGAAGATTCAACCAAGTATTTATCTCGCAATAGGATTGGTCGCAGGAGGCACCATTCTGTCTGCATGCGGAAAAAAGCAAGAAGGAAACGCACAACAGCAGCAGATACCGGAACTCTCGGTAATCACAGTAGGCGAAGAGGACGCAAGCCTTGAATCAGGCTACCCCGCAACTCTTCATGGCGAGAACGACGTAGAGATACGTCCCCAGATTACAGGCTTTCTTACGAAGGTAAACGTACAGGAAGGCCAGCGTGTGAGTGCCGGACAGGTGCTTTTCACCATTGACCAGGTTCAGTTAAAGGCCAATGTAGATGCCGCCCAGGCTGCAGTTGCTGTGGCTCAGGCAAACGTGAATACTGCACAGACCAACGCCAACAACAACAAAATACTGCTCGACAAGAACATAATAAGCGCGCCGGCATATCAGACTTCGGTAGATGCATTAAATGCAGCCAAGGCGCAACTCAACCAAGCCAACGCCCAACTCGTATCGGCCCGCAAGAACCTTTCCTATTCTGTGGTCACTGCGCCTACGTCAGGCGTAGTGGGTACCATCGATTTCAAGGAAGGTGCGCTTGTGTCGCCCCAGACACTATTGACCGTCCTTTCCAACAACGGCGATGTGCAGGCCTATTTCTCCCTCAATGAAAAGGAGATATATGCCCTGACAGACAACGGGAAGAAGTCTATGAAAGAGGCTCTTGCCCAACTGCCTCCGGTTACACTCATGCTTGCAAACGGCGAACGGTACGGACGCGAAGGAAAGATAATATCGGTCTCCGGAGTGCTCGACCCCACCACTGGAAGCGCGACAGCAAAGGCTCTTTTCCCAAATCCTGACGGCACACTTCGCAGCGGCAATACGGCCAACGTGATGATTCCGACACTTCAACGTAATGCGATGCTGATACCGCAAAAGGCGACATTCGAGATTCAGGATATGAAGTTCTGCTACGTAGTGGGCGATTCAAGCAAGGTTCACTCCACTCCTATCCAGATATCAGACCAGAACGACGGCCAGAACTATATAGTAACCGGCGGACTTAAGCCGGGCGACCAAGTGGTGGTTGAAGGCGTCGGCATTTCCGTGAAAGACGGCATGCAGATAAAGCCTAAGAAGTAGGTTTTCAGACTTTAGGTATCAGATATAACCAATCAAGAATATGAATCTTTCAAATTTCATAAAACGTCCGGTGCTTTCTACCGTAATCTCGATCTTTATCGTGATTTTCGGTCTGCTCGGACTTATGTCGCTCCCCATTGAGCAATATCCGGACATTGCGCCTCCGACAATACGAGTCTCGACCCAATACACCGGTGCCAACGCCCAAAGTGTACTCAACTCCGTGATTGCACCGCTTGAAGAGCAAATCAACGGTGCTGAGAATATGGAATACATGATGTCTTCAGCCGCCAACAACGGTTCCGCTGAAGTTACGGTATATTTCAAACAAGGAACCGACCCGAATATGGCTGCGGTAGATGTTCAGAACCGCGTGGCTAAAGCCGCAAGCTTCCTGCCTGCCGAGGTGAACCAGGTCGGCGTCATCACTCAGAAGCGTCAGTCATCGATGCTTGTGGTGCTCAACATCTATTCTGAAAACGACGATTATTCCGAGGAATTCATAGAGAACTATATGGCTATCAACGTTGTCCCTGTGCTGAAACGAGTAACGGGTGTCGGAGATGCCATGGTGATGGGTGCTGACTACAGTATGCGAATATGGCTTAAGCCTGACGTGATGGCACAGTATGGGCTGATGCCGACCGACGTTTCCGCAGCACTTGCCGAGCAGAACATTGAGGCCGCGCCCGGTCAGTTCGGCGAGAACGGCAACCAGAGTTTTCAGTACGTGATGCGCTATAAAGGCCGCCTTGCCAATGAAAAGGAGTTTGAGGACATAATCATCCGTGCAACACCTGAAGGTGAAGTGCTTAGGCTCAAGGACGTGGCCGATGTAGAGCTTGGACGCGTGTCTTACGGCTTCCATTCCACCACCAACGGCCACATAGGTTGCTCAGCAATCGTGTTCCAGGCCGCCGGCTCCAACGCCACACAGGTGGTCAACGACATTCTGAAGGAAGTGGACCGTTTCCAGAAAGAGGCTCCGAAAGGAATAAAGCTTACCACGTCTATGAACGTCAACGACTTCCTTTATGCATCGATAGAAGAGGTGATAAAGACGCTCATCGAGGCCTTTGTGCTTGTGTTCTTGGTGGTGTTCATCTTCCTTCAGGACTTCAGGTCTACAATCATCCCGATGATTGCAATACCTGTTGCCCTCATAGGAACATTCTTCCTGCTCAACATATTCGGGTTCTCAATCAACCTGCTCACTCTCTCGGCTCTTGTGCTTGCCATCGCCATCGTGGTCGATGACGCGATAGTGGTGGTTGAAGCGGTCCATGCCAAGCTTGACCAAGGATACCAGTCTGCGCGCCGGGCCTCTATTGACGCCATGAACGAGATTTCGGGTGCCATCGTGTCGATCACGCTCGTCATGATGCTTGTGTTCATTCCCGTGTCGTTCATGGGCGGAACATCAGGTGTCTTCTACCGCCAGTTCGGCCTCACTATGGCTATGGCGATCGGTCTGTCTGCAATCAATGCATTGACCCTGTCTCCGGCTCTGTGTGCCATATTCCTTAAGCCACACAATACCGACGCTACGCTCAAAGAGCGTCTTGGCGACGCTTATTCCGCTGCCGGAGAAGTCATGAAAGAGACATACAAAAAACGTCTCATGCCGGCATTCCCTCCGCTCATAACAACGCTGTTGATCATAGCAGCAGTCGTGTTCCTCGTTCTCGGCTGGTACTCGTTTGAGAATGTAGCCCTGAGCGTCATGGCTGTTGTTGTGGCCATACTCGCCGTGATAGGAATGTTCTCCCGACGATTCCTCGACAGTTTCAACAGAGGGTTTGACAAGCTTCTTGGCGGATATAAGAAGTGGACAGACTTCTTCGTGAGCCACAAGCTCATAAGCTTCGGTTTCGTTGCAGCGAGCATAGGAGTCCTGGTATGGCTGATGTCCTCCACCGCGACCTCACTTGTGCCTGAAGAAGACACAGGCACAATCATGGGCGTGGTCGATATGCCTCCGGCTACGGCACAGGAAAAGACCAAGCGGATAATGGATCAGGTGGACAGCATCGCCGCCACTATCCCGGAAATCGAGTTCCGCACCGCCATCACCGGCTATTCGTTCGTAGGCGGAGAGGGCAACACATACGGTTCATTCATCATCAAACTCCGCCACTGGAACGAACGCAAAGGAGACAACCAGACTGCTGATGCGGTTTTGGGCATGCTCTATCAGAAGTGTTCGGCAATCAAAGACGCCCGCATAATGTTCTTCAAACCGCCTATGGTAAGCGGATATTCGGTTACCAACGGTTTTGAAATCAAGCTTCAGGACAAGACCGGCGGCAGTCTCGACAACTTCTTCCAAGTATATCAGCAATTCATAGGCGCGCTCAACGCCCGTCCGGAGATTGCCATGGCCTACTCCACTTTCAACCCGACATTCCCGCAGTATCTTGTGGAGATCGATGTGGCCAAAGTGAAGCAGGCAGGACTGACTCAGAATGCCATACTGACGGCTTTGCAGGGATATTATGGCGGTATGTATGTGTCAAACTTCAACAGCTATGGCAAGCTTTACCGCGTGATGATGCAGGCAGATCCTGAAGCGCGCGTATCCCCAAAGACGCTTAAGCGAATCAAGGTGCGCAACGGGGCGACTATGGCTCCCATCGACAACTTCGTGAGCCTCAAACGTGTTTATGGGCCAGACGTGATAAACCGTTTCAATATGTTCACCAGCATATCGGTTACCGGTTCGCCGGCTCCGGGTGTCTCCTCGGGTGATGCAATCAAGGCCATAGAAGAAGTGGCAGCCCAGACCCTTCCGGTGGGCTTCGGCTATGAGTATTCAGGCCTGACAAGAGAAGAAGCCTCCACAGGAAGCGGCTCCACCGCATACGTATTCGGCATTGTGCTCCTGTTCGTATATCTGCTTCTGAGTGCCCAGTACGAGAGCTATATGCTTCCGTGGGCCGTCATACTCTCTGTGCCGTTCGGTCTTATGGGAACGTTCATATTCGCCCGCTTCATGGGCATTGACAACAACATATATCTCCAAATCGCACTCATCATGCTCATAGGCCTTCTTGCCAAGAACGCCATCCTTATTGTGGAATTCGCGCTTGAACGCCGACGCACGGGTATGAGCATCGTTCAGGCCGCGATACAAGGAGCCGTAGCCCGTCTGCGCCCGATTCTTATGACGTCGCTGGCTATGATTATAGGTCTTCTGCCAATGATGTTCGCCCACGGAGCCGGAGCCAACGGCAACCATGCTCTCGGTGGCGGTGCAATAGGAGGTATGCTCATCGGCATGATTCTGCAAGTGCTTGTGGTGCCTGCGCTTTTCGTGGCGTTCCAGAAGCTCCAAGAGAAGATTTCACCCATAAAGTGGGAGGACAAGGACAACTCCGGCCTGACTTCCGAAATTGAGCAGTACAGTCCGGCACACGATTAGTTTTTGGTTATTAGGAATATATGTTTCCCGGATGCGCTGTTTAGAGCATCCGGGAAAACCAAAGACAGAAACCTCAGATAACGAAAAAAGAATAAAATGAACCGTTTCGTAAAATATACAATAGCAGCAGGCGTGGGATTGATGCTCACGGGATGCAACATCTATAAAAAATATGAGATGCCGACAGCCGACAGCGCAATCGTGGCCGACTATGCGAAGGCTTCCGAAGCAGCTGCCGACAGCGCATCGCTTCCGTATCTCGGATGGGAACAGGTCTTTACCGACCCGCAGCTCCAGAACCTCATCCGCCTTGCGCTCGACAACAACAAGGATCTTGAGAATGCACGTCTCAATGTAGACATAGCCCGTGCCCAGCTCAAGGGGGCTAAACTTAGCTATTTTCCTTCAGCCGCGCTTAATCCCAACGGTGCGGGCGCAAGCTACGACGGCAGCAGGATGAGCTGGACATACCAGATTCCGCTTGCCCTCAACTGGGAAATCGACGCTTTCGGCAAAATCCTCAACCGCAAGCGTGGCGCACAGGTGGCTGTAGACCAGATGGAAGCTTACAGGCAGGCCGCTCAGTCGCAGATAGTCTGCGGAGTGGCCAACGTCTATTATACTCTTGTTCTACTCAACCAGCAGCTTGACCTCACGCGTCGCACTTCCGAGATATGGAAAGAGCAGGTTGAATCGATGGAACTGATGAAACAGGCTGCACGGGTCAACGAAGCGGCAGTCGTGCAGAGCAGAGCCAACTATTACAGTGTGCTGTCAACGATTCCAGACCTCGAACGTCAGATACACATCACACAGAACACGCTCTCGCTTTTGCTGAATACGTATCCTCAGACTTGGGAAGTAACATCAAACCTCAGCTTCGACCTTCCCTCGGCACTCACACAGGGCGTGCCGATGACCTACCTTGCCGCGCGCCCAGATGTCAAGGCCGCTGAGCGTTCGTTGGCTGTGGCTTATTACGCCACAAACAGTGCGCGAGCCAATTTCTATCCAAGCATAAACATTTCTTCAAACGGCGGCTTCACCAACCTTTTGGGCAGTTTCATAGCCAATCCGGGCAAATGGTTCATCCAGCTTGCCGGTCAGCTTACGGCTCCCCTTTTCTCCAGAGGTCAGAACATAGCCACTCTCCAGGCTGCGAAGGCACAGCAACAGCAGGCATTAAACAATTTTGAGTATGCCGTTCTCAACGCCTCCGCTGAAGTGAGCGACGCGCTTGTGGAACTTGACAAGAACGGACAGAAACGCGAGTACATACTTCAGCAGATAGACCAACTTGAGAAGTCGGTGGAATACACGCAGGAACTTCTCACACTCGGCAATCCCGGCACAACATACCTTGAAGTTCTGACGGCCCGCTCCGGTCTCCTGCAGGCGCAGCTTTCGAGTCTTGCTTGCTGGCATGCCCGTGCAGCCGCACTTGTAAGCCTCTATCAGGCCGTAGGCGGAGGACGATGAGACAAGATGCTTTCGTATCTCTGAACACAAACAGAAAATTGTCGGGAATCATACAGAAAAACAACTAAAAATCAAAGAACTGAACATTATGTCCCATATAAGCCCGTTAGCTTTCGTCAATCCGGATGCCAAAATCGGCAATGACGTAACAATAGACGCGTTCGCTTTCGTCGATGCCAACACGGTCATAGGCGACGGATGCCACATACGCCCTCACGCAAGTGTGCTTTCAGGCGCGCGCATAGGCAAAGGAAACATTATCTACGAAGGTGCAATAATTGCCGCCGAACCTCAGGATTTCCGTTGGAAAGGCGAAAAGACCGAAGTAATCATCGGAGACGACAACCGAATCCGTGAGCATGTGATTATTAATCGCGGCATCCGGCCCGAATCAGCCACACGCATAGGAAGCCACAGTTTTGTAATGGCTCAGACTCATATTGGCCATGACTCCGAGATTGGCGACAACTGCGTGATAGGCAATGCTGTAAAGATTGCCGGAGACTGCAAGATAGGGAACTGCACCATCCTTTCCTCCAACGCATTGGTGCATGAACGTTGCGATGTGGGCGAATGGGTATTGATAAAAGGCGGCTGCCGTGTCAACAGCCATGTGCCGCCTTACGTGATCATGGCTCACAATCCCATCTCATATTACGGAGTCAACGCGTTCATTCTCCGCAAGCAGTCAATGGATGAAGACACCATCGACGACATAGCGAAATGCTACCGTCATATTTATCAGTGCAACACGTCGCCGTTCAATGCCCTAAAACGCATTGAAGCCGACGTGAAGCCAGGCACAGAACGCGATTCCATAGTGGCTTTCCTCCGTAACCACAACCTTAAAGTCGCCGCTCTCAACTTCGACTATCTTGACGAGGACTGAGAACCCAGACATCAGGTTATAGGGATGCATCCTTACAGTCGGATGAAGACATTCTGTATGTCGTTGTTTATGGCCTTTATGGCCATATTGGCCGCATGTTCCGCCGGGACCGAGGATTCGGATGCCCGGCGGCTTCATGAATATTTAGCTGAAGGGAAAGAGCAATACCTCGACGGGGATTATAACGGAGCGTTGGCCACCCTGCATAAGTATCTTGTGCTGTCTGAAAGGACAGGAACGCATCCCGACCCGGATGATGCCATCAACGCCTACATCATGCTGGGCAACATTCATCTTGCATTCTCGGATTATGTTCGTGCGTACAGTTATTATGAAAACGGACTTGAATACAGCCGTGAGGTGAAATCCCCAGACAATGAAGTGAAGTTCCTTAATGACCTGGCTATCGTATCCTGTTATCTCGGCAACCGCGACGATGCAATGAAGTTCAACGAGATGCTTTCGGAGCGCTATCTTTACATAATCACACGCGCCTATATAGAAAAGAACTTCGGCAACCGCAGCAAATCAATCAGAATGATGAAGGATGCCATAGCCCATATCGACTCTGCCGGGCTTGAATCCGACCTCAAGCTTTCAGCTTATTCTTAAATATCCGAGTATTTTGAAGAGAACGACATGCCTGATTCGGCCTTGGCATACCTCGACAAATTCGAGCGTCTTGCTGTGGAAAGCAACAGCCCTCCGCTTCTCGCCGACAACAAGAGGCGATATATGCGCGTCTACACCAAAATCGGCGACAAGGAGAAAGCATTGCGTTATCAGGAAGAATACTTCGCTCATCAGGATTCAATGTTGAATCCCAACCGGTTCCTCAACGTGAGCGGCAGATACCACAAAGAGAACGAAGACCGCGCAGATATGATTATAAGGAATCTTAGACAGACGGTGGCCAACCAAAAGCTTCTCCTCATCGTCATCCTCTTTTCGATAGCATTCATGATTACACTGCTTTTCTTCCGCCATAAATCCCGCATGGCAAGCATCCAGCTTTTCCGACGCAACCGAGAACTTGTGGAAATAGAAGAAAAAGTGAGAACAATTGAAGAATGCAAGCATATTTCCGGTCCAATCCATTCCATTGCCGAAGATGCTGCCGCGAAAGATGCAGGCCAAGATGATGACCGCAAAGCCCTTTTCGACAAAATAGTGCTGATAATGACCCATGACACTTCTTGGTGCGACCCAGAATTCAGCTTAAACCGGCTGGTGGAAATTGCGGAGTCGAACACAAAATATGTGTCGCAGGCGATAAATGAACATACCGGAAAAAACTTCAGATCATTCATAAACGAATACCGCATCCGCGAAGCCCGACGCAGACTTCTTGACACTGAAAACTTCGGCAACGTAACAATCCAGTATCTGGCAGAAAGCGTAGGGTTCATGTCCACTTCAGCATTCAATATGGCTTTCAAGAAATTCACCGGAATGACACCGTCTCTTTACCAGAAACTCGGTCGTGATTCCTGAGTCAGGGTTTCGGCCTTGGCTATGGATTCATGGCATCAAGAAGCCCCCGATTGGTTATCCCATTCTTTTCCTTGTTTTTTCACCTTTAATGCCTAAATCCGTTCAATTTCCTTAAATACAACATATTATAATATATTGAAATAACCAATAATCTCTGGTGGTTCAATGCCGCCGATGACTCCTACTCTACCTCATTTTCAGGATACAACTATGACAACTATACATTTAAAGTTGTTACGAAAGAATATACGCCTCAGAATACGATCCCCGGACGAAGAAACTTTTCATTCCGAGCCAAGACTTCGGTATGCGCACAGCAGTAGAGGACAAGGAAGGAGCGAAAGGAATTCCCGGATACATTGCAGGTTACGAGACATTCTATCCTGACAGGGAAAGCCCATACGCGTCCTTTGACGAAGAAGATGGCACAATGACTCTTCACACATTAGTGTACTGGGACGGTATTCTTCTTGACGACGGGACACGAGGCAAATATGTCTATACAGAAAGCATAGACGAAGTGAAGCTTGACGGTTTCACTGATTACGACGTGCATATCCTATCTGACGAATGCGTCTTCTCGACCACCCACAAAGTGAGATTGGACATCACCGAAGACCCTCACGACGTGTGCTACGAACTCGTCCACGGCCTCGCCACCACTGAGAAGATAGAAGAAATCGCCAACAACAAAGTCAATCCTCTCACAGAATCCCGAGAAGTAGAATTCACTCTCAGGGAAGGATTGAACACAATCGTAGCAATTTCCTATGACAAGCAGCAGAAACGTTACATAAACGTCAAGGAAATATATTGTATGCCCGAAGACGCACAAAACTGGAGAGCGATTGGCACAGGCAAATTCACTGAGGATGCCATTTCCGGACTCGGAGCTGGCATGGGAGTCCCGACCTACTATGTGGCAGTTGAAGAGAACGTAAACACCCCCGGCTATTACCGCATTGTCAACGCTTATGCCGATTATGTAAAGGACTATCAGGGACTTGCCTGCCATGACGGACACAACCACTATCTTTACATAGACGCTTCTGTACCGACCCAGGTGATGCTGACCCAGCAGCACACAGGCGTAAAAGATGAAAAGCTCGGCAACATCTACATAACTTCCAAGGCATACGAAGACATGATGGCGGGGAAGATGCGGGTGGAATACGCCAAACATCTCGGCACGCTCGAAAACGGCATCATCTCATTCCCGAAAGAGTCTGTAGGCGTTAAGCTTCCTGAATACCAGCAAGACTACATCTGGTGGGTCAATACTTCCAAATGTTTCGGCCTCACTCTTCCTGTTTCCGGCATTAAGGACATCGAATATGGGCAGCAGGCGGCACCAAGACAGCCAAAATCCGTCTTTAGGCACCATAAGATTCAGTTATGCGTCAGGTTTGACGCATAACTGAATCTTCATACAAGCATCTGGTTCCTAAACGGCCTATTTCCTCTTCGGATTGGCCGGGAACCAGCCTTTGCGCACGCGTTCAGCCTGCTCATCCACCTCTTTGATGCTCCAGAAGCAACTGAACGAGGCCACTCCTAAGAGCGAAGACCAGAATATGTCGGACACTGCTATGCAGGCAGCAAGAAGCACTATTCCTGCCGCAAGGAACCACCAACGACATTTGCGCCCGAAATAATATTCACCTTTGATTACCAAAGGATGGAAAAGCCCGATAATCAGGAATGCGGCAAGACCCACAAGAACTCCTGCAAGATGATACTGAGAAAGAAACTCTGCCATGTCAGATTCTGGTTTTAAAAGTCGTACAAAGTTGATTTTTTCACAAAGGTCGCATTTTATTTCCAAAACACCATGTTTTTTCACAAAAATTCGCTACATTTGTGGTGTAAAATCATATAAACAAAATAATTATGAGCGACAAAAATCATGAGTATGAATATTCAGGCTTGACTATCAACGGTTTTGCCATGATATTCTTCACTTTCATCCTTATCCCGGCTCTGATTGTGGCGGTGATAATCCTCGGCGGCGAAGAAAGGCTCGGCCTCTCCATTGGACTCGGTGCGCCGCTGTTCATCATCTTCATCCTCGGCCTTGTAGGCTATTTCGTTCAGGAACCCAATGAGGCGCGGGTGATGATATTTTTCGGTAAATACAAAGGGACGTGCCGCAAAACCGGGTATTATTGGGTCAATCCTTTCATTACTCGACGCAGGCTTTCTCTACGCATACGCAATATGGACATAGAGCCAATAAAGGTCAATGACAAGACCGGCAACCCGGTTCTAATCGGCATGGTGCTTGTATGGAAAATCAAGGACACGTATAAGGTAACTTTCGATCTTGATTCGCAGTCGCTTGGAGCTACCGCTGCCACGATAAGCAATGCTGCCCTTGAAAAGTTCGTGCGCATTCAAAGCGATGCAGCATTGCGCGAAGTCACAGGTCATTTCGCATACGACCACACCGACTCTGACCACGACAGCATTACTTTGCGCGACGGCAGCGAACATATCAACGACCTTCTGGAAAATAAGATAAACGAGCGTCTCGCCATGGCCGGAATGGAAGTGGTGGAAGCACGTATCAACTATCTCGCATATGCTCCTGAGATTGCGGCCGTGATGCTGAGACGACAGCAGGCTTCTGCAATAATCTCGGCCCGCGAGAAGATAGTTGAAGGTGCGGTCTCTATGGTGGAGATGGCTCTTGACAGGATTGAAGAGCGTGCAATAGTTAAGCTCGACGATGCCAAAAAGGCTGAAATGGTGGGCAATCTCTTGGTAGTCCTGTGTTCTGAAGAACCGGCCACACCTGTGCTAAACACCAACAAATGACTTTTGGCTGGCAAAGTTTTGGGCATCCCGACAAAAATACGTATCTTTGCGGCAATTTACCCCGAAGGCTTTATGCAAAGGGTGAAATCCACTGAACAATCAACCTTTATCTAATATTTCATTGACTTTAACAATGGATTCAAAAGTTACTTTGTGCCCCAATCTGGTGGTGCAGTTCCTCGGCAAAAAGCCTGAGGATTTTCGCAAATCCGACATAGTCCGTTTCATCAAGGAAAACGGTATAAAGATGGTGAACTTCATGTATCCTGCCGACGACAACCGTCTGAAGACGCTCAACTTCGTCATCAACTCGGAGGAATACCTCGACTCGATACTCACCTACGGAGAACGCGTGGACGGTTCAAGCCTCTTCCCTTTCATTGAGGCAGGAAACAGCGACTTATACGTGATTCCTCGTTATGCATCGGCTTTTGTTGATCCTTTCGCAGAAATACCGACGCTTACTATGCTCGCATCTTTCTTCGACAAGGAAGGCACTCCTCTCCAGTCAAGCCCTGAACAGACGCTCCGCAAGGCATGCAAAGCGTTCCGCGACGTTACAGGCTATGACTTCTATGCTATGGGAGAACTTGAGTATTACGTCATTTCAGAGGACACAGGCCTGTTCCCGGCATCCGACCAGAAAGGATACCATGAATCGGCTCCCTATGCAAAGTTCAACGATTTCCGCGCCGAGTGCATGGCACTCATAGCCCAGGCCGGCGGACAGATAAAGTATGGCCACAACGAAGTAGGCAACTTCACCATCGACGGCAAGATATTCGAGCAGAACGAAATCGAATTCCTTCCTATCCCGGCAATGCAAGCCGCCGACAACCTTATGGTTGCCAAATGGATAATCCGCACCCTTGCCATGAAGAAGGGATATGACGTAACTTTCGCTCCTAAAATCACTGCCGGAAAGGCCGGCAGCGGACTTCATATCCACTTCAAGGTGATGGACGGCGACACCAATATGATGACCGCCGACGGCAAACTCAGCGATGTGGCCAAAAAGGCCATAGCCGGAATCCTTACCTATGCACCGGCAATCACCGCTATGGGCAACAAAGTGCCTACGAGCTACTTCCGTCTCGTTCCTCATCAGGAAGCTCCCACTTCTGTATGCTGGGGCGACCGCAACCGTTCGGTACTCGTCCGTGTTCCTCTCGGATGGACCGGCGAGAACGACATGTGTTCTCAGGCCAACCCGCTCGAGGCAGACTCCATATCGGCCGCACCGCAGAAGCAGACCGTGGAACTTCGTTCTGCCGACGGCTCTGCCGACGTCTACCAGCTGATTGCCGCCATGGTGGTGGCAGCCCGTATCGGATTTGAAATGGAGGATTCGCTCAAACGTGCAGAAGACATGTATGTAAGCGTAAACATACACAACGACGAAAACCGTGCCAAACTCGAATCGCTCGAATCGCTTCCTGACAACTGCGTGGCGTCTGCCAAGGCCCTCGCTGCAAAACGAGAAGCATTTGAGCGTTACGACGTGTTCTCGCCGCAGATGATTGACGGCATCATCCGCAAGCTCGAAGCATTCGACGATGCCGACCTTCGCAATAGCCTTGAAGGAGACCGTGAGGGCATGCTCGAACTCGTACGCAAGTTCTGGCACTGCGGATAATCCGGAAAACATAACCCCGATATCAGGCAGGGCTGCGAGCTGTCGCAGCCCTGTTCTTTTTCTACCTGAATGGCTGAACTGACACAAGAAGAGCGATGCCGCTACGCACGCAGCATCGCCATTGACTCAATTGGCATTGAAGGCCAACGGAAGCTAAAGGAGTCAAAAGTGATGGTAGTGGGATGCGGTGCGCTCGGCACTGTGGCCGCGACCTATCTCTGCGCTTCCGGCGTAGGACATCTCGCAATAGCAGACTTTGACACCATCGACATCAGCAATCTGCAGAGACAGATAATGTTTATGGACTCCGACGCAGGAAAACCGAAATGCCATACGCTTGCTTCCCGCCTGCGAATGCTCAACCCTACCGTGAGGATTGAAGAGATTCCACAAATGATAAAGGAGGAAGACGCAGAGAGGCTTTTTCCTGAGTTTGATTTCATCATCGACGGCAGCGACAATCCTGCCACAAAGACAATGACCTCCGAAGTATGCAAAAGGCTAAGCAAACCTTGTTGCATAGGCGGAGTTTCCGAAATGCGGGGCCAGGTGCTGACCTGTGTACCCGGTTCGGTGTTTTGGCATGAACTTTTCGGCGGAATCAAGGATTCGGGCTTCCTCCCGTGTGCCGTTTCCGGTGTGCTCGGGCCTGTACCTGGAATAACCGGTTCAATACAGGCCACAGAAGCCATAAAATACATTACAGGCGTCGGAAACCTTCTTAACGACAGGCTTCTGACGTTTGATTCGGCAGAGATGGCATTCTCCGTTTTTCGGATTTGAGGTAACATTTCCGGCATTCCGGTTGTTTCCTTAGAGTATGTTCCTTCTATATGCCGAGATTTGCACAATATGCATAATTCCACGTCGCAGACATATACAGGTATTTTCAACGACAGTTTTCCGCCGATTCTCGACGGCGTTACACTGACGGTAATGAACTATGTGCGTTGGCTTCCCCAATCTGGAATGAAGCCATGCGTCGTAACGCCTTGGAATCCGCGACGTGTGGAATGCGGGTGCGAAGTGATGCGGTATTTTTCTCTTCCTATTCCATCGCGCCGTCCATACCGATACGGCTATCCCAAAGCCGACCCGTTCATTTGGAAAAGGCTGGACAACACGCATTTCAATTTGGTGCATTCACACTGCCCTTTCTCTTCGGGCAGGCTTGCGGTTTATGTCAAGAAGAAACAAAACGTACCGCTCATAGGCACTTTCCATTCCAAATACCGTTCCGACCTCGAGCATTCATTCCGCCGCACACCTTGGTTCGTACCTATAATTATGCGCCGAATTATCGGATTCTTCAATGCATGTGATGAAGTATGGATTCCTCAGGCGGCTGTACAGGAGATCGTACGCGAATACGGCTACAAAGGGCCTCTGACAGTCGTTGACAACGGTATTGACTTCGCTGATATTGATTCTGAATCCCTTAAGGAAACCAAATCCGAAGCAAGGAAACGGGCAGGAATCAGCCCGTCGGCTCTTTCTCTGCTTTTTGTCGGGCAGCACATATGGGAAAAAGGCATCGGCATAATTGTTGAAGCTTTGGCCAAGATTTCAGGAAAAGTCGATTTCACTATGGACTTCATCGGCACAGGATATGCCATAGACGATCTGAAATCCTTAGTGGCAAGACTCGGACTTTCCGGACAAGTGAGAATCCACGGCTGCGTGGAGGAAAGGGGAAGGCTCAAGGACTTCTATGCCGCCGCCGACGTTTTCCTTTTCCCGTCTCTTTACGACAACGCGCCGCTTGTGGTAAGGGAAGCAGCCGCTATGGGTACGCCATCGGTGATTCCTGAAGGCTCCACGGCTTCGGAAGTGATAACCGACGGAGTAAACGGATTCCTCACGCAGCATTCTGCGGAAGCATACGCCCGGACAATTGAATCATTGGCAAAAAACCGTGAAGAAATAATACGAACCGGAATCGCAGCCAAACAGACCATCGTGCGAAACTGGCGGGACGTGGTGGAAGAAGTGGCCGACCGGTACCGTGTCATCCTTAAGCGCAGAACGTAAAAAGCAAAAACAATGGAGACTCCCCATCCGACATCACCTGCTCCTACGAATCCGGGCCAGCCGATTCCTGCTGTCTCAAAGAAGACATTCGCGACATGGAAAATAATGCTGCCTGTGGCCATCGGTCTCGCAGTGGTGGTCTTGATGTTCTGGCACGATGCCAAAGAAGAGAACCTTGCCGACATATGGAAATCAATATCAATAACACCGCGCACAGTCATTTTCATCCTGTTGGGCTTCCTGTGCATGTTCGGACGCGATTTCGGTCTGACATGGCGTTTCCGCGCCCTTACATCCCATGAACTTCCTTGGAAAAAGGCATGGAAAGTGGATATGCTGTGCGAGTTCACGTCATGCGTTACTCCGTCGGCAGTAGGCGGAAGCTCTCTGGGGATGGTGTTCCTTTGGTCTCAAGGAATAAATTTCGGGCGAGCCACAACACTTATGATGACCACTCTCTTCCTCGACGAACTTTTTTTCGTTCTTGCATGCCCTTTGGTTGCGCTTTTCACTCCTGACGCGGACCTTTTCGCCTCAGGCGGGACATCTTTCTCCCACGGCATCAGATTGACATTCTGGATTGTCTACGGCGTTTTGTTTCTGTGGACTTTGCTTCTCTTCCTCGGCATAATAGCAAAACCGCTTTGGATAAGGTCGGCATTGGCAAAGATATGCAGTCTGCGCTTTCTCAAACGATGGCAGTCGGGGGCAGTTTCGCTCGGCGACAATATGGTGGCCACGTCTAAAGAACTTAAATCAAGGCCTTTTGGGTTTTGGCTCGAAGTATTCGGAGGCACGGCTTTGTCTTGGACTTCACGCTATCTTGTGGTCAACGCGCTCTTCTTGGCTTTCCTTCCTCAGTGCGATCCTTACCAATGGATCATCCTCGCCCGGCAATTCGTGATATGGGTCGTTTTGATGGTCAGCCCCACTCCGGGCGGATCGGGACTCAGCGAATGGCTCTTTTCAGAATATTACGGAGACATTGTGCCTACAGTTGGAATGGCACTTGTTCTTGCCATATGCTGGCGCATCATCTCCTATTACATATACCTTGCCATCGGCGCGTCAATTGTGCCGTCATGGCTTAAAAACACATTGGAAAAAATAAAAACCGCAAAATAATGAGACAGCCATCCTTCATTGTGATAATTCCCGCCAGATACGCGTCTTCCCGCTTTCCAGGAAAACCGCTTGCGAAAATAGGAGGGACTGAAATGATAGTCCGTGTGGCGCGTCAGGCCTCCAAGGCGGCTTCGGAAGTTGCCGTCGCCACGGACGACGAACGCATCCGCATCTGTTGTGAAGAGAACGGAATAAGGTGTGTCATGACATCGCCCGATCACCGCAGCGGCACAGACAGGATAGCCGAAGCATACAGGAAACTTGGTTCAAATGCCGATGTGGTGATCAACGTGCAGGGAGACGAACCGTTCATACACCCCGAACAGATAAGACTTCTGATGCAGTGCTTCACCGAAAGGCCTGAAGCAAAAATCGCAACTCTCGTCCGTCATTTCGACAAGAGCCTCGGGTTCGAATCCCTTTTTGACCCCAACCTCGTGAAGGTGGTCTTTTCCGAACGTATGCAGGCACTTTATTTCTCAAGAAGCATAATCCCATACGTGCGCGGCGCAGAATGGCAGAAATGGCTCGACACGGCGGACTTCCATACCCACATCGGGATATACGCCTACCGTGCCGAAACTCTTGAAGAAATCACCAATATGCCGCAGTCAAGTCTCGAAAAAGCAGAAAGCCTCGAACAACTGCGATGGCTTCAGGCAGGCATACAGATAGAGGTCGCAGTAAGCGACCATCCGACTGTCGGCATCGATACTCCTGCCGATCTTGCTGCCGCCGAATCTCTTTTAGAGCATATTTGAATTTGTGTGCCGGTTCCGAACAAACATCTTAGATTCTCAACTCTGAGAGACTTTCGATGCCATGTCGATTACAATATTCGGAGATTTCATCGATGACATCCTCCGTGGCCGAGGGGTTAACGAAATTGGCTGTTCCGATTTCCACGGCAGATGCTCCGGCCATAAGGAACTCCAAAGCATCGCGTCCGTCCATTATCCCTCCGAGGCCAATCACCGGTATCTTGACAGACTTGGCGGTCTGCCAAACCATCCTCACGGCAATCGGACGTATGCATGGACCTGAAAGGCCGCCTGTAACCGTACTCAATACGGGACGCCTGCGTTCGACATCGATGGCCATTCCAAGGAACGTGTTGACCAATGAGACTGAATCCGCGCCCGTTGCCTCCACGGCGCGGGCGATTTCTGTGATGTCGGTTACGTTAGGGGAAAGCTTCACTATCAGATGCCTGTCCCAAGACTCTCGGGCAGCCGAAGTAACTTTCTCGGCACCAGAACATGTGGTGCCGAATGCCATGCCACCCTGTTTCACGTTCGGGCAGGAGATGTTGATTTCCACGGCTTTCACACGTTCCAAAGATGAGAGGCGGCGGCACACTTCCGCGTAATCTTCCGGTTGCGAACCACTGACGTTGACAATCAACGGCGATTCAAGGTCTTTGATTTTCGGATATATTTCCGAGATGAAATAATCCACCCCCTTGTTCTGGAGTCCAACCGCGTTGAGCATTCCCGAAGGCGTCTCGGCCATGCGCGGATAAGGATTGCCCTGACGAGGATTGAGGGTTGTTCCTTTCACTATTATCGCGCCGAGACGGTTAAGGTCTACCACATCGGCAAATTCAAGTCCGTATCCGAAAGTGCCGGAAGCCGTCATGACAGGATTTGCCAGACGCAATCCTTTTCCCAAATCTATGCTTAAGTCTACCATTTCAGTCTGTTTATGTTGAATACCGGTCCTTCTTTGCACACGCATACATTCCCCTTGTCGGCGGTGTCCTCCACGCAACAAAGGCACGCACCGAGTCCGCAGGCCATGACGTTCTCGAGGCTCACCTGGCAATCGATGCCACGTTCTTTTGCAATGGCAGCGATTCCCTTCATCATCGGAAGCGGGCCGCAACAGAGAATATGCTTCCAGTCGCGGCATAACACGCTGTGCTGGCTCACAAAGCCCTTCTCCCCGGAAGTGCCGTCATCGGTGGATATGTAAAGATTGCCGACTGAAGAGAGTTCTTCTGTCAATATGAGCCTGTCCTTGTTCACCGCCCCTATAAGCATGGAGGGTGAAAGCCCTGCCTCATTCATTTTCTTTGCAAGGAGAAGCATCGGCGCTATGCCCACGCCTCCTGCGATGAGCAGCGCATCGGAATAGGTCTCGTCAAACGAAAATCCGTTGCCGAGAGGAAGCAGAATGCTGAAAACGTCGCCTTCGCGCGCATTGCAGAGGCAATGAGTTGCCGCTCCCGCATCCTTGACGTAAAGGAACAAAAGACCTTGTTCGGCATCCGCATCGCATATCGAAATGGGACGGCGCAGGAACGTGCCGTGCGACTGAAGCACCTGTATGTTGACGAACTGGCCGGGACGAGCCTCAGCCAATGCTGCCGCGCCCTTCTCCTTGTCAAGTGGCTCAAGAACGAGCATGGCATCTCCGGCTTGTGTAGGCCTTGTTTCCGAAAGTTTGAAATCCAATAGATATTTCATAAATAGGTTTTGAAAAGAAGTAGAAACTAAAACATCTCGTCCTGAGCACGCTTGGAAAATGCCTTCAGGAGACTTTTCATCTCAAGCTTCACCTCTTCCAGACGATTGATTATCTCCATCGTATGTTCGACGTTTCGGCTGTTGACGCGCATCTGCTCCTTGGCGGCTTCAAGCTTCAGGCCCTTTGTCTTCACAAGATAATGTATCATCCGCAGTTTTTCGATGTCGGCAGACGTGTAATACCTTATCTTGCTTGTGCTGCGCATAGGAGACAATCCCGGGAACTCGCTTTCCCAATATCGCAGAGTGGAAGGCGCGACTCCGATCATCTCAGCCACATCTCTTATTTTATAGAACTGCTTGTCAATATTTTCCATTCTTCAGATAAACTGCTCAGTCCATCACGTGTCCTGCGTTCTCGGCCAGACGTATCATCTGCTCGTATGCTTCCGGAGTTATGTCCATGAAATAATAGTTCACCGGATTCTGCGGCTCGTCCTTGAAACGCACTTCATAATGAAGATGCGGGCCAGTGGATTTTCCCGTAGAGCCGACTTCCCCTATCTTCTCGCCACGGCTTACCATCTGGCCTTCCTTGACAAGGATTTTGGAGAGATGGCCGTACCGGGTCAAGTAGTTGTATCCATGATCCACATCAATGCAATTGCCGTAGCCACCTTTCCAATCTGCAACGGAGACGCGGCCGTTGGCGGTGGCATAGACCCCAGTCCCTTCTGGAGCCGCAAAGTCAAGTCCTGCATGAAAGGCAGTCGCGCCATATACCGGATCCCGCCTATAGCCGTAGCCGGAAGCCATCGTGTATGCTTCCACGTTGATTGGCAGTACAGACGGTATGTGGTCCAGTTTGTCCTGTTGTTTGGAAGCCATGGTTTTCAATTCATCGAACGATATGGACTGCGCATAAAGGCAGCGGTCGAAGAAATCAAGGCGGCGAGTGAAATCCGTAACCAATTTGGCATCCGAAAGCCCTTGCAGTTCCCGATAACGGGACTCGTTGTCAAGACCTGCCAACCTCTGCCCCCTGCTGAGCGGCTCCATCTGCATCATAACCCTGTAAAAATTGTCATCACGGCTTTGGATATTTTCCATCACTTTAAGCGAGTTCTCCAGGCGTCGGCTGAGAATGTTGTATTGGGTCTTTAGCTGACGGTTTTCCGTCCTCAGGTTCTGTTCCGTAGGCGTGTCGTAACACAGAAAAACAAGCCCTACGGCCGCAGCGGCAATCAGCACGGCAAGCACAAGCACCTTTGCAAAACCGGAAAGCCGTCCCGCGAGCGTAGGATAGACACGCTCGTAATTGTCTGTTTCGGGATTGTATCTGTAATAAACGGTCTTCACGGCTATGCACAAAAAGCCCACAAGGGCTTTTCATCTTGCAAAATTAGGCGTTTTTTACTAATTTTGCAAATCATTCGGTTCTGTGGGGTATGCCCTATCAGACCATTAATGCAAGCAACACAATGACATCCAAAGAAATACGCGAAGCTTTCAAAGACTTTTTCCGCGATAAAGGCCATCGCATAGTGCCCTCGGCCCCTATGGTAATCAAGGACGACCCGACGCTGATGTTCACCAACGCTGGCATGAACCAGTTCAAAGACATTATACTCGGCAACCGCAAGGCTGAAGCCCCCAGAATGGCCGACAGCCAGAAGTGCCTGCGAGTCAGCGGCAAGCACAACGACCTTGAAGAAGTGGGACATGACACATACCACCACACTATGTTTGAAATGCTCGGCAACTGGTCGTTTGGCGACTATTTCAAGGCGGAGGCCATAGATTGGGCTTGGGAATTCCTTGTAGATGTGCTGAAACTCGATTCTTCACGTCTGTATGCTACTGTATTTGAAGGAAATCCCGCCGACGGACTTTGTCGCGACGATGAAGCCGCCGCAATATGGGAGCGACATCTTCCAGCAGACCATATAATCAACGGGAACAAACATGACAATTTCTGGGAAATGGGCGATACCGGACCATGCGGCCCATGTTCAGAAATCCATATCGACCTTCGCCCGGATGACGAACGCAAGGCCGTTTCCGGTGCCTCGCTGGTCAATAAGGACAATCCTCTCGTCATCGAGATATGGAACCTCGTGTTCATGCAATATGAGCGCAAGGCCGACGGCTCGCTTGTCCCCTTGCCGTTCAAGGTGATTGACACCGGAATGGGATTTGAGCGTCTCTGCATGGCAATGCAGGGGAAAGAGTCTAATTATGACACGGATGTCTTCACTCCATTGATCAGTGAAATATCAAGCCTGTCTGGAAAGGAATATGGCAAAGACGCCAAAGTGGACGTTGCGATGCGCGTAGTGGCCGACCATGTGAGAACCATAGCATTCTCAATAGCCGACTCACAGTTGCCGTCCAATGCCAAGGCAGGCTACGTAATCCGTCGCATCCTCCGGCGCGCAGTAAGATATGCCTATACCTTCCTCGGTGCCAAAGAGGCTTTCATGTACCGCCTCACAGACTGTCTTGTGGCTCAGATGGGCGACGCCTATCCTGAACTTTCAGCACAGAAAGAGCTGATAAAGAGAGTTATAAAAGAAGAAGAGGATTCGTTTCTACGCACGCTCGACAATGGCATCAGACTTCTTGACAATGTTATGGCCCAAGCCTCAAAAGACGGCAGAACGACTGTTGACGGCAAAGACGCGTTCGTTCTGTACGATACTTACGGTTTCCCGCTTGACCTGACTGAACTCATTCTGCGTGAAAACAATCTGGAGCTTGACCACGAAGGGTTTGAAGCTGAAATGAAGAAGCAGAAAGAACGGGCGCGGAATGCAGCGGCCATGGAAACCGGCGACTGGACCATCGTCTCAGAAGGCGAGCAGGAGTTCGTAGGCTATGACCTCACTGAAACCCAGACGCGCATATTGCGTTACAGGAAAATCAAGCAGAAAAACAAGGAGTTTTATCAGATCATACTTTCGAAATCGCCTTTCTATGCAGAAATGGGAGGCCAGGTGGGAGACCGCGGTTCACTTACCGACTCTGATGGCAACACAATAGAGATATTCGACACTAAGCGGGAAAACAACATCGGTGTCCATCTTTCCTCAAAGCTGCCGGAAAAAATTGAAGGCGCGCTTACGGCAAAAATCGACGTAGAGGCCCGCAAAGCCACATCGGCCAACCATTCTGCCACCCATCTCCTTCATGAAGCTTTGAGAGAAGTCCTCGGCAGCCACGTGGAGCAGAAAGGTTCGTTCGTTTCGCCCGACATGTTGCGTTTTGACTTCTCGCATTTCCAGAAAGTGTCGCCTGAAGAATTGCGAAAGGTGGAGCATCTTGTCAACGCCCGCATACGCGAGGCCATGCCGCTCGATGAGCATCGCGAATTGCCTATAGCACGCGCCCGTGAAATGGGTGCCATGGCTCTTTTCGGAGAGAAATATGGCGACAAAGTCCGCGTAGTGCGTTTCGGCAACAGCATAGAGCTTTGCGGAGGCACGCATGTGGCCAATACTGGCAACATAGGAATGATCCGCATAGTTGCGGAAAGCTCCATAGCAGCCGGCATACGCCGCATAGAGGCTCTCAGCGGGATTGCCGTGGAGAATATGCTTGACAAGCTTCAGGACACTATGCGCGACGTGGCCTCTTTGCTCGGAAACGCCTCAGACATACGCGTGGCTGTACAGAAAGCCATCAACGAGAATTCAGAGCTTAAGCACCAGGTAGAAGGTTTCTTTGAGGAACGCATAAAGAACGTCACCAAATCCGTTCTTGAATCAAGCCGGGAAATACACGGAATAAGATTGTGTACCGCAGGCGGAGCTATGATTCCCGATGTGGTGAAAAACGTGGCGTTCTCAGTCCGTAAGGCATCTCCGCAACGCACAGTCTTTATCGGTGCAACGCTTTCCGGGCCAGACAAGCCGTTGCTCACACTCATGGTTTCCGACGACCTCGTGAAAGAAGGCCTCAATGCCTCAAAGATAGTGCGCGAAGCGGCAAAGGCCATCAAGGGCGGCGGCGGCGGACAGCCGTTCTTTGCCCAGGCAGGCGGAAAAGACATAGACGGTCTTTCAGTTGCCAACGACAAAATCATAGAGCTTCTCGGTCTCTGAGGAGATAGCCGCGAATAAGAAGGACAGGAATTACGGGCGACGCTGGTTGCCCGTAATTCCTGTCCTTCTTTTGTTACAATTAACGTTGTGCCTTTGTATTTACATATTCTTCATACTGCCGAACGAATGATTCCACGTTCTGAATTCACCACGAAGTCCACAATCTCATCTCTATATACGGATTGTGGCAAAGTCTGCATTATCAGTTTCACCGCGTTGGTTACATTAAGGTCGCTGAGATAAAGAAGTCGGTAGACTTCCCCTATCCTCTGGATGTCCTCTTGTGAGAACCCGTTGCGGTGAAGACCTATTGTGTTGAGCCCAACGTATGAAATCGGTTCGCGGGCGGCTTTTACGAAAGGTGGAATGTCTTTGTTGACCAAGGCTCCGCCCTGAAGCATGATGTTCTTGCCGAGATGGCAGAACTGATGCACCAGACTTCCTCCACCTATTACGGCACAGTCATCTATCTGCACCTCTCCAGCAAGCTGCGAGGCATTGGATATGATGACCCTGTTGCCCACCTTGCAGTCGTGTGCCACATGGGAATAAGCCATAATGAGACAGTTCTTGCCGACGGAAGTTTCTCCTTTGGCGGCAGTGCCGCGGTTGACCGTAACGCATTCGCGCAACGTGGTTCCGTCTCCTATGTAGGCGTAGGTCTTTTCCCCTTTGAATTTCAGGTCCTGAGGGACACCGGCGACCACGGCACCTGGGAATATAGTAACCCCGCTGCCTATGCGCGCCCCCGGAAAAATAGTAACATTGCCATATATAACGGTGTTGTCGCCGATTTCCACATCCTCGTGGATGGTTGTGAAATTCCCTATCTGGACATTCTTTCCTATCCGGGCCTCTGGATGGACACTTATGAGATTGTTCATCTTTCTGAGGGGATTACTTGTTCTTTATTATCTGGGCCATAAACTCGGCCTCACATACCACCTTTTCTCCCACGAAAGCATAACCTTTCACGACTGCGCATCCGCGACGAATCTCGGTCATCAGCTGCACGTAGAGGAGAAGCGTATTTCCAGGGACGACTTTCTGGCGGAATTTCACGTTGTCGATCTTCAGGAAATATGTGGAATATTTCTCAGGCTCCTCAAGGAAATTGAGCACCAGCACACCCGCCGTCTGAGCCATTGCCTCTACCTGAAGCACACCCGGCATCACAGGTTCCTGCGGGAAATGTCCTTGGAAGAACGGTTCATTCACAGTCACGTTCTTGACGGCCACGGCATGTTTACGGTCTATCTCTATCACCTTGTCGATGAGAAGGAACGGATAGCGGTGAGGAATCAGGCCTCGTATGCCGTTGATGTCAATGATAGGCTCGACATTCGGATTGTAGACCGGCGACTGCACTTCTGTGTGCTTCACTGCCTTGCGGAGCATACGGGTGAACTTGTTGTTGATGGAATGGCCCGGACGTTCTGCCACGACACGCCCCTTTAGCGGGCGGCCGATAAGAGCCATATCGCCTATCACATCCATCAGCTTGTGACGTGCAGGCTCATTGTCCCACTTGAGCGGCGTCGGATTGATATATCCCAGACGGTCAAGCTTCATATGCCCCACTCCCATCAGGTCGCATATCTTGTCGATGCTTTCCTGCGGAATCTCCTGGTCATATATGACTATGGCGTTGTCGAGATCTCCACCTCTGATGAGGCCGTTATCCATAAGCTGTTCTATCTCCCTCACGAAGACGAAAGTGCGTGCGCTTGCCACTTCGGTCTTGAAATCGGCAAGGTCATCGAGCATAGCGAACTGGTTCGGAATCACCGGAGAATTGTACTCCACCATAGTCTGGACACTGAAACTGTCATCAGGATATATGGTTACGACAGAACCTGTCTCTTCATCGCTCACGCGTATCTTCTCCTTAATTATATAGAAGTCTTTGTCGGCGTTCTGCTCTTTCAGTCCTACCCTTTCGAGCTCCTCCACATAGACTTTCGCGCTGCCGTCGAGTATCGGCATCTCGGGAGCATCAACGTCTATGAGACAATTGTCCACGCCGGCAGCGTAGAGCGCAGCCAATGCATGTTCTACGGTGCTGACCACGGCATCATTCTTGCCAAGCACTGTCCCCCTGCGTGTATCCACCACGTTTTCTGCGAGTGCGTCAACCGTCGGTTGACCCGGCAGGTCAGTGCGGCGGAATTTGTAACCGTGGTTTTCAGGAGCCGGATTGAACACTGCTGTGATTTCTATTCCGGTATGCAGTCCTTTCCCCTTGACGGAGAACGACTCCCGGAGTGTCTGTTGATTCATGATATATGAGGTGTAATTCTGTTTTTGATTTATTGATTACAGAGGCACTTATTTGCTTTTTTTGCCCTCTTTCCCGAAAAGTTCGCCAAGTCGGTTGATATAGACCGCATTGCGCGCAAAATCACGCACCGGCACGGCAGGATAGCCCACAAGCCTTTCGTGGTCGCCGACATTGCGGTGCACCCCGGATTGCGCCCCGAATTCATTGAAGCTTCCAATGTTGAGATGGCCGGCAATGCCGACCTGTCCTCCCATCATATTCCAATCTCCTATTTTTGTAGACCCGGCAATGCCACACTGTGAAGCAAAGACATTGTTCTTTCCTATCTCAACATTGTGGGCAACCTGGATAAGGTTGTCAAGCTTAGTGCCGCTGCCAATCTTGGTGCTGCCGAACGTTGCCCTGTCTACAGTCGTATTTGCACCGATTTCCACATCGTCTCCGATTTCCACGTTGCCTGTCTGCGGGATTTTCTCGAATCCGTGGGCCGTCGGAGCGAAACCGAAACCGTCGGCCCCGATCACCGCGCCTGAATGGATTACGCAGCGCGAACCTATGCGGCACTGCTCGTATATCCGGACTCCTGCACGCACGACGGTATCCTCCCCTATTTCCACGCCGTCGCCAACGTAGGCATTGGGATAGATGAGGACGCCTCTGCCGAGTTTCACGCCCCTGCCTACGTAAGCGAACGCCCCGATATATACACCTTCCGGAATATCCACGCCTTCAGCTATGAAAGAGGGGTTCTCGATTCCCGAAGGACGGGGCTTTGAACTTTCCACGATGCGCAGCAAGTCCGCTATCGTGGAGTAAGGATCGGCAACCCTTATGAGTACCGTGGACACTTCTCTGTCGAGTTTCAGGCTGTCTTTGACAAGAACAGCCGAAGCCTGGGTGGTATATAGGAAATGTGTATATTTCGGGTTTGAGAGGAAGGTGAGGCTTCCCGGCGACGCCTCTTCTATCTTGGCGAACGAAGAGAGCATCACACTGCCGTCCCCTTCCACTTTTCCTTTGACCATTTTGGCCAAATCAGTAGCTGATATTTCCATCTGCCATAAAAATTTGTGCAAAAATACGAAAAATCCGCGTCATGGCCATATGTTGGCGGAGATAAAATCACCTTCAGTTGTATTCTTGACCGATTTAGAGTGTGTTTTACCCGTTTTTGGCTTGATATATTAGAATTAAATGCTTAATTTTGCACAAAATTTCAGTCCGGCTTCGGGCCGGAGCAAAACTACTAAAAATTACCAAATTAAAAACTTACGATAAGATGAACATCTCACACATCGAACACATCGGCATAGCCGTGCCTAACCTGGAAGAAGCCATCAAGTACTACGAAAATGTGCTCGGCTTCAAGTGCTACAAGCAGGAAGTGGTGGAAGACCAGAAGGTTACCACTGCATTCTTCAAGGTGGGAGACACTAAGATAGAACTTCTTGAGCCTACCTGCCCCGAAAGCACCATCGCCAAGTTCATCGAAAAGAACGGCGGCCGTGGCGGAATGCACCATCTCGCCTTCGCAGTGGAAGACGGCGTGGCCAATGCGCTTGCTGAATGCGAGGAGAAAGGAATCCGCCTCATCGACAAGGCTCCCCGCAAAGGCGCCGACGGGCTCAACATCGCCTTTCTCCACCCCAAATGCACCGAAGCAGTGCTGACCGAGCTTTGTGAGGATCCCTCAAAGAAATAACAATAAACATATACATTCATAACTACCACATTATGACCAACGCAGAAGAAAAGATTCAAGAGCTCATCGACAAGCGCGCTGAGGCACGCCTTGGAGGCGGTGAAAAGGCTATTGAAAAGCAGCATGCACGCGGCAAATACACTGCCCGCGAACGTATTGCCCAGCTCCTCGACGAGGGCAGCTTCGAAGAGCTCGACATGTTTGTAACGCACCGTTGCACCAACTTCGGTCAGGACAAGAAGCACTTCCTCGGCGACGGAGTCGTTACCGGTTACGGAACGATTGACGGCCGACTCGTTTATGTGTTCGCACAGGACTTCACTGTATTCGGAGGCTCGCTTTCCGAGACTATGGCCCAGAAGATATGCAAGGTGATGGACCTCGCCATGAAGATGGGCGCACCCGTCATCGGACTCAACGACTCAGGCGGAGCCCGCATCCAGGAAGGCATAAACGCTCTTGCCGGATACGCAGAAATATTTGAGCGCAATATCCTCGCTTCCGGCGTTGTGCCGCAGATTTCCGCAATCCTCGGCCCTTGCGCAGGCGGCGCCGTCTACAGCCCTGCGCTGACCGACTTCACCATCATGACCAAAGGAATCTCCTATATGTTCCTCACAGGTCCTACTGTGGTCAAGACAGTTACAGGCGAAGACGTAAGCCAGGAACAGCTTGGAGGGGCTTCCGTACACTCCACCAAGAGCGGTGTAACACACTTCGCTGCAGAAGACGGAGAAGAGGCTCTTCGCATCATCCGTCAGCTCCTCAGCTACATACCTCAGAACAACCTTGAGGAGACCCCGCTCCAGGAATGCAACGACCCCATCGACCGTCTCGCAGATGAACTCAACACAATCATACCTGACAGCGCAAAACGTTCATACGACATCTATGACGTGATCCGCGCCATCGTCGACAACGGTGAGTTCCTTGAAGTGCAGCGCGACTATGCAAAGAACATCGTGGTCGGATTCGCCCGTATGAACGGCCAGGCAGTCGGCGTAGTGGCCAACCAGCCCAAAGTTCTTGCCGGTGTGCTCGACTCCAATGCTTCACGCAAGGGTGCACGATTCGTTCGCTTCTGCGACGCATTCAATATCCCTCTCGTTACGCTCGTAGACGTGCCGGGATTCCTTCCCGGAACCGGCCAGGAGTACAACGGTGTCATCCTCCACGGCGCAAAGCTCCTCTATGCATACGGAGAAGCCACCGTGCCTAAGGTAACCGTTACGCTCCGCAAGAGCTATGGCGGCAGCCACATCGTGATGAGCTGCAAGCAGCTCCGCGGCGACATGAACTACGCTTGGCCGACGGCAGAAATCGCTGTCATGGGTGCTGAAGGCGCTGTAGGCGTGCTCTACGCCAAAGACCTCAAAGGCGCAGCCGATCCCGCAGCTCTCAAGAAGGAGAAAGAGGACGAATACACCAAGCTCTTTGCAAACCCCTATCAGGCAGCCAAATATGGCTACATAGACGACGTCATCGAACCTCGCAATACGCGTTTCCGCGTAATCCGCGCACTTCAGATGCTCGCCACCAAGAAGGAGACAAATCCTGCCAAGAAGCACGGGAACATCCCCCTCTGACCCACTTTCAATATTACACACATCGCATCATAAAATGTTCAAGAAAGTTTTATTGACTGCGGCTATAAGCACGGTCTTCATGTCGGGGCATTCAGCCCCGGCTGAAGCCGTTGCTGAGCAGCAGCCGGCCACCGAAGTGGTTGCTTCACTGCCCGACGGACAATTGGAAGTCTCCAATCCCGATTGGGACAACAGCACGGAAACCGCTGCAGTGGAGGAAAGCACTACGGCCCGCAAGATGACCCAGGCCGAGAAAGCGCAGAATGCGGCTGAAAACGACTCCTGGGGTGGCGCGATCACCATAATCGCAATGACTATCGTGCTTTCAGCCCTGATAGTGCTGAGCATCCTTTTCCTCGGATTCGGCAAAATCTCATCGATGCTTATGGGAAGAAAAAAGCTCGAGGCTCATGGCATCACCAAGGAAGAAGCCGGAGACGACCACAAAGAAGTGGATTCCGGCGAGACATTCGCTGCAATAGCCCTCGCGCTTTCGCAGCACCTCGACCAACGCCATGACATTGAGGACACCATACTCACCATACGTCGTATGCGCAAGGCTTATTCACCTTGGAACTCCAAGATATACAACATACGCCCTGTACCTGCAATCCACCACAACGCACCGAAAAAATAACGAACAAGCCGTCAATGTCTATGCTTGGCCAGTAAAGGTCGGGAAGGCGCATGACGAGCATTAATTTCTTTCAGACTCCCTAAAATGAAACTCAAAGAATACAAGTATAAAATCAACGGCATCAAGTTCACCGTCGGTGTCGGAGATATTGTCAACAACCAGGCACAGGTGGTGGTCAACGGAACGCCCTACACCGTGGAACTCGACGAGAACCAAGCACCCAAGGCTGCCGCCATCGCCTCGGCGGTGAAGCGTCCTGCCGCCGCACCCCGCACTGAAACCGGCGAAAAGGTGATCAACAAGCCGGCTCCGTCTGCCGGTTCTGCATCGGCTGTGAAGAGTCCTCTCCCCGGCACAATAATGAATTTCAAGGTGAGCGTAGGCGACACCGTGAATGCCGGCGACACAGTATGCGTGCTTGAGGCCATGAAGATGGAAAACGACATCCATGCACAGAATTCCGGCACTGTTAAGAAAATCTGCGTAAACGTGGGCGATGCAGTTCTTGAAGGCGCAGACATCATGATAATCGAATGACGGCGGCATAACGCCCGTCAATGGTTGTTTTATTCATTTAAATAACGTTACAAAATCATGATACTTCTTGCCAAGCATTCTTTCGGCGACTTCATGAGAGAGACATTATCCGCATTCTGGGAATTCACCGGATTCGCCAACTGCGAATGGACCAATCTCGTCATGCTTGCCGTAGGATGCTTCTTCATTTACCTCGCAATCAAAAAGAACTTCGAACCACTTCTGCTCGTTCCCATAGGATTCGGCATGCTCATAGGCAACATCCCCTTTGAGCCTGGTATGGAAATCGGAATCTATGAAGAGGGTTCTGTTCTGAACATCCTGTACAACGGTGTGGAAAGAGGCTGGTATCCGCCACTGATCTTCCTCGGAATAGGCGCAATGACCGACTTTTCGGCGCTGCTCGCCAATCCGAAACTGATGATAATAGGTGCCTGCGCCCAGTTCGGCATCTTCGGAGCGTATATGCTTGCCCTTCTGTGCGGATTCGACCCGCTTTCCGCTGGTTGCGTCGCTATCATCGGCGGTGCCGACGGCCCGACAGCCATATTCACCACGTCGAAGCTCAATCCCGGCCTGCTGGGTGCGGTTGCAGTTTCAGCATATTCTTATATGGCTCTCATACCGTTGATCCAGCCTCCTTTGATGCGTCTGTTCACGACCCAAAAGGAACGTATGATCAAGATGAAACCTGCGCGTGTGGTCTCACAGAACGAGAAAATCATCTTCCCGATCGTAGGACTCATCCTCACCTGCTTCGTGGTGCCTTCTGGCCTTCCCTTGCTCGGTATGCTTTTCTTCGGCAACCTCATACGTGAAAGCGGCGTTACCACACGCCTTGCCAAGACTGCGAGCAACGAGATGACAAACATCGTAACAATCCTTCTCGGCATGACCGTAGGCGCATCCACTCAGGCTGACAAGTTCCTGACTGTGGACACGCTTCTCATTTTCGGCCTCGGATTCTGCGCATTCGTCATAGCATCCTCCGCAGGTGTGCTTTCCGTAAAGCTCTTCAACCTCTTCCTCCGCAAGGACAAGAAAATCAACCCGCTCATCGGAAATGCGGGAGTGTCGGCCGTTCCTATGGCGGCTCGCATCTCCAACAATGTCGGTCTGGAATATGACCCCAACAACTATCTGCTGATGCATGCCATGGGTCCCAACGTGGCCGGAGTAATCGGGTCTGCAGTAGCAGCCGGTGTATTGCTCAGCTTCCTCGGCTGACGGACAACAGTCATAAAGAGGCAGTCATTGCGCATTACGCAATGACTGCCTCTTTCTTTTGCTCTTTATCATAGCGGATGCAATCAGTCAGATCGCCCTGCAAACAAAAATTAAAACGTTTTAATTAGTTTTCCACTCCTCATAGGAAAATAATCAGCATTTTGCAGAACTAAACAGAGCAATCATTGTTATACAACAAGAAGAACCACTTCTTCTTAATCATGATATGATAACGGACGAAGTAATTAAGGAGATCTATAAGAAATTCAGCAAGCCAGAGCGCGACGAGTCTGAATTGAACTTGGACTTTTTTGTTGACCTTCTCAAGGAACAACACGACATTCGTGTCATAGACAATGAAATCGTGATAGGAAAACTTGAGGAGTTCAATCCGTTTCGTCGTTTCCTCAAACGAAGCCTGACCGCTGTCCTGGAGTTTGACAAAGTTGTGGCATTCGTGTTCCGCAACCACATATTGTTTCTCGGAAAAGATGAAGACACAATCAGGGTGCATATAAAACCTTCTCCAAAAAAGAGCTTTTTTGGTCGTCTTTTCGGTAAAAAATGAGAATTTTGCGGCTCGCAAATACATCGCATTTCATAGCCTTACAAACCCGCCTGCCATTGAAAGGCGGGGTTCAGAAATCAGACATATTTTAAACACCACCTATCAGAGCCGGCTCTTTGTCTGCTCGTTTTTTTTTTGTAACTTTGCAGGTTGGATGCTATAAACAACCCTTTAAACCTGCTCTAAATGGAAAAGGAAATAATCATCGACGGACTGCGCCTGAACTATGAGGAATGCGGAAATCCTGACGGACGCCCGATCATAATCATGCATGGTTGGGGATGCGACCACACTACGGTAGCATCAATCCGCGACATAGTGAAAGAAAAGATGCACGTCTTCAACATCGATCTTCCCGGCCACGGCAAGAGCGATGAACCTACGTCGATATGGGGAGTGGATGATTTCACAAGGCTTGTGGAGAGGTTCATCAAAGACCTTGAAATAATCAATCCAGTGCTTTTAGGGCATTCTTTCGGTGGCAGAATAACACTGCTGTTGTCTTCAAGAAACCCTATACGGCAGGCCGTACTCGTAGATGCCGCAGGAATCAAGCCCCGCCGCAGCCTGAAATATTACGTCAAGGTATATTCATACAAAGCCGTCAAGCATGCTCTTCCAGCCCTGTTCGGGAAAAAACTCGGCACTAAAATGCTCGACATATACAGGGGCAAAGCCGGCTCGGCAGATTACCGGAACTCAACACCTGTGATGCGCGCAGTGATGAGCCGTTGCGTAAATGAAGACCTCAAGCCAGTGATGCCTTCCATAAAGGCTTCCACGCTGCTTATATGGGGAGAGGAAGACACCGCCACCCCGCTTTCCGATGCCAAGACGATGGAAAATCTTATTCCTGACGCTGGCCTTGTGTCTTTTCCCGGATGCGGACACTATTCGTTTCTCGACAATCCTGCCGGGTTCAGGGCCGTGCTTCGCGAATTTCTGAAATCAGACTTAAAATAAATGTTTTTAATACACAACACACCAATCCAATGACAGCATATTTCATCGCGGTTTACGTCATTTGTATTGCATATATGATCTTGAACTTAAGGTATGACATACAGATGCTCCAACAGAACAGCTACAGGATACGCCGTTATTACCGCTGGCTCGAAGACGGCAATTTCTTCTCTGCTTGGAGACTTACAGACGTGGCATTGCTTTTCCTCTTGTTTTCCACTCTTCTGAATACGGTTTTGGCGTCTTTCGTAGTGGCGGCTACGCTTCTCGTAAAAATTGTTGTTCTGCTGCGGCGCAAATACAAAAAACCGCTCGTGTTCACTCGCCGGGTATGGCGCATATATTCTGTTTCCGGAATCATTTCTGTCGCCGTGGTGGCGGCAGCCACAATAGTGTCTCTCCAAGCCAATGCAGATTCGTATAATCCTGCAACGCTTTCTCTCGGCACTATCCTGTTAATCACCATCTTCTCTTGGATTCCGGTGATAACAGCCGTGGCGTTGCTCACTCCTGTGGAAAAAGCCATCAACCGCAGATACTACAATGAAGCGGCATCTATTTTAAAATCCATGCCAGAATTAAAGGTCATAGGCATAACCGGCTCTTACGGCAAGACAAGCACCAAGCACTACCTGAACCGGATCTTGTCGGAAAAATATGACGTATTGATGACTCCCGGCAGCTTCAACACGCCGATGGGGGTAATCAGAACCATACGCGAAATGATGAAACCTTATAATCAGGTGTTCATCTGCGAAATGGGGGCAAAACAGAAAGGGGACGTGAAAGAAATTTGCGACCTCGTGCATCCCAATGCCGGCATAATAACCGCCGTGGGGCCGATGCACCTCGAGACTTTCAAGACACTTGAAAACGTGCAATCCACCAAATTCGAGCTCGCCGACGCTTTGCCGGAGAACGGTTTGATTGTGGTCAACAACGACTTTGAGGCGTGTGCGTCAAGACCTGTCTGCAATGTAGACTCAAAGCGTTACGGAGTGGCTTGTCCCGGCGGATGCGACTATCGCGCCACCGATGTCAGATATTCGCCTCAAGGAACGTCATTCACCGTAGAGGGGCCAGACGGATTCAGGATTGAACTGGAAACACGGCTCATCGGCGAATGCAACATCGCCAATCTCCTTGGAGCCGTAGTCATGGCCATCCACCTCGAAGTCCCTGCCGAGCGCATAAAATATGCCGTGGCAAGCATCGAGCAGGTGGAACACCGGCTCAGCATCAGGCAGACTCCAGGCGGAACAACAATCATAGACGACGCTTTCAATTCCAACCCTACCGGTTCAAGGATGGCAGTCGATGTCCTCTCCCATTTCAAAGACGGCCGACGCATAATCGTAACCCCCGGAATGATTGAACTCGGAAAGGAACAGTTCACGCTCAACAAGGAACTCGGGGCGCACATAGGCCGTAACATAGACATCGCAGTAATAGTAGGTTCGTACAACCGTGATGCCATTGTGGCCGGAATACGTGAAAGCGGCTTTGATGAGCAGAACCTGCACATAGTGGACAGTTTCTCCGAATCGCAGACACTTCTGGCAAGATTGATGAGAGCCGGAGACACCGTTCTATATGAGAACGACCTGCCCGACACGTTCAAATGACGGAAAATTTCCACATTTGCGCAATTTTTATTAATTTTGTATCTATATTGGTGGTTTGTGTATGCAACTACCTGAAGGTTAACGGAGAACGCATCGTATGACGCGACTCCGCCGACAACAACAACCAACAAAAAATGCAATCAGAAGACAAGATAATTCCGATCAACATCGAATCGGAGATGAAAAGCGCCTACATCGACTACAGCATGTCGGTGATAGTCTCGCGTGCCCTTCCTGATGTCAGAGACGGTTTCAAGCCTGTTCACCGCAGGGTGCTTTTCGGCATGAACGAGCTTGGCAACCGGTTTTCAGGCGACACCAAGAAATCGGCCCGCATAGTCGGTGAGGTGATGGGTAAATACCATCCCCACGGAGATTCATCAATATACCTTACAATGGTGCGTATGGCTCAGGAATGGAGTCTTCGCTACCCTTTGGTGTTCGGCCAGGGCAACTTCGGTTCCATCGACGGAGACTCCCCCGCGGCTATGCGTTACACTGAGGTCAAGCTCGCGAGAATGGGCGAAGAGATGCTACAGGACCTCGAAAAAGAGACAGTGGACTTCGTGCCAAACTTCGACAACACCCTTGCAGAACCATCGGTGCTTCCCACGCGCATCCCCAACCTTCTTGTCAACGGAGCATCCGGAATCGCGGTCGGCATGGCCACCAATATGCCACCGCACAACCTCGCGGAATCGCTCAACGCCTCACTCGCGCTTATCGACAACCCGAATCTTGACGTGGACGGGCTGATGGAATACATCAAAGCCCCTGATTTCCCCACGGGCGGAGAGATATTCGGAATGCAGGGTGTGCGCGACGCTTTCGAGACCGGACGAGGACGAATCATAATCCGCGCAAAGGCTGAAATCGAATCTGACGGAACGCATGACCAAATCATAATCTCCGAGATACCGTACGGAGTGGTCAAGAACGACCTCGTGAAGAGCATTGCCGACCTTGTGGAAGACAAGAAGATAGAAGGCATAGCCGACATCACCGACACTTCTGCCAGGGGGCAGATGCACATCGCAATCGACATCAAACGCGATGCAAACGCACGGGTGGTTCTCAACAAGCTCTACAAACTCACGCAACTGCAGACGTCATTCAGCGTCAACAACGTGGCTTTGGTCAACGGGCGTCCCAAAACCCTAAACCTTAAAGAGCTGCTACAGGCTTTCATCGACCACAGACACGAGGTGGTGATACGCCGCACAATCTATGACAAGCGGAAGGCGGAAGAACGTGCCCATATCATTCAAGGATTGATCATAGCCTGCGACAACATCGACGAGGTGATAAGCATAATCCGGTCTTCGCGGACTGAAGAGATAGCTCGCGGACGTCTTTCAGAGCGGTTCGACCTTGACGATGTGCAGACCCGCGCCATCGTCGATATGCGCATAGGACGCCTTACCGGACTGTCAATCGAGAAGCTTCACGAAGAATATGACGAGCTGATGCGCCAGATAGCATTCTTCAACGAGATTCTCACCGACGACGAGACCTGCCGCAAAGTGATGAAGGATGAGCTGATTGAAATCCGCGACAAATACGGCGATGAACGCCGCACGAAGATCAACCAGTTCTCCGGCGACCTGAGCGCAGAAGATTTTTACCCTGATGACGAAATGATAATCACCATTTCCCATCTGGGCTACATCAAGCGGACTCCGCTCAGCGACTTCCGCGCCCAGCATCGAGGCGGAGTCGGGGCAAAAGGCAGCGACACTCGCGATTCGGACTTCATAGAACACATATATCCGGCATCCAACCACAATTATATGCTCTTCTTCACCCAGAAAGGGCGTTGTTATTGGCTGAAGGTATATGAAATACCGGAATGCGCCAAAAATTCAAAAGGACGTGCCATCCAAAACCTCCTCAACATAGAAGCCGACGACTGTGTGAATGCGTTCATCCGTGTCAAGCATCTCAATGACCCGGAATACACCAATTCGCACAATCTCATATTCTGCACCAAGAAGGGCGTGATAAAGAAGACTCCTCTTGAAGCCTATTCCCGCCCCAGAGCCAACGGTGTCAATGCAATCATAATCCGCGAAGACGACCAACTGATTCAAGTGCGCCTCACCGACGGGCATTCGGAAGTAATCATGGCCGACCGCGACGGACGCGCCATCCGCTTCCCTGAATCCACAGTCCGCGAAATGGGACGCATGTCAACAGGTGTGCGCGGCATGACGTTGGGAGAAGACGGCGACGAAGTAATCGGAATGATAACCATGACCGGCAATCCCGATGAAACCGTAATGGTGGTGTCGGAAAAGGGATACGGCAAACGATCCGCACTTGAAGATTACCGAATAACCAACAGGGGCGGCAAAGGAGTTAAGACAATTGCCGTCACCGAAAAGACCGGAAACCTTGTTGCCATCAAAAACGTTGATGACTCCAACGATTTAATGATCATCAACCAGAGCGGAATCACGTTGCGTCTGCCCGTCTCCGGCATCCGCGTCATGGGTCGAGCCACCCAAGGCGTGAAGCTGATTGACCTCACGAAGCGCGGCGACCGCATAGCTTCCGTATGCAAAGTGGACTCAGACCCGGAAGAGGCCGCAATGGAGGAAGCAATGGACGACGTTGCAGCAGACGAACGGATGAAAGCCGACAATGCTGAGGCTATGGCCGAAACAGATGCATACGACGCCCAGGACAACCTGGCCTACACGGATGACTATGAAGAAACCGTGGAAACAACGGATTAAACCTACAAGGTTTTGTTACGTCTCTTAAAAAACAAGAAACCAAACACTTTAAGATATGAAGAAAACATTCGCCATCGCGCTTTGTGTTGCTGCCGCAGGCAGCCTCTGCGCCCAAAACAACGACGAACTCAAACAGCTCGTCGAGCAAGGCAACAAGGAATTCAGCGAGTATGACAAAATGCTCCTCAAGCAGCAGATAGACCCGGCATCAGTCGATGCCAACCAGATGGGCCAGACGTTGCTGAACGGCTACGGCCTCCTTATGAAGGCCCTCCCGCTAGATTCAGTTCCTAATGCAAAAGGCAAAGTCAACCCCAAGAACTCAAAAAAAATAGTCAATACTATTCTCGGACACGCCAACGACTTCTTCAATGTAGGCGGAAGCCTGTTCAACAGCCAGCATTACTATCCGCAGGCATACGAGGCATTTATGGTTTATGCCGATATGCCAGGCGTGGCTGCGCTGGCCAAGTCAGGTGAACAGATCAACGAGTCGCAACGCGCCACGGCTTACTTCAATGCCGGTCTCGCAGCTTATTCCGGAAACGAAGTGACAAAAAGCGCCGAAGCCTTCAAGAAGGCGCGTCTCAACAACTACGAGCAGCCAGAGGCATACATTTATGAAATAGCATGCTGGCAAAGCATGATGCAGAAAGACTCAACACTTGAGGTGCAGGCTCAACGCAACATCAACGAAATCGCAAAGGCAGGCTTCGACAAGTTCGGCATTGCCCAACCCGTATTCCTCAACAATCTCGTCAATTCGATGATAACCGACAACAAGGGAGCCGAAGCGCTTGCCCTCGTCAAAGGGGAAGTCGAAAAGAATCCGGAAAACGCGAATCTGCACGGACTGCTCGGCTTCATCTACGACAGGATGGAGAATGACGCAGAGTCAGAAGCGGCCTACCGCAAGGCTGCCTCAATCGCCGATGCGGATTATGAGACCCTGCTCAACTCTGCAAAGAAGATTTTCCGCACAGGAACCGAAAAGTGGAATCTTATCGAAGGCAATTCCGCCGAGGCTCGTGAACAACGCAACAACGTCAAGGTCAATTATTTCGAAGCTGCCAAAGCCATAGCTGAAAAAGCCAAGGCAATCCGGGGCGACAAGCCAGACAACACGCTAAATTATCTCCTCGACAGCATCCAGTACAATCTGGACACTTATTTCCAGCAGTAAATCAGTCAGACTGTACAAAATACATCACGTCCGGCACTCACAGACAGTGCCGGACTTTTTTTCACAGTTTTTTGCCATAAACTGCATCATACCCCAATGATACGAGAAAAAAAATTCGTACCTTTGCAGTCTAAAACCGTGTGGACAGGCGGTTGAGGCCCGATGATGCCGATTGCGCCTGATTCTACTGTTACAACTTTCTGCATCGAAAAATGAAAAGAATCAACTCCGCATTAATCTCGGTCTATCATAAAGACGGTCTCCTCCCTATACTCCAACTTCTCAGCAAAGAAGGCGTAAAGCTTTATTCCACAGGGGGAACCCATAAATTCATCGAAGAGCAGGGCTTTGAATGCACTGCAGTGGAAAGCCTGACTGGCTATCCGTCGATTTTCGGCGGAAGGGTCAAGACGCTCCATCCCGGAGTGATGGGCGGAATCCTTATGCGCCGTGACAATGCCGACGACGCTCAGCAGGCAGTAAAATATTCCATACCGGAAATAGATCTCGTTGTAGTGGACCTCTACCCTTTCAGCGAGACCGTTGCCAATCCTGATGCTACCGAACAAGACATCATCGAGAAAATAGATATAGGCGGCATATCGCTCATCCGTGCCGCCGCCAAGAATTTTGCCGATGTGGTGATTGTCGCTTCCAAAGCTCAATACGCCCCCCTGCAATCAATTCTTGAGAAACAAGGTGCAGAAACGTCGCTGGAACAACGCCAGGCATTCGCAAGAATGGCTTTCGGGGTCAGCTCTGCCTACGACAGCGCAATCTTCAACTGGATGGACCGTGAAGCGAATTCATCGCTTCGCCTTACCGTTGACGGCTCAAAACACTTACGTTACGGTGAGAACCCTCATCAGGGAGCACGATTCTACGGAGAATTCGACAAGATGTTCACTCAGCTCCACGGCAAGGAGATAAGCTACAACAATTTCCTTGACATAGATGCCGCAGTAAGCCTCATCAAAGAATTCGACAAACCGACGTTCGCCGTCCTCAAACACAACAACGCCTGCGGCATAGCATCGCGTGGCTCGATTTCGGAGGCTTGGGATGCAGCCCTCGCCTGCGACCCGGTATCGGCTTTCGGAGGCGTGCTCGTCTGCAACGGAGAAATACAGCCGGAAGCAGCTGAAAAAATCAGCAAGATATTCTTTGAAGTGATTATCGCTCCCGGCTATGCAGCTGAAGCATTGGAGATACTGAAGCAGAAAAAGAACCGCATAATCCTTCTCGCGAAAGAACTGGATATGCCAATCAAGCGTTACCGCTCAGCACTTAACGGAATCCTTGAGCAGGATGCCGACTTCAAGACCGAAGACAGCAACGACATGCGCATAGTCACGACGGCAAAACCTGACGATGCACAGACCAAAGACCTCATTTTCGCCAACAAGGTCGTGAAACATTCCAAAAGCAATGCCATAGTGCTTGCCAAAGGTCTTCAGCTGATGGCATCCGGTGTCGGACAGACCTCACGCGTCGATGCCCTGAAGCAGGCAATAGAGAAAGCGCGCAGCTTCGGGTTCGACCTCACAGGAGCATCAATGGCTTCCGACGCGTTCTTCCCGTTCTCAGACTGCGTGGAGATAGCCCACGAAGCGGGCATCGAGGCCGTAATACATCCCGGAGGAAGCATTCGCGACCAGGAATCCATCGATTTCTGCGAAACCAACAGAATGATTATGGCCATCACCGGCAACCGCCATTTCCGCCATTGATCAGGCATTCATCCGAAACATACACCCGATTATTCATCTGACAGATAAATGGGACTTTTTTCATTCACACAAGAGATAGCGATGGATCTTGGCACAGCCAATTCCATCATAATTCATAACGACAAAATCGTAGTAGACGAGCCGTCGGTCGTCGCCATCGAGAACAAGACCGACAAGCTCCTTGCAGTAGGAACACCCGCGCACCAGATGGAGGGCAAAGAACCTCCGGGCATACGCACCATACGTCCGCTGCGCGACGGCGCAATAGCCGATTTCAACGCGGCGGAGCAGATGATACGCGGAATGGTGAAGATGGTAAGCTCCAAGCGCCGTTGGAGCTGGTTCTCGCCTTCTTTGCGCATAGTGGTCTGCATACCTTCCGGCTCCACAGAAGTGGAAATCCGCGCAGTGCGCGATTCAAGCGAACATGCCGGAGGCCGGGATGTGTATATGATCTATGAACCGATGGCGGCCGCCCTCGGCATCGGACTGGACGTGGAGGCTCCGCAGGGCAACATGATTGTGGACATAGGCGGCGGTTCAACCGAAATTGCGGTCATTTCACTCGGTGGAATCGTATGCAACAAAAGCATACGTCTGGCAGGCAATACTCTGACAGCCGACATCCAGGAACATATGGGCCGTGTCCACAACCTCAAGGTAGGGCCGACAATGGCCGAACAAATAAAGATCAATGTCGGATCTGCGCTCCCGGTGCTTGAAGACGCCCCTGAACCGTTTGTCGTCTGCGGCCCGAACAAGTCAAGTGCACTCCCGATGGAAGTGCCGGTAACATACGAAGAAATCTCCCGCTGCATAGAGAAATCGGTAGTGAAGATTGAAGAGGCCGTGCTTGACGCACTCGACTCCACACCGCCTGAACTCTACGCCGACATAGTCCACAACGGCATATACCTTGCCGGAGGCGGAGCCCTTCTGCGTGGACTTGCAAAGCGTTTCACAGACAAAATAGGAATAGAATTCAAGATAGCCGAAGACCCGCTGCATGCAGTGGCCAAAGGAACAGGCGTGGCACTCAAGAACATCAACAAATTCTCGTTCCTGATACGTTGATATGCAGTAACATAAGTTAATTAATCTGAGTTGTCCCCGATTCGAGGCTTCCGGTCAGAGACGACATTCCGGTATGAGGAATCTGCTCAATTTTCTGATGAAATACAACACGTGGTTTGTTTTTGCATTCTACGTGCTGGTGAGTCTTATCCTCCTTTTCAGCTTCAATACGTACCAAGGGGCGGTCTATCTTACTTCAGCCAATGCGGTAACCGGCTCAGTCAATGAAGCCACATCTGAAATCACAGGATATTTCAACCTCAGGAAAATCAATGAGTCGCTGCAGGCGAGCAACGCTGCGCTTGAAAACAAGGTGCTTAACCTCACAAATGAAATCAACCATCTCAAAACTTTGGTTGACGACAGTGTGAGATACGCCGGACTTCCACCTCGATTCGACTACGTTACAGCTGCCGTGATAAACAACAGCACACGCCGCCCTCGAAATTACTTCACCATAAATAAAGGACGAGCCGACGGAATCGCCCCCGGAATGGGAGTTGTGGATCAGAACGGCGTGGTCGGAATCGTAAACGTATGCGGCAACCATACTTCAAGGGTGATTTCCGTGCTTACCAAAGACCAGCCTTTTTCCGTAAAGATAAAAGGGACCCAGTTCGTAGGATCCCTCGCATGGAAAGAGAACGATGCGCAGTCGGCCTGGGTGGAAGAGATTCCACGGCATGCACGCTACCGCATAGGGGACACCATAGTCACCAGCGGATTTTCCACTGCTTTCCCCGAAGGAATCCCGGTGGGCATAGTCATGGCGCAGGTAAAAAGCGGAGACAGCAACTTCTTTACCCTAAAGGTGCACCTCAGCTCTGACTTCAACCACCTGAGCACAGTAAGGGTAATAAAAGACAGTCTCAAACCGGAACTTGACATGCTACAGAGATTCGACCGAAAGGAGGAATGAACAAAAGTACATATGGACAAACGAATAATACATATCGCAGTCCTATTCGTGACTATCTTGCTCGCACAGATACTGATATTCAACCATATCCTGTTGTTCGGGATAGCGGTGCCTCTTGTGCTGGTCTACTTCATAGTGCGCGCTCCTATAGATATGGGCACCAACATACTGCTTACATTATCATTCCTGCTGGGACTGGCAGTAGACATCTGTTCCGACACTCCAGGGCTGAACGCGCTTGCATGCACGTTGACCGCAGTCGTGAAAAAACCTGTGTTCTACGCGTATGTACAGCATGACGACAGGATGAAAGGAATAACACCCAACATCCTTACCCTCGGACTGGCAGACTATTGCAAATACCTGTTCACCATAACAGGAGTATTCTCTTTCCTCGTTTTCTCAATCGAGTATTTCTCCTTTGCCGACATCAAAGAGATATTCATACTGACGCTCGGAAGCACGGCTCTGACTTTTCTCCTGCTTCTTGGCACAGACAGTCTCGTAACAATACGGCATGACCGCAGATCGAAATGAGGAAAGACTACGTTCTTGAGAAAAGGAAATTCGTCATAGGCGGATTCATAACCCTTATTGTGGTCATCTACCTTTTCAGACTGTTCAACCTTCAGGTAGGAGATGACAAATACAAGGAACACGCCGACAGCAACGCATTCCTTAAAAGAGTGATATACCCGGCACGCGGACTGGTGTACGACCGCAACGACAAGCTGCTGGTCTTCAATCAGCCTGCCTATGACGTGATGCTCATCCCGAAAGACGTGGCGGAATTCGACACGGCATCGCTGTGCCGCGTCCTGAATCTCTCCCGCCAGGAACTCGATGAAAAATGGGCCGCCATGAAGAATCCCCGCAAGAACCCTGGATATTCCGCCTACACCCCTCAGAAACTTCTCTCCCACCTCTCTGCTGAAGACTACGGCAGACTTTCAGAAAAGCTGTATCTCTTCCCCGGTTTCTTCATACAGAAACGCACAGTGCGCCAATACAACTATGCGGTGGCGTCAAACATTCTCGGAAACATCCGTGAGGTTTCTGGCCATGACCTTGAGAAAGACCGTTATTATCGTTCGGGCGACTACACCGGCGATCTCGGCGTGGAAAAAAGCTATGAGCGTGTCCTGCGCGGCGAAAAAGGCATGGAAATCCTTATGAAGGATGCAAGCGGAAGGATAAAGGGCAAATACGAAAACGGCATCCACGACGTGGCTCCCACCTCTGGCAGAAACCTGAAGCTTTCCATAGACGTCGATCTCCAGCAATACGGAGAACAGCTTATGCAGGGCAAAATCGGCGCAATCGTGGCCATCGAGCCTGCCACCGGGGAAATACTTGCGCTCGTGACGTCGCCTAATTACGACCCGTCCCTTCTTGTCGGAAAGGAACGCGGCAAAAACTATTCCGAGCTTGTAAAGAATCCATACAAACCTCTATACGACCGGGCATTGCAGGGAATGTACCCTCCTGGCTCCACCTTCAAGCCCACCCAAGGACTCATATTCCTTCAGGAAGGCATAGTAACCCCCGGCACTGCATACCCGTGCTACAGGGGATACGTCAACGGTCTGCGGGTCGGATGCCACGGACACGGCTCTCCCATAGCGCTTAAGCCGGCACTCGCCACGTCGTGCAACGCCTATTTCTGCTGGGGACTAAAGAATATGATTGACAAGCGCGGCACCAATGCATCAGCGCAGCTCACCAAGTGGAAAGACTATATGGTGGAGATGGGCTACGGCTACCGGCTCGGCATAGACCTTCCTCATGAAAGCCGGGGATTCATACCGAACGCCGATTTCTACAGCAAGTCGTTCCGCGGGGCCAACTGGCGCGCCAACTCCATAATATCGATTTCGATAGGCCAAGGAGAAGTGCTTGCTACTCCGCTCCAGATTGCCAATCTGTGTGCCACAATCGCGAACCGGGGATATTTCTACACGCCCCACATAGTAAAGGAAATCTCCGACACTGTAATCGACTCCTCTTTCAGGAAAAGGCACAAGCCTGACATCAGGCGTCAGCACTACGAACTCGTGGCGGAAGGCATGCGGATGGCCGTGCTGGGCGGCACATGCCGAGGGGCGAACATACCCGGCATCGAGGTCTGCGGCAAGACAGGCACGGCACAGAATCCCCACGGGCGCGACCACAGCGCGTTTATGGGATTCGCACCGTACAAGAATCCGAAGATTGCCGTCGCCGTATATGTTGAGAACGCCGGATTCGGTGCAGCATTCGGTGTCCCCATAGGCAGCCTTATGATAGAGAAATATCTCCACGGTTCCATCTCTGCTGGAAGAAAAGCGGTGGAGACACGAATGTTGAACTCTAATACGATATATTCAAGTGGAGTCAAAAAACACTGAGGCCAACGTGTCGGTATTCCGGTCGCTCGACTGGGTTACGATCATTCTGTACGTGCTGCTCGTGTCAGCAGGTGCCGTGAGCATCTACGCCGCAAGCTATGATTTCGACAATGCAAGCATATTCGACCTGACCGAGTTCTCAGGCAAACAGTTCCTTTGGATAGGGCTTTCGCTCGTCATAGGATGCATAATACTCCTTCTCGACTACAGGCTTTATGAAGCATACGCATATCCCATCTATGGAGTAGTGATTCTGCTCCTTATAGTAACCATTTTCGTGGCTCCCGACATCAAAGGCTCCCATTCATGGCTCGTCTTCGGCCCCGTAAGCCTTCAGCCTGCCGAGTTCGGCAAATTTGCCACGGCGTTGGCTCTCGCCAAGCTCTTCGACAGCTACAGTTTTTCGCTCAACGCCAAGATAAGCAACTATTTCAGGGCCCTGATCATAATATTCCTTCCGATTGTCATGATTCTGATGCAAAGGGAGACCGGCTCCGCGCTTGTCTACCTTTCACTTGTCTTCGTGCTTTATCGAGAAGGGATGAGCGGACTGGTGCTCTGTGCAGTGGTGTGCGCCGTGGCTTATTTTGTCGTGGCCGTAAAATACTCCACACCTCTGATACTCGGTCTTCCTGCCGGCGAGTTCTCTGTTTTCGTGCTCATCTGCGTAATCTTCTGCCTGATGCTTCTCTTCTATTGCCGCGACATATTCATTGCCCGAAACGTAATACTTGGCTTCATAGGCACAGGAATCTTGGTCTCTGTATTGGAGATTTGCGGTGTCCACGTCAACGGGCTTGCATATTTCCTTTCAGCCATCGGACTCGGGCTTGCATACGTTCTGGTGGCCATGATGCGCCATCGCATAAAGAAGTTCCTCATCACCGCAGGCTTTGTGGCTACGTCAGTCCTATTCCTCTTTTCCGTCAATTATGTCTTCGGCAATGTGCTTGAGCCGCACCAACAGATGCGCATCAAAGTTACCCTCGGAATCGAGGACGACCTCCGTGGAGCAGGCTACAACGTCAACCAATCCAAGATAGCCATCGGTTCAGGTGGAGTGTCGGGAAAAGGGTTCCTCAACGGCACACAGACGAAGCTGAAATATGTGCCGGAACAGCACACAGACTTCATATTCTGCACCATCGGCGAGGAACAAGGATTCATCGGGTCATCCATTGTGCTGGCACTGTTCCTCGCATTGATACTGAGGATAATTCATCTCGCAGAACGACAACGCACTCCGTTCGGACGTGTCTACATCTACTGCGTGGTGTCGTATCTCATATTCCATTTGGCAATAAACATCGGAATGGTAATCGGACTTTGCCCTGTGATAGGCATACCGCTTCCGTTCTTCAGCTACGGAGGGTCGGCACTATGGGGATTCACGATACTCCTATTCATAATGCTCCGTATCGATGCCTCAAGGAAAGAAAGACGCGACTGACTGTTTTTTTGACCGCAACGGATAACACAACCGCATTCAGGCGCGTTATAGATAAAGAATACAATATAGACAACCTTTTATAAAAACCCAAAGAAATGGCAAACAAAAGAGATTTCAAGAAATATGTGGAGTCGGTCGGCGCGGCCATCTGCGACGAAATGATGATTGCCTTCTACAATGTGGAAGGCATCGACCAGGAGAAAACGCAGGAGAGCATAGCCAAAGTGCTCGGTGCTGTAGGCAAAGCCACCAGCAACTCCAACGTGTTCTTTGACAAAGGCCAGAAGGCTTTCGATAATCCTAAGGAATACAACCGTGCCAAGGAAGCCTTCTTCAAGCAGCTGTTCAAGAAAATCAATGAAGACTTCGCCCGCGAAATCAATGAGGCTCTGAAGGAATTCAACGCAGCCATTCCAGCTGAGGTCAAAGCCCAAATGAAAGCCTCCGTTCAGGCTTGATTCAACAGTCTATGGCGACGGAGAGAAGCATTTGGGGACGATTGCTCCATCTTTTCGGATGGGAAGTATGCATCACGGTGCCACGCAGGAGCAAATGCGTCATATGCGTCGCGCCTCACACCTCAAACTGGGATTTCATTCTCGGCCTCGCCGCATACAAATCGTTGGGAAGGGAAGCCAATTTCCTCATGAAGGAATCTTGGTTTTTCTTCCCACTGAAATACCTTCTCAACAGGCTTGGAGGCATTCCTGTCCCTTCCCGCAAAGGGGCAGAGTTGACATCTGCCATAGTGTCCCGTTTCAACGGCGCACGCTATATGAACCTGGCGGTAACTCCGGAAGGGACGCGGTCGCGCAACGACAAGTGGCGCAAAGGATTCCTGTACATAGCCTATGGAGCCAAAGTTCCGCTCCAGCTCGGGGTCATAGACTACCGCTCGAAAAAAATCATAATCAAAGAAGAATATTTACCAACGGGCGACATCGAGACAGACATGCGTTTTGTGAGTCGGTTCTACTGCGACTATGCCGATGCCGCCCTTTATCCGGACAAATTTGCCGTTTCTGACTTGAACCAACCATGACAAACAACGATCTTCACGTAGCGCTCTTCCCCCAGCAAATAGAATGGGGAAACAAGAGCCGCAATCTGCAGACGCTCTCCGAAGTCGCCGATTCGCTCCATCCCGACACGGATCTTCTCATAGTACCCGAGACTTTCTCCACAGGATTCCCTTCAGGAGACAAAGAAAGCATCCGCCCGCTATCCGAAAGGAACACGGGCGAGACAATCGATTTCATAAAGGCCGTGGCGGCTCGCAACAACATAGCCATAGCAGGGTCTTTCATAGCAGACTCAGGCGGTTCGCTTTACAACCGTGCTTTCTTCATAGAACCGTCAGGCGAAGAGACATTTGCAGACAAGAGGCATCTGTTCACTATGGCAGGCGAACACAATTCATTCTCTTACGGGCATGACCGGCTTGCCGTAAGATTCAGAGGATGGAACATAGCCATGGTGGTATGCTACGACATCCGGTTTCCGGTATGGTGCCGCAACGTACAGAACGAGTATGACCTTCTCATCGCCGTTGCCAACTGGCCCAAAGTGCGTGTCAACGCGTGGAACCAGCTCCTGATTGCCCGCGCAATAGAAAATGAGGCCTATGTATGCGGAGTTGATTGTTCAGGTACTGACAACAACGGATTTGAATATGACGGTTCATCCATGGCCGTGGACTTCAAAGGCAAAGACATCTCTGTGGAACGGGATTCTCAGGAATCCGACCCGGGAACCCGAATCCTTTACGCCAATCTCTCTAAAGAAAAACTTGAAGCTTTCAGGTCTAAATTCCCGGCATGGAGGGATGCCGATGCATTCAAGCTTCTTTGAAAGACTGAATTTCGTTTATCAAACAAGCTCTTATCTTCTTTCTTACAATCATAATGGTTTCAAAAACCTACATATCAGCCAAAAGCATCTTTCTTCTTGCATCTCTCGCAATATTCATTTTCGGTTCGTGCAGGAACGACAGTCCCAAAGATGTTGAAATAACTGCAATGCCAGTCAAAATCCAAGGGCAGTCCAACTGGAGCTTCTACGGCTGCGACGGTTTGTTCAGATACGAGAACCAACTGAAAGCTGAGCCGTCCCTAATCATCAACGGATGCTTCAGCACGGTCAATGAAGACGGAACCGTATCGCTTTACAGAGCCACGGACGGACTCAAACCGATGCCTGGATGCAGAAGACTATCAAGTGCCGGATGGTGCCATGACGGACTGATACCGGTAAGCGGATTGAAATCTCGCATTGAAGTCATTGACTCCCTCGGCAGAAAGAGGTTCACCCTCACACCCGTAGACGGCGTTGAAATAATAGAATCATCTGCAGCGTTCTTTGACGGACTTCTGATGATTGTGAATGCCGACGGCAAATACGGCTACATCGACACGGAAGGGAACATACGCATAAAGCCCAAATACTATGCCGCAGACAATTTCTCTGAGGGGAAGGCGATGGTAGAGATTCCAGGCAAGAAGCAGTCAGACAGACGCCTTTACCGCTTCATCGACACCAAAGGGAACACGCTTTTCGACATTCCGGCCCATCTCAGGCTTGAAACGTTCAACTTCAAGTACGGACGTGTGGTGGCACGCACGGCAAAAGGCGAAATGGGATTCGTAGATTCCACAGGAGAGTTCCAGAATGCCATTCCGGAAGCCATAGGCATAGGCCAGTACGATGACGATTATTACTGCTACATGACCAAAGCGGGAAAATGGGGCATAGTCGGTTTTGACGGGAAAAAGCGTTTAGGCGAAAAATACGAGACAATCGAGATTCTCTCCGACCGTTCTTTTCTTGTCCAGGAACAGGGAGGCATGTATAAAGTGCTTGATAAAAACGGTATAGAGAAACTTGATTTTTCAGAATATTCATACGTGAAGTATTCTCCGTTTTTCGGCTTTATATGCAAAATTCCCGGAGCGACCGTGCTCCTGAACAAAAACGGACGTCAAGAGTGTCCTTACAATCTTTCCAAGGCATATCTCAACCGATGCGCATCGCTTTACATAAGGTCGGATTACGACACCTTTCAGTCCAACATAAGACCATTGGCAAGACTTTTGTCGCCTTATGGACTCGGTAAATACAAGATAGGGATGCCTTGCTATGCTTATCTGCGCGAAGATCCGTCTTCATACGAAGGCAAATCGTCATTCGACATATCAGATGTCATAAATGACAGCAAAGTGGTGAAATACAACATCAACGTGGTTTCCGACCGTAGGCTCGTTAAGCTCGTTCCGGGGCGAAGTTCGGAAACCAGCCATGTATTCGACAACGACGCTACCATAAAGATGATACAGATAGACCTTGATTTTGCCGACGATTCATGGAATTCGCGCCAGATGCGCTTCACACGGAATCTCCGAAACAAAGGTTTCTCGTTTGTAAGTTCCCTCGAAGTGAATGGACTAAGCTTTGTCCTTTACAAGGCAATGGAGAACGAGCTTATCATATTGACTGACGACGACAATCGGCATACACGAATATATCTGCTCAGGAAAGCAGATGCCCAAAAGCTAAAAGCCCAGATTCTCGGAAACAGATGACCGGCTGAAACGACGGGGGAGCGAATTGAACAGTCCGCTCCCCCTTTTCCTGCTTTTAGAACGTGCTGCTCAGACAGCCTTGAAAGACATATCAAGCCCTTTTACGCTGTGGGTCAAAGCCCCAACCGATATGAAATCCACTCCGGCCTCACCGTAAGCACGCAAATTATCAAGAGTTATTCCTCCTGATGATTCTGTCTCGGTCTTTCCTCCGACGAGAGCGACAGCCTCACGGGTAAGTTCCGGAGTGAAATTGTCGAACATTATTCGGTCCACTCCACCTATTTCCAACACCCTGCGTATGTCGTCAAGGCCTCTTACCTCGACCTCGATTCTAAGGTCTTTCCTGTTTTCACGACAATAATTCTTCGCACGTTCCACGGCTTTCTCTATGCCGCCTGCGAAATCAATATGGTTGTCCTTTATCAGAATCATGTCAAAAAGCCCGATTCTGTGATTCGTGCCACCGCCAAGCCTCACAGCCTCCTTTTCAAGCATACGCATTCCTGGAGTGGTCTTGCGTGTATCAAGGACTTTCGTTTTGAGTCCTTCAAGCTTATCCTGATAGCGGCGTGTCATAGTCGCGATTCCGCTCATGCGCTGCATGATGTTGAGCAGCGTGCGTTCGGCCACAAGCAATGAACGCACCGGGCCTTCAGCAAAAAAAGCTACATCGCCGGGGTTTACACGGCTTCCGTCAGTAATGATAATCTCCACCTTTATGGAAGGGTCTACTCTGTGAAGCACCTTTTCAGCCATTTCCACGCCTGCAATCACACCCTCTTCCTTTACAAGCAGCCTTGACCGCCCAATCGCATCCGCCGGAATCGTGGAAAGGGTGGTATGGTCGCCGTCGCCTACATCTTCAGCGAAAGCGAGATCAAGAAGCTCGTCTATAAGCTCGTTTTTTGTCTTCATATCTTCAGGAATTGTTCTTTTCTCGTTATTAATTAGTAATTTTGCGCAAAGTTAGCAAAAAAGATGGATATAACATTGCTTGTCATAGGCAAAACAACCAGCCGGGAAATAGCCGCACTTACAGAATCATACGTATCTCGATTAAGACATTATGTGCCTTTCAGGATAGTATATATTCCTGATGCCAAGAAAGGCAAGGCGGCAGACGAGGCAAAACAGAAAGCGAACGAGGGCGAGATGATCCTCTCAGTCCTGCAGCCTTCCGACCATGTGTGTCTACTCGACGAACATGGCAAAGAGGCAACGTCCATAGAGTTTTCATCCATACTCCAGAAACGGATGGCATCAGGACTACGCAGACTCGTATTCGTAATCGGCGGCCCATACGGGTTTTCAAAGACGGTATATGACCGTGCCGACAGCCTGTTGTCACTGTCCAGAATGACCTTCAACCATGAGATGGTAAGGCTGTTTTTTACAGAGCAGGCATACCGGGCCATGACCATTCTCAAAGGAGAACCCTATCATCACGAGTAAAAGGTCGTAAAAATAGTCTCTAAATGGCTCAGAACAGGAGAGACTATAGGAAAATTTTGTTAACTTTGCACCGCAATGGAAACATCGCGCCTTCCGGCAGGTTCTCAGTTTTATAAGAGAGGATTGCATATGAACAAGCATTGAACTCTTGCCGATGACCGCCGCCGGTAAACCAAATCTATAGACAATGGCTTCTGAAGACTTCAAATTCAATGACATAGCCCCTTACGATGATGCTGAATTCCAGCATAAGATGCGTCATCTCGTCGAGGAGCCGGGCTTCCTGCACGCTGTAGGATACGCAATGCCTAAGGAGGCGATTCCGGCTTTGATAGAAGACTTGTTGAAAATCAACAACAAGTATGATTTCCAGCATCAGATAATGTTCCCTTTCCTCGAGATGCTTGCCAAGACCACCACTTCCGGAATAACCATCGGTGGGGTGAAGCATTTCAATCCGTCTCTCAATTATACATTCATCACCAACCACAGGGACATTGTCCTCGACGCCTCTTTCCTGAACCTCGCTTTCCTCAGGCACAACCTTCCCACCACCGAAGTGGCAATCGGAGACAACCTGTTGATATACGACTGGATTTCCGACCTTGTGCGCCTGAACAAAAGTTTCATCGTGCGCCGCAACACCGGTCTGCGAGAAGGGCTGATGGCCGCCAAGAAGCTTTCTGCCTACATCCACTATACGATTCTTGAAAAGCATGAATCAATATGGATAGCCCAACGCGAAGGAAGGGCAAAAGACAGTTCAGACCATACGCAGGACTCACTTGTGAAGATGCTCGCCCTTGGCGGTGAGGGCATGTTTATGGACAGGCTGAAGGAAATCAACCTGATGCCCGTGGCCATATCATACGAATATGACCCGAACGATTATCTGAAAGCCAGGGAATTCCTTATGCGCCGACGCGACCCGGAATTCAAGAAAAGCCAGCGCGACGACCTGTTCTCTATGGAAACGGGACTTTTGCAGTTCAAGGGCCGCGTGCATTTCCAGCTCACGCCGCGCATTAACGGGCGCATAGACCAAATCGGGGATTTCCCGGACACGAATACAGCCGCACGCCATGTCGGAAGCCTGATAGACCAGGCAATACACAGAAGCTACGAAATATTCCCTATCAATTATGTGGCTTTTGACATGCTTTACAACACGTCCCGTTTCGCCCGTAAATACACCAGTGAGCAGAAATCCGGATTTGCAGAATATCTTGAAGGCCAGCTCGACAAGATTGATCTTCCGGAAATAAGCTCTGAAGAACGGGAATGGATGAAAGAGAAAATAGTAACCATGTATGCCAACCCCTTGAAGAACAAACTCCGCACGTTCTTCGGCGGAGAACTTTGATTCAACTCCATTTCTTTTGTGCATATGCGTCTCCCTTTGATTGCCGTATCCATAACGCTGATCTGCAGTTTACTCATAGACTTCTGCATCTGGCATGACATACGCCGAGGATGCCGCAGCATGCATTTTTCCGGAAGACGCAGATGCATTTCCGCTTACTGGGTGTCTACGGTTCTGTGCTGGGGACTCCTGCTGACGGTTGTCTTTATGCCTAAGCGCGGGGAATCGAGCATAATACCATTGATGTGGATGCTCTATGCATACATTTCGGTCTACATCCCGAAACTCATTTATGTCCTTTTTTCCCTTATCGGACGCATTCCGTCCCTGTGGCACGGCAAGTCGATAAAGCTCGGCAAATACGTGGGGCTGCCTATCGGCATAATCGTTTTTGCAACAATATGGTGGGGAGCCACCGGAGGCCGCCGTGCGATACAGACCAATGTGGTTGAGATGGCTTCCCCCAAGATACCTGAGGCATTCGACGGATACCGCATAGTGCAGTTTTCAGACCTCCATGTCGGCACGTGGGGTGCAGACACGGCATTCGTGTCAAGATTCGTTGACTCCATCAACTCTCTCAGGCCTGACTTGATAGTCTTTACAGGAGACATCGTGAACAGATGCACAGACGAGATAAAGCCATTCGTCCCCGCATTGTCCCGCCTATCGGCCAAAGACGGCGTTTATTCAGTCCTTGGCAATCATGATTACGGAGATTATATGGATTGGAAATCCCAGTCCGACCACGAAAGGAACAATGCCGAAATGCGTTCCATACAAGCCCGTATGGGATGGACAATGCTCAACAATGACCATTGTTTCCTCAAAGCCGACAATGACTCCATTGTGCTGATTGGCGTGGAAAACTGGGGCGAACCCCCTTTTCGTCAATACGGAAGACTTGAAGACGCATATCCGTCAATCGCCGCACCGGCACAGAATGCCAACGACCGGAAGTTCAAGATTCTGCTCTCGCACAATCCGGAACATTGGAGACTGGAAGTTTCAAGAAACACCAACATTGACCTTACTCTTTCCGGGCATACACATGCAATGCAGTTCATCGTATCCGCCAAGAACTGGCGTTGGTCTCCGTCGCAATACCGATATGAGCAATGGGGAGGAATGTATGAAGCAACGTCTCCTGACGGCCGTCCTTCACGCATATACGTCAACATCGGTTCCGGGGAAGTCGGGATGCCATATCGCATCGGTGCCGATTCAGAAATAACGCTTATAACACTGAAACACGCTCCACGATGATTTCACACAAAACCGTGCTTTGCCTCGGAAGCAACTGCGGAGATCGAAAGAAGACCCTTGAGAATGCACTGACTGTAATCCGGTCGATTGCGGAAAGCGTGAAAGCCTCTGAAATGTATGAGACTCCGGCGGTAGCCGACGCATCTTCTACTGCATTTGCAAAGCACCCTTATGTGAACATGGTGGTAGAGGCAGAAACCTCACTGACACTTCATGACTTGGGCATAAAGCTAAAGGAAACTGAAATCGAGGCAGGACGGGATGACGAATGCAGGAAACTCGGCCTTGTTCCGCTTGATATGGACATTATAGTGTTCGACAGCAAGATACTGCGTCCGAGAGATTACGCACAGTCGTTTTTCCGAATCGGACTTAAGCAGCTCAAACATTGACTTCCAAACCGTCCAGCACCCGCTGCACCCACTGACATCGCGTAGATTCAATAACGAAGTGCAAAAATCTTCGTTCTGAATAGCCCAATATTTTTTGACGCTCGAGACTTAATGGCGGATTGGGGATGGGGCTTCACAAGCCCACAGCCCCAATCCGGTATTAAGTCGCGCAAAAGGTAACTTTCAACTGACAAAACAAAAAAAGGAGACCGAAGTCTCCCTGAGATTAACTATCTTTGTTTTGTCATGAACTATAAACAATTAACCTCGCAGCAAAGGTCGCAAATTTTCGCCTTACTGCAAAGAAAAACTCCGAGAAAAGATATCGCCTCCATAGTGGGGTGCAGTCAGTCAACGCTCAGCCGCGAGATAAGGCGCAACTCGACAGAAAAAGGCAACTACCTGTGGGACAAGGCACACAACAAGGCAATTGAGCGCAGAAAGAGGACTACCGCCAACCGAGCGAAAGATCCGGCAATCGTATGGGAGGCATTGGAACTGCTCAAAGACGAGGACTGGTCGCCCCAACAGATCTCGGCCGACATGAAACGCCGAGGCAAATTTATCTCCCACGAGCTTATATATCGCCACATCCGCGCTGACGAAAGCGGAAAACTCGCCGCCCATTGCCGCCATAAAATGAAGTATAACCGGCACGGACGCCCGGAACGCACCACAAAAGTAAAGAACATACCCGAGCGGGTAAGCATCCATGAACGACCTGAGGAAGCCGACGGCAAACGCTTCGGAGACTGGGAGATGGATACCATCGTGGGAAAGGACGGCAAAGGGGCGATTGTCACACTTACCGAAAGGAGCACAAACATGCTGCTTATGGAGAAGCTGCCTCAAGGGAAGCATCCTGAACCTCTGGCTAAAGTCGTCATCAGACTGCTGTTCCCTTACAGACATACTGTCCGTTCAATTACTACGGACAACGGTTCTGAATTTTGCTGTCACAAGATGATATCAAAGGCCTTGGCCCCGAAAGGAACAAGGAATCCGAATCTTGTGTTTTTCGCTGACTCATACTCTTCATGGCAGAAAGGCGCAATTGAGAACGCAAACAAACTTATTCGGCAGTATATTCCCAAAGGAACAGATTTTTCAACCCTGTCGGATGCCTTCATCCGCAAAATCCAACATAAAATAAACCGCAGACCCCGCAAAAAGCTTAATTTCGACTCTCCTAAAAATGTTTTCTTCCGATTAATCGCTAATTTTGCACTTGCCAGTTGAGAGTAGGACCACTGACATCGCCATATTTTGACGCGCGGAAGCCGACTTCTTTTTGGCAATATGTTTTTTTTTTGCTAACTTTGCAGATTGATAACGTTATCCAAAATTCAACCGATGCGTAAGTATCTATATGTCATAGCGGCATTGGCTTTGCTCAGTTCTTGTGGGGAATACAACAAGGTGCTGAAAAGCCGCGATGCCAATTATCGTTTTGATTACGCTAAACGCGCATTCAACGAAAAGAAATACGTCAATGCCGCTACTGTCCTTACAGACATAATCACCCCCCTGCGCGGCGGACCGAACGGCGAAGAGGCTCTGTATCTCCTCGCCATGTCGCATTTTGAAAACAAGGATTACCTCAACGCAGGCCTGTATTTCAAGACCTACTACCAACGCTATCCCCGAGGAAAGTATGCGGAACTCGCAAGGTTCTACGGAGGCTATGGCTACTACCTTGATTCTCCCGACCCTCAGCTTGACCAGTCGATGACGGTCAAGGCTATCGAAGAACTGACTGGATTCCTTGAGGCATACCCGAAAAGCGACAGGGTAACTGTGGCCCAGAACGCCATTTTCGAGATGCAGGACAAACTGACGCTGAAAGAACTTCAGAACGCCCAACTCTACTACAACTTGGGGAACTTCCTCGGAAACAACTACCAGTCGGCGATAATCACGGCCCAGAACGCCATCAAGTCATATCCCTACTCAAAATACAAGGAGGATTTCGAAATGCTTATATTGAAATCCAAATTCCAGGAAGCGCGCCAGAGCATAGACGAGCGCAGGGAAGAGCGTTACAGGGATGTTGTGGACGAATACTATTCTTTCATCAACAATTATCCCGACACAAAGAACAGAAAAGAGGCCGACAACATCTTCAAGATTGCCGAAAAGCATGTAAAGAACTGATCGACCCCCGAATCATAAATCAAGACAACGAATAAATCAAGACTCATATAACACGGTTCTATGGACTACAAGAAGACCAATGCACCTCTCAACACTGTAACACGCGACATGATTGCCATGTCTGAACAGACTGGAAATGTTTACGAAACCGTATGCGTGATTGGCAAGCGAGCCAACCAGATTTCAGTGGAAATGAAAAATGACCTCCAGAAGAAGCTTCAGGAGTTCGCTTCCACCGACAATCTCGAAGAAGTGTCGGAAAACCGCGAACAGATTGAAATTTCCCGCTTCTACGAAAAGCTGCCGAAGCCAACTCTGATTGCCACACAGGAATATCTTGAGCACAAGCTCTATTTCAGCAATCCCGCCAAGGAGAAAGAACGTATCTCTGAATAAGAAGATTGCAACCGACAAACGGCACAAGTCGTCTGCATCAGTCCATGATGAAGGCGACTTTCCTTTTTTAGAAAAACAAATATTGCTGTCCGGTAAAACTTTGACATGATAGGAAATGGACTATTTTTATCT
>ERZ777011.244-NODE-244-length-87855-cov-13.709248_pt1 | contig 87855 bp, 76 predicted proteins | sample MGYA00374964_ERZ777011 | MGnify/ENA primary metagenome ERZ777011 (study PRJEB29310, sample SAMD00008975) | mouse gut metagenome | study: EMG produced TPA metagenomics assembly of the Metagenome analysis of fecal microbiota from mouse which was promoted... | reverse complement strand
TGGATGAGCTTGAGATATGATTTTCCACATAAACTTTGAATACGCTATACTAGAAAAGACACATAAAGGTCAAATTGATCTTATCTACATAGATCCGCCGTATAACACATTAAAAGAAGGATTCACGTATTCTGATGCCTTAGTAGATAAAAATGACACTTTCAGACACTCTAAATGGTTATCCTTTATGAAACAACGGATGACTATCGCTCATAATTTGCTCTGTAAAAATGGAGTTGTCTTTATCTCTTTGGATGACAACGAAGTAGCAACATTACGTATATTGTGCGATGAGATTTTTGGCTACCAAAATTTTGTTGCTAACGTAGTATGGGAAAAGAAATTTTCGCCTCAAAATGATGCAAAATGGCTTTCTGATAGCCATGACTATATTCTTGTATATGCAAAAAACAAAGAAGAATGGCATCCAAGATTACTGACTAGAACAGAAGAAATGGATAGCAGATATTCAAACCCTGATAATGATCCAAGAGGACCGTGGACATCCAGTGATTTTACAGTCAAAACTGCTTCTGAAGCATATATGTACCCTATTGAAACGCCATCAGGTCGCATAGTTATGCCTGCTGCTAGTAGAAGTTGGGTTACTTCTGAAGAAAACTATATAAAACTTAAAAACGATAATCGTATTTGGTTCGGGAAAAAAGGAAACAATGTACCACGAATTAAAACTTTTTTGTCTGAAGTTCAACAAGGAACAGTATGTAAAACACTTTGGTATCGTACGGAAGTCGGTGATACACAAGAAGGCACCAGAGATTTGAAAAATGTATTTGGTAAAGCAGGCGCATTTACTAATCCCAAACCTATTCGATTAATTGAACGAGTTTTAGATATTGCTTCTTCTGGCGACAGCATAATTCTTGATTTCTTTGCGGGTAGTGGTACAACGGGGCATACTGTTTTAAAATACAACGAAGAACATAAAAACAGCAATCGTCGTTTTATTCTCTGCACGAATAATGAGAACAATATTTGTCGAGATGTCACTTATGAACGTATTAAGCGTGTGATTGATAAAGAAGGGTACGCCGCAAGTCTTAAATATTATAAAGTTGACTATGTTTCGATTTCAGATCGCCTGTATTATGAATTCGCCGACGAACTTTTAAAACATATCCGTGAACTTGTGGAGCTTGAAAACTGTGTGAATTTCACGGGAAATGCTGAAATAGCTATTGTGTTGACAGAAGAAGAACTTGACGAGTTTATGGCGAATATCGAAGCCTATGGCAAGTGCCACAAATTGTATATGGGGCACGATCTGCTACCTAATGAGGAGCAGGAGCAGTCCCTTGCTGATCACGGCATTGAGATAAATATTATTCCCGATTACTACTATCAGGATTTACAGGAGGTGTAACTGTGCAACTGAAAAATTTTCAATTATCGGCTGTAAAATCGCTTTTTGAGGCAATGGACAAGCCTGCCCGTGACATTATCCTAAAAAGCCCTACGGGCAGCGGAAAGACGATTATTCTTACCCATTTTATGCACCAGTATGTGCAATCATACCGCAATACCGTGTTTGTATGGCTCACCCCCGGCAAGGGCAATTTAGAGGAACAGAGCAAGGAAAAGATGGATAAGTATATCCACGCTGCTCAGACAAAGTTGCTCTCTGATGTAATGACGGGAGGCTTTGAAGAAAACGATAACTGTTTCATTAACTGGGAAAAGCTTACAAAAAAGGGAAACAACGCCTTGAAAGACAGCGAACGCACCAATTTCTTGGAGCATATTGAGCACGCTCTGAACGCCAGTTTACATTTTATCGTCATTGTGGATGAAAGCCATCAGAACAACACGGTAAAGGCGGATGAAATCATCCAGTATTTCCATACGGACAAGATTATTCGTTGTTCTGCTACGCCTAAAGGCATCAAAAATGCGGAAATCATAGAAATTCCTGAAGCGGATGTTATTGCTGAAGGACTTATCAAGAAAATGCTCATCGTTAATGAGGATTTTCCACAGCGTGTGGAAATGGAGAACGCCACCAACTATCTATTGGAACAGGCGTATGCCAAGCAGTGTAAAATCCGTGCGGAGTTTCTTTCTACTGGAAAGGACATCAATCCTTTAATCGTGGTGCAGATTCCAAACAAATCGGAGAAATTGCAGGATGATGTGGAACGCTGGTTTGAAACGCAAGGCGTGACCTACGAAAACGGTCAGCTTGCGGTGTGGCTCTCTGATATGCACGAAAACTTGGAGGACATTGAAGAAATCAACGCTCCCTCTGTTGCTGTTATCATCAAGCAGGCTGTTGCCACAGGCTGGGATTGTCCAAGAGCAGCTATTTTGGTGAAGCTCCGTGACAATATGGATGAAACCTTTGAAATCCAGACCATAGGGCGTATTCGCCGTATGCCAGAGGCGCACCACTACGACAAAGATTTGCTGGATAACTGTTATCTCTACACTTTCGATGAAAAATTCACCGCAGGTGTCAAGTTGAGCCTCGGCAAAGGGGCTTTGGAAGCAACTACCCTGTTCCTTAAAGATGAATATAAAGGCATCACTCTGAAATCTGAACAGAGAACAATGGTGACAGATCACCGCAATCCGAAAAAAGCTCTGCTCTCTGTAGCAAAATATTTTGAAGAAAAATTCAAGACTGGATCGAATAAGGCGGAGAACAAGACACGCTTGCAGGCGGTGGGTTTTGAATTTAGCGCCGATATTCTGCGTCACACCCTTTCGGGTGAAACTATAACCTTGGATTTTGCTTCGGCAGATATGAATACGATCGTCATTACCGAAAAGCTGAATACCCACGATCACGGTCATATGTACCATCAGAAGGTGGGTAAAATTGGTATGGAGATTGGAATGGAATACAGCTATATGAATACGATTATTCGCAAGCTGTTTGATCGCAATTTTACATACGGCCGTAAAATACTCGCCATGGAGCCGAGAGAGGTCTACGCATTTGTTATCAACAATGCCGATCTGCTACGCCATACGGTGCGTGAAGCGATGGCGGCGGAACTTGAACAGCTTACTCTTGATATTAACCAAGTATCAAAGGTGACGTTCCATATTCCGCAATCTTGCCTGTTTACCTACGATGGTACAGCCAAAACGCAGTTGGAAATGAAGAAAAATGTATATCAGGGCTACCTTTCCTCTGCGGAAGTTCGCTCCTCTGCGGAACGCAAATTCGAGAAATTCTGCGAAAAGTGCGACGCCGTGGAATGGGTATATAAAAATGGTGATAAAGGCAATGAGTATTTGTCCATCGTATATGCAGATAATTCGGACAAGCAGAAGAATTTCTATCCTGACTATATAATCAGTGTAAATGGTGAAGTTTGGATTATGGAGACCAAGGGCGGCTTTGATCGCAGCGGCAATAGCCAAGATATTGACATTTTCACGCCGAAAAAATTCGCTGTACTGAAAGATTATTTGGAACGTTACGGCCTAAAGGGGGGCATTGTCCGCTATGACGAAAAAAGTGAAGAACTGTGCATTTGTATGGACAGCTATTCCGAGGATATTAACAGCGATAGCTGGGTTGTACTGAGTGATATTTTGAAGTGAGGTGAAAGTCTTGAAGATAACTGACCACAAGATGCTAACTGAGTTTTCTCCCGCAAAAGTTCAATTTTTCAGAATAGATCCTGAAAATATATCAACAACATTATCAGATATTTTACATACTCTTATGGATTTGTCTTGGCTCAGTAAATTCGACCAAGACTTTGAACAGAAAGCCTTTGCCTCCCGTGCAAAGAAAACTATTGATGATATTAGAGAAAAGTTTGACAAATGCGTTGATGACAGTATCAGCAAAGATGCCGGCGAGTATGTGGTATCTGAATTAGCCAGAGAAACTATGGTTTCTAAACTGGATTATTTAGATATTCCTCTTGATGAGCTTGTTGGTAAGAAGCGCTCTGGAAATCCTGGGTTCGATTTTCATTCACAGAATAAAATTACGGATACAGTTATTTTCGGTGAAGCAAAGTATGTTGCCGCTACATCGGCGTATTCATCGGCATTGCCACAAATTGTCAACTTTATCAAAGATGGAAAAGATGTTGAGGATCTTCCAGAATTAAAACCATTCTGCACGACTTTGGCTTTGCAAAGAGCTGCTGATGGGCAAAAAGGCTTTTCGGCCGCTTTTTCAGCAAAAACCACCAGTACAGACAGAATAATCGCTAATATTAAGAAACGTTCAGACTTTCAATCGTTACTTCAATACGAAGAAATCATTTTAGTGGCGGTGGACATATGAATACTGTTTTAGAAAAGGGCAATATCATTGCCAAAATCCGAAGAGGAGAAGATTTGAAGCAGATTATCGACTATGTCAAATCTGAGATTTATCAAAACGGTCCCAATAATTCTGTGGTTTTAGAAATAGTTTCATATTTCAAATTGTTCCAACCAGAGTTTTTCAAGAAGGACGAGCAAGAAATCATTGCCACGATGGGACTGTTTTTCAAACAACCCAAAATTGAAAGCCTTACAGGATCAGTTTTTGAGATGTATCATCAGCAACTCAAAGACGAATTTGGCAATGACTATACACCAATGCAAGCAGATATTCTTAAGAAGATACGAAATTTACAGTATTTCAGCTTTTCAGCACCAACAAGTACAGGGAAATCATTTGTATTTCGGCATCTTATTACCGATTGTTTTAATGATGTGGTTGTCATAGTTCCCTCAAGAGCACTCATTAACGAGTACTATGACCGATTGAACAGTCTTGTAAACAGAAAAGCTGTAAATGTCCTGACTTTTGTTGATAGGATTAATACAAAACACATTCACAGAAATATTTTCGTACTGACACCTGAGCGTGCAAAAGAGCTGTTCAAAAATAAAGATTGGCTAAATATTGATTTGATTCTGTTTGATGAAGCCCAACTCAGTGATGAACATTCAGTGCGAAGTCTCTATTTTGATAGTATTGTGCGGCGAGCACTAAAGTATTTTCCTGACGCAAAATTTGTTTTTGCACATCCGTTCATCGAAAATCCTGAAGCGCAATTACAGAAAAATGGCATTGAAATCATTGATACAACGGCAACATACAGCAATTATGAATTAAAAAATGTTGGACAGATTTTTTATACCCACGACACAACAAGCCAGAAATTCTATCATTTCGGTAGTGACCCTACAACGCTTGGGAAACGCAAGCTGGAAGCAAACTTTGATCCTATTGAGTCCACACTGAAAAAGGGTGGTAGTGTACTGATCTATGTGCCAAAGTCGCACATTTACAATAAGCAAATATATGGTCAATTTCAGAGGTATATTTCTATGTGCCAACCAATTCATGATCCTATTGCAATAAAAATGATAGATGAGCTAAAGGAGTATATTGGTGCTTCAACAACGGATAAGTTATTTTATAACTCTGATATGCTGGAAAAACTGAGATGCGGGATTGTTGTTCATCACGGTTCAATGCCATTGACAGCCCGTTTGATATTAGAGCATTTTACGCAACAGGGCTTCTGTAAAATCTGTTTTGCTACTTCTACACTGGAGCAGGGAATCAATATGCCCTTCGATGTGGTTTATCTTGACCGCTTCGAGGAAAGTAAAACACTTTCTGTTAAAAATCTGATTGGTAGAGCTGGCCGCTCTACTAACAAACCTGTATTTGATTTTGGTAGCGTTATTCTGCGACCAAATGCGATGAGTAGATTCCGAAAGGTGTACCGCAAGAAAAATACTCTTTCGTCAAAATCTCGATTAGATGCCACAGATGATAAAATGGACGAGAAATATGAGGAGTACAAAGAAGCAATCAAAACAGGGGAATTCTCTGACGAGTATAATCTTACGAATAAAGATCTTGAGAAATTAAAGTCAGATAGTGTTACTACGGTAGTCCCTACATTGTTGGATATGATGTTTACTGATGCAGGTTTTGTGTTGCCTAATGCAGTAGCAAAAGAGGTGTATGAGGATTTTCAGTGTTTATACAAACAGTACTTAGGCCGAGAACTAACCGCAGCAGAAAAATTCGTTTTTGATTCTGCCATCAAAATAATGATCTGGAAAGTGCATGGCAAAACATTTAGTAAGATTTGTCAAGAGAGATATGCTTATGTTTCCAATGTTGCCCAACGGCGACTATTGTCACGAGCAGGTCAACAAGATCGTGCTGATAGCCTGACAGTTCGATACATTGCAGGTTATAGTGATATTCCAGATAAAGAATTGCGTACTTACCCTTTATTTCCCGCTGAAACAAAGGGTAAAGATGTCGATTATGACCGTATTGTTTATGATACATATGATTTTCTAGATAAACTTATAGGGTTTAAGTTGAGCGATTTGTTCTACGCGATTTTCCATCAGTATTATCTTGCGTATCAAGACAATCGTGCTGAGAGGTTGGCAAAGTACATCAAATATGGAACGGAAGACTCGACTGAGATATGGATGTTACGATATGGGTTTTCTTTCGAAGAAATTAAATGGTTGAAGCCTTATGTTGAAGGCATTGATGAAACGGAAATTAAATTTAACGAAAAAATTGAAAATCTCAGCGATGCTCAGAAAAATAGTATTTCAAAATTTATTTTTTAGAATTGCATGAGTTTTGAGAACTTCTTACAATGTGTATTTGAAGCTTAACAAAATGGCGGCAAGGATTTTTTCCTGCCACCATTCTAAGTTGGTTGTAAATTATATCGTGATTCACGATTTCTGTTGCTTTGTGGTCAATATCAGCAAGATAGCTGTTGAGCCTTTCACGCTGTCTTTTTGCTTTTTCTTGGATCTACAGGATCGCGTCCACCATAGACCCCATGGTCGGCGCGCCCACGCCGCTGCCGCCGTTGTCGTAGGTCTTTTTGTTCAGGGTCTCACCCTGCGTTGCGTAGCGGTAAATGCCGTTGACCTTATCGGTCATTTTTTCTGCTACCGAGTACGCGCCGCTGTAGAGATTTTTGACAGCGCTCATATCCGCGTCCTTAAATTTCTTTTCATCCAAGGACAGGGTCTTGTCAGAATTGATCGTGACGCCCAGCTTGGAGAATGCGGAGCGGTTGTTGGAGACGATGCCCGTTAAGTAGTTTGCCTGGTTGACGACATTGGAGTTTTTACTCTTAGACGTATTGTTGACCAGCGCATTGTAGTCCTTGACAAAGTTGTTGAATGCCTTATAGAGCGCTTCCTTGTTGGAGTTTGACATATCCGTAGCGCCAAGGTTCTCAATGGACTTGTATAGGCTGTTTGCCGCTGCGGCACAGCTTGCATTCGTGGCCGTTTTATTCTCGTCTTCCTTTTTCGTAGCGGAAGTGCCTGTGGTCGATGCGTAGGAGCTTGTGCCCGCATACTTTGCCTTGGAGGAGGTGACGGACTCACCGTCTCCTGCCGTCCGATAGATCTGGCTGGCCTTGTTCATTGCCTTGTCCGCAAAGGAACCGATGCCGCCAAACAGGGTCTTTACCGTTGCGCCTTTGCCGTGCTCCGTGTCTTTCAGGGCGGTTTTCATGGTGTCCTGATCGAAGGAGAGCGTTCTGTCAGAGTTTAAGGTGATGCCAACCTTGGAAAAGAGCTTATAGTTTGTGTAGTAGGCATTGTAAAGGGATTCCGCCTGTTTCTGCACGGTGGTGTTTTTGCTCTTATCCGCGCTTTTCATCAGGTTATTATAATCCTTTACAAAGGCGGAGACGGCGTCCGTGATTTTGCCGATATTTTCCTCGCTGCGGTCGTCAAAGTTTAGGTTTTCGAGGGTCGAAGCGGACTTGTAGAGGGCTTTCGCCGCCGATGCGGAAGAAGCGTCCTTTACCTTTCCGGCTGTCTTCTGATCGGTCTTGCCGCTCTCCTCGGCTTCCTGTTTTTCCAGCTTGCTGTAGTATTTTTTAAGCATCTTGCCATAGCTGCCGTTCTTGATGGCAGCGTAGTCACCCAAGAGCGAACCCATCCCACCGGCATCATCGCCGCCGCTCATGCCGCCGAGCAGGGTAGAGTAGGTGTCCGCCATCCCTGAGTTTAATCCGGTCAAACTGATTCCCATATGAGATACCTCCTTGTCTCTCAATCGATTGATATATGGTGTTCCCTGTACTTTCTTATATTTATTATTTCGTCTTTTCGCGTGATTTGTAAAGGGGTTTTAGAGAAAGGAAATCAAATATGTGGCATTTGCACAAAAATCCTCAATAAATGCGGAACTTATATGGATAAAATGCGAAGAAATGGCTGCTGAGGGACTTGACTTGCATGGTATCAATTGCTAAAATAACTGATAGATAAAGGCGCTGAGATGCGAAAAATGTAGAAAGCGGGAACAGGAGAGAAAGGAGCGCGCATGGGATTTTTAAAAGGTATTTTTGGAGGAAAAGGCGGCATCAAAATCTCGGCGCCTTGCGCGGGGCGGCTGAAAGCCTTGCAGGAGGTGAAAGATCCCACATTCAGCGCAGGGATTCTCGGGCAGGGGGTCGCCATTGTACCGTCTGACGGAATGTTTTATGCGCCGGCGGATGGGGTCGTGGCTACGCTCTTTCCCACGGGGCACGCTGCGGCGATCAAAACGACAGAGGATGCGGAGGTGCTTTTGCACATCGGATTGGACACGGTGAAGCTGAACGGCAAGTACTTTACGATCTATGTGGAGGAAGGGCAGCAGGTGAAGAAGGGCGATCTGCTTTTGGAAGCCGATCTGGAGGAAATCGCGAAGGCGGGCTATGATCTGGCGACGCCTATTGTCATCAGTAATTCGGATACCTTTGATAAAATTGAGACGACCGGAGAAGGAGAAGTGTCGGCGGGGGACGAGATACTCCGTCTGATCAGATAAGGACGTGGACCGGTCGGTGAGGATGAGATCAGGATGGAAACATATCGCGGAAAAAGTGTGATGCAGGGAATCGCTGTCGGCAGGCTGTACCTTCACAGGAGGGCGGACTATCATGCGGCGGTACAGACGGCGTCCGACCCGGAAGCGGAGCGGGCGCGTTTTCTTGCTGCGGTCGATGAGGCAAAGGCGGAACTTACGCATCTCTATGAAGAGGCGCTCGTTGATATAGGCGAGGAACACGCGCAGATTTTTGAGATTCATCGGATGCTTTTGGAGGATGAATTTTATTTGGGGACGGTAGCAGATATCCTTTTAGGGGGCTATCAGGCGGCGTATGCCATCGACGAGGCTGGCAAGCGGGTCGCGGGCATGTTTGCAGACATGGAAGACGAGTACATGAAAAGCCGGGCGGCGGATATTCGGGATGTATCGCAGCGCGTGCTGCGTGCGCTCTTAAAGCTGCCGGAGGAGGGAATACGATCGGAGGAGCCGGTGATTTTGGCGGCGGAAGATCTGACGCCCAGCGAAACCTTAAAGCTGGATAAGGAAAAGATCCTGGCGTTTGTGACGGTGAAAGGATCGGTGAACTCACACACGGCGATCCTGGCGAGGAGCATGGGCATACCGGCGCTGGTAAATACAGAATTTTCGCTTGCGGATTCTTTACAGGGAAAGACCTGTGTGGTGGACGGTTTTGCGGGGAATTTCATTGTGGAGCCGGAGGAGGCGCTCTTGACCCGTATTCTTTCCAGGAAGGAGGCATGGGAGGCTGATCTCCTTGCTCTGGAACAGCTCAAGGGGCGGGAAAACCGGACAAAGAGCGGAAAGAAGATCAATATCTATGCAAATATAGGAAATGTAGCGGATGCGGATGCGGCGCTTTTGGCGGATGCGGGCGGCATCGGGCTGTTTCGCAGTGAATTTCTCTACCTTGGGCGGGAGAGTGCGCCCACTGAGGAGGAACAGTTTGCGGCATACAGGGCGGTCCTTGAAAAGATGGAGGGGCGGGAGGTCGTAATCCGCACGCTGGATATCGGCGCGGATAAAAGAGCAGACTACTTTCAACTGGATGAGGAGGAGAACCCGGCCTTAGGCTATCGCGGCATCCGCATCTGTCTGGACAGAGAAGATATTTTTACCGTACAGCTGCGAGCACTATACCGTGCATCGGCATACGGCAGACTGGCCATTATGTTTCCGATGATCGTGTCCATGGAGGAGGTCGTGCAGATACGGCAGATCGCGGAGGGCGTCAGGAAACAGCTTTTGGAGGAGGGATATGTGCCGGGGGAGGTGGAATTGGGTATCATGGTCGAGACACCTGCTGCGGCGCTGCTTTCCGACAGGCTGGCGCGGGCAGTCGACTTTTTCAGTATCGGCACGAATGATCTGACGCAGTATACGCTGGCGGCGGATCGGGAGAATCGGAGGCTGGAGAAGATTTGTAACGCGCACCATGAGGCTGTTCTTAGGTTGATCGAGATGACTGTGAAAAATGCGCATGCAGCAGGTATCTGGGTGGGCATCTGCGGAGAACTGGCGGCGGATGAGACGCTTACGGAGCGCTTTCTGGAACTTGGGGTGGATGAGCTTAGCGTATCGCCCTCCGCGGTGCTTAAGCTGCGCAGGAAGGTGCGGGAACTGCCTTAGAAGGAGGTAATGGGAATGAAATATATGCAGAAACTGGGAAAGTCCCTGATGCTGCCGGTAGCCTGTCTGCCGATCTGCGGCATTTTGATGGGGATCGGTTACGCGCTGTGTCCCGCAACGATGCGGGGCGGAGATATCGCGGGTACGGGATTTTGGCATTTGCTTGGCTTCTTTCTGGTAAAGGCCGGCAGCGCGCTGATCGAAAATATGGCATGGCTCTTTGTGATTGGTGTGGGCGTCGGCATGGCGGATGATCATGACGGTACGGCGGGATTGGCGGCGCTGGCCTCCTGGCTGATGATAACAAATCTGCTCGCTGAGGGCACGGTTACGACGCTGATACCTTCCTTTTCGCAGGATACGGCAAAGCTGTTGGCGTTTTCAAAGATCGAGAATCCGTTTATCGGTATTCTCTCCGGATTGATAGGTGCGGAGTGCTTTAACCGCTTCAAATCAGTCAGTCTTCCGGAATGGCTTTCCTTTTTCAGCGGAAAACGCTGTGTGGCAATCGTTTCCGGCCTGGTTTCCGTTTTGGCAGCATTTGTGCTTTTGCTTGTCTGGCCGGTCCTGTTTGGTGTGTTGGTCGGTATCGGAAACAGCATTGTCGATCTGGGTGCGGTGGGCGCTGGCATCTACGCCTTTTTGAACCGCTTGCTGATCCCTGTGGGCCTGCATCACGCCTTGAATAATGTGTTCTGGTTTGACACCATTGGGCTGGGTGACCTTTCCCATTTCTGGGCGGGGGATACTTCTGCGGATGTTTCCTGGAGCCTGGGAATGTATATGTCGGGTTTCTTTCCCTGCATGATGTTCGGTGTTCCCGGGGCAGCGCTTGCCATGGTCCACACGGCGAAGAAGGGGCGGAAAAAGGAAGCGATCGGTCTGGTGGCGTCGGCGGCGCTCTGTTCTTTTGTCTGCGGAATTACGGAACTTTTTGAGTTTTCCTTTATGTTTCTGGCTCCCGGGCTGTATCTGATCTATGCGCTGCTCTACGGCATCTTTACGATGGTCGTTTCTTTTGTGAATTTTCGTGCGGGATTCAGCTTTTCCGCAGGCGCTACGGATCTGTTTTTTTCCTCGTTTATGCCGGGGGCGGCAAATACGTGGATGATCCTGCCGCTTGGCGTGGCGGCTTTTGCGGTATTTTACGCGGTCTTTCGCTTTGCCATTGTAAAATTTGATTTAAAGACGCCGGGCAGAGTGGAGGAGGATGAGGAGTCAAAACAGAAAGCTGTCGGAGCGGATGATTTTGCCCGTGTCGCAGCCTTGATTCTGGAGGGGCTTGGCGGCAGGGAGAATATCTGCTCGCTCGATAACTGTATTACGAGATTGCGATTAGAAGTGTATGATGTGGAAAAAATCAACGAAGAAAGGATCAGCTCAGCGGGCGTGGCGGGCGTGATGCGCCCCGGCGGGTCGGCGGTGCAGGTGGTGATTGGCACAAAAGTGCAGTTTGTGGCGGACGAGATGAAGAAACTGCTATAAAGGCGTATTTTCCCGTTTTGTGCATATATTGAACTAAAGCAACAGCGGGAGAAACCTATGGCAGAAACAGTAAAGTGGAATGATAAGCTTAAGCTTGCGCTGGGAGAATTGGAAGACAAGATACAGCGGGAACGCGCCGCGCGTGCAGGAAGCGGCGTCTGGCCGGAACCTGAGAAGGTGGAGGCGTGGAATGCTGAGAGGATGCGGCAGAGGGGGTGCGGGCAGTACTGCGGTTCCGTGAGCGCAGCAGAGAGAACGCAGACCAAGGAGGAACATAAGCGGGAGTTGTTTTGGAAGAATGTTGTCATACAGACGGCAAAATCGGCCGCCTTTTTTCTGGCAGCATTGGCTCTGATTCAGGGAATTGTGCGCTTTTTGCCGGATTCCATCACGGTGAGCAGCTCTGTAGGGGGCAGAGAGCTTCCCATCTACTGCGTGGAGACGGATAAGAAGCAGGTGGCCTTGAGCTTCGATGCGGCGTGGGGGAATGAGGACACGAGGCGGATTCTGGAAACGCTGAAAAAGCACAATGTAAAGGTGACCTTTTTTATGACGGGGGGCTGGGTAGAGTCTTACCCCGAGGATGTGCGGGCAATCCTGGCGGACGGCCATGATCTCGGCAACCACAGCGAGAACCATAAAAATATGTCGCAGCTTTCCGACGAACAGTGTCAGGAGGAGCTGATGAAAGTACATACTAAGGTGCAGGAGCTGACAGGGTATGAGATGTGCCTGTTTCGACCGCCTTACGGAGATTATGACAATCATGTCATAACCAATGCCCGGAAATGCGGATATTATCCGATCCAGTGGTCGATCGACTCCCTGGACTGGAAGGATTACGGCGTGGAAGATATCGTCAAGCGGGTAGTAGGTTCCGAAAAGCTGCAAAACGGCGCCATCATTCTTATGCACAATGGCGCGAAGTACACGGCGGACGCGTTGGAGTCAGTGATCACGGGCCTGCAGGATAAGGGTTATGAGCTAGTGCCGATCTCGCAGCTGATCTACAAGGATAAGTACCATATGAAAGCCGACGGGACGCAGGTGTCGGGGGAGTAACATAGAAATGCTGTGATAGTGTGAGAAGAACTTCTAACCGCTCACAGCAAAGGCTGTTTTGCGGAGAAGGTCTTCTCACACAGGAGAATGCCTAAATGCGGCATTCTCCGCATCGATTTGAGATTCCGCGATGCGGATTTTTGTAGGTATTGATCATGGGAAGCCGGTAGCGTTAATGCCCACGTAAATCCATTTGCGTAACAGCGTTGTAACACTGATAGATCACATAATATCCGTGTGCAGAATCATTTTCGTTAAGCGACTGAAAATGAATGTAATCCAGATATTTTAGGTCATCGGGCACGGTCAAAACTTCAAAATCTTCGAAATAGCTACATACTGTGTCTTTATCAAGGTCCGTATGGATAAAAATCCCGGCCAAGATTTCAACATGGTTGCCATTGCCAGTGTTGCCTACAAATGAGCTTACCTCCACAAGCTCCACATCGGCGGGGAGCGTCATGCCCGACAGGCTCTTTTCGATTCGATGTGCCTTTAAGTCATTTAAGATCTGACCCCCGAAGAAAAAATAGAAAAAGCCTAATAAGATGGAAATGATGAAACCATAAAAGATAATCTGGAACGTTCGGTTTTTCACTGTTTTCGCCCCGCCTTTTCACTACCACATTTTATGTGTATTTGATTATAAATGAATTGTCTGTCGCCTGCAATGTAGTTATTGCCTCATTTCAGTCAGTGTTCAGTTGTTTGCTTAAAAAATGGCATTGTTAAAATGTAGTTTTTTGTATACTTAACATTGGATACAGTTATCCTTGAAGGAGACTTTGGGTGAGGATTTATTTGGACAATTGCTGTTATAATCGAATAATGGATGATCAAAGCAACTCACAGATTTATTATGAATGGAATTCTGTTATGCTTATTTTGGAATTGGCGGAAATGGCATCTGTGGAGTTGGTGAGCAGCGAAATGCTGATAAAGGAAATGAATGATTTGAATGATACTTATAAAAAATCAGTGATTCAAATGATGTATGAATTGTGCTCAGAAGAAGTCAGAGTGACGAAAGCTATTTTAGACAGGGCAGAAGAAATTCGACATTGTTCCTCTATTAAATATAAAGACAGGATACATTTGGCGTGTGCTGAGGCGGCAAAGGCAGACGCTTTGCTGACAGCAGACAAAAGTTTATAAGTAGCGCGAATAGAATTAAAATATTTACTAAGATTATGAATCCAAATCAATGGTTATCGGAGGTGTTATATTGATGATTTCGACGAAACTTAATATCATAAATACGGCGGAAATACAAAAAAGCGGCATTGCTGTTCCCTTTTCTCCTCACGCCCCCGTATCTCCAATAGATCAGTATTTCATAATGATATATCGCCTATACAGCAAAATACACAATTTTGAAAACTAAATCTGTATTTTTTGTATAAATTTTACAATTATTCTATAAAAATCCATCTACTTGTAATATAATTTCAGTATAGGAAGAAAAATAGGAGGAATGATTATGGCAAAAGAAATGATCGCAATGCTTCTTGCCGGCGGACAGGGCTCGCGCCTCTACGCGCTGACAGACAAGCTTGCAAAACCTGCAGTTCCTTTTGGCGGCAAGTATCGTATCATTGACTTTCCGCTCTCTAACTGCGTCAATTCCGGCATTGATACCGTGGGCATCCTCACGCAGTACCAGCCGCTGGAGCTGAATGAGTACATTGGAAACGGCCAGCCGTGGGATCTTGACCGACTTTACGGCGGTGTGCACGTCCTGCCGCCCTACCAGAAAGCGCACGGTTCCGACTGGTATAAGGGCACGGCAAATGCAATCTACCAGAACATTTCGTTTATCGAGCGGTATGATCCGAAGTATGTGATCATTCTCTCGGGCGATCAGATCTGCAAACAGGACTACAGTGATTTCCTGGAATTTCATAAGGAAAAGAACGCGGAATTCAGCGTTGCCGTGATGGAAGTGCCGTGGGAGGAGGCGCCGCGCTTCGGATTGATGGTGGCCGATGAGAATGATAAGATCACCGAGTTTCAGGAGAAACCGAAAAATCCCAAGTCCAATCTGGCCTCCATGGGTATCTATATCTTTAACTGGGATATCCTCAAACAGTATCTGGAAGAAGACGAGGCGGATCCGAACTCGGAGAATGACTTCGGAAACAACATCATTCCCAATCTGCTTCGCGATCATCGTCAGATGTATGCTTATCGGTTCAGCGGCTACTGGAAGGATGTGGGAACCATTTCTTCCCTGTGGGAAGCAAATATGGAGGTGCTCGATCCCGAACACAGCGGCATCAATCTCTTTGACGAAGGCTGGAAGATCTACAGCCGTAACACCGGTATGACGGGACACAAGATCAATGCGGGCGCGGTGGTGGAAAATGCCATGATCACCGACGGCTGCCGTATCAAAGGTACGGTGAAACACTCCATTCTGTTCGGCGGCGTTAAGGTAGAGCCCGGCGCAGTGGTGGAGGATGCCGTGGTCATGGGCGGCACGACCATCAAGTCAGGCGCGGTCGTAAAGCATTGCATTGTGGCGGAAAATGTGACGATCGGTGAAAATGCCGTGGTTGGCGCGATGCCTACGGAGGCAGAAAAGGGTGTGGCAACCATCGGTTCCGGTGTTATGATAGGCGAGGGCGTCGTGGTGGGGCCCAATGCCATGGTTAGAGAAAATGTGGAAGGTGGTGAGGTAGAATGATTAAGTCGAGCACAGATGTAATTGGTATTATTTTCCCTAACAGTTATGACAATCTGGTTCCGGAGCTGGTGGGCGTGCGGCTGATGGCTTCCATTCCTTTTGCCAGCCGTTACCGCATCATTGATTTTGTTCTCTCCAGTATGTCCCATTCCGGTATCGACAATATTTCCGTTGTCGTAAACAAGAACTACCATTCCCTGATGGATCATCTGGGGTCCGGGCGTGAGTGGGATCTGGTACGCAAGAACGGCGGCCTGCATATCTTCCCTCCTTTTGCGGAGAAGCAGGTGGGCGGTCCCTATGTGGGACGTGCCGGCGCACTGGCGAATCTGCTGGGCTTCTTAAAGGATCAGAAAGAAAAGTATGTGATCATGGCGGATACGAATATCGTGGTCAATTTTAATTTCAACGCCATGTTACAGGCGCATATGGACAGCGGCGCGGATTTGACCATCGCTTATAATGAGCAGGAGATACCTAAGGAGCTGCTGGATTATCAGACCAACGACAGGATCTTTTATTACACCTTTGAATTGGAACAGGGGCGTATTCGCAAGGTGAGTATCAATCCGAAGACGGCGGGCGTCCAGAATACTTCCATGAACATTTTCGTGATTGAGCGTGAAAAGCTGATCGAACTTGTCAGCAACGCCTACATGGAAGGACGGTCCTTCTTCATGCGCGATGTCATCATGCCCCAGCTTGGCAAGCTCAATGTGCAGGCTTATAAGTACACGGACTATGTGGCACGCATCAACGGCATGAAGAGCTACTTTGAAGAAAATATGAAGCTTCTGGACGATTACAATCTGGAGGCTCTGTTCTCGGCGGCTCCTATTTATACGAAGATCCGCGGGGATAACCCGACTCATTACAAGGATGGCGCAAAAGTGCAGAATGTGATGATGGCGGACGGCTGCGTGATCGAGGGCGAAGTGGAAAACAGTGTGATTTTCCGTGGCGTCAAGGTCGGCAAGGGAGCCAGGATCAAGAATTGCATCCTCATGCAGGATACCGTGGTGGAAGCCGGCGCGAGCGTCGAATACCTGATTACTGACAAGAATGTCACTATTTCGGCCGGCAAGGAGTTAAAGGGCACCGATACCTTCCCGGTTTATATTGAAAAATATAAGACGGTATAGGCGTGGTGGCGGGCCAAAATCGGAAAGAATTAAATTACATATGTTATAAAAAAACTGCATTGTTAAAATGCAGTTTTTTTTGTATACTTATTCTTGGCACAAGTAGATAAAATATAATTGCTCTGACATGGAGGAGAAAAATGCCACGCAGAAATGATATTCACAAAGTATTGATCATTGGTTCGGGCCCGATCATCATTGGACAGGCCTGCGAGTTTGACTATTCGGGGACACAGGCGTGTAAGGCGCTTAGAAAGCTGGGGTACGAGATCGTGCTGGTCAACTCCAACCCGGCGACCATCATGACGGACCCGGAGACGGCGGATGTGACTTATATCGAACCGCTCAATGTAGAGAGATTGGAACAGATCATCGCGAAGGAACGCCCCGACGCGCTGCTTCCCAATTTAGGCGGGCAGTCGGGCCTAAATCTTTGCGCGGAGCTGCACAAGGCGGGCATTTTGGAAAAATACAGCGTCAAGGTCATCGGCGTGCAGGTAGATGCCATCGAGCGCGGTGAAGACCGCATTGAATTTAAGAAGACCATGAACAAGCTGGGAATCGAGATGGCGCGCAGCGAAGTGGCTTACTCCGTGGAGGAGGCGCTTTCGATTGCAGACAAGCTTGGTTATCCGGTGGTGCTTCGTCCCGCTTACACCATGGGCGGCGCAGGAGGCGGCTTGGTCTACAACAGGGATGAGCTTAAGGTGGTCTGCGCCAGAGGCCTGCAGGCAAGCCTTGTCGGGCAGGTGTTGGTGGAGGAGTCGATTCTTGGCTGGGAGGAACTGGAGCTTGAGGTGGTAAGGGATGCGGACAATAACATCATCACCGTCTGCTTCATTGAAAATATCGACCCGCTGGGGGTCCACACGGGCGATTCTTTCTGTTCCGCGCCCATGCTGACCATCTCCGAGGAGTGCCAGAAAAAGTTACAGGAGCAGGCCTACAGGATCGTGGAATCGGTGCAGGTGATTGGCGGCACGAACGTGCAGTTTGCCCATGATCCCGTTACGGACCGCATCATTGTCATTGAAATCAATCCCCGTACGTCCCGTTCCTCCGCGCTGGCAAGTAAGGCCACGGGTTTCCCGATCGCGCTGGTGTCTTCCATGTTGGCGGCAGGACTTACCCTGAAAGACATTCCCTGCGGCAAGTATGGTACTTTAGACAAATACAAGCCAGACGGCGACTACGTGGTGATCAAGTTTGCGCGCTGGGCGTTCGAGAAATTCAAGGGCGTGGAAGACAAGCTGGGCACGCAGATGCGCGCCGTGGGCGAGGTCATGAGCATCGGTAAGACCTATAAGGAGGCGTTCCAGAAGGCCATCCGTTCTTTGGAGACGGGACGCTACGGGCTGGGGCACGCGAAAGATTTCGATACCCTGTCAAAGGAGGAGCTGCTTCGGAGGCTGGATACCCCTTCCAGTGAGCGGCATTTCCTGATGTACGAGGCGCTCAGAAAAGGCGCGACGGTGGAGGAAATATTTGAAATCACGAAGGTAAAAACCTATTTTATCGAGCAGATGAAGGAGTTGGTGGAGGAAGAAGAAGCCATTTTGCAGCAGAAAGGGAAGATGCTGCCCGACGAGATGCTGGTGACGGCCAAAAAGGACGGCTTTTCCGACAAGTATTTAAGCCAGCTGTTAGAGATTCCCGAGGCGGATATCAGAAACCGCCGTATCGCGCTCGGCGTGGAAGAAGCCTGGGAGGGCGTGCACGTCAGCGGTACGGAAAACAGCGCTTACTATTATTCCACCTACAATGCCCCGGACAAGAACCCGGTGAACGAAGAAAAACAGAAAATCATGATCCTTGGCGGCGGACCCAACCGCATCGGGCAGGGCATCGAGTTTGACTACTGCTGCGTGCACGCGGCGATGGCGCTGAAAAAGCTTGGCTTTGAGACCATCATTGTCAACTGCAACCCGGAAACTGTGTCGACGGACTACGATACATCGGACAAATTGTATTTTGAGCCGTTGACGCTTGAGGACGTGCTCAGTATTTACAACAAGGAAAAGCCTCTGGGCGTGATCGCGCAGTTTGGCGGGCAGACACCCTTAAATCTGGCTTCCGAGCTGGAGCAGAACGGGGTGCGCATCCTCGGCACTTCCCCGTCGGTCATCGATCTGGCGGAGGACCGTGATCAGTTCCGCGCGATGATGGAGAAACTGGAGATCCCCATGCCGGAGTCGGGGATGGCGACTACGGTGGAGGAAGCGATTGCGATTGCGTCAGGCATCGGTTATCCCGTGATGGTGCGCCCTTCTTATGTGCTGGGCGGCAGAGGGATGGAAGTGGTCTACGACGACGAGAGCATGACCGAGTATATGAACGCGGCAGTGGGCGTAACGCCCGACAGGCCGATTCTTATCGACCGTTTCCTGAATCATGCGTTAGAGTGCGAGGCGGACGCCATCAGCGATGGCTCTCATGCCTTTGTGCCCGCGGTGATGGAGCATATCGAGTTGGCGGGCATCCACTCGGGCGATTCGGCCTGCATCATTCCTTCCGTGCACATTCCGCCGGAGAGCGTGGAGACCATCAAGGAATACACGAGAAAGATCGCGGAGGAGATGCACGTCAAGGGCCTGATGAATATGCAGTACGCCATCGAAAACGGCAAAGTGTTCGTGCTGGAGGCCAATCCCAGAGCTTCCCGCACCGTGCCGCTTGTCTCCAAGGTCTGCAACATCCGCATGGTGCCGCTTGCCACAGATATCATTACTTCGGAGCTGACGGGGCGTCCGTCGCCGATCACGGGTTTAAAAGAGCAGGTGATACCGAATTACGGGGTGAAGGAAGCAGTCTTTCCCTTCAATATGTTCCCGGAAGTAGACCCGATTTTGGGGCCGGAAATGCGTTCTACAGGCGAGGTGCTGGGACTTTCCCGCTCCTACGGCGAAGCCTTCTTCAAGGCGCAGGAGGCGGTGCAGTCGAGGCTGCCGCTTGAGGGCACGGTGCTGATCTCCGTCAATAAAAAGGATAAGGACGAAGTGGTGGGCGTGGCGCGGAGCCTGGCGAATGACGGCTTTCAGATCGTGGCGACCGAGGGCACTTATAACCTGATCACGGCGGCAGGGGTTCCCGCTACGAAGGCGAAGAAGCTTTACGAGGGACGGCCTAACGTGGGTGATATGATCACCAACGGCGATTTCGACCTCATCATCAATTCTCCTGTGGGCAAGGACAGCATCCACGACGACAGCTACCTGCGCAAGGCAGCCATCAAGGCAAAGGCGCCTTATATCACGACGGTGGCGGCGGCGAAGGTGACGGCAGAGGGCATTCATTATCTGAAAACCCATAAGGGCAGCGAGGTGAAGTCCTTGCAGGAGCTGCACGGGGAGATACACGATAAAGGGTAACAGGGAAGCCAGAGGCTGAACGGTTACGTAACTTTGTGAAATGGGTAATCTGCTGGAACTACGTGTACTGTGCTAATATATAAGAAAGAAAAATTTGTGTGAAAGGATGGAAAGAAAATGAAATTGGATTTAGGTACGGTAGGAAAATGGGAAGAGTCTCTGAGAGAGGCGGGGTATATGAGCGAAGATGACCATATTATCGAACATACAAAAGGTGATTTATGGGAAATGATGTCACAGACCAGAGGAAATTTCTTCTTCACCAATGAGAAGTTTATCTTTACGGGTGGTCTGTTGGGCGTCAGCAATTTTGCCGTGAAGTACAGTGATATCAAGGAATTGAAGCTTGTCAATGTGGGCGGACTGATTCCGATCATTCCCACGGGGATCAAGGTGACGTGCCTGAATCCCGAAAACGGAAAGACCGTGAAGCATAAATGCTCTGTCATGAAGAGAAAAGAGTGGATCGAGTATCTTCGGGAAAAAGCGGGACTGCGCACACTTACCAGCGGGTGATCGCTCCGCTCAAGGCGGTTCGGGATCATTACCCCAAATATATCGTTACGATGGATGAAGTGCCGATGGAGGAGGATGGCATCAGGCAGATCAATGTGTCAGAGTTTCTTTTGCAGAGTAGAAGCACGGCGGCAAACGCGAATACAAGGTGATAAAGTTTTTGGCAAATTATTGGCTGATTATTGAAAATAATATTTGACAAATTTATCGGACTGTGCTATTCTATCTGAAAATTCAAAATGAATCAGAGAGGAAACCGAAAATGAAGAGGTTCCCCTGAGAATAACAGTTTAGACGGAGGCAAAACGATGTATCAAATTACCCGACCCCAATTTATGGTCATTATGGGCATTCAGCAGATTTTTCAAATTACGGTCACAGCCTGAAGGCGATAAAAAGCCGACAAACGCATGGCCGTAAGACGGAAAGTCTTATTTGGCTATGCGGGGATCGGAAATCAGGAATTTAGGATCAGATAGGAGAACCGCATGGGAAGTACACGAAGTGTACGGAACAGGCGGTTCTCTTGACGTTTAGAGATAAGACAGCAGGAAGGAGAAATCAGTCATGCAGACAATCAAGGTGGAAAATTTATCAAAAACGTTTCGCATCAAGCGAAAGGAAAAGGGGATGAGGGGCAGCGTCAAGGCGATCTTTCATCCGCAGACAGAGGAAATCCGTGCGGTGAAAGGGGTTTCCTTTGCGGTGGAGGAAGGGGAGATGCTGGCCTTTATCGGTCCCAACGGCGCGGGCAAGAGCACGACCATCAAGATGCTGACGGGTATCCTCTATCCTGACGACGGCTGTGTGGAGGTGCTGGGGATTGATCCGGCGAAGAAAAGAAAGCAGCTTGCCTATCAGATCGGCACGGTGTTCGGGCAGAAGGAACAGCTTTGGACGCATTTGACACCTTACGATAACTTTCGCTTCTTCGGGGCCATCTATGATCTTTCAAAACAGGAGACAGAGGAGCGCATCGCTGAACTGGCGGAGCGGTTTGCCTTGCAGGAGTTTATTGACACGCCTGTCAGAAATCTCTCGCTGGGACAGCGCATCCGCTGTGAGATCGTGGCGTCCCTGCTCCATAAGCCCAAGGTGCTGTTTTTGGATGAGCCGACGATCGGTCTGGACCCTGTGGTAAAAGAAAACGTCCGTGAGCTGATCCGACAGATGAATCGGGAGGAACACACCACCATTTTTCTGACCAGCCACGATGTGGGGGATATCGAGAAGCTTTGTCAGCGTATCATCATCGTGAATGACGGACAGATCGTGCTGGATGACTCGGTGGAACACTTGAAACATCATTATTTAGATCCCAAATCTGCAGGACATGGGCAGGAGGAAATGATATCTGTGTCGATGGAGAAGATGTCCGCCGTGGCAGAGAATGGGGATAGTTCGGACGTGTCGCTGGAGGATATCATTGTGGAGATCTACAAGGCGCAGGGGGAGGAATGACAGATGTTCGGGTCGAGAAGAAAACCTGTTGAAGGTGCATTATCGTTAGCGTATGGGCAGGGTGGGGGCGTACGAAATATGCCATGGCGTAAGTACGCGGTAATCTACAAATCGGTTTTGCTGGAAAACTTACAGTATGTGGCCAATGTGGCGCTGGGTTTTTTCACTTACTTCGTCTTTATCTATATTTATATCAGGCTCTGGGGCTATATGTACCGATCGCCTGAGGAACTGATCGCGGGCTATACGAAGGAGCAGATGATCTGGTATGTGATGATGACGGAGATGCTGTGTTTCGGTGCCAACGCCAACGTGGTGGCGGGGGAGGTCGCGAGGGATATCCGCGGTGGTAATATCGCGTACTTGATGAATAAGCCTTACCATTACACCCTGTATATCCTGGCGAGATACACCGGGGAGTGGAGCGTGAGGCTGCCCATATATGCGGCGTTTGCGGTGCTGATCGGCGCGGTGCTGGTCGGTCCTTTGCCGCATTTTCGGTGGATAACGCTTCCCGTGATGGCACTGTGCGCGGTTTTGGGGATCACCATCAATGCGGTGTTCAAACTGTGCATCAGTCTGTTTTCTTTTTGGATCGAGGATACAACGCCCTTCCAGTGGATTTACAATAAACTGATCCTGGTGGTGGGGATTGTGTTCCCGGTAGAGATTTTTCCGCAAACATTACAGCCGTTATTGAAATTGACACCGATTTATACCGTGTGTTACGGACCGGCCAAATTGGTGGTGGACTTTCGCTTGGAGAAGTGTGTGGAGATCCTGGCCGCGCAGGCGGTGTATCTGGCAGTCGGCTGCGGGCTGATGTTTTTGATTTACAGAAAGGGGGTAAAGAGACTGTATGTTAACGGCGGCTAAGAATCAACTGCGGGTGTGTTTTCTTTCCATCAAATATAATATCATGCGGGAGATGGTGAACAAGGTGACGTTTCTCACCAACGTAGCGTTCATGGTGTTGAACGACGCCTCGATTCTGGTGCAGTGGTTCATCCTCTTTCGGCTGCGGGACGATGTGGGCGGCTATAGCCTGCGGGAGGTTTTGATGCTATGGGGACTGGTGGCGGCATCCTTCGGATTATCGAATCTCCTGTTTGCGAGGGTGCTTTCTCTGCCGAATCTCATCATCAATGGGAAGCTGGACGCTTTTTTGGTGCAGCCGAAGAATGTGCTGCTTGGCGTGCTGACCTCAGAAACCCGCATCTCTGCGATTGGTGATTTTCTGTACGGGGTGATCCTGGTGTGCGTCTGCAGACCCGGCGTGGGCGGCTTTTTCCTATTTTTGCTGTTTACGATCACGGGTGCGATCGCTTTTACGGCCTTTGCTCTGCTTCTGGGGAGCCTGTCCTTCTGGTTTGTGCGCATGGATATCCTGCAGAATCAGATGCTGATGGGGATGATCAACTTTGGCAGCTATCCGGACGGGATCTTTCAGGGCGCCGCGCGGGTTTTGCTGTATGTCCTGATCCCGGTGGGAATGGCGCTGTGGCTGCCGGCGCATGTGATGGCCCGCTTTGACGGAAAAATGCTTTTGGCGGTGCTGGGATATGTCTTTTTGCTGTCTGTGGCGGCGGTGGCGGTGTTTTACCGGGGACTGCGGCGGTATGCGTCGGGGAACCTGATGGAGGCGAGGTTGTGAGGGGGATACGAATTTAGTGTTTGGCAGTTGCATCCAAGAAGTATTTGATACCTCATATATTGTCGAGCGCGCTTCCCGTCGGCATTGTACTGATGGTGGCGGTACTGTTTGTGCTTCGCAATATGAATGGAACTGTACAAGATCAATAGACGGATTCCACGTTGGCGACGCCGTCCTGCGTGATGTCAAATTTCCAGACACCGTGTCCGGGGATGCGGTGCTCTGTTAAATAATAGCTGTTATCTATTTCGGTTATGTAGTAAGGCGTGCCGCCGCCGATGAAATTTTGATAGATATCTTCGTATTTTCCGTCGGCAAGATCGTTCAGATCCTTTACACGGATGATGGTGGCGGCGTCCTGACTGCCTGCAAGATCCGTGGAGACGGTGATGTAGTAGTTTCCCTCCGCAATGGTGAGCTGTACCATGCCGGCGATTTCATCGGGAACGGGATAGATATCATCTGCCCCGATTGCAAAGGTGCGAAAATCCGCCCGCAGAATGGCAGGCGAGCCGGGGATGCCGGAGACAAAATAGATGTCGTCGCCGTCGATGGTGAAGGAGCGTACATAGGCGTCCCTCTCCGAGAGTGGGCGGACACTTATATGCTTGGTGAGATACATGCGGGAATCTCCCGGGTCGTGGCGGCAGAGGAACATTTCGCCGCTCATGGAGCTCCATACATAAAAGGTGTCCGTCGGGGCATCATAGACAATATAGTGAGGGCGGTTTCCAACCATATCCAGCGTCTGGGTGTGGTAGAAAACCCCCTCTTTTTTTTCAAAGACAAGGATGCGGTTTCCTTCCGTGTCGTCCGCCAGATAGACCAAGCCGTCGCTGGCGAGGGTGTGCCCCTTCTCGATTTCACTTGTTAAAACCTGCCAGTCCGTCAGGGGATCTGTGAGGTTGTCGTGATAGATGATCTGGTTATGGTAGCAGTCTACGATAAAGTAAGTGTCGTCCACCTTTGTGATTTGGGTGGGGACGGAAAGGTCGGTAAAGGTATTGCGGGGAACGTCCTGTGCGGCGATGGGCACAAAATCCTCGCTCGTGAGATCCTGCACCGTCGTAAAGGCGCGCAGAGGGCTTTCGCTGGAGAGCGGGAGCTTGGCACCATTTGCGGCAGCATCTTCGTTTGTTGTCGGGGCAGCAGTGGGGACGGTATCCTGCCCGCAGGCGGTGAGGATTCCTGTGATCAACAGAAGCCACATAAAGGGAAGAAAATAGAATGACAGCTGTTTTTTTATTGAAAGTTTCCTGAATTTTTCACGCATTGGTGGGATTCTCTTTCTTTCTGCGGTAATTCTTGGTAAGATAGAGCATAGAACAGTTTCAGTTTACCACAAATTTCGCGCTTTGTCGTGTGAGTGTTTTTGGAGCGAAAAAATGACAGATGTGTCACGCTTTAAGAAAGATGGCGTAGAAAAACTGCATATGGTGTCTCAGACAGCAGGGAATCGCCAAAAGCCTCCCTACAATGTCACCTTCGGCGTTCTCTCCGCCCTCGCGATCCTGATGATCGTGGCGGGACACCTGGGCTATGACATCCTGACGGTGGGCGGCCTTTTTCCCTATTATTCGTTTCATGTGCCGCTTTTTCTGTTCATTTCAGGGTATTTCTATCGGGAGGAGGAAGAAGAACATCCTTTTATTTATCTGAAAAAGAAAGCAAAGCGGCTTCTTTGGCCCTATTTTATCTGGAATGTGGTCTATGGGGTGATTGCCTGGGCACTCAGAGCTTTCGGCGGCTTTTCGATGGGAGAGGCGATTTCCCTAAAGACCTTGTTTCTTTCTCCGTTTTTGAACGGGTATCAGTTTATCTACAACTATGCGGCCTGGTTTGTACCCGTGCTTTTTGTGATTGAAGTGATGAATCTGTGTATGCGGCTTTTGCTCAAATGGCTGCATTGTCATAGTGAATGGCTGATTTTGCTTGGCACTCTGGCGGTAGGGATGCTTGTGGTACAGTTTGCCATGGAGGGGCGTGTCTGGGGACTTTACAAGACGCCGGGACGGATTTTGTTTCTCTATCCCTGTTTTCAGATGGGGCAGTTTTATAAGAAGAAGTTGGAATCGAGGGACAAACTTGCCAATCTGCTCTATTTTGCCATTGTGATCGGGGTGCAGGTACTTCTGCATCTGTGTTGTAACGGGCTGGCCTACAGCAGCGTGTGGGTCACGGGTTTTGCTAACGGGCCGCTGATTCCATATATAACAGTAGTATCAGGCGTTGCTTTTTGGCTGCGGGTGGCGAGGGTGCTGTCTCCGCTTTGTGGCGGTGGACAAGGCAGTATCTTTGTAGTGCAATCGGATGCGGAGAGACGCGGCGGTCAGGCTGTACCGAATCCTGCGGGCGGTTTTTTGCGGTATCTGGGGCGTAACACTTATGCCGTGATGATGCACCACGTGATGGCTTTCATGCTGGTGAAGATGATTTTGGCGGGAATCGCCTTGCATACGAGATATTTGGCAGATTTTGACTTTGTGCGTTTCCATGCGGATATCGACTATTATTATCTGGTGAAGGGTTCGGAAGCCTTCAAAATGGTCTATCTGGCGGCGGGGGTGGGGCTGCCGCTGCTGTTGCAAAAGGGGCTTGACAGCCTGTTTTCGGCGGTCGGGCGGCGGGTTCCCGTATCAGACAGCGGACTGTCAAAGCGATGACAGATAAGTCGGGATATCTTGTGTTGGTTTGAATTGCAATCGGCGGGGGAGTGTGTTACGCTATCCTAAGAATGTTTTGACAGCTGATGGAGAGATGTGCCGGGAACGGAGGCACAATGAAAGAAGAATGGTTGGCAGCGGCGGACGGGTATCTGCTGTGGGCTGCGGTGGTATTGTTTTTACTGCTCGCGCTTCTGGCGGCAGTATGGCGCAATTTGGCGCACCACACAGTGAGGATCTATAACTGGGACGGGAAAAAGTATCGATTCCTAGGCAGAGAAAGACTGTGGAGAGTAAATGACACATATGTCGTAAAAATGCGGGAGCGGGTGGGAGACTGGTCTTACACGACGAGGTATCTGCTGTTTGCCTCCGCAAAATTTGTGAAGCGGCACCGCTATGAGAATCTCCTGCTTCGGGCAGGCGCTGTGGAGGTGTGGCTGCCGGTCGAGGAGCGGATGCGGGCGGAGGTGCTGTACGCGCATCGGCAGGGATGGTAGTGCGAGAAGAATTTGAGAGTAGCGTGAGAAAGGAAAGCACGAATGGTCACAATCAGTTTGTGTATGATCGTGAAAAATGAAGAGCGGATCTTGGCCAGATGTCTGGACAGCTTGAAAGGGCTGACGGACGAGATCATTATCGTGGACACGGGTTCGACGGATGCCACCAAAGAAATCGCGGCAGGCTACACGGATCAGATTTATGACTTTGCGTGGACGGGCAGCTTTTCCGATGCCAGGAACTTTGCTTTTTCTAAGGCGAAGATGGATTACATCTACTCGGCGGACGCGGACGAAGTGCTGGATGAGGAAAACAGGACCGCCTTTTTGCGGATGAAGGAAGTGCTGCTACCTGAGATCGAGATTGTACAGATGTACTATGTAAACCAACTGGCGAACGGCACCATTTACAACTTTGACAAGGAGCTTCGCCCCAAACTTTTTAAGAGAAACCGCAGTTTTCAGTGGCAGGGAGCGATTCATGAGCAGGTAGGAATCACACCTGTTATTTATGATAGTGAGATCTGTATTCAGCATTTGCCCGAAGAGAATCATAAGGACAGGGATCTGGCAGCCTTTGCGCGGCTTGTGGAGGCGGGAGAGCCGTTAGATAAGCGGCTGCACAATATTTATGCCAAGGAGCTTTTTATCTCCGGGGAAGCGAAAGACTTTCTGGCGGCGCGGGCTTTCTTTCAGCAGTCTTGCAAGGATGAGAAGCGGGGGGAGGATGAGTTGATGGAGGCGGCCTGCGTGGCGGCAAAGGCAGCGCGGCTGGCCGGGGATACGGCGGATTTCTTCAAATATGCGATGAAGGCGGTGGCAGCCGAGGGCTGTGCGGAGATCTGTTGTGAACTGGGCGCTTTCTATATGGAACGGGAAGACTATGACGAGGCGATCGTCTGGCTGTACAATGCGGCTTACGAGACGGAGAGTGTTTTGGATATCCACAGCAGCGGGGATCTTCCCCTGCGGGGCCTTGCCAAGTGTTATCAGGAGCTGGGGAACGAGGAGCAGGCGGCGGAGTATACGAGGCTGGCGGCAGACAATGTGAGAAGTACATCTAATTGCTCGCAGTAAAGACTGCTTCGCAAAGATGTACTATGTCTCACATGAGAGAAGCCCTGAAAAACGGTCTTCTCTGCGTGATGGAATTAACGACAAGGAGATAAATTATATGAAATGGGAAGAAAATGTGCGTAAGGTGACGCCTTACACACCGGGTGAGCAGCCAAAGAAAACAAATGTTATTAAATTAAATACCAATGAAAATCCCTATCCGCCCGCGCCGGCTGTGGCAAAGGCGGCAGCGGCTCTGGATGCGGAGAAGCTCAGGCTGTATCCTGCTTTTCCGGAACAGACGAAGCTGGCGGAGGCGCTGGCGGCGCGGTATCACATCGGGACGGATCAGCTGTTTATCGGCGTCGGTTCGGACGATGTGCTGTCAATGGCGTTTTTGACGTTCTTTGATTCGGAGAAACCTATCCTTTTCCCCGACATTACGTATTCCTTTTATGATGTTTGGGCGGATGTATACAAAATACCATATGAGACGAAGCCACTGGATGCGGACTTTCAGATTCAGCCGGGGGATTATAAACAGCCAAACGGCGGCGTGATCTTTCCCAATCCCAATGCGCCGACGGGCGTGCGGATGCCCCTCTCGCAGGTGGAGGAGATTGTGGCGGCGAACCGTGACGTGGTGGTGATCGTGGACGAGGCTTATATCGACTTTGGCGGTACGAGCGCGCTGCCCCTGATTGACAAATACGACAACCTGCTGGTGGTGCAGACCTTTTCCAAGTCCAGAAATCTGGCAGGGATGCGTATCGGGTTTGCCTGCGGGCAGCAGAAGCTGATCCGCTATCTGAATGATGTGAAGTATTCAGTCAATTCCTACACCATGAACACGGCGGCACTGGAGCTTGGCGCGGCGGCGGTGCAGGACGAGGCCTACTTTGAAGCGTGCTGTCAAAAGATCATGGCTACGAGGGAGGCGGCGGCGGAGCGGCTTTCCAAGCTGGGATTCACGTTCCCGAAATCCTATGCCAACTTTATCTTCGCTTCTCACAAAACAGTGCCCGCGCGGGAGATCTTTGAAAAGCTGAAAGAAAATGACATCTATGTCAGGTGGTGGGATAAAGTTAGAATCAACAATTATCTTCGAATCACCATCGGTACGGACGAGCAGATGGAGGCGCTTTATCAGGCGCTGGATCAAATTTGCGGATAAAAGGCAGGCATGGCGGCATCTTTTGAAAGATTAAGCAGTATAAAGTGTTTTTCGTACGTATATGATACATATACATATAACATGGGAAAGCAAAACCGACGAAAACCCTGAGAAATGGGATGATTTTGGAATGTTAAATTTAGATTCAACAAAAAACGGGCGGAGGAATAAGACAATATGGAAAGTTTAGCGGTGGCATTTGCCAATACTTTAGGGAGATATGTGAGCAAGGAGATCGTGGTCTTTATCATCTCCATGATACCGATTTTGGAACTGCGCGGCGGCCTGATCGTGTCCAAACTGCTGCAGGTGCCGATCGTCACGGCGATTCCAATCTGCATCGTGGGGAATATCATCCCCATTCCCTTTATTCTGCTGTTTATCAAGCAGATTTTTAAGCTGCTCAAAAAAGTAAAACTTTTCCGCGGCATTATTGAGAAACTGGAAAACCGTGCCATGGGCAAGAGTGAAAATATCAAGCGTTATGAATTTTGGGGACTGGTGCTTTTTGTGGGGATTCCCCTTCCCGGCACGGGCGCATGGACGGGATCTCTGATTGCCGCACTGTTGGATGTGGACTTTAAGAAGGCGATTCTCGCGGAGCTTCTGGGCATTGCCATTGCTACGGTGATCATGTCCTTCTTATCCTACGGGCTTCTGGGCGTGCTGGTAGGGTAAGAGAAGGCGGCAGAAAACAGAAAGGAAAGAGCCGTAAAAAGGCAGTTGGATTCTGGAAGATAGATAGGATTACGGATGAGGGAAACAAAAAACAGAAAAACATACATGTTCGAGGCGGCGGCGCTGGCGGTGTTTCTGGCGGCAGGAGTGCTGGTTGTCGTTCTGCTGCGGGGGCACTTGTCCTCAGACCACAATCCAAATCTGGCTCTCGGAAAAGGCGTGAAAGCCACCAGTGACAGCATGGAGCAAGAGTCTCTGTCTGCGCAGATGGCAATCGACGGCAATGACGGGGACAGGGCTTCCCGCTGGTCGAGCGAAAATAACAGGGAGGATGCCTCCCACTTTATACAACTGGAATTTCCTGAAGAAATTTCAGTTTCTTTTGTTGTTTTGAAATGGGAGCGGGCCAACGTGATCTCTTACGCGCTGGAAGGCTCCGTTGATGGCACAGCCTTTGAGACGCTGGCGTCTTTTGACACGGCGCCGGAGTCGCTTACACAGGAGATCGTTTTGGACGAGCCTGTCAGCCTGCGCTTTTTGCGGCTTTCTACCAATGCGGTGTCCAAGGAGGAGGCGGATTTTTCCAACCTTTACCAGAATGTCTCCCTCTATGAGTTCGAGGTCTATGCGGACAAGCCTACCGCCTACAAATTAAAAACACCTGTTATCGAAAAAACGGAGGAAGGGCGGCAACTCGTGATGCCTGAGATGCCCGACGGATTTCAGGTCTCGCTGATCGGCGCGGATTTGGAGCAGGTGATCGGGGCGGACGGCACGGTCTATGACAATATTCAGGATAAGGATGTGACGGTCGGCTACCGTGTGGAAGACAAAAGCGGTCGGGAGGAGACGCGGGAGGTCTCCTTTGTGGTGACGGTGCCTGCGGCGGATGGAATGGCTGAGGCGGCAGATGCCAATTCCTGCCCTGACTGGTTGGTTCCTTCGATTGCGGAGTGGCGTGGCGGCAAAGGCAGTTTTTATCTGCAAAAGAATACGAGGATCATTATAGACACCGACAGCTGCCCGCCGGGAAAGGGAGAGGGCTTGGAGGCAGCGGCAGAGGCGGATGAGAAGGGATTGCGAAACGTGGCAGCGCTCATGCAGGAACGTCTCTATAAAAGCAGGGATTTTCAGACAAACTTGGCCGTTATAAAGGGGACGGAGGAAGATTTGCGAGCGGGCGATATCTATTTGGGCTATGAGGCAGAGGAAAACGGTCTCGGGAAAGAGGGATACACTTGCGATATAACTGACAAATGTGTCATAAAGGCGGAATCGACGACAGGTCTTCGCTGGGGAACTGTCACCCTGATGCAGATGCTGCTTACTTGGCGTAATGAGACAGAAACCGCGCCGCAGGGACAGATTCGGGACTATCCCCTCTATGAGGTGAGAGGGTTCGGGATCGACGTGGCCAGAAAGGCGGTGTCCCTGGAGGTACTCTATGAGATGATGGAGGCGATGTCATGGTATAAGATGAATGATTTGACGATTCATCTCAATGACAATGAGATCCTGGCTACCAGCGGACTGACGGATTCGGCGGAGCAGGCGATGACAGCGGAGAGCGCATTTCGGTTGCAATCGGGCGTTCTGGGCGTGCACGCATATGGAAAAGCCGCTGAGCCGCAGGAGTATGCTTACACGAAGGAGGAGTTTGCGCAGTTTATTACCACGGCCAAGACTTACGGCGTGACGGTGGTGCCGGAGATCGATACGCCAGCCCATTCTCTTGCCATTACCAAGCTTTATCCCGAATATGCCCTGCGTACCTCCAATGAGTCGGTGGATCAGATCGATCTGGCAAATGACAAAGCTGTCACTTTTGTGGAGAAAATCTGGCATGAGGCGCTTGATGAGGAGAAAGGTGCTTTTCGGGATGCGGAAATTGTCAATATCGGCATGGACGAATATTACGGAGACGGCGAGCAGTATCGGCAGTATCTGAACAGGATCAACGATCTGGTGCAGGAAACAGGAAAAACGGTACGCGTGTGGGGGAGCCTCAGCAACATGGGCGGCACGACAATGCCTTCCCCGGAAAATCTGCAGATGAACATCTGGAGCACACAGTGGGCGGACCCGAGGGAGATGTACGAGGCAGGGTATTCCCTCATCAATATGCAGAACAACCACCTTTACATCATTCCGGGTGGCGGTTACGACCGTCTGGACTGCAGGGAATTGTATGAAAACTGGGCGCCAAACCGCTTTTATGATTACAACAGGATCGAGACGATCCCCTCTTATTCTCCGCAGATGCTGGGGGCGGCATATATGATCTGGAACGATATGTGCGGCAGCCTGGATATTGGGATCAGTGAATATGATAGTTATGTGCGTTTTAGAGAGCCGTTGGGAGTGTTGTCGGCACGGCTTTGGGGCGCAGACCGGATCAAACAGACATCAGGGACGGATGCAGACGAGGAGCGGACTGCTTATGAAGTATTATGTGTGGATTTGATGAATCTTGAGAGGGAGAGAGTTGACACAGTAGATAGAAAAAAGCGTGGTGTATGCGGAGTTCATAAGACATTTTTATATGGCGAGACGGTGACGGCGGAGCCGCATTATAATGTGATGATGAAGGTTTGGCTGGAACCGGAGAGTGAGGCAGAAAGCGAGACAGGGCAGTGGCAGCCCCAGATCGTCGCGGAGGGCGACAGTGCATACGGTAAGTGGGCATTTTATGCGGTGGAACCGGAGACGGGAAAGGTTGGCTTTACCAGAGAAGGCAGGACTTATACCTTTGACTATACCCTGCCGAGGGGTGAGTGGGTGAATTTGAGGGTAGAGGGTTGGTCGGGGGTGACGAAACTCTACGCAGGGGGAAAATCATTCTTTTATGGTGAGGAAAAAGAGGTGGACAGCCTTGGGAGCGATGAGCCTTTTGAGGAGCATGCTACCTTTGTGTTCCCTTTGCAGAGAATCGGGAAACGGACGGGGAGTTTTGACGGGGAACTGGATCTGTATGTGGGATACAACGGAACGGGAGAACCATGGTGTGAATGGGATTAGAACTCGGACAAGAAATATGGATTCGGGTAGAAATAATTTGAGGTATATTGCCTTTACAGGATGGATAGGCTATACTTAACTTGAATAAAAGGTGCGGGTACCCGCAAAAATGATTCGAGAGGTGTATATGGTTATCAGACGTGATCGATATTTGAACAAATTGATATCTAAAAAAGAAAATGGTTTTATCAAAGTGATCACGGGTATCAGAAGATGCGGAAAATCCTTTTTGCTGTTCAAACTGTATCATGAATATCTAAACGAAATCGGTATTTCGGATGACAATATCATTGAACTTGCGCTTGATGAGATTGCGAACGCAAGATATCGCAATCCGATGGAATTGGATGCCTTTATTCGGGAACAGGTGGCGGACAAAAGCCAAAAGTACTATGTGTTCATTGATGAGATTCAAAAGGTGTCTCAGATAAGGAATCCGTATGTGGATGATGAAACAGCGGCGATAGGATTTGTAGATGTATTGTTAGGTTTGATGAAATTACAACATGTAGATTTATATGTTACAGGAAGTAATTCTCGTATGCTGTCATCGGATATTTTAACGGAATTTAAGGATCGCGGGGATGAGATCAGAGTCAATCCTTTAACATACAGTGAATTTTATGCTGCATTTGAGGGGGAAAAGAGACATGCCTGGCGGGAATATTATACTTACGGAGGTATGCCCCTTGTCCTCTCTAAAAAAACGCATGAGGAAAAGAGCAAATATTTAAAAGATTTATTCTCAAAGACGTATCTGACAGATGTGTTGGAGCATAATCGGATTCTCAATGAACAAATGGTTTTGGAGGATTTGATGAATATGATTTCTTCCTCGGTCGGATCGCTTACCAATCCGACCAAATTGGCGAATACGTTTCAAAGTGTGAAACAACTAGCCATTAATCCGAATACGATTAGTAAGTATCTGGATTTTTTTATAGATGCTTTTATTTTGTGTAAGGCAGTTCGATATGATATCAAAGGAAAGCGGTATATGGAAACACCCCTTAAATACTATTTTACAGATGTAGGATTACGCAATGCACGGTTGAATTTCAGGCAGCAGGAGGAAAATCATATCATGGAAAATGTGATTTTCAATGAATTGAGGGTTAGAGAGTATGATGTAGATGTGGGCGTTGTGGAGTACCATCGCCAAGACGAAAATGGCAAAAAAATGCGGGTGCAGTTAGAGGTTGACTTTGTTGCCAATAAAGGAAGCGGGCGTTATTATATACAGTCGGCTTTGTCGGCAGGCAGCGAGGAGAAAAGAATGCAGGAAATCAACTCATTGTTGAGAGTGGCGGATTCTTTTAAAAAGATAGTTGTTGTGAAAGACGACATAATACCATGGCATGATGACAACGGCATTCTGTATATTGGTATTGAACAATTCCTTTTGGAAGAAAATGCGATTGATATTTAGAAGGCCAAAGCTTTCGTGATATTAAGGAAAGGTGTTGGAAAAACAGCAGGACGGATCAGCAGATGGAAGCATACACAGACTTTGCGCAAGTTTATGACGAACTGATGGACGATACCCCCTACGAGGAGTGGTGTGCATTTTTGATGGGCATTTTTCGGCGGTACGGAGTGGGCGATGCGGCTGGAGTGGTAGCGAACAGCGGAAATGACGCGAGCGTCATAAATAGTAATCTTGCCCAGGAGCGCAACACCGTCCTCGACCTCGGCTGTGGGACGGGTACGCTGACGGAACTCTTGGCACGTGAAGGCTATGATATGATCGGCGTAGACAATGCGGAGGAGATGCTGCGGATCGCCATGGAGAAGCGGGAGCGGTCGGGACTCGATATTCTCTATCTGCTGCAGGATATGCGGGAATTGGAGCTCTACGGTACGGTGGGCGCTGTGGTCAGCGTCTGCGACAGCCTCAATTACTTGCTCAATGAGGAAGATATCGTGCAGACCTTTGACAGGGTGAATAATTATCTGTACCCGCAGGGCATCTTTATCTTTGATTTTAATACCGTCTATAAGTATCAGACGATTATCGGGGATGCTACCATTGCGGAAAATCGGGAGGATTGCAGCTTTATCTGGGAAAACTACTATCATGAGGACGAGGAGATCAACGAATACGATTTGACGGTCTTTGTGGCGGAGAATCAGTTATTTCGGCGGTTTCAGGAGGTGCACTACCAGCGGGGCTACCGCCTTTCGCAGATGAAGGCGCTTCTGGAGCGGGCGGGGCTGGAATTTTTGGAAGCGATGGATGCCGATACCCACGGCGAGGTCAGACAGGAGAGCGAGCGCATCTATGTGGTGGCGAGAAAGGGTGCGGGGACCACGGCTAATCAGACGGCAATTTGAGGTTCTGACATGGAGGATAGTATGGAAGATTATATGATTCGGGCAACGGCGGCAGATGCGCAGATTCGCGCCTTTGCCGTGACTTCAAGGGAGCTTGTGGAATATGCGAGGGCGGCTCATAACACCAGCCCCGTGGTGACGGCGGCGCTGGGCAGACTGATGACGGGCGCCTTGATGATGGGCAGTATGTTAAAGGGCGAGAAAGACATTCTCACCTTGCAGATAAACGGCGAAGGTCCCGTGCACGGACTGACCGCAACGGCGGATTCGCTGGGGCATGTGAAGGGCTACGCGGATAAACCGCAGGCGATGATGCCGCCAAACAGCGTGGGAAAGCTGGATGTGGGCGGCGTGATCGGCACGGGTGTTTTGCATGTGATGAAAGACATGGGGCTCAAGGAGCCGTATTCCTCGACGATCGCCCTACAAACAGGGGAGATTGCGGACGATCTGACCTACTATTTCGCGGCTTCCGAGCAGGTGCCTTCGGTCGTGGCGCTGGGCGTTTTGATGAACCGCGATAATACTGTGCGGCAGGCGGGCGGCTTTATCATCCAGCTCATGCCCTTTACTTCGGAGGAAGTGATTGGTCGTCTGGAGGAAAAGTTGACAAACATAACATCTGTAACGGCATTGCTGGAAGACGGGAAGAATCCCGAGGAAATTTTGGAAAGCGTGCTGGGAGAGTTCGGGCTGGAAATCACGGACCGGCATTCCGTGTCCTTCCAATGCGACTGCAGCAGAGAGCGGGTGGAGAAGGTGCTCTTAAGCCTCGGGAAAAAAGACAGGCAGGAATTGATTGACGAGGGGAAGGATGTGGAGCTGCACTGTCATTTCTGCGGCAAAAACTATGTTTTTTCACCGGAGGAAATCAAAAATCTGATCTGAGAGGAAATAACAAAGAAATTTGGTGATGATATGGCTTTGTATGAAGCACAAAGCATAAAACACTGCATTAAAACAAGATTTAATGAATGAAAAAAAGAGCTGAAAAAGGCGAAATAGAGATTTCTGATAAAGCAGGATAAAAAGGAAATTTGCGAATCAAAATCGACCGTGATTTTATGGAAAACAGAGCGGAATACGCTAAAATAAGAGATTTTGAGGAAAAGGAAATTATAAAAAACGGTCGATATGATTGACTCGTGGAAAGAAAAATAACAGGGTATATGAAATCAATAAAGGATAAAATTTTCTTTTGCTCTTTTCGTTGCCAACCAGAGGAGCAAAAGAGCGAATGATTGATAGCGAACGTTATTGGAAAGAGGAGTCAACTTTTTCGGCAGCAGCTCGCAGAAGAAAACGGTGAAAAAATAAAACAAGATTTAATACCAAAATATAGACGCAATGTCGTTTTCGCTTTGCAATTGGAACCAGGTAGCGCAAAATATAAGAAATACTGTATTTATGCGGAGAACGAGATGTAAAATAACGGGTGTTAACATAAAAATAGCGGGTGATACATAACATAACGTATATTTTTGATGACGTTGCATTGACACGAATTTTAGAAAAATCATGCAAAAACGGCTTAAAAACAAAATTAAGAAACTGTATTTTGCGCCTTGATTTTGTTATACTATTTTTATAGTAATGATCGTAAAATTTAGAAAATGCAGGAAGGGACTTACAAAATACGATGAAACAGGGATTTTTGAAGGTGGCGGCAGTGACACCGAAGATCAAAGTGGCAGATCCTTTTTATAACGCAAAGGAAATCAGCAGGGGAATCGAGGAAGCTCTGCGCCGGGGCGCAAAATTGATCGTCTTTCCGGAGCTGTGTCTGACGGGCTATACCTGCGGCGATCTCTTTTTGCAGGAGATTTTGTTGACGCAGGCCATGGAAGCGCTGACGGAGGTAAGGGCAGCCACGGAGGACAGTGACGCCCTCGTTTTTGTGGGGATGCCATTGGTCAAGCAGCATAAGCTGTACAATGTGGCGGCGGTATTGCAGGACGGGGAGCTTCTCGCCTTTATTCCCAAGCGGTTTATTCCTTCCTATGCGGAGTTTTACGAGACAAGACATTTCGAGCCGGGAAACCTTGTGCCGGAGCCATTTTTATATGAAGATAAGGAAATCCCCTTCGGAGCAGATATCCTTTTTCAGGTAGATGCGGTACGGGGGCTGACTGTGGGTTGCGAGATCTGCGAGGATATCTGGGCGCCGGAATCTCCCGCGACGGTTCATGCGCTGGCGGGTGCGACGGTGATCGTCAATCTTTCCGCTTCCAATGAGACGGTAGGAAAGGATGCTTATCGGGAGATGCTGGTGAAATCCGCCAGCGCCAGACAGATCGCGGGCTATGTTTATGCGTCCGCCGGGGAGGGGGAGTCCACGCAGGATCTGGTTTTTGGCGGGCACAATCTGATTGCGGAAAATGGCACGGTGCTGGCAAGGGCGAAACGATTTGAAACAGGTGTTATTTATGCGGATCTGGATATTCACAGACTTTCTCATGAGCGGCGCAGGATGTGTTCCTATCGCGGAGAAGAAGGAAAGCTGCGCGCCCACAAAATCGTCCCTGTGCAAATGGAGGAGGAAGAGACTTTTTTAGAAAGACGGTTTTCGGCAAGACCCTTTGTGCCGGACCAAGCACAGGAACGGGAAAAACGCTGCGATGAGATTTTGTCGATCCAGTCCTACGGCTTGAAAAAGCGCTGTGAGCATACCGGCTGCCAGTCGGCGGTGCTGGGGATCTCCGGCGGGCTCGATTCTACTCTTGCGCTTTTGGTGACCGTGCGGGCATTTGACCTGCTTGGATTGGAAAGAAATAAAATAACATCTGTTACAATGCCTTGTTTTGGTACGACCGACAGAACTTATGACAATGCCTGCAAGTTGGCGAGGCTGCTGGGAACGACACTGCGAGAGGTGGATATCAAAGAAGCAGTAAAGGTACATTTCCGCGATATCAGTCAGGATGAGGGTTGTCACGATGTGACTTACGAGAATGGACAGGCGAGGGAACGCACGCAGGTGCTGATGGATATTGCCAATCAGACAGGAGGGTTGGTCATCGGCACGGGGGATATGTCGGAGCTGGCGCTTGGCTGGGCAACCTATAACGGGGATCATATGTCCATGTACGGCGTGAACGCGGGCGTGCCGAAGACGTTAGTGCGGCATTTGGTGCGTTATTATGCGGATACCTGCGAGGAGGAGGATCTCAAGGCACTTTTGCTGGATATTTTGGATACGCCCGTCAGCCCTGAGCTTTTGCCGCCGGTGGACGGCGTGATTTCCCAGAAGACCGAGGATCTGGTGGGGCCTTACGAATTACACGATTTCTTCTTATATTATATGCTGCGCTGCGGCTTTGCGCCTGCGAAGGTATATCGGGTGGCCTGCCTGGCGTTTGCGGGAGTTTATGACAATGATGTCATATTGAAGTGGTTGAAAATTTTTTATCAACGGTTTTTTGCCCAGCAGTTTAAGCGTTCCTGTCTGCCGGATGGTCCTAAGGTGGGAAGCGTGGCGCTTTCGCCCAGAGGAGACCTGCGGATGCCGTCGGATGCCAGCGCGGCGCTTTGGCTGGCGCAGCTGGAGGAACTGTAAGAAGTTAACATTTTTTGAAAAAGTACTTGACGTGTAAGCATTTATCATGTATGATAAATTCAACATGAGTAATCAATGAACCGTGTATTCGCACATTCAGGCAAAATCTGCCGCTTACTCAAAACAACTAATCACATAGCGGCAGAGGCGCCAGACGAAATCATATGGGATCAGCATGATGAAATCATAGCCTGCCTTCTGCCCAACAACAAAGGAGGACAAGCTTATGGAACACAGAGTACCGAAAAGGGAGGAAATCTTCAGGATGATCGAGGGAGGAAAGTCTCGTAATGCGGAAAAGACGCAGGAACAGCAGGAAGAAAGGCGATATACCATAAAGGATATCGAGGCGCTGCCGGAGGGGGAGCGCGCGGAGCTGATCGATGGAAAAATGTATATGATGGCAACACCTACGCTGACGCATCAGGAGCTTTTGGGGTGGTTGTATTTTAAAATTCGTTTATACATTTCGGGGAAAGGGGGACCATGCAGGGTGATTCTGTCACCTTTTGCGGTCTATATCAAGGATGATGAACACAATTATGTGGAGCCCGATGTTATTGTAATCTGTGACAGGGATAAGCTGGATGAGAAAGGCTGCCATGGGGCGCCGGACTGGGTGATTGAAATCGTCTCACCGTCGAGCAGGACGATGGATTATATCAGAAAGTGCTCGCTGTACGAGGCGGCGGGCGTAAGGGAGTATTGGATCGTTGATCCGAAGGAGAGAAGGATTCTGGTGTACGATTTTGAACACGGCACTTCCGCGCAACATTCGTTTGCCGAGCAGGTAAAGGCTGGGATTTATGAGGATTTCTTCCTGAATTTTAAGGAAGTCGGATAAGAGCAGTATTTGTGGGCAGGGGCATCCCCTGCCCGCTTACTGTTTGTGCAGACGGCATCATTCCGAACGTCCGGAAAAATGGGTTTCGTTATTCCGATTCTGTTTCGCCCTGATTCTCCAGCGCTTTGTTCAGCGAACTGGTAATGGCATCTAAGAGGATCATCGAGGTGTATTTGCTGTCATCGGGGTATGTAATTCCTTCCAGACTCTGACTCTTGATGATCTGATCGGCAAGATCCTCAAAGGAAGGCTGGATCAGAGGATACATGGTCGTGACAGCCTCATCCAGATTGACGAGTCGGATCGCGTTGATATTTTTTTCGTCCACGGTCACTTCGATTTCCACGACATTGTCATTCAGGATCAGCGAGGTGGTATAGACACCGGGCACATAGGTATCCGTGGTGGTCTGCTGCGTCACGGCTGACATCGTTTCCTTCTTTTCCTCCTTGGGAAGAAACATGATGATGAGCAGGATGATAAAAAGGATACCGAGGGCAGCGAAAATGCCGGTATATATCAACTCTTTCACATGCAGCACGACAATTTTAGTTTTAGAACTCATACAAATATCCTCATGGAGATTCTTTTTTATAATGTATGTGGGCAAGGTGGGGATTATGCGTGGGGATTTGTGCCTATGGAATTGCCCAAACGGTGAGGAGGGAGTTGACAAAAGTTCAACAAAACTGATATGATTGTACCGAACAAGGGCGTTCTTATGGGAATAGAGCGCCCTGATTTTATGTGTATAAGTGGAAAGGCAGGTATCGAATGAGAAAAAAATATAGCAGAGAGGATATCATAAAACTGGTCGAGGAGGAGGACGTGGAGTTTATCAGACTCCAGTTTACGGATATTTTTGGCAGTCTGAAAAATGTGGCGATCACGTCAGCGCAGCTTAAGAAAGCGTTAGATAACGAATGCACGTTTGACGCGTCTTCCATTGCGGGGTTTACCGGTGTTGAGGAGTCGGATATGTATCTGCACCCCGATTATGGCACGCTGGAGATCTTTCCTTGGCGCCCACAGCAGGGAAAAGTGGCCAGACTGATCTGTGATGTATACCGTCCTGACAGGACGCCGTTTACGGGGGATCCCCGCCATATTTTGAAGCGGGCGCTTGCGGAGGCGGAGGAGATGGGGCTGACGTTTCGGGTGGGAGCGGAGTGCGAATTTTTCCTCTTTCATTTGGATGAGAATGGCATGCCGACTACGATCAGTCATGAAAATGCAGGTTATTTTGATGTGGGGCCGGTGGATTTTGGAGAGAATGCAAGGCGGGATATGGTGCTGACGCTGGAAGATATGGGCTTTGAGGTGGAGGCCTCCCACCATGACGTGGCGCCTGCCCAGCATGAGATCAGCTTCCAGTATGACGATGCGCTGGCAACGGCTGATAATATGATGACCTTTAAGCTGGCGGTAAAGAGCATTGCGCGCAGGCATGGGCTGCACGCGACCTTTATGCCAAAACCTAAGAGCGGTGTGAATGGTTCCGGGATGCACATCAATATGTCCCTTTTTAAGGACGGGCAGAACCTCTTTGCCGGAGAAGACGGTGAGTCGGGCCTGAGCAAAGAAGCGTCATGGTTCCTGGGAGGCATTTTGCATCATATGCGGGGCATGACGGCGATCACAAACCCGATCGTCAATTCCTATAAGCGTCTGGTGCCGGGATATGAAGCGCCGGTCTACCTTTCCTGGAGCGCGAACAATAGAAGTACCCTGATCCGCATTCCTGCTTCCAAAGGAGACGGGGCAAGGATGGAATTGCGCAGCCCGGATCCTGCGGCGAATCCTTATCTTGTGCTGGCATCGATCCTGCGGGCGGGGCTTGACGGCATCAGGAAACAAATCGAACCGCCTGAGAGCGTAACGGGGAACCTGTTTGAGATGAGCGAACAGGAGCGGCAGGAGCGGGGGATCGAAGCCCTTCCCGGCACGCTGATGGAAGCCATTTCCTGTATGGAGCAGGATGATTTTATGAGGCAGACGTTGGGAGATCATTTGTTTGAACGATATATTACCTTGAAAAAGGAGGAATGGGACCGCTATCGCCGTCAGGTTACGGATTGGGAGATCAACGAATATTTGAATATATATTAAAAAAAGGACGGCTGAAAGTACAAAATAGGAAATAGGGACGAAGGGAGGTGAGCGTGTGGTCAATATCATTGTAGTCCTGCCGAAGCCGGAAGATGGAAAAAGCATTCGCAATCTGCTGATGAAAAACGGTTTTCAGGTAGGCGGGGTCTGCACAACGGGCTCACAGGCCCTCAGTAAGCTGGATGAGCTGGATGCAGGCCTTGTGATCTGTAATTATCGAATGTCCGATATGATGTATAGCGAATTGCACGCCTGTCTCCCCAAGGGGTTCGAACTGCTGCTTCTGGTATCCGGGAATCTGTTGCACGAATGTGAGCGCAGCGGCATCATGTGTCTGGCAATGCCGTTCAAGGTTTTTGACCTCATCAATACGGTGGATATGATGTGTCAGGCCATTGAGCGGCGCAGACGCAAAGCCAGGCAGAAGCCCAGGGAACGAAGCGGAGAGGAGGAAGCGCTGATTACGGAGGCAAAGACGCTTTTGATGAATCGAAACCATATGTCCGAGGAGGAGGCGCATCGCTATCTGCAAAAGTGCAGCATGGAAAGCGGCACGAATCTGGTGGAAACGGCACAGATGGCGCTTGCCATGATGCGGACATAGTGCGTGACAGGCCGTATCGCATGCGATGCGGGTCACTTTTGTCGGTGGGAAAATGCAATGGTGTAGCTTTTTCGAGGGGATGGATGTATACTGGATAGAAGATTGCGAATTTGTGACGGAGCCGAACTCGGAATCGCAGACGAGAATTTGAGATTCTCGACGCGTGCGGTCGCGAAAAGATGCTCCGACATGGAGGTAACTATGAAATTCACTAAAATGCAGGGCTGCGGCAACGATTATGTCTATGTTGACGGCAGCAGCGAACGAGTACCGCAGGAAGAAAAGCCGGAACTGGTCCGCCGCCTGAGCGACAGGCATTTTGGGATCGGCGGAGACGGGGTGATTTTTATCAACCCTTCTGACGAGGCGGATTTTGAGATGGAGATGTATAATGCGGATGGCACGCGGGCAGAGATGTGCGGCAACGGCATCCGCTGCGTGGGTAAATTCGTTTATGATAAAGGATTGACTGACAAAACTGACATTACTGTCATAAGTGCGGGAAAGGTCAAATACCTCACGCTTTTTCTAAAAGATGGCAAGGTCGAAAGGGTGAGAGTCAACATGGGGGCGCCGATCCTTGCGGCAAGCCTGGTGCCGGTGGTCTGTGACAGCGGGCAGGCGGTGGATGAGCCGATCCACGTGCAAGGAAGAGATTACCGCATGACCTGCGTTTCTATGGGCAATCCTCATGCAGTGGTCTTTATGGACGGCGTGGAGTCGTTCGATATCGAAACGATCGGGCCTTATTTTGAAAGGCACGAGCGTTTCCCCAATCGGACCAACACGGAATTTGTGGAGATCCTTGACGAGAGCACGGTGTTGATGCGGGTCTGGGAGCGCGGCACTGGGGAGACGCTTGCCTGCGGCACAGGCGCCTGTGCGGTGGCAGTGGCCTGTGTCATGAACGGACTGACGAAGGAGCGCGTCACGGTGAAACTTCTTGGCGGGACGCTTGAGATCTTCTGGGACAGAGAAGAGGATCAGATTTATATGACGGGACCGGCGGAGACGGTATTTGAAGGAGAAATTTAAACCGTCATAAAGAAGCAGGAAGCATTTGCAGTGGAAATAAACACTTGCGACGCAGTTTACATAATATGGAATCAAAGAAAGGATCATAGAATCATGGCAAAAATCAATGACAATTATCTGAAACTGCCGGGCAGCTATCTGTTTTCCACCATCGGCAGAAAGGTGAATGACTACGCGGCGGCAAACCCTGACAGAAAGATCATCAGGCTGGGGATCGGCGATGTGACAAGGCCCCTCACCCCGACCATTATCAGTGCACTGCATTCTGCGGTGGATGAGATGGCGGATGAAAAGACATTTCGAGGTTATGCGCCTGACCTGGGATACGAATTTCTGCGTAAGGCGATCGCAGAGAACGATTATCAGGCGCGGGGTTGTCAAATCGAGGCGGATGAGATCTTCGTTTCCGACGGTGCAAAGTGCGATTCGGGAAATATTCAGGAAATTTTTGCCCTGGATAACAAGATCGCGGTCTGCGATCCCGTGTACCCCGTGTATGTGGACACGAATGTGATGGCGGGCAGGACAGGCACTTATGATGAGAAGACGGGGAACTGGAGCGATGTCATTTATATGCCTTGCACGGCGGAAAATGACTTTGCTCCGGAACTGCCAAAGGAAGTACCCGACCTGATTTATCTGTGCTTCCCCAACAATCCGACGGGTTCCACGATCACCAGGGCGCAGTTGCAGGAGTGGGTGGACTATGCTAACAAAAACGGCGCCGTTATCATCTATGACGCGGCCTATGAGGCTTATATTTCCGAGGCGGATGTGCCGCACAGCATCTACGAGTGCGAAGGAGCGCGGACCTGTGCGATCGAGCTGCATTCCTTTTCCAAAAATGCGGGATTTACCGGGGTACGTCTCGGCTTTACGGTGGTGCCGAAGGAGTTGAAGGTGGGCGGCACAGCCCTTCACGGCCTTTGGGCGAGACGCCACGGCACGAAGTACAACGGCGCGCCTTATATCATCCAGCGTGCGGGCGAGGCGGTCTACAGTGAGGCAGGGAAGCGTGAGACAAAGGAGCTGGTGGCCTATTATATGAAGAATGCCGCCTATATTTTGGATGGACTGAAAAGTGCGGGCTACTCTGTTTCCGGCGGCGTAAATGCGCCGTATATTTGGCTGAAGGCGCCGAACGGCATGACGAGCTGGGAATTTTTTGACTATCTGTTGGAGAAAGCCAATGTCGTTGGTACGCCCGGATCGGGGTTTGGACCCAGCGGTGAGACCTATTTCAGGCTGACGGCCTTTGGAAGCTACGAGAGCACCGTGGAAGCGGTGGACAGGATCAGGAAGCTGTAGGTTTCGGAAAGCACAGTTTTGATGAAGCGGTTATACAAAGCAGATTTAGTACACGGGAAAGGCATCAGACATGGATATTTACCTGCTCCGACATGGAGAGACGGACTGGAATAAAAAGCGGCTGCTGCAGGGGCATACGGACACCCTTTTAAATGAAAAGGGTAGGCAGCAGGTGGAGGAAACAGCCCGTAAGCTGGCGGATCTTAACATTTCTATGGATGCGATCGTGGTAAGCCCCCTAAAGCGGGCGAGGGAGAGCGCGCAGATCGCCGCTCGCGTGTTGGATTATCCGCAGGAAAAGATCGTTGTGGAAGACCTTTTGATCGAGCGTGGTTTTGGCGAGGGGGAGGGGATGCTGCTTGCTAAGATGCAGGAGAAGTACCCCGAGCAGGACTGTCCCGGCATGGAATCGCACGAGGCGCTGGTCGCGCGGGCGGGCCTTGCTTTGCAAAAGATCACGGAAAAGTTTGGGGACGCGCAGCGCATCCTGCTGGCGGCTCATGGGGCGATCCTCTTTGCATTGTTGGAGGCGGCGTCTAAGGAGCCGATCCCGTATCAGGGGCAGTCTGCCTGTTTGAAGCAGGGCAGTCTCTATCGAATCTGCCATGAGAACGGTCAAAATACGTTTGCCGTCTATGAGGAGGAAACAGGGACGTTTGTGGAAGTGGATGCGGACGGGCTGGGAAAGGCAGCGAAGGTTTATTTATAGCTTTTGTATTTTTTTACATACAAAGCTTGTCATTTGGCATAATATATGATATAAAAATATAAATGTATATTTGTATACAAAAATGCAATGAAGGAGACTCACCCTGAGGGAAGCGACAGGAATACGGCGTCACCGACTGAGAGCGCCGTTTGTGGAAGACAGGGACGGGAACACTCCGGAGCAGATTGTCTGAACTCAGAGACACCGTTTGGCAGCAGACGGACAACGAATATGACGCGTATGTCATATATGGGCTAGGGCAGTACGTTAACACACGTTACGTGTATTGAGAGGATGAGACGAAAGCTGAACAGAAAGCATTCGGCTCGTCAATGCGGGTGGTACCGCGGATGATCAAAATTATCCGTCCCGGAATGCAGAAATGTGTTCCGGGACTCTTTACGTTTTGGAACACCCACTTCGAAAAAGGAGGGCGAAGTTTATGACCACAAAAAACAGTTACAGAGACGTAACCTTACGGGAAATCAGCGAATCCGATATCGGGAAAGAGCTGCGGGTGGCAGGCTGGATCGAGAATATCAGAGATCACGGCGGCGTTTCGTTCGTGGATCTGCGGGATATGTACGGTGTGCTGCAGGTCGTGATGCGGGACACTTCCCTGCTTGAGGGGCTGACCAGAGAGATGAGCGTTTCCATCGAGGGTTTGATTGAAAAGCGCGACGAGGAGACTTATAACCCCAGGATACCCACGGGCACCATTGAACTGGAAGCACATCAGGTGGATGTTCTTGGTAAAGTTTATAAACAGTTGCCGTTCGAGGTCATGACTTCCAAGGAGACCAGAGAGGAGGTCCGCCTCAAATACCGCTACTTGGATCTGCGCAACCAAAAGGTGAAGGACAACATTATTTTCCGTTCAAAGGTGATTGCCTATCTGCGGGAAAAGATGACGGAGATGGGATTTTTGGAGATCCAGACTCCGATCCTGTGTGCCTCCTCTCCGGAAGGCGCCAGAGATTACATCGTACCTTCGAGAAGATATAAGGGAAAATTCTATGCCCTGCCGCAGGCGCCTCAGCAGTTCAAACAGCTGTTGATGGTGTCGGGCTTTGATAAATACTTTCAGATCGCACCCTGTTTTCGGGATGAGGATGCCAGGGCGGACCGCTCTCCCGGCGAGTTTTATCAGCTTGACTTTGAGATGAGTTTCGCGACGCAGGAGGATGTGTTCCGCGTGGGCGAGGAAGTGCTTTCTGCCACCTTTGAGAAATTTGCGCCGGAAGGCTTTGCGGTGACAAAGGCGCCTTACCCGGTCATCAGCTATCAACAGGCGATGCTTCAGTTTGGCACCGACAAGCCCGATTTGCGCAACCCTCTGCGCATCATCGATTTGACAGACTTTTTTCAGGAATGTACCTTTAAGCCTTTTGTGGGCAGGACGGTGCGCGCCATCAAAGTGCACGCGGATATGTCCAAGGGCTTCCATGAAAAGCTGCTGAAATTTGCGACCGATATGGGCATGGGCGGACTCGGTTATCTGGAAGTGGCGGAGGATTTAAGCTACAAGGGTCCCATCGATAAGTTTATTCCCGATGAGAAAAAGAAAGAGCTGCTTACGCTGGCGGAACTTTCTGTGGGAGATACCATTTTCTTCATTGCGGATAAGGAGGAACGGGCGGCATACTATGCGGGACAGCTGCGTACACAGCTGGGAGAGAAGCTGGATCTTTTGGAGAAGAATGCCTACCGCTTCTGCTATATCAACGACTTCCCCATGTACGAGCTCGACCCTGAGACCAAGCAGATCGGTTTTACGCACAATCCCTTCTCCATGCCGCAGGGTGGTCTGGAAGCACTTAACACCAAGGATCCGCTGGATGTGCTGGCCTATCAGTATGATATCGTCTGCAACGGTGTGGAGCTGTCCTCCGGCGCGGTGCGTAACCACGATATGGAGATCATGGAAAAGGCCTTTGCCATCGCCGGCTATGACGAGGAAACCTTAAAGACGAAATTCGGCGCGTTATACAATGCTTTTCAGTTTGGCGCGCCGCCGCATGCGGGTATGGCACCAGGCGTGGATCGCATGATCATGCTGCTTCGGGGCGAGGAAAATATCAGGGAGGTCATTGCCTTCCCCATGAGCGGTTCCGCGCAGGATCTGATGTGCGGCGCGCCGGGAGAAGTGACCGAGCAGCAGCTTAGGGAAGTGCATATTAAAGTGAGGGCATAATATTTTGGAAAGGAAAAAAGGATGGCAAATATCATAAATGACGAGACAATAGAATATGTAGGCATTCTTGCGAAGTTGGAGCTGTCTGACGCCGAGAAGGAGCAAGCAAAGGCGGATATGGGCAGGATGCTCGATTACATTGACAAGCTGGGCGAACTGGATACTGACGGTGTGGAGCCGATGTCCCACGTGTTTTCAGTAGAAAATGTGTTCCGTGAGGATGTGGTGACGAACGGGGATGACAGGGAGCGGCTTTTATCGAATGCGCCGCAGGAGAAGGACGGGATGTTTGTGGTGCCGCCGACGTTCTAGGGTGTGAGCAGTCCGTCCATGCGGAAGGCTGAGAATGGTGGCACGCATGTAGAGTATAAGAAAGGAAATCAAGACATGAATATTTTGGATATGACTGCGCTACAGTTGTCCGCGGCAATTAAGAAAGGTGAGACCACTGCAGTCGAAGCCACGGAGCAGATGCTTTCGCGGATCGACGCGCAGGATCAGACTTATAACTGTTATGTGACAGTGGACGCCGAAGGCGCGCTGGCGCAGGCAAAAGTGGTGCAGAAACAGATTGGGGCGGGAGAGCTTACGGGCCCGCTGGCGGGGGTTCCCGTGGCCATAAAGGATAATCTCTGCACGGAGGGGCTGCGCACCACCTGTTCCTCCAAGATACTGCACAATTTTGTGCCCACCTACACGGCAGAGGCGGTGAAGAATCTGCAAAAGGCGGGGGCGGTGATCCTCGGCAAGACCAATATGGATGAGTTTGCCATGGGCTCCACCACGGAGACCTCGGCTTATGGGGTGACGAGAAATCCCCATAACACGGAACATGTACCGGGCGGATCTTCCGGCGGTTCGGCGGCGGCAGTTGCGGCGAATGAATGCGTTTATGCCATTGGCTCCGACACAGGCGGTTCCATCAGGCAGCCTGCTTCCTACTGCGGCGTGGTGGGGATGAAGCCTACCTACGGCACGGTGTCGCGTTACGGTCTGATTGCCTACGGTTCTTCTCTGGATCAGATCGGACCGCTGACCAAGGATGTGGCGGACTGTGCGGCAGTGCTAGAGGCCTTGACTTCTCATGACGAGAAGGACTCGACCTCGATCGCGAGAAAGGATACGGATTTTACGGCCGCCCTTACAGAAGACGTGAAGGGCCTTCGCATCGGCATCCCGAACGACTATCTGGGAGAGGGGCTTGACGGGGAAGTGCGGGAAGCCATCCTTCGTGCAGCGGATGTATTAAAAGAAAAAGGCGCGGTGGTGGAGCATTTTGACCTGAGTCTGGTGGAATACGCCATTCCCGCTTACTATACCATTGCGGCGGCGGAGGCCAGCTCTAATCTGGAGCGCTTCGACGGCGTCAAGTACGGCTACCGCACCGAAGAATATGCGGGCCTTCATAACATGTACAAAAAATCCCGTTCCGAAGGCTTTGGCGAGGAGGTCAAGCGCCGTATCATGCTGGGTTCCTTTGTGCTAAGCTCCGGTTACTACGATGCTTACTATCTGAAAGCGTTGAAAGTAAAGGCATTGATCAAGAAAGCCTTCGATGATGCCTTCTCTAAATATGACGTGATTTTAGGGCCTGCGGCTCCCACGACCGCGCCGAAGCTGGGGGAGAGCCTGACGGATCCGATTCAGATGTATCTGGGTGATATTTATACGATTGCCGTCAACCTGGCAGGGCTGCCCGGCATCTGCCTGCCCTGCGGAACGGATAGCAAAGGACTGCCCATCGGATTGCAGCTGATCGGGGATTGTTTTCAGGAGAAGAAGCTGATTCGTGCGGCTTACGGATATGAGAGCGCGAGAGGAGATTCTAATGCTTGAAGCAAAGAATTTCTAAGTCTTTCGCAGGAGAATGACTGATATGAAGCCATTCTCAGGGAAATGGAGGTTATTTATGGAGAAACAATACGAAACCGTCATCGGCCTGGAAGTCCACGTCGAACTGGCCACGAAGACGAAGATATTCTGCGGCTGTTCCACTGCCTTTGGCGCAGCACCCAACACACAGACCTGCCCGGTCTGCACGGGAATGCCGGGCTCTTTGCCTGTGTTGAATAAGCAGGTTTTGGAGTATGCCATCGCGGTGGGGCTTGCCACCAATTGTGACATCACCAGATATGCGAAATTCGACAGAAAAAACTATTTTTATCCCGATAATCCGCAAAATTACCAGATATCACAGCTCTATCTTCCCATCTGTCGAAACGGTGGTGTGGAGATCGAGACCGAGGCGGGCGGCAAAAAGACCGTAGGCATCCACGAGATCCACATGGAGGAGGATGCGGGCAAGCTTATTCACGATGAGTGGGAGGATTGCTCGCTGGTGGACTACAACCGTTCCGGTGTGCCGCTGATCGAGATCGTGTCAGAGCCGGATATGCGTAGTGCCGAGGAGGTCATTGCCTATCTGGAGACGCTGCGGCAGGTGATCCAGTATCTGGGTGCTTCCGACTGTAAATTGCAGGAAGGCTCCATGCGTGCGGACGTTAACCTTTCCGTCAGGGAAGTGGGGGCCGAAGCCTTTGGCACCAGAACGGAGATGAAAAACTTAAACAGCTTTCGCGCCATCACCCGCGCCATCGAAGGGGAGCGGGAGCGGCAGATCGACTTGCTGGAAGCAGGGAAAAGCGTGGTGCAGGAGACTAGAAGGTGGGACGATGCCAAAGGGGAGTCCTATGCCATGCGCAGCAAGGAGGACGCTCAGGATTACCGCTATTTTCCCGATCCTGATCTGGTGCCGATCACGGTGAGCGACGAGATGCTGGCAAAGATCAAGGAGCAGCAGCCCGAATTTCGTCCTGAGAAAATGGCCCGCTATAAGGCGGAATTTGACATTCCCGACTACGATATCGAAATCATTACGGGTGAAAAGCCTTTGGCTGATCTGTTTGAGGCGGCGGTGGCTTTTGGCGCTGCGCCCAAAAAGGCGTCTAACTGGCTGATGGGAGAGACCCTGCGGCTGATGAAAGAGCAGGAAGTGGACGCTGGAGACCTCCGGTTTTCTCCGGAAAACCTGGCAAAGCTGATTGCCCTGACGGAAAAGAAAGTGATCAACAGCTCCGTAGCGAAAGAGGTCTTTGAGGTAATGTTTGCCGAAAATGTGGATCCCGAGCAGTACGTGGAGGAAAAGGGCTTAAAGACGGAAAACGACGAGGGTGCTCTCAAAAAAGTGCTGGAGGAAGTGATCGCGGCGAATCCGCAGTCTGTGGAAGATTACCGAAACGGCAAGGAGAAGGCCATCGGGTTTCTGGTGGGGCAGACCATGAAGGCCATGAAAGGAAAGGCCGATCCCGCTGCGGTCAATCAAATGTTAAAGGAACTGTTGTAGCAGATACACTAATTATACATTTAAGAAAGAAAGAAATTGTAATGCCAGGCTTGGATCTTCCGACGACAACGGGATGCCGAGCACTGTCTCAGAAGGGTAGCCCTGAAAACTGTACTCTCCCTCCTGTAAATAGCGGTAAAAACCCGCATCTGCCAGTTTATTTCCCGAGGCGGGGATGCGAATGCCCACAGGGATCGGTTTTTTCATGGAGGAAGGATCGCTGTGGTCGATGACTTTTGTATAGAAAGCCCTTTGTGCGGCCTCCATCTCCTCCAGTGTGGTGCCGGTGTCTTCGTCGAAGGCAGCGGCATCCGTGTAGTAGAGAAGGTCGGCATAGGGCGCAAGTTCCTCCTCGGTAAAAATTTGCGTAAGATCATAAAAGGTCTCCACGTGAGCGTAATCCTCAAAGGTTTCCGTGTCGGCGATGATCACATGAATGTCACCGGCGTGCATCATAGCCGCCATTTTCTGGCGGTTTGCCATTTCATACTGGGAACCGCCGGTAGAGGATTGGGTGATGGAGGTGTCGAAGCAGACCCGGTAGGTTTCCGAGTCGATTCCTGCATATTCCAGAAATTCGTTTTCCCATATGACATTAGTGTCATTACTGTCCAGACCGTTAAGAGCGTTGATCAGGACGGCGTAAAAAGCATAGGGTTTGTTTTCCTGCATCTGACGGACAAAGCTGAACACAAATATGACCGCGCAGATTATGACAAGGGTATGGATTTTGTAATAGTCCCAGAAATAGGAGAGCTTTTCCTTGGGGCTCATGGTTGCAAAGGCCTTTTTCTGCTGTTCTCTGATCTCGTCGTGGACTGAATTTCCTATTGCCATAGTGATTCTCCGATTTTCTCCTGAATTTGTAAGGCCGGCAATTGCAGGGCAATCGCATAACCGAATATAATTGATATACAAACAGGATAAACCAGATTAGAAAGATATGTCAATGAAGATCAATGGAAGTTTGTGTAAATTTTTTATAAAGGGAATCTTTGGGTGCATAAAGGTAAAGATTTCAGAGTGATCAGCCGATAATAACAATACAGCAAGTTTATATATCATATTATATAAGAATGCCACGGAAGGTCAGGTTTGTTATCATGGAGGATAGTGCTGGAACAGTCAAGAACAAGTCTATGCGAAAATCACAGAAAAAGCAAATAGAAGATATCCTCAAGCTGCTTGATCAGGGGCATACTGCGATCAGGAAGGCATTGGAGACCCAGAATACAGAAATAGCCATGACTTTGCTGGAGCAGATCCAGGACTCAGCGATCCGGATAGGCGGCATGATCGAGGAAGCTCTGGGTGAAGATTTTGTTACGGTCGGGATGCTGGAAGCGTACTGCGAACAGATCTACCAGACTTACGAGATGATACGGCAGCGTCAGCCGTTGAATGCCAATAAGCTGTATAAGAATTTGCAAAAAACGTTGATTCGTATTGAGAACAGTGTCAAAAATGATATTTCTGTGCGGATGACGGCTGTTTTTTTGCCCTACAAGGCTTCTATGTGGGATTCCCTAGAGAGCGTGTGGAAGGCGGCGGATGCTGATCCCGACTGCGACGCGTATGTGATCCCGATTCCCTATTTTGGTAAGAATCCGGACGGAAGTTTTCGCGAGGAGCATTATGAGGGAGACCAGTATCCAAAGGATGTGCCAATCACCCGTTACGATGAATATGATCTGGAAGCGGAACATCCGGATGTGATTTATATTCATAATCCCTATGACGAGTGTAATCATGTGACCAGCGTACACCCCTATTTCTATGCCAAGAACCTGCGAAATTTTACAGATAATTTAGTATATATACCATATTTTATATTGAGAGAAATTGAACCGGATGATCAGACAGCTATAGAAGGCATGAAGCACTTTTGTTTTACTCCGGGGACGCTCTATGCCGATCAGGTGATCGTACAGTCGGAAAATATGCGCCAGATATATATCAATGAATTTATGAAAGCGGCAAAGGAGATGGACTTATCCGGGGAATATGTGGACAAGAAGTTTCTGGAAAAGAAATTTCTGGGACTGGGTTCGCCGAAGATCGACAAGGTTTTGAGTGCCAGAAAGGAAGACTATATTTAGCGGGGAAATTTATGGGACAAAGAGTATTGCTTATCTGTAATTATTTTGCGCCGGATCATGCCATTGCGGCTGTGCGAATTACAAAACTGGCAAAATATCTGAGAGAAAACGGATATGAAGTGGAGGTCCTTACGGAAAAGAAGGACGGCGGCACAGATGAGCTGCTGGGAAATGATGCGAAGGGAATCAAGGTATATTACGCTGAAAACTCTTCTCGCTATATTCGGTTCCGCGAGTGGTACGAAAAGCTGATCGAGCCTCACAAAACGAAAAGATTCAATAATCTGGAAAACAGAAAAAGGATCAATCCCAAAACAGGGAATGTGGAGTTTTATACATTTGAAGTCGCGTATCCGCTGATTGGCAGTCTGGATTATCTGGTAGGGCAGTTGAAGCAGATCGATTTATGCAGAAGCGTAAAACGGGAACTGAGGATAGAAAAGCATTATGATTACGTCATTACTTCGTACGGAGACTCTTTTGCCTATTTTGCGGGAAGATATTTCCACAAAAATCACAAAGATACGGCATGGATTTTTGACATCAGGGACGCGGTTTATCGCTATAAGTTCACTCCGGCTTATGTAAGTTTTCTGCCAAAAATATACGAGAGATATATTTGGAAGCACGCGGACTGCATTACGGGAATATCGAAAGGTATTTGTAAAAGAGTCCCGCTTAGGTTTCGGCGAAAAGTGCATTGCCTGACAAACGGTTATGATCTTTCAGACAGGGTTGGGGTGAAAAGTGAGAGGATCAATTCCGACGAAATGGTTTTTACTTACACAGGTTCCATGTATGGCGGGATACGAGATCTGACAGTGCTTTTCAAAGCGGTGCGAAAACTTATTCAAAAGGGAGAAATGAGCGAGGACAGGGTATCCTTTCATTATGCCGGAAACGGACCTGCATTTGAGATATTTAAAAGTCAGGCAAAGCCTTTCGGGCTGGATGACAAATGTGTAATGCATGGGAAACTGTCGAGGCGGGAATCGCTGGAATTGCAGCAGGGTTCCGATATCCTTCTGGTAGCCTCGTATGATTATAAAGATCAGGAAGGCGGCGTGATCACAGGGAAGATTTTTGAATATATGACAGCGGGCTGTCCCGTTATTTCTATCATGATGGGAGATATCGAACACAGCGAGTTGACGCAGATCGTGGAAAAAACGAATATCGGAATGGCATATGAGGCTTCCAATCAGAAAGAAGATGATGAAAGATTATGTGAGTACCTAAGGGAGCAGTATCAATCCTTTGTGGAGACAGGAAAGACTCGGTATGAACCGAACCAAAAGGAACTGCGCAGATATGATTACAGATATCTGAGTAAACGATTGATAAAAATAATGAATCAAATAGAGAAAGGATAAGAAAAGTATGAAATATGCTTTGATTGGCTGTGGAAGGATATCGCCTAACCATATTGCAGCCGCGAAAAACAATGAACTGGAGATAGTGGCTATCTGTGATATCGATCCGTCATGTATGGAAGATAAGGCTTTGAAGTTCAGCCTGGGGGAAGAAGTAAAAAGATATACGGATTATATCGAAATGATCGAGTCGGAAAAGCCGGAACTGGTTGCAATCTGCACAGAAAGCGGCAAGCACGCCCAGATCGCTCTGGAGTGCATCGCACACGGAATCAATTGTATTATTGAGAAGCCGATCGCGCTGTCTATCAAAGACGCCGACGCGATTATTTCCGCGTCGATCAAACACCATGTAAAGGTCAGCGCGTGCCATCAGAATCGGTTCAATAAATCCGTACAGATTATTCGGGAAGCGGTGGATATGAAACGGTTTGGCAGGATGTTTTACGGAACCGCGCATATCAGATGGTGCAGGGATCATGAGTATTACAGCAGGGCATCCTGGCGCGGAACCTGGGAACAGGATGGGGGTGCGCTGATGAATCAGTGCATTCATAATATTGACTTGCTCCAGTGGATGATGGGCGGCGAAATCGATGAGGTCGTCGGTATGACGGATAAGCTGAACCACAATTACATTGAGGCGGAAGATCTGGGTATCGCCTTGATCAAATTTAAAAACGGCAGCTATGGGATCGTAGAGGGCACTACAGATGTTTATCCCAAGAATCTGGAAGAAACACTCTATCTGTTCGGAGAAAAGGGGACAGTCAAGGCCGGCGGACAGTCGGTGAACGTGATCGAGGAGTGGCGTTTCTCGGATTTGTTAGATGATCCGGAAGAAGTGAAAAAGAAATTCCATGAGAATCCGCCCAATGTATACGGATACGGACACACGCCGCTCTATGCAGACATGATCAACGCCATAAAGAATGACAGACAGCCCTATGTTACGGCGATGGATGGAAAGAGGGCATTGGAGCTGGTATTGGCGATTTACAAATCGGCAGCGGAGAATACGATTGTAAAGTTTCCGCTTACCGACTGTGCTACAACGGATTTTATCGGAAGATTTCAATAGAAAACGAGGGAATCATCAATGGAGTTTCGCGACTTAAAAAGACAATACCAATATTTGAAAGATGCGATGGATGCTTCCATACAGAAAGTCATTGACAACACTAATTTTATTCAGGGAAGTCAGGTGGCCGAACTGGAAAAAACGCTGGCGGACTATACAGGGATGAAACATTGTGTATCCTGCGCCAATGGAACAGATGCATTGCAGCTTGCCCTGATGGCATGGGGAGTGGGACCGAAGGATGCTGTGTTTGTGCCGGATTTTACTTTCTTTTCCAGTGGGGAAGTGGTATCTGCGGTAGGCGCGGTTCCCGTATTTGTGGATGTGGACCCGGGCACCTACAATATAGACTGTGCTTCTCTTGAAAGAATGATTCAAAAAACGACAGCAGAGGGGAAGCTTTCTCCGAAGGCGGTTGTTACGGTCGATTTGTTCGGACAGCCGGCGGACTATGAGAAAATCAGGTCGATTGCAAAGAAGTATCATTTGCTCATTTTAGAGGATGCCGCGCAGGGGTTTGGAGGCAGTATTGGGGGAAAAAGAGCCTGCTCTTTCGGGGACATTGCTACCACCAGTTTCTTTCCGGCAAAACCTCTGGGCTGTTATGGAGACGGCGGGGCGATCTTTACGGACAGCGATGAATGGGCGGAACTGTTACGGTCATACAGAGTACACGGAAAAGGCAGTTCCAAGTATGACAATGTCAGAATCGGTATGAATTCCAGACTGGATACCCTGCAGGCGGCGGTTCTTCTGGCAAAATTTCCTGTTTTTGCTGAAAAAGAGCTGGACCGGATGCAGGACATTGCCGCGAAATATACGGAGCAGTTAAAAGATGCGGTCAAGACGCCTTTCATAAAGGATGGATTTTATTCGAGCTGGGCGCAGTATACGATTCAGTTACCCGACAAAGAGACAAGAGACGGGGTGCAGGCCTATTTGAAAGAGCAGGGGATACCCAGCGCGGTGTATTATCAGAAACCAATGCACCGGCAGGGGGCGTTTGCACAGAATCACTATGATGACGGGGACTATCCCGTGACCAACCGGCTTTCGGAGACGGTGTTGTCGCTGCCGTTTCATCCGTATTTGAATGATGAGGAGATTACGCTGGTTGCAGATACCATAAAACAGTATATAAGCAGGTAATGGGCAATGGAAGAAAATAAGATTTTTCCGGAAAATTGGAAAGAGATCGTCCGGGAGAAAAAAGTGATCCTCTATAATACAGGTGTCAGCAGTCTTCTGCATGAAAAAGAAAAACATATTGAGAAGATGAAGTGGGTGTTTCAGGTTTTTCAGGAACACCCGGAGGTTGTGCTCTGGTGGCGGCCGCACCCGCTTGAAATAAGTACTCTGCAATCCATGCGTCCGGAACTGGAGGAACAGTATATGGAAGTACGCAGATGGTATCAGGAGGACAAAATTGGAATTTTGGATGAGAGTGCGGACTTAAATAGGGCGATTGCGATATCGGATGCTTATTATGGGGCGTGGAGCTCTATTACGCATCTCTATAAAATAGTTGGAAAACCTATGCTGACTAGCAATAGTACGATTATAAAGAAAGAGGTTGGAGAAAAGCTGGAAGAAACTCTGGATGGATATGAATTGGAGGGAGATTCATCTTTTTTTCAGGGCGAGTCAGAGAAATATACCTTACCAGGCTATGTGCGGGCGGTTGCGAATGATAAGGCAGATATAAGAATGAAAAAAATAGACTTTTGTGGTGAGAAAATATATGAAACCGTGGCAAATAGCACAAGGGGATAAAGAAGAATAGAGTTTGACCGTCAAAAGTTAAATCATTTTCAGATAGAGTGTGTTCGAGAAGTAACAGATATATGGTTAAATGAGTATCTAAAGTCAAAATATGGGGAGAAATCGGCATGAGTGAGATGCGTAAACTTGATTTTCCAAATCGGGTCACAGTAGAGTTGACGAATGACTGTAATGTATCCTGTACTTTTTGTAACAGGCAGAAAATTGCAATGGATATTGGATATATGGATGAAAGGCTATATTACAAGATTATCGATGAGATGGCACAGCATCTTCCTGTTAAGCTGGTTCCCTTTTTCAGAGGAGAGCCGTTAATGCATCCACAGATTATTCCTTTTATCAAATATGCAAAGGAAAAAGGAATTGGACCTGTTCAGATGGCGTCAAATGCGCTTTTGATGGATGAGAAAATGCAGGATGCGCTCATTGACTCTGGGATAGATTATATATCCTTCAGTCTGGATACGACAGATCCGGAGATTTATAAATGTTCTCGGCTTTCCGGGGATTTGAATATCAGCGCAAGGAATGTCGAGTCTATGGGTATAAAATGTAAGGAACGTAAGAAGCGAGGATTACATGTGCCTACGCTGCAGGTATCAACGATCAACCTTAAGGAGTATATGCCGGGTCAAAAGAAATTTATAGAGAAGTGGCGTTCTTATGTTGATGTGGTACGGGTATATGAGCAACATGACGAAAAGGGACAGCTGGTGGATCCCAAAATAAGAGAACAACTGGATATTTTTGATGAGAGAAAACCCTGCCGGAAGGTATTTACCGATATGATTATTTACTGGAATGGCAGAATGGCGTTATGTAATTACGATTGGGATGAGCATAAAAATATCGGAGACGCTAACATCATGTCATTGCAGGAGGCGTGGGACTCAGAAGCGTATGAAGCGGTTAGAAAGATGCATTTGTGTAACCAATTTGATGATGGAATATGCGCGGAATGTCATCATTGGAAGATTGACTATACGGAGAATGGATTTATTGGCACAAGCTATCATGCGGAAGAATAGAGACTATGTTACTGTCGATAAATCGGGAAAGGACTGTCTATGTGTGGAATTGCAGGAATCATGTGTCTGCAGCGAAGATCATGTGAAGTAAATAAAACGGAAGCGATTGTTAAGCGTATGACAGACCTGATGATACATCGCGGACCTGATGGCGAGGGGCAGACTACGATTGATGAAGGTCATGTTTTTCTGGGGCATAGGAGGCTTGCGGTCATTGATCTTTCAGATGCGGCAAAGCAGCCGATGCAAAGCATGGATGGTCGGTTTTTCATTACATATAATGGTGAAATCTATAATTATCGGGAATTAAGAGAAGAATTAAGGCTGTTGGGGCATAGCTTTGCCACACGATCTGATACGGAAGTATTGTTGAAGACTTATGAGGTTTGGGGTATTGCGGGCATTAAAAGATTAAATGGTATTTTTGCGTTTGCCATATGGGATGATTACAAAAAGGAATTGATTGTTGCGAGAGACCGTTATGGCACCAAACCTTTATATTACGCACAGATTGCAGACCAGTTTGTGTTTGCCTCAGAATATAAGGCGATTTTAGCACATCCGGATTTTCAAAGAAAGTTAAATCTAAAAGCATTAAAGGAATACTTTACGTTTCAAAATATTTTTTCCAATATCACTTTTATGGAAGGAATCAATATTCTTGAAGCAGGTAATTATATCAGGATCAGTTATGAGGATAAGGAGATTCCCGACGCAGTTAGTTATTGGGATTATCATTTTTATGAAGAAAATGATACAACTATCACGAAGAGAGAGTATGAAGAGGAATTGAACCGGCTGTTTGTGCAGGCTGTTAAGCGACAGTTGGTGAGTGATGTTTCAGTGGGTACTTATCTTTCGGGAGGTATTGATTCCGGTTCTATTACCGCAGTCGCATCACAGTATATACCAGATCTGAAAACGTTTACCTGCGGTTTTGATCTTCACTCTGCATCCGGTATGGAATTGGCTTATGACGAGAGGGAAAAAGCAGAGTACATGTCCTATCTGTTTAAAACGGAGCATTATGAGATGGTACTTAAGGCAGGGGATATGGAACGATGCATGAAAGACTTGGTATGGCATCTGGAAGATCCGCGGGTTGGACAGAGTTATCCCAATTTTTATGCGGCGAAGCTTTCTTCTAATTTTGTAAAGGTGGTACTGGCAGGCAGCGGCGGGGATGAATTATTTGCCGGATATCCCTGGAGATATTACAGGGCAGTGAACTGTCGGGATTTTGATGAATATGCAGATAATTATTTCGAGTACTGGCAGCGTCTGTTAAAACAGGATGAGATAGAGAAGTTTTTTGCACCGATTTATGATGAAATCAAAGATTATTCCGCAGAAGCAGTGTTTCGGGACGTTTTTAGCCGTGTGCCAAAAGAAGACCTGTCGCCCGAGCAGAGCGTCAATTATTCTCTTTATCTGGAGGCAAAAACTTTTCTGCATGGGTTGCTTGTTGTAGAAGATAAGTTGAGTATGGCGCATGGGTTGGAGACTAGGGTTCCCTTTCTTGATAACGATCTTGTTGATTTTGCAATGAAGTTGCCGGTTAGCTTAAAATTAGCTAGTATAGATAATTTGAAAAGAATAAATGAGAATGATGTGATAAGCAAGGCTGAAAAAGGATATCTAGAGAATAAGGATGGCAAACTGATTCTGAGAAACGTTATGAGTAGATATGTTCCACAAGAAATAGCAACAGGTAAGAAACAAGGATTTTCTGCTCCTGATGCAAGTTGGTTTAGAGGGGAAAGCATTGATTATGTGAAAAGCATTGTTTTTGATTTGAATTCAGCAATTTATAACTATATTGATAAGAAATGTGTAGATAAAATATTTGATCAACACATATTTGGCATAGAAAATAGAAGATTACTTATTTGGTCGATTATCAATTTTGAAGAGTGGTTACATTGCTTTTTGTAAATAAAAGAAGAGGAAAATTAGATGAAATGTGTGTTTATGTGCGCTTCCCTATATGGTTTGCAATGCTTTGAAGCGGTAAGCAAAGCTAAGGAGGTGGAAATTGTTGGAGTAATCACACCCAAGGAAAGATTTGAGTTAAAGTATGGGGCTGGATTTAGTAAAGAAATGGGAAATACAATTTTTCATGATTTATTGAGTATATGCCAGAAAGAATATATTCCTCTTTTTATTATGGAAAAGATGAACTGTAGTGATACAATACAGAAAATTAAGGAATGGAACCCGGACTTAATAATTGTATCTGGATGGTATCATTTAATTGGTAGATCAATATTAGAAATACCTTCTAAAGGAGTAATAGGATTACATTCTTCTTTGCTTCCGAAGTATAGAGGAGGGGCACCTCTAGTGTGGCAAATGATTAATGGTGAAGAATTTGCAGGGATTACATTATTTTATATGAATGAAGGTGTAGACGCGGGAGATATAATCTGCCAATGCAAAATTAAAATTGAGGATAGTGATAATATAGGGACATTATATAACAAAATAGGTAAGGAAGGTATTCGATTATTAATAGAAAATATACCATTGATTGCATCTGACTGCGCACCAAGAAGAAAGCAGCTTGAACTTTCAGATAAAGATATCTATCCACAGAGGAATCCTGAGGATGGGAGAGTGGATTGGAATAAAACGAGTAAACAAATATACAATTTTGTTCGAGCACAAACAAGACCTTATCCGGGAGCGTTTACGCATTATAAAGAGTATAAAGTTATAATATGGTCATGTGCAATAGTACTTTATAAACATGCATCGAAAGCACCGGGATCAATATTAGATATTGAGAGTGATAATTTTGCCAACAAGCCTATTATTGCAGCCAATGATTCAGAATATGTAATAAAGGTTGAGGAATATGATATTTTAGATAAAAATAACCATGAAATAGAAATGAAAGAGAACATATTTGAAATAGGTAAATATTTTGATTAATGAAATGGAGAAAGACTATGGAAAAGAGCATTCCAATTACAAAGCCTTACTTTGATGACAAAGAATTAGAAAAAGTAAAAGAATGTTTAGACTCGGGCTGGGTTACACAAGGACCTATGGTTCAGGAGTTTGAAAAGCTTTTTTGTGAATATCATGATTGCCAATATGGTGTCGCAGTTTCTTCTTGTACTGCAGCATTACATATAGCAGTAATGGCATTAGGCATAAGAACAGGGGATGAAGTTATAGTCCCTGCATATACATGGATTACATCAGCCAGTTGTGTTGAGTATGTTAATGCGACAGTTAAGTTTGTTGATGTTGAAAAGGAGACTATGAATATTGATCCGGCAAAGATTGAAGAAGCAATAACAGAAAAAACAAAAGCCATTATTGCAGTACATTTATTTGGTAATCCGGCTAAAATGGACGAGATAATGGATATAGCATATAGGAACAATTTGAAAGTAATAGAAGACTGTGCGTGTGCAATAGGGACAACCTATAAGGGGAAAAAGGTGGGAACTATTGGCGATATAGGTTGCTTTTCATTTCATCCGCGCAAAGCTATTACGACTGGTGAAGGGGGAATGTGTTCAACAAATAATAAAAGATTGTATGAAAAAATGCTTCAATATCGTAATCATGGTGCAAGTGTAGTGAAAAAAGGAGAAGAGTTTGGAAAGCCATACTATATGGGGATATATGATGATCTTGGGTATAATTTGCGATTATCTGATATTCAGGCAGCAGTAGGTATTGCTCAGTTTGATAAGTTAGAGATGCTTTTGGAAGACAGAAAGAGATGTGCGAAATACTATGTATCAAAATTACTAGGGAACGATGGCATTATGCTTCCTAATACTAGTAAGGATTTTGGAAATACATATCAATCTTTCGTGATTATGATAAAGTCTGGAAATCGTGAGTTACGGAATCGAATAATGGACGAATTTAAGGAAAAGAATATCCAATCAAGACCAGGTACTATTTGCATAACAAGAACAGAGTATAATAATGCAAAATATGGTAATCTTATTGGGAAATATCCCGTAGCAGAGTTTTGCGAAGATTCATCAATCACATTGCCTATTTACCCATTTATGAAAAATGAAGAAATGGATATGATATGCAATGTTCTGGAATCGTGTTTATCAAAGTAGGTTATTAAGTTAATAATTAATCAATTGCAAATAGAGGGAGTTGGATATATGAAAAGTTATATAAACTATAAAGGAAGAAAAATACAGATCTGTTCAAGGTGCATATATAGCGAAGAAGTTGCGGGTATTTCATTCGATGAAGAAGGTGTTTGTAATTATTGCCATACCATGGACAATCTAGTGCAGGAATATGGTACCGGAACGACAAAAGGTGAAGAACAGTTAAAAAACATCATTGAACAAGTAAAAAAAGAAGGCAAAAATAAGAAATATGATTGTATCGTGGGCGTATCGGGGGGAACGGATTCTTCATATATGGTTGCCAAAATGGTTGAGTGGGGACTTCGTCCTTTAGCAGTTCATTATGACAATACATGGAATACGGCAATTGCAACAGAAAATATCAAGAAAGTCTTGGGCAAATTGAATGTAGATTTATATACATATGTAGTTGACAATAAGGAATCTGACGATATTTTTCTTGCATTCATGAAAGCCAGTGTGCCTGAATTGGATGCTGCGACGGATTTAGCATTAGCAGAGGTTATGTATAGGGTTGCAGCAAAGTATCATGTTAAATATGTGTTTGAGGGACATTCTTTTGTTACAGAAGGGATTTCTCCATTAAGTAACACTTATTTTGATGGAAAATACATAAAAACGATTCATAAACAATTTGGTAAACTTCCGATGAAAACATATCCGCTGATGAGTTTTTCACATTTCATGAAGTGGACATTGTTTAAAAGTATTAAGAAGATTAGACCTTTGTGGTATATAGGATATTCTAAAGAAGAAGCAAGGGAGTATTTACAGAGAGAATTTGATTGGAAATATTATGGAGGGCATCATTTAGAAAACAGACTAACGGCGTTTCTACATTGCTATTATGATGTTAATAAATTCAATTTGGATCAGCGAAATTTATCACTTGCGGCGGCTGCCAGATCAAATATCATGGAGCGTGATGAGGCAATTCATAGGTATTATGAAACAGAACCTGTTATGGAAGTAGGTTTATTGGAGTATTTTAAGGATAGATTAAAACTTTCCGATGAAGAATTTGAGGAGTTGATGAATAGACCAAATAAAAGATATACAGATTATAAAACATACAAAAAATTATTTAAGTTAATGAGGCCTCTATTTTATATAATGGCCAAGAAAAATTTGGTTCCGATGAGCTTCTACTTAAAATATACAAAATAGGTGTAAAACATGGTAGGAATAATAGATTATGGCGTAGGAAACTTAGCGGCAATAAAAAATATGCTTAAATATTTGGGTGAGGAATCGGTTATTACGAGTACTCCACATGAAATTGACCAATGTAGTAAATTGATATTGCCTGGTGTTGGAAGATTTGATTATGGAATAAATGAAATAAAAAAAAGTGGTTTGAAAAAAGTATTAGATTATGCAGCATTGGAAGATAAAAAGCCTATTCTTGGGATTTGCCTGGGAATGCAGCTTATGCTCGAATATAGCGAAGAAGGAAATTGCGAAGGGTTAGGCTGGATCAAGGGAACGGTAAATAGATTTTCGGAAGACATGAATATACGTGTACCTCATATGGGGTGGAATAATATCAGTGTAAAAATTGATAACGGAATTACAAATGAATTGAATGAGACAGACCGATTTTATTTTGTACACTCCTATTATGCATGTCCGGACAGTTCATTAAATATTATGTTTGAAACAGATTATGGCGTTTCATTTGCTTCAGGTATATGTGATGGTAATATTTTGGGTGTACAGTTTCATCCGGAGAAGAGTCATAAATATGGCATGAAGCTTTTAAAAAATTTCATTAATATGTAGGTGAATATGTTTGAAAAGAGAGTAATACCATGTCTTCAGTTGATGAATGGAAGTCTGGTGAAAACAGAAAAATTTAATAAATACAAATATATAGGTGATCCAATAAATACATGTAGGATTTTTAACGAGCTTGAAGTCGATGAAATGATTATATTAGATATTCGTGCTTCGCTTGAAAAACATGAGCCGGATTTTGATTTACTTAGTCTAATAGCTGGGGAATGTTTTATGCCTCTTGCGTATGGAGGTGGTATTAAGAATTTTAATCAGGCTAAAGAGATTTTTTCATTAGGATACGAAAAGGTAATATTAAATTCGGTACTATATGAAAATCCGGATATCATAGGAGAGATAGCTAATGTATACGGAAGTCAAAGCGTTGTGGCTTCTGTAGATGTGAAGAAGGATATATTTTTAAATTACAGACTTTTTTCCTGCTCAGCAAAAAAGAAGCAAAAAATAAGTCTGATTGAGTGGATTAAAGAACTCCAAAATCGTGGTGTTGGAGAAATTATGATTACAGACATTGATCATGAAGGCACATGGTCAGGATATAATTATAATTTAGTAAAATTGGTTACGGAGAATAGCAATGTGCCGGTGATTGCACATGGCGGGGCAGGAAAAAAGAGTGACGTGGAGAAAGTAATTAATGATGCAGGGGCATATGCAGCTGCAGCGGGGAGTATGTTTGTTTTTCAAGGAAAAGATTTGGGCGTTTTGATAAACTACGATAAAGATTATCGTTTTAGGTAACAAATAGGAGATCAGCCATGAAAAGATATAGAATTTTTTTGGGCGCTCAGGAAATTGCCGGGATGATGGAACGACTCAATTATGGATTTAGACAGAACGGGATTGATAGTGATTTTTATTGTATGACGAATTTCTTTTTTAAAGACATTAATAAGAGTAACAATAATAGTAGGATTTACAGAAGATTTAGAAAACATGTAGAAAAAAGAGGAGCGTCTTCTAATAAATTTGTTAGAGAATACTATGAAATATTGAAAACTATAGATATTTTATTACTTTTTATTGTATTGATATGCAAATATAACATTTTCATTTATGTTTTTGGACATGGATTATTTTTATATAGCAGACATTTAATGAAACATCAAGAAGCAGAGTATAAGATTTTAAAATTATTTCATAAAAAAATGTACATGTGGTTGTGCGGTTCGGATTCCAGACCACCATATTGTGGTGTTGATATTTATGATGGAGATATTGAACGGATTTATGCGGCTACAAAAGAAAAAGCAGCTAATATTCGAATGATTGAGAAATATATGACTTTGATAGACAATCCGGCATCCTCGCAGTTTCATACAAAACCGTATGTGATATTTCAATCAATTGGTATTCCTATAGACTATGAAGAGAGAGTGAAAGAAGAAAACAGTCAGCTAAATGAGCATATTGTTATTTTACATGCTCCTTCAAATAAAGCCTATAAGGGAACAGATACTATTAGAAAAATAATAGAAGAAATCAAATTTGAAGGTTATGATTTCGAATACGTTGAAATTGCAGGAATGAAGCATGAAAAGGTACTTGAACAGTTAAAGAGGGCAAGTCTTGTTGTTGATGAATTGTATTCTGATACTCCAATGGCTGGTTTGGGAACAGAAGCGGCAATAAATGGAATACCTGTTATTACGGTTGGATATTATTCAGAGTGTTATAAAGAATATATACCGGAACCGATTCCGCCAACTGTATTTTGTTCGATTGAAGAATTAAAAGAGAAAATTATATGGTTAATTAGCGATGAGAAAAGTAGGTTAGAAATAGGTTGGGCTGAATATGAATATGTGATGCAGAACTGGGAGGCAAGCGTTGTGGCAAAGCATTTCATTGAGCTGCTATCAGGAAAGTACCCGGCGGAATATTGGTTCATTCCAAAGGATAATGAATATATATGGGGATGCGGTATTACCAAAGAGAAAGTATTATACAATATTTGTTCTTTGATAGATAAGTATGGCGAATCGTCATTAGAGTTAGATAAGAATAGTCAAGTATTTTTACGATATATGGAAGAATATGCTAAAGCAAAGAGAAAAGAATGAGAAGGTAGAAACTATGAATAAATTAGGTGATGATAAATTGATATTGTTTGGCGCAGCGCAAACCAGAGTATTTCAGTGGATTATAAGAAATTATGCTGATAATATTAAATTTATTATTGATAATGATGAGGCTAAATGGGGTACCCATATTAATGGAATTGAGATTAAGCCGGTTGATTCATTAGTAGAGGAAAAAGGAGAATATCAAATTATTATTACAACGCATTCATATTGGCAAGAGATGAAAGAACAGTTGCGCGATATGAATATGGAGGCAATAATTGCAGAAAAGGAAATTCCTTTTTTTTCTTCAAAAGATTTTTTGATTCAATATGCGAAAGAAGATTATCACATTAAACACTGTTCATATGAACAGTTCTTGCCTAAAGATAAGGTCTATACATATGATTCTGATTATATGAATTGGGGAGAATATGCAGAATGGCTTGAGGATTTGAACTATGTAGTTAGAGATTCTAAAGGTGCTGTTATGATAAAATGTAACAACCAAGAGGTATATAACCCTGTAACAATTTGTGAGTGGGTGCTTACTTTATGGGGGCAATATCTAAATGGCATAAAGTCTAAAAAAGAGTTTCTTGACGCGGCAGAATTATTGACTGAGTTTCAAAATGAGGATGGATCATTTCGATACAATTATGATTATCCATATTATCTTAATGAAGAGAATTACTTTAAGTCTGGATGGGTATCTGGTATGGCGCAGGGGCATGCTCTTTCGGTATATGCACGGGCTTATAGCATTACAGGCGATAACAAGTGGGTAGTACTGGCAAAGAAAGTATTAGAGTTCATGTGCATAGATGTTAATGAGGGAGGAGTAAAGTCGAATTTACAGTATTTGAAGCAAGAACTAAGCGAGTATATTACGATAGAAGAATGGCCGGCAATACCATCGAGCTATACATTAAATGGATTTATGTATGCAATCATTGGATTATATGATTGGTCGTGCACTAAAACTGAGTCGGGTAAAAAGGCAAGAAGCATGTATGAAAAATGTATTATTACACTAAAATTGATATTGCCGCTATATGATGTAAATGGTATGAGCAGCTATGATTTGGGGCACATAATATACAAGACAGAACTTCCTAATATATCAGCGCACTATCATAGTGTACATGTTGCTTTTTGTTATATTTTCTATTATTTAACGAATGACAGTATATTTAGAGAGTATTATGAGCGATGGAGGAATGCGGTAAAGCAATAAGGATTCGGAAAGTATATCATTATGTCTAATGGAAAAATTTATAATTATATAGAAAAATAAAAGGGTGTGAAATGAGAAAATGTATTATATTTGGCTGCGGTAATATAGGACAGGCAGCGTATGGGAAATTGAAAGACTATTATGAGGTGATTGCATGGTCTGATAACGATCAGAAATTGCACGGGCAGAAGATACATGGGATACCGGTAATAAATCCCTCTGCAGTTCCCGTGTTTTCTCAAAAATATGAGCTGGATATCTTTGTATCCATGGTTCAGACGAGCGAGGTTGTAAATCAACTCAGGCGATTAGGCGGATCAAACATATATGTTTGGAAGGGCGGCTTCTTCTTTTCTGCTGATGGTCTGTATCCGTTGGAGTTCCCGGCATTGAAGTATCATAAAAAGGGCGATGATAAGTTGCAGCACGTGCTTTTTGTGTCAGATTGTGCCGGTATCAGGGATCATAAGATGGCATCTATTGTAAAGAAAGCCGGAGAAAAAGTGTTCCTGGCATACATCATTCAATCGCCGTGTGATAAATGGTCGGAATATGCAGATATGTATGAGGAAATATATCCGATCATGTCGATACAGGCGCTTTTTGATTTTGCAAAGAATAGTGAGTTTGATATCATACATTGTTCAAGTGCCCCCGATTATGTGACATCGGTGCTGATTCAATCGGGTAAAACGGTGATATACGATTGCTGTGATTTACGCAGCTGCAATACTTCGTTATCACCTGACGGAATGACACTTGAATATCTTGCGCATACAGGTGCAGCCGGTGTGATATATCCGACAATCGAATTAAAGGATCAGGCAGTGAGGAAATATTCTTTGCATGAGGAAAGAACGATAGTGATCGGGGATGATTCGTTTCAGGAGCCGGCAGAGGCAGAATTACTCAAATTTTACGAAATAGCTGAATCAAACACGAAAAGGGAGTTTAGTCTGTGAAGAAAAAAATTATTATTTTTGGAATCGGGCATTACGGGCAGAAAGCGTATTGGAAGCTGAAAAACGAGTATCATATTATCTCTTTTGCGGATAACAATTCTGATGTGCAAGGGACGGTTTATGAAGGCGTTCCGGTAATATCCGGGGAGGAGCTTAGGAATCTGGATTTGAGCGATACGGATATTGTCATCTGTACGCGTGCGTATGATCAGATTGGTTCTCAGATCTCCGATATGGGGATTTCTAGTTATTATGTAATGTTAGAGGGGTTTCTGTATCATACCGATCTGAAGGAAACCATGATGCCGGTAGAAATATGCCGGGCTCCTTATCACAGAAAAAAGGATGGAGAAAAGAATATATTATTTATACAAAACGCCGCATGTATACGCACTTATAAAATAGCCAGAGTTATGAGGGAGGAGGGATACCACGTGTATCTTCTATACACATTAGCGCCTCCCTATGCGGCGTATGAGGAGTTTGCCGATATTTTTGAAGATATTTGGGGATTTTCTTCGGCAAATGGAATCGTTGATTTTATTTCAAATAGTGATTTTGACATTGTACATTGTTCAAACGAACCGGATATCTTAGTGAATATTGTGCAAAAAACGAATAAGCCGGTAGTGGCAGATACCCACGATATGCAGAGTATCAGGGGTGATATAGAGATCGATGCTTTGAACCTGGAATATTTGGCTAATACAGGCAGCGATGGAGTTATATATGTTTCAACATATATTGCAGACATAGCAAAAGATAAATATAAATTGGATAACAAAGAAGTGTTTGTTGTTAATAATTTGGTTATGGAGCAGGTTTTGCTTTCACGGACATTGCCCAAATTGAGCTTATCAGATCATGAAATCCATTGTGTGTATGAAGGCGGAGTGGTAGGCGACGACAAAGAGAATCATCGGTTTTTTGACATTATGTGGAAAAAGATAGCGGATGCGGGAGTGCATATTCACTTTTATTCTCCTTCTAATATTGCGTACTGTAAGAGGTTGGAGAATATCAGCGGGTTAATTCATTATGAAGGAAGCGTCAGCGGAGAAAGATTGATTCGAGAAATGACAAAATATGATTGCGGATTGGCTCTTTTCAATTCAGTTGATAATAACCGATTTCACCTTGAAGGCGCATCACCGAACAAAGTATATGAATATATAAGTGCCGGGCTTCCGGTGGCGACTGCAGGTATCAAATCGCTGAAAGAATTTGTCGAAGGGTATCATGTAGGTATGGCGCTGGATTTTTCTAAAGATATCAGACAGCAGCTGGAAGAAGTGCGCAAGCTGCAGATTGATAAAGACTTTTTAACGAAGAATAAATTGACAATGAAATCCTATGGAAAAGAACTGGCTGCATTTTATGAACGTGTAAAACTTTCATATGGAGTTTTGCAAAATAATTGAAAGAGAAGACTTGATGGAATTTACATACGATGCGTATAAAAATATGATATTGCTTTTGAAAGAGCATGGTTATACCTTCTGCGATTATTTGAATTACGGAGAATATGACAAGAGTGTCATTATACGCCATGATGTGGACCGGGACCCGGAGAAAGCTCTGGAATTTTCGAAAATGGAGCGTGAATTAGGGATATCTACAACCTATTCTGTATTGCTGACCAGTAATTTTTACAATGTGTTTTCAAAGAAAAACAGAGAGATATTAAGAAAGATATGTGAAAACGGACATACTGTCGGACTGCATTTTGATGAGACGCAATATTGTCACTCGCATGAAGGCTGGTGGAGAGAAGCGATAGACAATGAAATCACGATTTTAGAACAATGTATCGGCAGGAAGGTAACCAGCGTAGCGATGCATCGGGTATCAAAAGAAGCGCTGGAGGAGGACTGGAAAATACAGGATGGGAGAGTAATAAACACCTACGGAAAAGAATTGATGCAAAATCATAAATATGTATCCGATTCCCGCAGAAACTGGAAAGAGGATGTGTTGGAACTGATCAGGCAGGAAGAACATAACAGACTTCATATGCTGGTGCATCCGTTCTGGTATGATGAGCATGAAAAATCAGCAAAGGAGGTCTTGCGCTCTTTTTGCAGAGAACAGGTATCCCGCTGTTATGATGAGTTAGACTGGGATACCCGCGATTTAAACGAGCTATTGGAGAAATCGGAGCTTTTCGTTTAGGGGGAACAGGGATGAAAAAAACAGCGGTGGGAGAGCTGGCTGCTTATATACGGGCACAGAACGTCAGTGTAGAGATATGCGGAGATCTGAATACGCAGATCAGCGGCTTTTCTTCCTTGAATCACTATAACCCCGGAAGTCTTACCTGGATCAAGGGGCAGGCCAATGCAGATTTAAACAAGATAAAGCTGACAGCGGTTGTATGCCCGCCGGATGTAGATGTGGACGCGGAAGTGAAGTTGATAACGGATAATCCGAAAGATGTTTTTTTTAAGGCGGTAGACTATCTGGATGGTTGCGAACCTGTTACCGGAATAGCTCAAACGGCGGTATTTGGCAAAAACGTGCAGATAGGAGAAAGAGTTTTTATCGGCGAGTATTGCTGTATCGGAGACAATGTGCAGATCGGTGACGACACGCGGATAGAAGCCCATGTCGTTCTGGAAAGGAATGTAAAGTTAGGAAAAAGATGCGTTGTGAAGGCGGGAGCGATCATTGGCGGAGCCGGATTTGGGTATTCCAAAACTGATCACGGTTATCGAAAAGTCTCCCATCATGGAAGTGTTACTGTTGGGGACGATGTAGAGATAGGAAGCAATACCTGTATTGATCGTGGAACGATAGATGACACGGTTATTGAGGATGGCGTCAAGATAGATAATCTGTGTTATATTGCCCACAACGTGACGATAGGGAAAAATTCCTGTGTTGCGGCGTGCTGCGCGATCTGCGGAAGCGTGTCTGTCGGACGGGAGGTATACATAGCACCTCATGCCGCCATTTTGAATCAAATGCAGGTGGAGGACGGAGCAGTGATCGGAATGGGAGCGGGTGTGCTGAATGATATACCACCCGATACAGTTAATATCGGATTCCCGGCGAAAACGATCCGCAGCAGGACGGAAGCGGATTGGAAAAAATATTGATGAGGTAAGATATGGTATTAAAATGCACATCTTTTGAAGAAATGCATAGGGAGATTACCGAACAGGATATGTCGATCGTTGTTTTTGGGGCAGGCGTGGTCGGTACGGTTACGGTCCCGGAAATTCTGCGACAGTATGACCTGCTTGATCGGGTCGATTTTTATATTGATAACAGTCCGGCAGCCTGGGAGCGCAAGATTGTGTTTGAAGACAGGGTGCTGGATATCAAACCGGTTGATCAGTTAAGAAATGTGGAAAAGAATACGGTTGTTCTCATTGCAGTCAGCAGATATGCGGAAATCCTGGCTCAGCTGGAACGGATTCCGTATAAAGTATATGTATCATATTTTATAATGCCTATGATGTGCATACATAATTTTTGCAGCAACATTTCAGACGGTAAACCCATCTTTTCGGAGAAGCCCTTGATTCCAAAAAAAATACATTATATGTGGCTTGGGAAAAAGCAGATTCCTTCCAATTTGCAAAAATGTATTGACAGTTGGACAAAGTATTGCCCGGACTATGAAATAGTTCAATGGAATGAAAACAATTATGATGTAAATAAACATCAATATATGCGAGATGCTTATGAGCAGGGAGCCTATGGATTCGTGCCCGATTATGCGAGACTGGATATTCTATATGAGCATGGGGGCATTTATATGGACACCGATGTGGAAGTCGTAAAAAATCTTGATCCCCTTTTGTATCAGGAGGCATTTTGCGGTGTGGAAAAGTGGCAGGTTGTCAATTTCGGCGGATGCAGCGGAGCCATAAAGGGGCATCGGATGATTGGTGAACTCTTGGAAGCAAGGAAGAACGTACCGTTTCTGGATGCAGACGGCAGAAAAAACAGCTTTACGTGCGGGTTTTATGATACAAATGCAGTTATTAAAAACGGCTATCGGATCAATGGAACCACACAGAATGTTCAGGGTATGAATATCTATGCTTTCGATTATTTCCACCCTTACGATTATATGTCGGGGCATACCTATATGACAGAGCATACTTACAGTATTCACCGTTTTAACGGCGGCTGGCTGGATGAGAAAATGAAGCTGGCAAATAGAGAAACCATGCAGGAGTATGATCGGATTTACGAATTGGCGGTTGAAAACGGCAGAAATGCGCAGGAAAGAGGATGAGGGACGGCAGCATGAAAAGCACAGACGAAATTTTATCCTATCTTGAGGATGAACAGTCTAGATTTATTTATCAGAAAAGAGTGGAATATAATGAAACGGGAAACTTTGATGCCATAAGGGCGATTGTGGAGCGGTATGTGCCTAAGCTGCAGGATAAGCCCTATTATCCCGGCAGGGAAGCTGAACTGCCGAAGCTGCTGATGGGTAAGAGAAATATTGTCATTTTTGGAAGCGGTATGAATGGAAGCGCATTGCCGGAAGCTTGGGCAGCTCATGGAATCATGCCTGTATGCTATGCAGATAATGCAAAAGATAAGTGGGGAACCCGAGTGAAGGGACTTGAGGTAAAGCGTCCTGAGGAGATTGATTTTAGCGATGTGGATGCTGTAGTGATCACTCCGTTTAAGCAGTCGGTCGTGGATGCTATGCGAAAACAGCTGCTGAAGCTTGGCGCCCGGGAAGAAACTTTGCTGAATTATAACGACTTTAGCGCGTCGGTGCTGGAATGGGAACTGTATTTTGATCCGGATATTATAAAACTTCATGATGATGAGGTGTTTGTGGATGCCGGTGCTCTAAGTCTGGAGACGAGCCTGAGATTTATGGAAGAATGCCGGAATAGTCTCGTTCAGAATTACAGGGTACATGCCTTTGAACCGGACGGATCATCCTATGAGCGGTGCAGGGAGTTGCTGAAAACGATGCCGGATGCTGATATCAAGTTATATAATGCCGGCTTATGGAGCGAGGACAAGACCCTGTATTTTGAAAAGATGGGAAATGCGGGCAGCCGGATCGTAAAGGAGAAAACAGAGACATCAATAAAAACGGTTGCATTGGACAACTGTGTTTCGGGCCCGGTTACTTTTATTAAGATGGATATAGAAGGGGCAGAACTGGAAGCATTGAAGGGGAGCAGGGAAATCATCAAAAAGTACAGACCCAGACTGGCCATTTCGGCTTACCACAAAAAGGAAGATTTGGTCGAGCTTCCGTTGTACATAAAAGAGTTAGTCTCGGACTATAAGCTGTATATTCGTCATTACAGCAACGCCGGTATAGAGACAGTGCTGTACGCAGTCTGACAGGAGGTGCCTGATGCAAGTGATTGACACAAAAGAAGAACTGCTGCAATTTTTATCTGAAAATGAAAGTGTAAAAGTATATGGCGCAAGATATAACCTGCGGCTGTTCTTTGAAACGCTTAAAATAATGGGGTATTCTTCCGACTATGTAAAGGAGATTCTGGTTACGGATATGGCGGGAAATCCGGAATGTGTTGACGGTATTCCGGTGCATATTTACAGGAAAGAAAATTTTAAAGAGGGAGAGAAGTTTTTCCTTACTTTGGCGAAAGACTATCTATTTGACGTGTCAAAAAAGTTGGAGGCGGACGGCTTTCATACTGTTTGGATGACAGAACGGCTGCTAAACAATGAAATCGTGACTTATGATTATAGATACAATGATGTCTCCCATATGATGGCGGGTTTTACAGATTCTTTCCCGGATAATTGCACTGGTTTCAATGTGCCTGTTTTCAGTGGCAAAAGGTATGCATGGAGCTGTTGGTGGCAGGGAATGGAGGAAGCGCCGGATTTGATCAAAGTATGTATCAACAGCCAGAAAATGCACCTTCCGGACGAGGTTGAACTGGTTATCATCACAAAGGATAATTATCGTGATTATGTGGAATTTCCGCAGTGGCTGATTGATCGGGTGGAAGACGGGAGGGTAACGCTTACGACCTTTTCAGATGTGATTCGCGCAAGTCTTTTATACAAATACGGGGGAATCTGGCTGGATTCTACCATACTTTTGACGGAAACGCTGCCGGTGGATTTTTGGGATTACGAGATATTTACGATAAAGGAATTTCGTTACTGCCTGCCGTTTATGGGTGGAAAACCGGGTCAGACGTTTTACCGGTTTTTAATGGAGGGCTTTTTTTATTATTATAAGAACTATGAGAGTACAAAATACTATTTGTTGGTGACATACCTTCTTGATATCGCCATGAACAAATATCCGGATATACGAGAAAAATATAATAAATTGCCTGCCAAGAGCTGGGGGATCAGCAATATAAGTAATTTTGATTCCCTTTCTTTTCATATAAATGAAAAATATACGCCTGAAGCGTATGATAAATACATGGAAGGAATTTATATTCATAAACTGCAGAGAAGGTTTGACAGATTTGGTGAGAGTATTCACGATAGTGATAATATTTATCACTATATATTGTCAGAATTTTTGTAGATATGCTGGGATTTGAAGATGGATAAAAAGCATCGAGGTGATTTTCATGGTAATTATTTTTGGGACAGGTCATACGGCGCAGTGTTTGATGGAATATAAAGAAATGCTGAATATTAAATATTTTATTGACAATTCTAAAGAAAAGCAGGAAGGTCAATTTAATGGTTATAATGTATACGCACCGTTGAAACTAAAAGAGGAATCAGATGATAGTTATGAGTATATCATTATTGCATCAGAACAGTTTGCTTATTCAATGAAAAAGCAATGCATAGAGAATCTCGGAATAAAGAAAGAATAAATAATTATTTTCCATGAAAGGGACATTACGCCCTGGTATATTTCCGGAGGAATTGCGAAGGTCCTTTCCGATGATGATATTATGGAGAGAAAAAAGGACATGCATAAAAAGGCTGAGAACGCTCCTTTTTGCGTAACCTATTCAAAGGACAAAAAAGTGACGTTTTTTCTGTATGGTGAGGGATATACCGGATGTGTTTTAGAATATTTGAAGGCAAACTACGAAGTGGTTATTGTTGATGACGACAGGGTGAGCGGAGAACAATACAGTAATGGGATTCATATCATATGCGATGAAATGGAATATGCGACTCTGGAAGAAAATACAATATATCTTTTCAGATATATAAATATGGTTTATTTGACTAATCAAGATTTCTGGAATTCGTTTATCAAATATCAGAGACAGAAAAAAGAGATAAAAGCGGTTATAACAGGTATGAGTTATTCTAGGGATGCATTTAACTGCGAATTATTAAAAATACCGGCTGTCAAGCTGACGTGCAGTTCACAGGATCTGTTTTATGATTTTATGATGTTTAAAGAGATTTATCAAAAAATAGAAGGGGGGGGGTAAAGCATGTATTTATAGGTCTTGCGCCATATTCGCTAAGGTATGATTTGTCGCGGGCGACATCTATAGAGTATTTGCTGTTTAGCTACTATAGCTGTTTACATACCTTCCATAATAATAAAAAACTGGATCAGATTGGTAAATTTATAGACGACCAGAAAGCAAAGATAAAATGTTGTATAGATGAGCAGATCTGCGAGTACATTTACGAACGGTATACGAGACGAAATGATGAGAAATTATGGGAAACGTTCCAATTAAATTCCCTTAGAGAACCTGATTATATGGAGGTTGAGGAGAAATTTAACAAGCCATATCAGGCTACGCTGGAAGAAAATAAGCTGATTATTGAGGAATATATTTCTTATTGCACATCGCGAAATATAAACGTATATCTCGTTTTGCCGCCTTTTACGAATTGGTATAAGGAACACTGGAAACAAAGTTATTGTAATGAATTGAAATCGGTAATTCGGAATCTGAGAAATAAGTATGAGTTTACCTTGTTGGATTTTTCAGAACAGGATTGGGAAGATAAATATTTTTATAATAACGGACATCTAAATATGTACGGAGCAAGGCGTTTCACGAATATTTTAAACACATATCTTACACCACTCACAGAATGACTACTGTTCGCAAGCGATATATGCCAATAAGAACTCCTTGCATCAGTCTGTAGAAAAACAATTAACGGGATTGCGATTATCGGGCGGCAGATAACAAAATGTTGATAAAAGTACAGAGATTGCGGATGCCGATTACAAGATATCGTATGTGCACTTTTCCCATGCGACGATTTTCGTGTGCCTAGCCTTCCTTGACATCAACTGACCCGCCCTGTAAAATAAACCCATCAGAGAAATTCAAACAGAGGTGCATTCTGCACGTTCATGACAGTTTCTGTCAACATTTCGTTTGGATTGGTAAGGAAAGTCACTAAGGTAAAATATTGATCTGAGATGTAAATGATATGTAAACAATAACTTGTGCAGAAGAAAAATTGTGTTATAATAGATAAAAAGGGGAAGAAATTATGTATCTGGCAGATTTATTTGAGGCAGCGGAAGCGTTGGAATTATATGACTTTATGGCGGGCATCATACGTTCTTTTCTGGACAGGACGGATGTTTCTATCGATGCGTTGTATGCGGAAGCGGCAGAAGCAGAAAAGGATATATGCTGGGATTGGCGGTTGAATGGAAATGAAGACTCGCTGCTGGATATTGATATCCGAGACAAGCATGACGTAGAACTGTTAGATGCGTTACAGTGGGCGAATCAGCTGGCGTGTAAGGCACGCGAGGACTTTCTGTGGGAGGAAGGCGTGCTTGCGCCGGGGCTCCGGTGCATGGATGGTCTGAACAGCGAGGAAAACAGGAAAAAGACGAATATCCTTCTTTTGCCCCGCTATCAATATATCTGGGAGGGAGAAAGCAGGGAGGAAAATCATCGTATCGATATCAATTCACTCTTGCAAAATACCTTTTATATAGAAATCATGGACGGGAGAGTAAACGAAAAGTATACGGTGTTGGCACATTTCCTGAATCCCTGTTTTTATGATATATGCAGCAAAGAGGAGACGACTCCGTTTTTATCACTGGCGGTGTCCCCGGTGACGAACCGGGTAAAAATAGATGATAAGAATTGTCGGAAATATGAAGAAACAGATGGAAACATTCCTCAAAAGTGGTTTGCAATTGACGGTCTATATGATGAGCAGACAGAAAGTGCGGTAACGCAGTCTGTCAAAGCAGCCGTTGCCAAGGCAAATGAAAACCATGTTCAAATATTGGTGTTTCCGGAAATGCTTGGCACGAAAACTATGAAACAGGACGTGATGGCATTTCTGCAAAGCCTGCAGAAAAAATATCTGCAATTTATTATATTTCCAAGCATCTGGGAATCCGGCAGAGATCATAGGGGAAAAAATACTGCATATTTTATAGACAGTAGTGGCAATGAGTGGTTCGGACAGGAAAAACTGAGAAGATATCCGCTAAAAGATGAGCAGGGTAGAATTTATTGGGAGGATATTGAAGAAGGAAAAGAAATACATTTAGTATATGGGCGGAGATATGGGTGTATGGCGATTGCAATCTGCCGAAGTGAATTGGATCAAAATATACGTGAGTTACTTGTTAAAATGTTAAATGCCAAATTGATTTTATGCCCATCGTGGTCGTCAGGAAGCAGTTATGAATTTGAAACATCCTTTTTGACAGGAGCAGAGATGGCGTGTAATGTGGCATGGTGTAATACCTGTTCAGCAATGAAAAATAGAAATCAAAAAGAAAATGATTGCGGAGATAAGAGGCAGGATGAACAGGTCGTGGGTATTATTACTGTATTTGGCAAGAATAGTAAACGCAGCAAACTGTCTTTAGACGAATGCAGATTTACCAATGGGGGCTGCGGGAATCAATGTAAGGGCGGCTGTATCTTTTCAAAAAGGATTTATGGAATTGTTCCCAGAGAGAATAAGGAGGAAGAATATAATGACCAAAACGACGCCGGTAGTGAAAAATCGTACCTTGACGACAACCGGAAAGAAAAAGGAGTCGCTGCAAGCGGTACTGGATGATATGCAGCAGATAGTGGCGGTTCCGGCGACAGCGGCGGAGAATGAGATATGCGTAAAAGACTACAACAGGCGTACTTCTGCGCTTCGGAGGGCGTACAAGGAGGCACTGCAAAAGGAGGATCTTGAAGAAGTCTATGCCTTTAATCGTAAAATGGGACCGATGATGCAGCAGATGCATGGACTTGTGAAACATTCGGGGTTATATGCAATGGGAATGTTCAGCGGTGTTTTTGTTGCTATGTCGGATATGCTTCCGCAAAGAAACGATGAACAGATATTTAATATGTATATGGCGGAATTAAGGGAAAGGGCTTATGTAAAGCAGATTATAAAGATATTATATGAGGACGGCTATATGCAGCATAAACAGATGTGCAATAGAATAAATGTCAGCGCAAGCCAGTTGACCCGCAGCATGTCTGAACTGATAAGGATTGGCTGCGTGAGACGTTATCGAAGTGGAAAAGCCTCCGTCTATATGCTGACTGCAAGGGGAGAAAAGTACGCAAGGGAATTTCTGGGATATAAAAGGAGAGATCTTTCGAAATATGCGCAAGTCAGACTGGCAGGCAAGAAACCACAAATAGAGCGGAGGGAAAGGCGTGCGTTAATGGATAATGGCGATCAGGCGGAGGCATACAAGCTTTCAAACAAGGAAGGTAGAGCGTGCGTAGATAAGCAGTTTTGGGCTGATAAGATGAGAGAGAGGGGGATAGCGTATGAATGAGTCGCAGGATACACTTAATTTGCGGGAGGCAGTGAATAACTTAGATATATGTGATTCGCAATGGAGAGATTATTTTGAGCAGGCATTTTCGGCTTCGGGTAACAGTGATGGGGAAGAAGGCTCCCATGCTGTATTAAAGATGATACAGGAACTGGTGGTCAAGATTCATAATAAACAAAAACAGTTAATCGATGATCGTAATGAGGAAGATGAGCAGACGCTTTTTGCCGAGATAAGGAATATTCTGGGAGAGACTGTTGCAAAAAAGATTGAGGAACGAAACGGCAGCATTCTGGAAATATACCGAAATACCAGACCGCTGCGAGAAGCGGGTGAACATACCATTCCCTTGATCGTGGGTGTATTTGAGTGCGCATCGGTGAATTACGTTCCGGGATTTATAGAGAAAAAGGACGAATATGGAATTGATGAGGAAGAATTTAATACGCTTGTTTTACAGTTGGACCGCATTATCTCAGTGCATGTGGAGCGGTATTATGATAAAGGGACGGCACAACAGGAATTTATGAAAGTAACCGGGCTTGATCAGCCGTATGGTCTAGTGTATGCGGAATTATTTGAAAAGCATTTTGAAAGACTGCAGCATAATATATGCTTGGATAAATTGGACGACTTGAGTGAACGGATAGACGACTTGAGCGAACAGATCACGGAACTGGCGAAGCAGATTTCTGCGATGCAGCATAATTAAAAAATGTTTATCGGAAACGACGGACGCTTCATGATGTTACACCATCTACAGTTTGACTATAGAATGTAGATGGTGTAAAATTATGTAAAAAAACATAGATTTTTCTGATAAAAAGAGAAAGGGAAACCATTTGAAAAGCGCGGAATTACTGGAGCAGATGACACAGATGGGAGCGGATATCGTAAATGTGGATCTGCGTGGAGCACAAGGGAAACTGATGACAGAGGTCGTGTATTTGGCCGACGGCGACGATTTTTGGAAAAATCAATACAAAATGCTGCTGGAAAATGTGCGAGGCGGCATCTACCCCACGACAACGGACTTCAAAACGGTGCTGCAGTATCCGGAGGGAACGGATGGGCTGACAGATGGCATTATTATTTCTTCTGTTACAGCAGAGAAGCGAGCAAAGTATCTTGGAGTAGCCTTTACATACTCTTTTGCGGAGGGTGTGGCTGAATTATACTGGACGGTCACCTTTCCTTCTCTGGGTGTGGCGTCTCATGGCGGCATGGCGCCTGTATGTCAGAATACGGAAGTGCTCCATTGGGATCTGCAAGAGGATGTAATGGAGACAGAGGGTTTTTTGCAGGTGACGTGGCGGTGCATGGACGGTGATATGGTCAAATCTCAGGTGCAGAAGATATCGGTCCATCCGGTGGGAAACATACAGCTGGACTGGACGGTGGTTGACCCTGTAATGAAGACTCCCTGGCATTCTTATATTCTGGTGGCTTATGGCAGATGCGCGCAGGAGTTGTCGCGTGTAGATTACATGGGACCGGCTCGGCTTACACCGGATGGCAGAGGTCAGGAACTGTTACTGGAATGTGGGGGAAAGATTTCCTGCGGGGAAGTGATTCGGTCTGTGCATTCACCGGGAATCAAACTGATCACGGAAAATGGGATGGTTGCTTCCAAGGGATTTCGAGTCGGATATTTAGGCAAGGATGTGCTGTATGTTCAGCCGAGGGAGTGGAAGACGGCGGTGCCTACCAGAAAGCGCGATTCGAATGATAAGGCATTTCTTTCGCTGACCATAGCGGTGCAATTTGTGAATGGAGAACAGGTAACACTGCGGTTAAACAGTGCAGACAGCGACCAGGCATCACAGCATGGGGAACATTGTGTCTATCAGGGAAGCGGCAGTGAATTAAGGATCCATACTCTGAGAATACTCTGGGATGGCGTGGCGGCGATAACGTAGAAAGTATTGATGGGAATAGAGGAGAAAATGTCAGAGCACAAGATCATAACCTGCCAACTTACGTCAAAGCCTGATCCGCTGGCGGTCAATGAGCGTGGAAAGATCTATTTACAGATACAAGAGACCGGGGCGGAGAAGAAACGTGTCCAATCATTACTTTTAACGGTCCCCTGCGGAAAGGGCGCAGATGCTGTTTTTCAGAGTACATCCGGTGTGTGGATTCGTACGGAGGACTCGGAGCGGTGGGAATGTGGACAAGACAGGATGCGGGAAGAAAAAAGCGTTGATACGCCGGCATTTCTTTTTATTGATTCTATGGAAGCAAACGGGGATCCCATGGAATCGCCGGCTGTTTTCCAAATCACCGGGGATGTGCCGAAAGAGCAGGGAAGCGCCCTGATCAGCATAATAGTCACTTTTGCGGATGGAACAAAAGAAAGCAGCAGTGCCCATATTACCAAAGGGGATGGGGAATTGTATTTAGAAAATTTTTTGGCGGCGAGGAAGGTTGAACCGGAGGTTCCGACGGCAGTCTTTCGAAAAAACGAACCGATTTATTTTTCGTGGAACAGCAACGGAGTTTTTTTCAAGCTTTATGCCTCTGGCGTGTCGAAACCTTTAGCGGAGACCACGGATACCACGTTTGTGCTGGAAGGCGGAGCAAGGGAGGATACGACCTATATTTTGCAGGCGACGAAGCCCTCGGCATTTTCGGATTGTCTGTACAGGACGCTGACCGTCCATATTACAGACCCGTCCTTGGAAAGTCTGGAGATCCGCGAGCAGCTGAAAACAGACAAGGCGGCGTTGACAGTATTTGGGGAGCCGTCTGCGGTTTCTTTGCAAAAGGTGGGGGAGTATACGGACTGGACGCTGGTGCCGGAAACGGACGGTTACCTTGTGGGAAAACTGGCGTTCCAACACGGCGTTACGGGAAATGGGACGTTGACGGTCAAAGAATGCAGCGAGGCACAAGCGCAGTGTTATGAGGTCAGTGACATGGCATTTCAGGGAAAGATTGTACAGTCTGGCAACGGTTCCGTATTGGATCTGTCAAAGAAAGCGTCCCTGTGCGTCCCGGTCAGAAAGGGGATCATAGTTATGGTCAGTCTTCTCATTTCTCATATATCCCAAGCAAACGGTTACGATTTAAGTGTCTGCTTCATACCGCTGGGGAAGGGAAGGGCTGTGGAGATTTAACAAAAGGGAGAGACAAGGATGCAGATTTACAGGCAGCAGATGGAGATGGATGTGCTCTGTGTCAATGAGAAGTTATTGAAGCGGGATTATTTCCGCAGTTGGAGTTATCACTACAGGAATATGGACAGACAGGGAGCACCGGAGGTATGCGCCTACGACAGTCAGGAGGCAAGACCGGATTTGGGGATCTGGATCCACTGGAATCTACCGACGAAACTCAGGCGGGAAGGTGAGCTTGTACCGAACCGCTGGCTGGTGATGGCGGTCAATGAAGAAGACAGTCAGGATGTGACGCAGTGGATCGTGGAGAGCGATTGTCCCGGCTCAGAGGAACAGAAGAAGCAGATCCCGGAAGGTGTATTCGGTGAGGGAAGCAGCTTTCTCGTTACGCCCGAAATTCGGGAATACTGGAAGCATTCCGGAGACGGCCTGCGGGAAAATGGGGAGATTTTGCATTCCAAGCAGGTGGAAGTCTGCAGGATGGGAGCAGTGTTTGGCGTGGATGAATGGCAGGAACGCAGCACGGCTCCCCTTTTTTTGACGGCGGTTGCGGCGGCGAACCCCGCCTTTTCACAGTTTGTTCCTCATTGTCGCAATATCTTTTCTACGGGATTTTTACCGCCTCGGGAGAAGGCAGTGTATCGAATCGGTATTTTCGGGTGGTATTCCGTGCCGCCGCAGGGGCAGGAGAATACCGTGTATGCGGGTATGATGCGTCATGTGGCATGGGACAGGCATGGGGAAATCCCGACATCCGATCCGCTGAACCAAATCGTGGACAGTGGTCTATTGAACGTGATGGCAGGAAACAGCGCCTATGAAGCTTTTTGTGCGGTCTTAGAGAACACGGCAGCGCCGGGACAGGAAAGATTTGTGGAATGGTTAAAGGCGATGTGCTTGGATCACCCGGAAGCAGAGAAAGAGCTGGATGGGCTGGAACGGCTTTGGGAATACGGGCATCAGGAAGGTTTCATTGGGCAGGGAAGGAATCTGCGGTATCAGATCGTGCCGGAAAAGGGGGACGACGAGGCAAAACAGGAGGAAGTTCTGCTCACGGAGGCGGAAATAAAGGCACTGGAGGAGTTGAATCGGGCACAGCAGATTCTGGAGGTCGAGCAGCAGATCCTGCGACAGATGCAGCGGGAATTATTTGGATTATGGTGGAAGCGGAAGCGCTTTGTAAACTATCCGTCGTGGGATGACATTAACGATCAGTCTTTTACGCCGTATTTTGATCCGAATGACAATAATAGTCTGCTTTCTAAAACGATCGAGCAGTGGAGGAAGGTGGAACAGTGTGCGCGTACCCTGCCTTATCCTGTCTGCGGGGAAGGGAAAAAACTGAAAGCGATTCCGGAGGAACCGTTTTACCGTGCAGGGAATCCGGTGCTTGCCTTATTGGGGGTGAAGCCCCCTGCGGCGCTTAGGCATGAGGATCGCTATTCGATGGAAGAACTGACGTTGGAAGGGAAGATCGAGCAGCAGAATCTGCCCGCTGCGGTGGTTTTGTGTGCACAGGACTTTCAGAAAAGTACGGGAGAAGGCGGCGAGGTCTATCAAATGGCATGGGAACCGATGTATATGGAATGGCGGCTCTCCTACAGACCGATTCCTTATGAAAACAACTGGCTGTTTAACGGCAGAGAGTATGTGCTCACGGAACAAGCCAAAAGCAGTGCAGGAGAAGATACGGAAGAATACAGCGGCATCTCCCTTTTGAGTGGTCATGTGCAGTGGACATTGGCTGATAAAATGGAGAAATTCCTTGCCGTTGCTACACGGGAAACGGGAGAGGAAATAGAGTCGCTGACGCAGTTTGTAAAGAATCTGGAAAGGATGGATATGTTGATGGTGGAGTTATCCGGTTTCCATGAAAATCTGCTGCAGCTGGATAACAGGGCGTTTGTGATTCCGCAGGGGGAGACCGTGTCCTATCATGGACAGGAATATTCCCTGGCGGATCTGATGGGGTTTGGCGGGGCGGACGAGATTCCTGCGGTGGAGCACGCGCCTTTGATGACCAGTGATGTATCCAGCGGTTTTTACGGGATGCGGGGCGGACAGATCGTGCTGGAAGACATTGCTCTATATGATAAGTTTGGCAGGACGCTGCATATCATTTCATCTGAGAAACGCAGTGGGCTGCTGTTTGATCATAACTTTCCGGTGCTCCCTTATGAAACGATGAAGCCGGAGCATAATCTGTTTGCCGGGGAAGCGGCATATCCGCTGGAAGTAAGACCGCGTCTGATGCAGCCGGCGCGGCTGGAGGTAAGGCAGAAACAAATGGATGCCGTATTTCTGGTAAATTACCTCGATCATTCCCTGGAGTTTTTTGCGCCGTCAGGGGAACCGTTGGGCGTACTTGTCTGTGGACAGGAGGAGCAGATGCAGTGGGAGATGGCACCGGGCTGCAGAGGGTTTGGCGGGATTAGCGAAGTTGCATCCGCATTTCCGGCGTTGGGACAGCTGATTGGTGGACTTTCGCAGGAGAACGGCGGCAGCGGGCGCTTTCAGGAATTTTTGGATCTGATCGAAGATACGCTCTGGGACAACAAGGGTATTTCCCGCTGTGGAGAAAAGATGGGGCTGGCGGTGACATACAGCAGACCATTGGCGCTGGTGACGGTAGAAGTATCCTGCATACTGGAAGATGCGCCATACAGACCGCAGAACAGGGAGTACACGTTTAACGGCGGAGAGGATTACACAGAGAATCTCAGGCTTCCAATATGTCCTGGAAATCTGGCGGATGCGGGAGACGGGCTGATCGGGTATTTTAGGGCGGAGATGCCGGGGCGGCTGTATATGGTGGGATATGCTGAACAGGAGACGGACTTTTTTAGGCAGATCACGCCGGAGGAGGGATTTCTGGCGGCGGCACCTGCTGTTTCTGCACGGCGTCAGGAGCTCTGCCTGCTGATGGATGCGGGGGCTCCGGTGCATTTTTATACAGGGCTTTTGCCGACGGTGACATTCTCCGTGAACAGTCGTGAGTGGGAGAAGACGACGGCGGGGCTGGAGGCGTTTTATGAGACCGGACCTGTCCTTTCGTGGACGGAGGAGGCGGATGGCACAACATTAAAAATCCCTATGCAGACACAGGAAGATACGCTGCGGTTTACGTTTGGGGACGAGGAAGAATGGGCGCTTGCTGACATGAAATCGGGAGAACGGGAGCCTTCGGGAGAGGCGCAGATCTACGAGGGATATCTGGTGGAACATTTGTCGTAGATATTTACAAGGGGATAAATGTTGTAATGAAAACGATGAAAAGGGGAAGTTTATGGAAGAAAAATGGGAAGCCAAAATACATACCTTGGATGTGGGGCAGGGGGACAGCTCGCTGATCCAGATTAGAAAACTGCAAGAAAAGGATATGACGGCGGAACAGTATCTGCAGGAATATAAACTTTTGGAACCGTATCATGCGGGTAGTGCGCGGAGCATGCCCGGTATATCCTATTACGAATTTTTTGGTAAAAAGTTCATGGATACGGACTGGGAATACAATATCCTGATAGACGGAGGAGAAAAAGAACAGGAAAAAAAGATATGGCACTGTATGGAAGAAAATATAAAATTCTATCTGAATGCGGTCATAATCACGCATGCCGATTCCGATCATTATGGCGGTATCTATGCCATGCTGGTCAAGAATAATTTCTGGCATCTTTGCAGGGTCATTTATTCTGCGGTCGGGCAGGAAATCACACAGAGTCTTAAGAATAAGGATCAGGAAGCGTCCCGGGATTTGCATGACCTGATGATGAAAACGGTAAAAGAGAAGACGCCAGAGATAATCAATGATTTATTGGAATTTTCACAGCGGGGAAAGAAAAGACGACAGGAATGGTTTACGAATAAATGTATAGACGGTATGTCAAAGGTGATAGGCCTTAGTGCTCCTGAACAAAATAGGAATGCGGTAAAATACTTTTATGAGGAGTTGGTGAAGGATAAGCAAATCAGTCACAACTTTGAACTGAATTTGACGGCGGAAGGATTGGCAGCGCATGCCAAACTGCCGTTAGATCTGACAATCTATATGAGTGTGCTTGCCGACAAAGCTCTCTTTTTCAAAGGGCAGGAGTTTAAGAAAGAAATTTATGCCGGAGGAAGGCTTACGAAGGACATAGCAATCAGGCAAGACAGCCAATACCATAAAATGTATGCCGTAAATCGAACTATCACGATACTGTCGCCCGATCGGATCGGCATGGATTTTTTGGAGCCTGTAGCGAAGCAGTTAGAACGGAAAAGTATTTCGGCAAAAATAGTGCTGGCGGCGGTGGACCGCTATGCGGAAAGGGACAGAAAAACATATATTGAGGGCGACAGCAATGAGAAAAACTGCAGTAGCATTGCCATCCTTTTTCAGATGGGAGGTTTTTTATATTACTCTGGGGGAGATCTGCCTTGGGATCCATGCCGGAATATGAGATAGAGTTGAACCTGCTGCCAAACCAAAACCTGACGATTGAGGACTGCCTGAGAAAAGCCGGGGTACCGGAAGGAGCATTGGGGTTCTTTGACAGTATAGTGCTGGAGGGGCTGACGCTGCAGGTATATCCGACGGACCAAAGCTGCCATATGGAACTGCGGCTGGGTACGGAGAAGCAGCAGCAAAACGACGGCTGCTGTCCTTGACGATCTGAATCGAAACTGGCTGGTTTCGCAGGCAGGCAGGGACTGGCTGGCAGTGGGCGTAAGATTTCGGGTCGCGGAGCTGGTGGATGGAAAGGCGCTGCTGATGGCGAATCTGGGCGGCGAGCTGGAATTTACGCTGCTTGGTCTTTGTGAACTGGAACTGCCGAAGAACTGTGCGAAACCCTATTTGCATATTGCCCTGCAGCTGAGGGCGGAATTAAAGCCTGCAAGCGGGGTGTTTGGGGTGGAAATTGCAGTGGGCAAGAGCTCTTATCTGCTCTGTCCGGATTGTCATATTACCGGCGGAGCAGCGCTTTATACATGGTTTGCGCCCAGTGAGCATCAAGGCGACTTTGTACTTACGATAGGTGGATATCATCCCGCCTTTGCAGTACCGGCACATTATCCGAAGGTGAACAGGGTAGGGATCGCGTGGCAGGTCAGCAGGGAGGTTTCTTTAAAGGGAGAGGCGTATTTTGCCCTAACGCCCTCCTGTGCCATGGCAGGGGCGAATCTTTCCGTTACTTATGAAAACGGAGATTTAAAGGCATGGTTCACGGCATGGGCTAATTTGCTGGTAGCTTGGAAGCCGTTTCATTTTTTGGCGGAAATCGGCGTCAATCTGGGCGTGTCATACCGGCTGAACCTGCTGTTTTGCCATAAGACGCTGACCGTATCCATCGGCGGAAGCCTGCGGCTGTGGGGACCGCCTACGGGAGGCAGCGTAGAAATTCATCTCCCTTTTCGGAAAAGTGTTCCTAATGCATAAATTCTGAAATATAAATATATTTTTACACACATTACATAATCTTCGGGTTTGTCAAGTAAAGTGTGTAAATTAATTTGATTTTTTTCGGCGGTCTTAATT